>Ga0209342_10003089_pt1 | contig 17626 bp, 12 predicted proteins | sample RifCSP16_2_FD_184023 | JGI IMG/M metagenome (GOLD analysis project Ga0209342, IMG submission 184023) | Soil microbial communities from Rifle, Colorado - Rifle CSP2_sed 16_2 (SPAdes) (version 2) | ecosystem: Environmental > Terrestrial > Deep subsurface > Rock core/Sediment | place: Rifle... | reverse complement strand
CTCCTGCCGCGTCCGCCGCACCTTCTCCATCACTTGCAGGCAGTGGGCCTTGAAGTCCGCCGCTCCCATCTGGCTCATGGTCCTCTCCTGGTCACATCGTAGTGACCACTTGGCTCCGGGTCAAGCCCGTGGGGGGGGCGCGGGGGCGCGGGGGGCGCACCGGCACACCCTCCGGCAACCCGAAGGGCGTAGACTCGGTCCGTGATCCCTCTTGAGGCTTGGCGGAGGCCGATGAGCTCCACGCTCGCGCGCTCGGCCGCGCTCTGGAATCGCAGTCACCTCGACCTCGCGAGCGATAAGATCCTGGCGCAGATCCTGGATCGCGGCAGCCTCGAAGACTGGCGCGAGATCTTTCGCCTGGCCTCCCACGACGGCAAGCTGCGCTTTCGGATCGTCAGCATCCTCGACCGTGTCCCGGTCGGCTTTCCAGGCTTCTGGCGCGCCGCCATGGCCTCGCTCGGCGAGCGCGTCGACTGGTCGGTTCCCCTCCCGGAAGAAGCCGGCGTCTGAGCCAACGGTCGAACTTCCGGTGGGGCCGGTTCGTAGTGAGTCAGTGACCCTGTCTGCTTTCCATCCACTTTCGAAAGAGGTCCCGAAATGAGCCAACTCGTCCGTTTGCTGCGGCCGGTGGCGGGGTGCGCCGTTCTGGCCGCCAGCCTCCTGGCATCGCTGGCGCAAGCCGCGCCGGCTGCAACCAAGCCCGCCGCCGGGCTGCCACCCATCCTCGACCGCGAGCTGTTCTTCGGCAACCCGGAGATCGCCGCCGCCCAGATCTCGCCCGACGGAAAGTACATCGCCTTCCTCAAGCCCTGGAAGGAAACCCGCAACATCTACGTGAAGAAGACGAGCGAGCCCTTCGCCTCCGCGCGCCTTCTGACCTCCGAAGCCAAGCGCCCCATCCCCGCCTTCTTCTGGAGCCGGGACAGCAAGGCCATCCTCTTCATCAAGGACAAGGATGGCGACGAGAACTTCAACGTCTGGGCGGTCGACCCGTCAGCCGCGGTGCCGGCGGGCCAGGACGCCCCTCCGTCGCGAAACCTGACCGACGCCAAGGGCGCACGGGCTTTCATCTACGACGTTCCCAAGAAGGACGCCGACACCCTCTTCGTGGGCCTGAACGACCGGGACGCCGCCTGGCACGACGTCTACAAGGTGAAGATCTCGACCGGCGAGCGAACGCTGGTCCGCAAGAACACCGACCGCATAGCGGGCTGGGTCTTCGACCTCGAGGGCCAGCTCCGGCTCGCCCTGCGCACCGCCGACAACGGCGACACCGAGGTGCTCAAGGTCGAGGCCGACGCCTTCAAGCTGGTCTACTCCTGTTCGGTGTTCGAGAGCTGCGGCCCCGAGCGCTTCCACAGGGACGGCCGCCGCGTGTACATGCAGACCAACAAGGGCGACCACGACCTCACGCGTTTGGTGCTGTTCGACCCCGAGAAGGGCACCGAGGAGCTGGTCGAGTCGGACCCGCTCAACCGGGTTGATTTCGGTGACGCCGTCTTCGCCGAGGCCACCGACGAGCTGGTGGCCACCGCCTACGTCGATGAGAGGACCCGGGTCTACTTCCGGGACCAGGCCTGGGAGGCCGACTACAAGCAGCTCAAGTCGGCGCTGCCGGGCGTGGAGATCGACCTTAGCTCGTCGACCGCCGATGACCAGCTCTGGCTGGTGACGGGCGCCAGCGATGTGGAGCCGGGCGCGCGCTACCTGTTCGACCGGCGCACCAAGAAGCTAACGCTTCAATACAAGTCCCGCGAGCGCATCCCGCGCCAGCACATGGCGGAGATGACGGCGGTGCGCTACCCCTCTTCCGATGGCCTGGAGATCCCCGCCTTCCTCACCCTGCCCAAGGGCGTGGCGGCCAAGAACCTGCCGGCGATCCTGCTGCCGCACGGCGGTCCCTGGGCACGCGACCGCTGGGGCTTTGGCAACCTGGCCCAGTTCCTGGCCAATCGCGGTTATGCGGTGTTGCAGCCCAACTTCCGCGGCTCCACCGGCTACGGCAAGAGGTTCCTGAACGCCGGCAACAAGCAGTGGGGCGACAAGATGCAGGACGACATCACCTGGGGTGTGAAGTACCTGGTGGCCCAGGGCATCGCCGACCCCAAGCGGGTCGGGATCATGGGCGGCTCCTACGGCGGCTACGCGACCCTGGCCGGCGTGGCCTTTACTCCCGACGTCTACGCGGCGGCGGTGGCCATCGTCGGACCGTCGAACCTGATCACGCTGCTCGAGTCCATCCCGCCCTACTGGGAGGCCGGCCGCATCATCTTCCACGAGCGAATGGGCAACCCCACCAAGGCCGAGGGCCAGGCCCAGCTCAAGCGTCAGTCGCCTCTGAACTCGGCGGACAAGATCAAGACCCCGCTGCTGGTGGCCCAGGGCCAGAACGACCCGCGGGTCAAGAAGGCGGAGTCGGAGCAGATCGTGATCGCGCTGCGCGACCGCGGCTTCCCGGTCGAGTACATCCTGGCGCCTGACGAGGGTCACGGCTTCCAGCGTCCCGTCAACAGCATGGCGCTGTGGGCCTCCTCCGAGGCGTTCTTCGCGAAGCACCTCGGCGGCCGCTTCCAGCAGGCCATGACCACCGAGGTGGCGGCCCGACTCAAGGACCTAACCGTCGACCCCAAGACCGTCGTCCTCGCCGCGAAGACGGAGGTGGCCGCGGCGGCCCCCAAGCCGGTCGCCCAGCTGCGGCCCGGCACCACCAGCCAGCAGGCGAAGATCGAGGCCGGCGGCCAGACCATCAGCATGAGCCTGACCCGGACCATCGAGGAGAAGGACGGCGCCTGGGTGATCACCGAGACCGCCAAGACCCCGATGGGCGACGCCGTCGACACCACCACCCTCGATCGCACGACACTCGTTGTCCGCAAGCGTTTGATTCGGCAGGGCCCGATGGCGCTCGACCTCGCTTTCGAAGCGGGCAAGGCCACCGGGACCATGACCATGGGTGCGGCCCCCAAGCCGGTGTCGGCGGACCTGGGCGGGGATCTGTTCGCCGACGGGGCGGGCGCCCACGAGGCGATCGCCACCCTGCCGCTGGCCGAGGGCTACGCCGCCAGCTTCCGCACCTTCGACGTCCAGAAGCAGAAGCTGGCGCTCAAGCAGCTCAAGGTGCTGGGCCGCGAGAGCGTCACCGTGGCCGCCGGCACCTTCGACGCCTGGAAGGTCGAGATCACCTCGGCCGAAGGCGAGCCCGGCCAGACCACGGTTTGGGTGGCGGCGGACTCGCGCCAGGTGGTGAAGGTCTCAGCCATCCTGCCCCAGATGGGCGGGGCCCTGCTCACGTCCGAGCTTCAGCCGTAGCCGGGTCTTCTCGACGCGTTCAGCCCCGGGGTCGCGCGACCCCGGGGCTCCTCGTCAGTCTCTGGAACTGCCGGCACTCGCTCATCGTTCTTAGGGATAGCGGCCGGGCCCCCGTCCGGTCGGATCCAGGAGCGTGAACGATGAGCCTAGAGACGCCCCCGCCCCGCCGGCGCCTGATCCTCCGCCTGGGGGCCCTGGTGGCCGCCCTCGCCGTCCTGACCGTGGTGGGCCTGAAGGCCCGCGGCGTGTTCGCCCCGAACCGGGCCGAGGCGTCCCCGGCATCAGCCAAGGGGGGGGACAAGGACGGGAAGGCCAAGGAGAAGGAACCCGCCTCGGTTGCGGTCGCCACCGTAGAGGTGGGATCGATCTCGGCGTACACGGCCGCCACCGCCAACCTGGTGGCCGAGGATGACGTCAAGGTCGTGGCCGAGGCCGAGGGCAAGGTCACGCGGCTCCTGGTCGAGGAAGGGGACAACGTGGCCGCCGGTCAGGCGCTCCTGCACATCGACCCGGCCGACGCGGCCCTGGCCGTGGACAAGGCCGGGCTGGCCGTTCGCAACGCCGAGATCAACCTCGAGCGCTCGCAGCGGATGGCCGCCGAGAAGCTGGTCAGCCCGCAAGACCTGGACAAGATCCGCTACGAGCGGGACGTGGCTGCCCACGGGCTGGCCGAGGCCCGCCATCGGCTCAAGAAGACGACGGTGGCGGCGCCCTTCACCGGTCGCATCACCTTACGCAAGGTCCAGTCGGGACAGGCGGTCAAGGTAGGCGACGAGCTGTTCACCCTGGCCGACTTCGATCCTCTGGTGGCGCGGATCTTCCTTCCCGAGCGTGAGGTGTTGGACCTGAAGGAGGGCCAACAGGTGCGCCTGGCACTGCGGGCCAGGGAGGAGACGCGCTTCGCGGGACGCATTCGTCAGATCAGCCCGGTGGTGGATGCCGCTTCCGGCACCGTCAAGGTGACGGTCGAGGCGGTGAATCCGCCGGGGGCGGTGCGGCCGGGGGCGTTCGTGTCGGTCGAGGTGCTGCGGGAGACCCGTCCTCAGGCCCTACTGGTGCCGCGTCAGGCGGTGATCCGCGAGCTCAACGAGGCCTACGTCTTCGTGGCCGACGGCAAGGTGGCGCGCCGGCGCCCGGTGGAGGTGGGCCTGGAAGAGGGCACCCGAATCGAGGTGACCCGCGGGCTCAAGGCCGGGGAGCAGGTGGTCACCGCGGGCCAGGGCGCGCTCAAGGACCAGGCACCGATCGCGATCGCGGCCACGGCACCCACCCCGGCCCACAGCTGATCCCGCCGCTCTCGACTCCCTCGGGGTGACCATGCGCTCGATCGACTTCAGCGTCCGCAGGCCCGTCACCGTCTCCATGCTGACGGTGGCGGTGGTCCTTTTCGGCATGGTCTCCTTCCAACGCCTACCGATCAACCTGCTCCCCGACCTCTCGTACCCGTCGCTCACCGTGGAAACACGGTTCCCGGGGGCCGCTCCCTCGGAGGTGGAGACCCTGGTCACCCGGCGCATCGAGGAGGCGGTGGGGATCCTGGCCGGGGTGCGCCGGATCAGCTCCCGCTCGCGGCCCGGGCTGTCCCAGGTGACGCTCGAGTTCGCCTGGGGGCGGGAGATGGCCCTCGCCTCCCTCGACGTCAGGCAGAAGGTGGACCTGGTGGTCCTCCCCAAGGACGCCCTGAAGCCGGTCATCCTCCGCTTCGACCCGGCCAGCGATCCCATCATGAGGCTCTACCTCACGAATGGGTCGAACCTCTACCGCCTGCGCTATGTGGCCGAGGAGCTGCTGAAGAAGGACCTGGAGTCCATCGACGGGGTGGCCGCGGTCAAGGTGAACGGGGGCCTGGAGGAAGAGATTCAGGTCCGGGTGGACGAGGGCAAGCTGGCTCTGGTGGGCCTCAGTCCCTCCGACGTGCAGGGCGTGCTGGCGCGGGAGAACGTCAACCAGGCGGGGGGAAGCCTGTACGAGGAAGAGGCCCGCTATCTGGTCCGGGCCAACAACGAGTTCAAGACCCTGGGCGACATCCTGGCCACCATCGTCTCCGAGAAGGAGGGGCGGATGGTGCGGGTGGCCGACATCGCCACCGTGGCCCGAAGCCACAAGCAGCGGGAGGTGGTGACCCGGTTCGGCGGCCAGGAAGCCGTGGAGCTGGCGCTCTACAAGGAAGGCGACGCCAACACGGTGCGGGTGGCCCGTGCGGTGCGGGATCGGCTGGCGGCCCTCAAGAAGGAGCTGCCGGAAGGCGTCACCGTCGGGACCGGCGTGGACCAGTCGCGGTTCATCGAGAACGCCATCGACGAGGTGCTCTCGAACGCCGTGGTGGGCGGCCTGCTGGCCATGCTGATCCTCTATCTCTTCCTCAAGGACGCGTTCGGCACCGCCGTCATCGGGATCTCGATCCCGGTCTCCATCATCGCCACCTTCTTCCTCATGTACCGAACCGGGGTGAGCCTGAACGTGATGTCGCTGGGCGGTCTGGCTCTCGGCGTCGGCATGCTGGTGGATAACGCGATCGTGGTGCTGGAAGCGATCTTCAGCCGCAAGGAGCGGGGCGAGGGTGCCTACGAAGCAGCGGGCAAAGGGGCCTCCGAGGTCGGCATGGCCGTGATCGCCTCCACACTGACCACGGTGGCGGTCTTCCTGCCCATCGTCTTCGTCGAAGGCTTCGCGGCCCAGCTCTTCCGGGACCAGGCGCTGACCGTCTCCTTCTCGCTGCTGGCCTCGCTGGCGGTGGCCCTCACCCTGATCCCCATGATCGTCGCCCGCGGCGCGCGGAAGCGATCGAGCCCAGGCACCTCTGCCGAACCGGCTTCCCCGCTCACGCGTTGGCGCCGGATCCGGCGGGCGGTCTTCATCACCACCCCGGCCTGGGTTATGCGTTACGCGCGGCTGGCCGCCGGCTGGATCGGCAAGGGCTTCCGACTCCTCCTGCTGCCGATCTCACGGCCCTTCGACTTCCTGCTGGCGCGCGGCTCCGAGCGCTACCCGCGCCTGGTGGAGGCCGCGCTGGCTCGCCCCTGGACCGTGCTGGGCTGGGCCGGCGCCGCCTTCCTCGCCTCCGCGCTCGGTGCCGCGACGCTCGGCCTCGACCTGGTCCCGAGCTTCACCCAGGGAGAGTTCAGCTACCAGGTAGAACTGCCCGAGGGCACGCCGCTGGCGATTACCGACCAGTCCCTGCTGGCCGCCCAACAAACGCTGGAAGCCGATCCGAAGGTGGAGTCGTTCTCCGCGGTCATCGGCGGAGCCGGACTCTCGCTGACTTCGACCGGCACCGAGGGGGAGAACTTCGGGCGCCTCGACGTGCGCATGAAGCCGGGCACCGGCGCGGTCGAGGAGGAAGCGACCATCGGCCGGCTCCGTGAGGCGCTGGCCGGAATCGCCAAGGCGCGGGTCAAGTTCGAGCGCCCCTCGTACTTCTCCTTCCGCACCGCCATCGAGGTGGAGGTCTACGGCGACAACTTGGCCAGCCTGGAGCGGGTGGCCTCCGACCTTGCCCGCCGGCTCTCGGCCCTGCCCGGGCTCCTGGACGTGCGCTCCTCGGCCGAGGCCGGCAACCCCGAACTCCAGGTCCGCTTCGACCGCGATGCCCTGGCCCGCCTGAACCTGGACCTGGCCCGGGTGGCCGCCACCGTCCGCCAGAAGGTCCGCGGCGAGGTGGCCAGCCGTTTCAACGAGGGCGACCGCGAGATCGATATCTTGGTGCGTTCGGCGCAGGGCGACGAGGTGAAGGCCGACGAGGTGGCTCGGGTGATCGTCGACCATCGCAGCGGCACCCCGGTGTACCTCTCGTCGGTGGCCAGAATCAGCCGTGAGCTGGGTCCCAGCGAGATTCGGCGGATCGGCCAGCGGCGGGCGGCGGTGGTGAGCGCCAACCTGCCTCCGGAGCGCAGTCTGGGAACCGCGGCAGCGGAGATCCGGCGCCTGCTGGGCGGCTACGCCTTTCCCTCCGACGTGGTCGCCAACCTCTCGGGGCAGGAGGAAGAGCGCCAGCGCTCGTTCAGCTCCCTGCTGCTGGCCCTGGGGCTCGCCCTGTTCCTCGTCTACCTGGTCATGGCTTCCCAGTTCGAGTCGCTGCTCCACCCGCTGGTCATCATTGTCACCGTCCCCTTGGGCGGGATCGGGGTAGTGGCCGCCCTGCTGCTGGCCCGGCAGCCGGTCAACGTGGTGGTGATGATCGGTGTCGTGATGCTGGGCGGCATCGTGGTGAACAACGCCATCGTGCTGGTGGACGCCGTCAACCAGTTCCGGGCCCAGGGCCACCCCAAGCGCGAGGCCCTGGTCATGGCCGGCCGGCGGCGGCTGCGGCCGATCCTGATGACCACCGGCACCACCGTCTTGGGCCTGCTGCCCATGGCCCTCGGCTTCGGCGAGGGAGCCGAGCTCCGGGCTCCCCTCGCCATCACCGTCATCGGCGGCCTCTCCATGGCCACCCTGCTCACCCTGGTGGTGATTCCGGTCGTCTATCTGGTAATGGACCGCAAGCCCGATCCGGTCCTGGCCGAGACTCCGTCCCCCTCTCGGTCGGTGGTACCGGGACAGGAAGCCGACCCGGCAGAGCCGGGCCAGGCGCTGGCCTGAGGCCGCGATGAGCCTCCCCGCCCTGGCGGTCCGGCGTCCCGTCACCACCTTCATGATCCTGGTGTCGGTGGTGGTGCTGGGGAGCATGAGCGGGGCGCGCCTACCGCTGGCCTTCCTGCCCACCCTCGACATCCCCTTCGTGGCGGTGATCGTCCCCTATCCCAACTCAAACCCGACGCAGATCGAGAAGACCATCGCGCGCCCTCTCGAGGAGGCGTTCGCCACCCTGCCCGACGTCAAACGGATGCGGTCCACGTCCAACGCCGACAGTTGCGAAGTCTTCATGGAGTTCGAGTGGGGACTGGAGCTGGACGTCATCCGCACCCTGGTTCGCGAGAAGCTCGACCAGGCCAAGCCGGGCCTCCCCCGAAACATCGGGGACATCCAGGTGTTTTCGTTCAACACCAACGATATCCCGGTGATTCAGGCACGGGTGTCGGCCCCCGGGGTGGACCTTTCGCAGGACTACGACCTGCTGGAGACCCGCATCGCCAATCGGATTCGCCGGGTGGCTGGGGTGGCCCGGGTGACGCTGGGGGGCGTGGAGCCCCGCGAGATCTACGTCGACCTCAGGATCGAGAAGCTGAAGGCGCACCGGGTGGAGCTGGGACAACTGGTCCCCCGGCTGGTCTCCGCCAACGCCACCCTGGCCCTGGGGCCGGTGACGCATAACGGTCTGCGCTACTCGGCCCGTGCCCTGGGCTCGCTTGCCAGCATCGACGAGATCAAGGGGCTGGTCGTGAACCAGCAAGGGCTCCGCCTGGGGGACATCGCCGACATCCGCTACCAAGAGCCGCCGGTGGAGTTCGGCAGGCACCTCAACCGCGAGCAGGCCATAGCCCTCGACGTGTTCAAGGAGTCGACTGCCAACACCGTCCAAACCGTGGAGGCGGTTCAGAAGGTCATCAAGGAAGAGATCGGCTCCGACCCCTTGCTGAAGGGGGTGAGCCTCTTCGTCTGGGAGGACCAGGCCCGGGAGATCCGCGCCGGCCTCCAGGGACTCACCAGCGCCGGGCTCCAGGGAGCGTTGCTCGCGCTCCTGGTTCTCTACTACTTCCTTCGGCGCTGGGATTCCACCCTCATCGTCGCCACCTCGATCCCCATCTCCATCCTGGCCACCACCGCGGTGATGTACCTCGCCGGCCGAAACCTGAACGTGCTGTCGATGATGGGCTTGATGCTGGGCGTCGGGATGCTGGTGGACAACGCGATCGTGGTCCTCGAGTCCATCGACCGCCGCCATCGCGAGGAGGCCGACACTCGAAAGGCCGCCCTGGAGGGCGCCTCCCAGGTGGCGGTGGCCATCGCCGCCTCCACGCTCACCAGCGTGATCGTCTTTCTCCCCCTGATCGTGGGCGCCAAGAACAACATCACCATCATGCTGGGAGAAGCGGGGTTCACCATCTCGGTGGCCCTGACGGCGAGCCTCTTCGTCTCCCTGCTGCTGATCCCGCTGCTCTCGGCCTGGCTGCTCAGGCCCCGCAAGGCGGTGGAGCCGAGGGAGATCCGCTGGCTGGAGGACCGCTATGCGCGCGCGCTGGGCTGGACCCTGCGCCACAAGGCGTGGACTCTCCTGGTGGTCGTCCTGGCTCTGGGCGCCGGCTTCGTTCCCTTCATGCTCAGCATGCTCGAGACCTCGACCTTCTCGGGCGGCATCAACCGGCGGCTGCGGCTCGACTACCGCTTCGCGGACTTCGCCTACAAGACGGAGGCGGAGCGCAAGGTCCGTACCGTCGAGGACTTCCTTTATGCCCACAAGGACGAGTTCTACGTTCGGGATGTGTACTCGTTCTTCGGGGACAACGAAGCCTCGACGGTGATCGTGCTGAGCCAGGAAGACCTCTCGGACCCGTTCCTCAAGGAGCTACGCCAGAAGATCCGCAAGGCGCTGCCTCCGGTGCCCGGCGCCAGGGTGTACTTCGAGGACGAAGCCGAGGAAGGCGGCTCCACCACCTACTTCTCGGTCAAGCTCTACGGCAACGACCTGGAGCGCCTGACCGAGTGGGGGGAGACGGTGGCGCGGCGCCTGGAGGGACTGGAGAGCGTCGAGGACGTCATGACCTCGGCCCGCAAGGGGCGCAAGGAGATCCAGGCCCGCCTGGACACCGAGCGGGCCCGGCGGCTGGGCTTGAGCCCCAAGGACATGGCCGACGTCTTCGGCTTCACCCTGGGCGGGCTCCGCCTCGCACGCTTCAACGCCGGCGAACGCGAGGTGGAGATGAACCTGGCGCTAGCCCTCGAGGACCGCGAAAACCTCGAAGACCTCAAGCAGCTCACGGTGGCCACCCGCGACGGCCGGCCGATCCTTCTCTCGGAGGTCGCCGACTTCCAGGTGGTCTCCCGCGCCCAGGCCATCGAGCGGCAGAACCGGAAGATCATGGTCGGGGTGCGCGCCGCCTTCGAGGGCAAGAACTTCGATCCCAAGCGTCAGGAGATCTCGAAGCTCATGGACTCCCTGGGCCTGCCCCCGGGGATGACGTGGTCGTTCAACGAGCGGCTCCAGGAGCAGGACGAGCAGGGACAGCAGATGGCCCTCAACTACCTCCTGGCGCTGGCCCTCGTCTACATCGTGATGGCCTCCCTCTTCGAGTCGCTGGCGCAGCCCTTCGCCATCCTGTTCTCGATCCCGTTCTCGTTAGTCGGAGCCACCTGGTTCCTGGCCTTGACCGGCACCCCCTTCAACCTGATGGCCCAGCTCGGGGTGCTGATCCTGATGGGCATCGTGGTCAACAACGGCATCGTGCTGCTGGACCGGGTGAATCACTACCGGCGGGAAGGCCACGGCCGTGAGGAGGCCATCACGCTGGCCGGCCGCGACCGGCTGCGCCCCATCCTGATGACCGCCCTCACCACCGTCCTCGGCCTGCTGCCGCTGGCCCTGGGCAAGACCGGCCTGGGCGGCTGGGCCTACTACTACCCGCTCGCCCGCACCGTGATGGGCGGGTTGCTCAGCTCCACCCTGCTCACCCTGATCGTGCTGCCGTACATCAACTACGGCGTCGAGAGCTTCGCCATCGGCCTGCGGCGCGTGTGGGCGGGAAGCGGACCTACCGCGGCCGAGGCCCCTGGGCCCACCGACCAGGCCACCAGCGCCCCCGCACCCTGATCGGCCCCGCTTCGCCGCTTGCGTGAGGCGCGGCTAGGCCCCGGCAGCGTGTACCATGCCCCCATGGACGCGCGGAGAACCCAACGCCCAGGCGCGGCGCGACGCGCCGATCGGGACGACGCAGAACCGGGCGGGCTGGTCGCGCGGGGACGGGAGCTGGTGTTCGGGCCCGAATCCGCCGCGTCTCCCCTGGCGCTGGGCGGACGGGGCGTCCTCCTCGTCGGGCTGGCGCTCTGGAGCCTCGCCTTCTTCTCGAGCGCCATGGACGGGGAGCGGCTGGCCGGGTCGTTCATGCACCTCATCCACCTGCCGTTCCACGAGGGCGGGCACATCCTGTTCATGCCTTTCGGCAGCTTCCTGATGTCCCTGGGAGGCAGCCTAACGCAGCTCCTGGTGCCTCTGGTCTGCGCCGGGGCCCTTCTGACCCGGCGCGACCGCTTCGGCGCCGCGGTGGCGCTCTGGTGGACCGGCCAGAGCCTGATGGACATCGCGCCCTACGTGGCCGACGCCCGGGCGCTGCGTCTCATGCTGCTGGGAGGCCACACCGGGGCCGAGGTGGAGGGCCACGATTGGGAGGCGATCCTGGGCGCCCTGGGTTGGCTGAGCCACGACGTCGCCCTGGGCCGCATCGCCAACGCCCTGGGCGTGCTGCTCATGCTCGCGGCCCTGGCCTGGGGCGCGCACGTCCTCTGGAAACAGCACCAGGCACGCGCAAGCGGGGACACCCAGCCCCAGTGGTAGGCGGAGGGCGCAGCCTCGGGCCAGCCGGCTGGTCACGATCGGCGCTTGCCCTTCGGCCGAGGCTCTCGGGCGGCCCACAGGACATCGACATCGTAGGCGAGGATCTGCGGATCGGCGGTGGCAAGCGTGAGTCGTTCGGCCTGCGCCTGGGCCACCAGCAGACGATCGAAGGGATCGCGATGGAGGTGAGGAAGTCGGTGCAGTCGCAAGGTGTGCTCGAGCTCGATGGCAAGGGGCATCATACCCTGGTCGGCCAGCCGGCGAGGGATGTAGCGCTCCGGCGCCTCGGGCAACTCGAGCTTCCCGAGCCCGACCTTGATGGAGATCTCCCAGGCACTGGCCGCGGAGAAGTAGATGACGTTGGCGGGGTCGGCGATGCGCCCCTTGGCTTCGTCGCCCAGCCGCTCCTCGGAGAGGAACCACCACAGCCAGCAGTGGGTGTCGAGCAGGATCTTCATCGCTCGAAGTCGGCGAGGACCCTGTCGGGAAGAGGCGCGTCGAAGTCGGCCGCGATGCGACCCTTGCCGGCGTCCTGCCCGGCCTTCCGCCTCGCGCGTTTGCCAACGGGCACCAGCTTGGCCGCCGGGCGACCTGCCCTGGAGATGATGATCTCCTCTCCTGCCGCCACCCGGGCGAGAAGGCGGGAGAGATGCGTCTTCGCCTCGTGGACGTTGACCTGTGCCATGGGTCGACGTTAGCTAAGGTCATGGACTAAGTCAAGGGTGGGCAGGCACCCCTCCGCAGCTGTCACATGGCGACCTACGCCATCGGAGCTACCCCCCGGAGCGTTCGCGCCAACGCCACCGCCGCCCTCCCCGTTTCCCGAGGCCGCCGTCGCCGGGACGCGCCGAGACACGGAACGGACGGGACACGTTCACGCGCACGGGCGGGATCCCGACCTCCAGGTGCGGCCTTGCGCAGCGCGGCGTCAGCCTGTTCGGTTGGACCCGATGGTACGTTCTTCCAGTTGAACGCCCGCTCTCCCGTTCGGGCCGCGGATCGACCGCCCCTGAAAGCAAGGAGGTCGCACCATGCCGAGGAAAGCCAAGCCGGCTCCCACTCGACCGATGGCCGCCGCCGACTTCTCCGATGTCCCCGTCGTGAACGCCAAGGCCGGCGAGACCCTGACCATCAGCGTCGATGTCGACAACCCCTCCGACCCGTACCTGGTGATCTTCCGCAAGACCACGGTGATGATCGGCCAGGTGGACCGCGAGGAAACCGTCCAGGACCTGCCGGCCGGCACCCACCGCCTGAGCTGGTCGTTCCTGCACCGCGAAAAGGGCTGGAAGCACCGCATCACTGCGGCCGCCGGCAGAGAGGCACCGGTGCTGCTCGACGAGCGCTCGGAGGCCAAGAAGGACCCGCCCTACACGATCGGCGTAGCCTTGGTAGTGGTACAGCCATGAGCGGCGGCAGAGCGCTGGCGACCACGCTGCTGGCCTTGTCCGCTGCGCGCGCGGCCGCCCTTTCACCCGACGAGTCCAAGGGCTTTGACAAGCTGGAGCGCATCTGGACCCAGGAGAAGCAGGCCTTGGAGTCGCGCCCAGCGGTGCTCGCCGTGGACGCCAGCGGAAGATGGAAGGCCCTGGTGGCGCGCGTGCGCGAGCGGGCGCACGCTGAGCTGAAGGACGACGAGTACCCGAACCTCACCCCCGCCCAGTTCGGTGACCTCGGCGAGCGCCTGGCGGGGGACGCCAGCAGGCTGGCCCGATCGGTGGAGGCTGCGGCCACCAACCCGGCCGCCGTCGGCCTGGTCGAGCGAAGCGGCCTAGTCGACAAGCTGGCCCTCACCCTCCAGGGGCAGAAGCTCTTCTCCGCCGACGAGACGGCCGTCACCCTCAATCTGAACGCGCTGGCCCTGCTGGGCCGGCCGGAGCAGGGGCCCGCCAGGCCCGGGCTCTCGCGCCTCGGGGGATCGGTCACCTTTGGCGCCAAGCTGCCCCAGAAGGAGATCGTGGGCTTCTCGGGGTTGCCCGACGCGGACAAGTTGCTAGACGTGCTGAGTTGGGACGTGAAGCTGCGGCTCTGGGGCGACCGCGATCCGCGGGCGCGCGAGTGGGCGCGCTACCAGTGGGCCGACACCGCCATGCTGCAGCTCGACGCCATCGCCCCCGCCGATCTCGCGGCCGTTCAGAGCGCCATCCAGGAGCTGGGCAACGACCAGGTCGAGCGGGGCCATCGGCCGCTCGATCCAGGCCAGCCTGAAGTTGGCCGGCCAACACCTGACGCGTGAGGCGGGTCTCAACAAGTACTCCGGTTCGCTGCTGGTCGACGCCGGCCTGGGCCCTGCCGACCTGACGCTGAACGCGACCTACAGCGCCGTCCAGGACGTCAAGATCGCCACCCGCGGCATGCCCGTCACACTCAAGCAATGGAAGCTGGCGGCCGGGCTTTCGGCCACCCTGGCACGAGACCTGCTCGTGGACGGGCGCGGCACCGAGCTGACGCTCTCGGGCGAAGCCCTGGTGCCGCGGGACGGGAACTCGATCCCGCTCGACCGCAAGACCACCTGGAAGGCTGACGCCAGCCTGAAGTTCCCGATCACCGAGACGACGCAGGTGCCGATCTCGGTCACCTGGACCAACGACCCGAACAACCTGACCAAATCCAGGTACGTGCGCGGGCAGATGGGCATCAGCTACGACTTCAAGTCCCTGGTGCAACTCGCGAAGGGGGGTGACAAGCCTGACCGGGCAGCGGCCGGCGGCGGCCGCTGACCAGTCCCGCGCGGAACTCGATCGACGAGTGGTCCCCGGGTGCCTGATTGTAGATCCTGGTGACCTACTGGCTGATCGCCGTCCGCGACGACCGGTGCCCCGCCCGCGGGGGCCTGAGCCGGTGTCGCAGAGAAAGGAGGCATGACCCATGCCTGGAGACGAGAACCGCTGGACCAGCATGATCGACAAGCTCCTACCCTTCCTCGAAGTCTCGCCGCCGTGGTTTCGCACCTGGATCTACATCCTGATCGTTCTGATCGGGCTGACCGCGGCCCTTGGAGTCGTTCTGTACCTGAGAGCACCCAGAACCCTGAGGTCGTTCTCGGTGGATCGCCCGCTATCGGGGGAAGAAGTCGCCCTGCCGGCGACCGGACGGTACTTCGTGGAAGGGAAGTTCCCGATTCTCCGAGCGCCGCTCGAGCACGGCGTCGTCATCGAGGTCCTCCAGTTGCCGGAAGGGCGAGAGGTGCCGCAGAGCGGCATACCTCGGATCAACCCCGTGGAGGGCCGATGGGAGCACGGGTCCGTCCAGTTCGCTGGCGAGGGACCGCACGAGATCGTCGCGACTGCGCGGGTGGCGGGGCTGAGCGTCTTCCGGAAGGTGCCGGTGACCTGCATACGGAAAGCCGAGTTCTACAGCGCTCACATCAGAAGAGACCGCCGACAGCGCGGAGCCCCGGATGTCGCGCTGCCAAGCTCCGGCGATGTCGACCTGCAGGCCGTGTACCAGCAGGCCGACCGAGGTCAGAGGGAGTTCTTCGCCCAGTACCCCCAGGATCCGGACGCCGCGCTGGCCACCGTCACCCGAACCCTCGACACCATCGACCGGGTGTTGCCGCTCTTCCCGGACGATACCTTCCTCCAGAACGTGCGTGCCTTCATGTTCAAGAACCGCGCCCTAGTCATGAAGGCTCTCAACCGCAAAGACGAGTTCGAGCGCAGCCTGGACAACGCTGAAGCGACGTTCGCGGCAATCAGGGATCAGGTCCCCAACGACGCAAGCGCCTGGCTCGGACTCGGCAACGTGCTTCTGCTGCGAGAGCGGCCGCAGGAAGGTCTTGTCTACATCCGTCGAGCCCTAGAACTGGAACCGGAGAACGCGGCTGCGCAGAACGACGAGCAGGTGGCACTCGCGATGATCAAGCACCGAGGCTCGGAGTCCTGAGGCCGCCCGTTGGACGCCCCCCGCCTCGGCCCCGTCGGGGCGCCGGGGCGGGCAGCCGGCCGTCTCCTGCCTCGGCCGCCGATGTGCTGGACACGGAACGGACGGGACACGTTCACGTGCACGGCCCCAATCCCGCAGCATGACCCGTGGCGCGGGATTGAGGGGGGACGCCTCAGCCCTTGAGCTTCGCCTCCAGCTCGGCCCAGCGGGCGTAGAGGGCATCGACCGTGGCCTGAGCAGCCGCCAGCGCCTCCATGCGCTCGTGCAGCGCCTGGTGATCGGTTGCGATCGCTGGATCGTGAGCCGCACGCTGGCAGGCTTCGAGCTGTCGCTCGGCGTCCAGGATGCGAGGCTCCATCTCCTCCCACTCGCGCTGGTCATGGTAGCCCAGCCGCTTCGGCTTGTCGGCCGCGGGGGCCGGCTTCCCCGCCGGCTTCGGCCGCCCGGTCGCGACCTCGAGCTCGGCCCTCTCCGCTGCCTCCCGCTCCCCCATCTCCCACTGGGCGTAGTCCGCGTAGAACGCGACGCCGCCCCGACCGTCGAGCGCCAGCAGCCGGTTCGACACCCGATCCAGCAGGTAGCGGTCGTGGGTGACCAGGACCAGCGCGCCGGAGAACTCGAGCAGGCTCTCCTCCAGCACCTCCAGAGTAGGGATGTCGAGGTCGTTGGTGGGCTCGTCGAGCAGCAGCAGGTCGGCGGGCTCCAGCATCAGCTTGGCGATCAGCACCCGAGCCTGCTCGCCGCCCGAGAGCCGGCCCACCGGCGTCTCCAACTGCTCGGACCGGAACAGGAAGCGCTTGGCCCAGCCCGCCACGTGAACCGGCCGATCCTGGAAGATCACCGAGTCGCCGGCGGGAGCCAGCGAGCGCTTGAGCGACAGGTCGGGATCGAGGCGCGACCGATGCTGGTCGAACGTCACCACCTTGAGGTTGGGGGCCCGCGCGATGGTCCCGGCGTCGGGCGCATCCAGGCCGGCCAGCAGACGCAGCAGGGTGGTCTTGCCGCTGCCGTTCGCACCCAGCAGGCCCAGCCGCAGGCCGGGAGAGAGCACCAGATCGAGGTCGCGGACGATCGGGCGCGCATCGAAGCCCTTGGTCAACCCCTCGGCCACCAGCAGGCGTTTGGTCTTGCGTCTTGTGCCCGCGAAGTCGATGTCGACCGCAGCCGTTCGCGCCCGGTTGTCGAGGTCGGCCAGCTCGCCCTGCAAGCGCCCGGCTTCGTCGATGCGCGCCTGGGCCTTGCGGGTGCGGGCGCGGGCCTTGCGGGACAGCCAATCCAGCTCGCCGCGCACGCGGTTGCGCAGCGATTCCTGATAGGACGCCTGGTTGGCCAGAAGCTCATCCTTCTTCTCGAGGTAGGCGCTGTAGCGGCCGCGGACGTCGAACAAGCCGGAGGCAAAGGCGACGTTCAGCTCGATCATGCGCTTCGCCACCGATTCCAGGAAGTAGCGATCGTGGCTGACGGCGAGGAAGGCCTCGGGCTCGCGCTGCAGGAGATCCTCGAGCCACAGGATGCCATCGAGATCGAGGTGGTTGGTGGGCTCGTCGAGCAGCAGCAGCTCGGGCTCCCGCGCCAGCTCGCGGGCGATGACCAGGCGCTTCCTCCAGCCCCCGGAGAGGGTCGCGGTGGGCTGGGCACCGTCCAGCAGGCCGGCCTTGCCCATGGCCACCGCGATGCGGCCCTCGACCTCGTGCTCGTCGAGCCTCGGATCAAGAGCCGCCTCGCGCAGCACCGAGGCCACCGTGGTATCGGGGGCGAAGCTGGGGTCCTGGGGCACGTAGCCCACGCGCAGGCGCTTGCGCACGGCGCGGGTGCCCGAGGAAGGCTCCTCGAGTCCGGCCAGGATCCTGAGGAGGGTGGTCTTGCCCGAGCCGTTCGGGCCCACCACCCCGATGTGGTCGCCCTCGAAGACGCCAAACGACAGCCCTTCGAAGAGCGGGGCCGCACCGAAGGCCTTGGCCAGATCCTGACAGGAGAGCAGCAGCTGGGCATTCATCCTCGATC
>Ga0209342_10003088_pt1 | contig 17628 bp, 13 predicted proteins | sample RifCSP16_2_FD_184023 | JGI IMG/M metagenome (GOLD analysis project Ga0209342, IMG submission 184023) | Soil microbial communities from Rifle, Colorado - Rifle CSP2_sed 16_2 (SPAdes) (version 2) | ecosystem: Environmental > Terrestrial > Deep subsurface > Rock core/Sediment | place: Rifle... | reverse complement strand
CCTGCCCTTCGGCGAGGTCGTCGCGTACGGCGCCAAGCGCCGGCCGGGTCGCTCGATGCGATTCATCTGGCTCACCGAGGGCGTCACCTTCCGCCGGCCGCGCGAGGTGCTCCGGTTCCTCTACCTTCACGAATGGATGCACTGGTACCTGCACCATCACCACGGGCGCGGGAACTCGGCGGAGACCACGTGCGATCGGTTCGCGCTCGCCAACTATCGACGACGCGAGGTCACGCTCGCCGACGCCCGGGCCGCCATGCGTCGCGGTTAGGTCGCGAGGCAGGCCTCGGCCGCGATCTCGAGTTCGGCCCGGAGGTCCGTGAGCCGGTCCTCCCCCAGCGTAGCGTCCCCCAGGATCGAGTACGCCTCGGGCGTCTCACCATCCATGAAGACCAGCATCCCCTCGCGCACCGTCCGAAGGTCGGCGACCGCGAGGGTTGCTGTGCGCTCCGCCAGCCGCACCACGCGCTCGCACGCTGCAGGGATCCCCGCCGTGGCGTGACCCACGGCGAAGCCGACCGTGGCCACCAGGATCGTCCCGGCGAGGATGAGCACGGCCGTCATCCAGCGCACGGAGCGATCGCGCTCCGCGGGAGGTGGGACGAGGTCCAGGGTCGGGAAGTCGGTCGAGGGTTCGTAGCTCGGCGCGGGCCGCAGCGAGGTCGCCATCCAAGGCACCTCCTCGACATCAGCGAACATCTCCGCGTGGCGTCGCGGCAAGAGCGAAAGGCCCCGGGTCCTCGGGACCCGTCAGGGTTACGCCCTAGAGCCGATAGCGCGCCGGAGCAGGTCGACGAACTGCTCGATCCGCATCGCGCGTCGATGCTCGGGGTCGGCGTGACGGTGGAACAGCCCCGGGTCGAGCTCCTTGGTGACCAGCGCATCCTGGAAGCCGCTCGCGAGCCAGTCCAGCATCGACGCCGCCATCTCCACGTCCAGGTCTGCGCGCAGGTCTCCGTTCCGAACGCCGAACTCGATGAACTCGAGGGTGCCGTACGGGTCCTCGCTCACCAGGAACCGGTTGATCTCGCGGCGCAGGCCGAGGTCCGTGCCGTAGTTCCCGACGAGGGCTACGCGGTACGGGATCCAGTCATCCTGGATCAGGTGCTCGGTGCGCTCCAGCCAGTAGACGAGGATCTCCCAGAAGCCGCCGTCGACGACCTCGGCCGGGGCCTCGAGCCACGCGGGGAGGGACTGCACGGCCCGCTGATAGGCGGCGAAGAACAGCCCGGCCTTGCTGCCGAAGTGCTGGAAGATCGAGCCCTTCGCGATCCCGAGCTCCGAAGCGATCTCCTCCACCTTCGAACCCTGGTAGCCGTGCTCGGCGAACGAGCGCATCGCCGCCTCGACGATCCGCTCCCGCTTGGCCGCGGACCTCGGGCCGGGTTGTGACCTTAGGTCACGTGACATGGGCACGCCTCTCGCATCACACGGCTCAACAGTATGAACGTGGAAGGCGCAGTGCCTGACCCTCGGTCAGGTCGGCCCGGCCGGGGCGTCAGCCCCGGAGCGTTTGGGCCACGCGGTCCAGGCCCTTGGTCATCTGGTCGACGTCGAAGCCGAAGCCGACCCGGAAGCCTCGACCAAGGCCGAACATGTCACCGGGGACGAGCAGGACGCTCTGCTCCTGCCGGATCCGGTCCACGAGGGCCGTCGAGCGCTCGGGCAGGTCGTACTTGATGTAGGCGATCGCCCCCGCGACGGGCCGCACGTACGTGAGCAGGTCGCCCTGGGCGGCGGTCCACTGCTCGAGCGGGGGCAGGTTCGTCCTGATGATGGAGCGGGTGCGCGCGAGGATGTTCTCCCGCACCCCCGGCTGCATCGCGACCGAGGCCAGGATGTCCGAGACCATCCCGGGCGTGAGCGTCGTGTAGTCGTGCCGGATCCAGACCTCGCGGATCAGCTCGGGCGGCGCGACGATCCAGCCAACGCGGAGTCCTGGCATCGCGAACGCCTTCGACAGGCCGCTCGTGATCACGACCCGCTCGCACCGACCCCAGAACGTTGGGGAGGTCACGTCGGTGTCCACCTCGGCGCCGCGGTAGATCTCGTCAGCCACGATCCACGCGCCCACGCGGTCGGCGGCCGCCACGATCGCGTCCATCTCGGCCTCGGTGAGGACGGCACCGGTGGGGTTGTTCGGGTTGCAGACCATCACGACCTTGGTCTTCTTCGTCACGGCGCGCTCCAGCCGCTCCAGGTCAAGAGCCCACCTCCCTCTCTGCGTCTTCAGCCTGAACGTGTCGGTCCGGTCTCCGAAGAACGGGCCCAGGCCCATCCCCTGGAGGTAGTTCGGCACCATGAACGCGAGCCGGTCACCGGGCTCGAGCAGCGTCCAGAGCGCGAGCAGGTTGGCCTCGGAGCCTCCGTTCGTCACCGTGACGTGGTCGGGGGTCGCGCCCTCGTACCAGGCGGCGATGTTGGCCCGCGTCTCGTGCGAGCCCTCTGACAGCGGGTAGCCGAGCCGGGTGCCCATGAAAGCCTCGGCGTCCGCGATCGGGCCGAGCAGGTCACGGATCGGACAGCGGCATCACGCCCGACTCCGACAGGTCGACGTCGACGAGGTGCCACCACAGCGACTGCATGCGCTCCATCTCGAACGGGTCGATGCGAGCCACGGATCCCTCCTCGTCGAGCGAGCCTCGCCCGACCGTAGCACCGCGACCGTGGGGCCGGCCGCCGAGCGAGGCGACCGATCCCGGTAGTCCTGCTCGCTCGCGAGCCCTAGCGGGGCGTCAGACGCGCGACGATCTCGTCGTGCAGGACACCGTTCGTCGCCAGCACCGTCCCGCCATGCACGAGCGGTGAGCCGTCGAACTGCGATATCCGCCCGCCGGCCTCTTGGATCACGACCTGCAGTGCCGCCCAGTCCCACGTGGCGAGCTCGAGCTCGACCATCACGTCGGCCGATCCGCGCGCGACGAGGCAGTGGCCCCAGGCATCTCCGAACCCGCGGTTGCGCCGAGCCTCGCGCACCAGCCCCTGGACGCCCTCCGCGTAGGGACCCTCCAGCCAGTCCTCCATCCCCGCGAACACGAAGAACGAACGCGAGACGCGGTCCGCCCTGGATACCTGGATCGTCGTGCCGTTCAGGCGAGCGCCGCCGCCGGCCGATGCCTCGTATCGCTCACCGAGCGCCGGGAAGTTCACGACGCCGACCACAGGCTCGTCGTCCACCGCGAGGGCGATCAGGTTCGACCAGACCTGGACGCCGTCGGCGAAGTTCTTGGTCCCATCGATCGGGTCCACGATCCAGCGACGGTGGCCGGTACCCTCGGAGCCCCCCTCCTCGCCGAGAACGCCGTCGTCCGGGTAGCGCTCGTGGATCGCGGCTCGGATCGCTTCCTCGATCGCGACGTCGGCCTCGGTGACCGGGCTCCTATCAGGCTTGAGACGGACCTCGAACGTGCCACCGAAGAAGCCGAGGCCGATCGCGCCCGCACGCTCGGCCAATCGGTTCGCGAACGCGAGCTCCTCCTCGTACACGCAGGGACCTTACCGGCTCGAGGCTCACGGGCGCTCGGCCGCTCCTGCTAGATTCGGTGCTCCATGCAGACCACCCTCGAGTCCACGGACAAGCACACCGTCAAGCTCACCATCGAGGTGCCGCCCGAGGAGTTCGGCAAGGACCTCGACCGCGCGTACCGCAGGGTCGCCCAGCAGGTGAAGATCCCCGGCTTCCGCAAGGGCAAGGTTCCGCGCCAGGTGATAGACGCACAGCTCGGCCGCGACGCCGTCCTGGGCGAGTTCCTCGAGGACTCGGTTCCCTCGTACTACCGTGAGGCGCTCCGCGAACACGACCTGGCGCCGATCACCGACCCGGACATCGACCTCGGCGAGGTCGAGGAGGGGAAGCCGTTGGTGTTCACGGCGGTCGTCGAGGTCAGGCCTCGCCTGAAGCTGGAGGAGAACCAGTACAAGGGGATCCGCGTCGAGCGCCCGGCGGCCGAGGTGACCGACGAGGAGGTCGACCGCTTCCTGGACTCGCTCCGCGACCGGTTCGCCGAGCTGGAGACCGTTGCCCACCCCGCGCGCGAGGGAGACTTCGTCGTGATGGACATCCGCGCCACGGTGCACGGCGAGGAGATCGCCGAGGGCACGCGCCAGGACTACCTGTACGGGGTCGGCACCGGTGAGTTCGGCGACGTCCTCGACAAGGAGCTCGAGGGCAAGCGGTCCGGCGAGATCCTGAAGTTCAACGACGCGCTGGGGCCGGGCGCGGGGGAGCGGGCCGGGCAGGAGGTCGCCTTCCAGGTCCTGGTCAAGGAGGTCAAGGGAAAGAAGCTGCCCGCGGCCGACGACGAGTTCGCCAAGGTCGCCTCCGAGTTCGACACGCTCGACGACCTGAAGCAGAGCCTGCGCGAGCAGCTGATGCGGAACAGGGAGCGCGGGGCCGACGCCGAGGTTCGCGACCGGGTCCTGCAGGCGATGATCGACTCGGTCGAGGTGGACCTGCCGGACACGCTCGTGGATGAGGAGGTGCAGCATCGCGTCCTGCACGCGCAGGAGCGCGCCGAGCAGGCCGGCATGACGCTGCCGCAGCTGCTCGAGGCGCAGGGCTTCGACGAGCTCAGGTTCCGGGCCGATGCGCGTGACCACGCGATCCGTGCGATCAAGGCCGACCTCGTCCTGGAGGCGGCGGCCCGCCAGGAGGACATACAGGTGACGCCGGAGGAGCTCGGCCGCGAGATCGCCGGGCTCGCGCAGGCGCTCGGGCGCGACCCGAAGGAGCTCGCGAAGAGTCTGGACCGTTCCGGTCAGGTCGTATCACTGGCCGGTGATATCATCCGCTCCAAGACGCTCGACCTCCTCGTCGAGCACGCAGACATCCACTCGGACGGCGGTTCCGAGGAACGTCGTGAGCCCTCAGGAGAGCCCGCAGACGCTCCGATCGAGACCGTCGAGGAGACCGCAGAGGAGACGCCATGAAGGACTACCTCGTTCCCGTTGTCGTCGAGCAGACCAGCCGCGGCGAGCGTTCGTTCGACATCTACTCGCGCCTGCTGAAGGAGCGCATCGTGTTCCTCGGCACGCCGATCGACGATGCGGTCGGCAACCTGATCATGGCGCAGCTGTTGCACCTGGAGTCCGAGGATCCCGACAAGGACATCAACCTGTACATCAACTCGCCCGGCGGGGACATCACCTCGCTGTTCGCGATCTACGACACGATGGAGTACATCAAGCCCGCCGTCTCCACGATCGTGATGGGGCAGGCGGCCTCCGCGGCGGCGGTGCTCCTGCTCGCCGGGGAGAAGGGCAAGCGCTACGCGCTCCCGCATTCGCGCGTGCTCCTGCACCAGCCGCACGGTGGGGCGCAGGGTCAGGCCGTGGACATCGAGATCCAGGCCAAGGAGATCACGCGATACCGCAAGCTGCTCGAGGAGCTGATCGCCGAGCACACCGGCCAGCCGCTCGAGAAGGTCGCCAAGGACACCGACCGTGACTACATCCTCACGGCCGAGGAGGCCGTCGAGTACGGGGTGGTGGACGAGGTGATCACCAGCCGGAAGTTGACACCCGAACTCGCTGCGGCGGCCGCGGGCGCGTCGTAGGATTGCCGCCCGAGTAGGATCGGACGCTCGAACAGGGGGCCAGGGGCATGGCGAGGATCGGCGACTCCGACCTTTTGAAGTGCTCCTTCTGCGGGAAGTCGCAGAAGCAGGTCAAGAAGCTCATCGCGGGCCCCGGCGTGTACATCTGCGACGAGTGCATCGATCTCTGCAACGAGATCATCGAGGAGGAGCTGTCCGAGACCTCCGAGCTCAAGCTCGAAGAGCTCCCCAAGCCGCAGGAGATCTACTCGTTCCTCGAGGAATACGTGATCGGCCAGGACAACGCCAAGAAGGTCCTTTCGGTAGCCGTCTACAACCACTACAAGCGGATCCAGGTCGGGACCAAGGACACGGAGGTTGAGCTCCAGAAGTCGAACATCATGGTCCTGGGGCCGACCGGGTGCGGCAAGACGCTCCTCGCGCAGACCCTCGCGAAGATGCTGAACGTTCCGTTCGCGATCGCGGACGCCACGGCGCTGACCGAGGCAGGCTACGTAGGCGAGGACGTCGAGAACATCCTGCTGAAGCTGATCCAGGCGGCCGACTACGACGTGAAGAAGGCCGAGACCGGGATCATCTACATCGACGAGGTCGACAAGATCGCACGCAAGTCCGAGAACCCGTCGATCACGCGCGACGTGTCCGGCGAGGGCGTGCAGCAGGCGCTCCTGAAGATCCTGGAGGGCACCACCGCCAGCGTCCCGCCGCAGGGCGGCCGCAAGCACCCGCACCAGGAGTTCATCCAGATCGACACGACGAACATCCTGTTCATCTGCGGCGGCGCGTTCGCGGGGCTCGAGAAGATCGTCGAGAGCCGGATCGGCTCGCGCGGGATCGGGTTCGGCGCCGACGTGCGGCGGGTCGAGGAGAAGGACCTGGGTGCGATCCTCGGCCAGGTGCTCCCCGAGGACCTGCTCAAGTACGGGCTGATCCCCGAGTTCGTCGGCCGACTTCCGGTGATCACCAACGTCCACAACCTGGATAAGCAGGCGCTCATCGACATCCTCACCCAACCGAAGAACGCGCTGGTGAAGCAGTACCGCAAGTTCTTCGAGTTCGACGGCGTCGAGCTCGAGTTCTCCGACGACTCGCTCGACGCGATCGCCGACCAGGCGATCCTGCGGGCCACCGGTGCGCGGGGCCTCCGCGCGATCATGGAAGAGGTCCTGCTGAACACGATGTACGAGCTGCCCTCGCGCAGCGACGTGACCAAGTGCGTGATCGACGGCGAGGTCGTCCGAAGCAAGGTGAACCCCACACTCGTACCGCTCAAGGAGGCGAAGAAGCGCGAGCGGCAGGAGCGCTCGGCCTGAGGGGCCCTCGCTGGATCGCGGCCGTCGTCCCCTTGCTCGTGTTCGGTGCGCTGTTGACCGCCTGCGGGGGTGACGACGGAGGTTCGGAGCCAGGCGCCCAGAACCCTGCGGATCTCGAGGGCGATCCATGGGTTCTCACCCAGATGCTCGACGCGGACGGGAACACACAGATCGTGGACGTCGGCGTGATCGCGCAGTTCGACGGCTCGACGATGAGCGGCATCTCCGGCTGTAACGACTACAACGCGACCTACGAGGCTACCGGGGACCAGATCTCCTTCGGCCCGATCGCGTACGAAGAAGATCTGCCCACCCAACGAGCAGGACGTCGAGGATCGGTACCTCCAGCTCCTCGCCGGGGTGGCGAGGTACGCAGTCGAGGGCCGCTTGATGTCCATGAGCGATGCGGAGGGCACGCCGGTCCTGCAGTTCAGCCGCGGCTAAGCCTCAGCTAAGACGAGTCCTGAGCGACCCGAGCCGCTCGAGCTCCAGCACGGCACCCGCCCGCTGCAGATCGTGTGTCGCGGCGTCGAGCATCGAGCGTGCCTCCTCGGTCCTGTCGACGGCGATCAGTAGGTCGGCGAGGTCGAGCTCCGTGCGGGCGCGCTCCCATTCGGCCTGGAGTGTGGCGAACCCGCGCCTGGCCCCCTCCAGCAGCTCGAGCGCGCGCTCCGCGTCGCCGGCAGCGAGCGCGTGCTGTCCCTCGAGCCGGTCGAGATGGACCGGCAGCGCCAGTAGCTCGGCGGCCTTGGCGTACGCCCTGGCGTCGCCCAGGAACGCAGGAACCTCGTCCCATCGTGCCGTCAGCGCGAAGAGCTCCGCTGCCACCTGGTCCTGGAACGGTCGCATCGTCATCGACTCGACCGCCGACTCGTCGATGAGCTCCCACGCGCGCTCGTGCTCGCCGCGCCGTGCGACCGCCCACGCGAGCCAGTTGCTCGCGAGCACCCTCCCTCCGTGGACGAATCCGCGTGAGTCCCGCAAGATGGTGAGGAGGCGGTCCGCGCCCTCGAGTCCCCGCGCTTCGTGCACGAACGCGGCTGCGCCGAACAGGTTCATCATGAAATAGGGGGGGTCGTCGGCTCGCCCGCCCATGGCTGCTACGGCCTCGCGGAACGCCTCGAGGACCCGGTCCCACTCGCCCAGGTGGAACAGGCTCGCGCCCGCCCAGTTGAGGCAGTGGATGTTCAGGCCTTCGGCGCCCTCGGCGCGCTCCTGCCCGATGAAGCCGAGCCGGACCGAGTCCTCGTACTCCCCGAGCATGAAGTGCTCCCAGGCAGCCATCCCGTAGATATCGCCCGCTTCCCACGGGTCCTGGAACACCTCTGCGATCTCGAGGCGCCGGGCGAGCATCGGCCGGACCCCAGCCGCCCGATCTTCTTGGCGAGATCCGCCGCCCGGATCCCTGCCTCGAGCGCCCGCTCGCGCTCCTCGTCGCCCAGCCGGGTGTCCCATCCGAAGCCGAACGGCATGAACGCCTTGAGCGTCAGGAGGCGGATCTCCTCCTCGGACGACCCGGCGTCCAGATGCGCGAACCCGATGTCCAGGTATCCCCGCACCTCCTCGACCCCAGGCTGGCTCTTCATCGATCCGGGCCACCGCAGGGGGGTCTCGGCCGCCCTGGCGCACGCCCATGCGATCGGACGCCGGTCATCCGGTATGTGCTCGAGCCGCAGGTCGACCGCCTCCCTCAGCGCGTGCCAGGACAGGTCCCCCTGGTAGTCGTTCAATGCGATCAAACCCGTCTCCTCGAGCACGGCGATGCGCTCGATCGGGTCGACGGCCAGGTCGCCCGCGCGCTCCGCCGTCTTCATCGCCTTCGTGTTGGCGAACCGGCTCCGGGCCTCGCCCGCCACCTCTAGCAGCGCGGCGAACGCCCGGCGCCGTAGCTCCTCCTGCTGGTCGCCTCCACCCTCTTGCGCCGAGAACGCCTCGACGTAGTGGTAGGCGAGGAGCTCGCTGAACTCGCGGCCGCGGGTCCCGGCCGTCTCCTCGATCCAGCGGGCCACCGCCTCGTGGGCCGGGCCACGCTCGCGGCGAGGCAGGCTCTCGTACGCGACGTCGCGGGTGAGGATGTGCTTGAAGATGAACTCCGGCTCCCCGGCCACCGAGGTGCCCAGGCGCGACAGGACGAGCTCGCGCTCCTCGAGCCGGTCCAGGGTCTCGCGTATCCGCTCGCCGTCGCCGTTCAGAAGTCGCCGTACGGGCCCCGCCCAGAAGACGCGCCCGACGACGGCCGCGCGCTGCAGCGCGCGCTTCTCCTCCGGCGTGAGGAGGTCGATCCGGGCCGCGAGCACGGCCTGGACCGTGTCGGGGATGTGGACCTCGCCGATCGTCTCCGTCGCCAGCCACCGGTCGCCTTCGCGCACGATGGCGCCGCCGTCGATCAGGTGGCGGACGATCTCCTCCAGGAAGAACGGGTTGCCCTCGGCTCGCTCGAGGATCTGGTCATGGACCGACGGCGGGAGTTCGGCGACGGTGAGCAGGAGCCGGACGAGGTGGTCGGCCTCTTCGAGCAACAGGGGTTCGAGCGCGATCGCCGAGTGGTTCCTGCGACCTCCACCCCATCCCGGTCGCCGGTCGGTGAGGTCGTGCCGCGCCGGACACACGAACACGACGGGGCCGAGCACCTTGTCGGCCATCTCCTCGAGCAGGTCGAGGAGCGCCGGGTCGGCCCAGTGGATGTCCTCGATCACGACGACGACCGGCCCCCGGAGCGCGAGCGCCGAGAAGAACGACCGCCACGCGAGGTGCATCTCGGCCCGTACCTGACGAGGCTCCAGGTCGCGCATCGGTGCCGAGGGGAACTCGAGCCCGACCGTGTACGCGATCGCCCGGCAGGTCCGCGTGGCGTCGATGGAGGGGTCCGTTTCCAGGACCGCGTCGCAGGAGATCTCGATCTTGTCGAGCACCTCGTCGGACGAGTCCGTGTCGAGCACCCCGGCGTGCGACTTCAAGATCTCGGCTAGCGGCCAATACGTGATGCCGTCTCCGTAGGGCAGACACCGGCCCCGAACGATTCGGGGCTCGGGCTCCTGCGCCTGGACCCACGACAGGAACTCGGTGGTCAGGCGACTCTTGCCGACGCCTGGGTCGCCGTAGATCGTGACGAGGTTCGGCCGGCCCTCGGCGACGGCCCGTGCGTAGACGGTCCGGAGCAGTGCGAGCTCCTGGTCACGACCGACCATCGGGGCCCGCACGCCCGGCACGCCGCGCTCGGCCCGCTCGGGCGCCTCGTCTTCGAGCACCACGGCGGGGACCAGCTCGCCCTTGCCGCGGAGCTCCTGCTCGCCGAGCTCGCGGTAGCGGAACCCGCGCGCCGCTCGGGCCGTGCGCTCCGCGACCACGATCTGACCCGGCTCGGCGAGTTGCTCGAGTCGCGCGGCGACGTTCACTGCGTCCCCGGTCGCCATAGGTTCGCCGGGTTGCGGCGACGTGGCGGCGAGCACCTCGCCGGTGTTCACGCCGGTTCGGATCTGCAGCTCGACGCCGAACCGGGCCAGCAGGTCGGTGTTCACGTCGGCGAGCCGCCGCCGCATTCGCAGTGCTGCTCGGAGCGCACGGATCGGGTCGTCCTCGTGCGCGATCGGGACGCCGAATGCCGCCATCACGGCGTCGCCGATGAACTTCTCGACCGTGCCGCCTTCGGCCTGTATCTCCTCGCGCATCGCGCCGAAGTAGGCGGCGAGGACCTCCTGGAGCCGCTCGGGATCGAGGCGTTCGCCGAGGCCGGTCGAGCCGGTGACGTCCGCGAACAAGATCGTTACGAGGCGGCGCTCCTGACCCGGGGGCACGGGTTCGGCTTCGACGACCGGCGTGCCGCAGGCCGGGCAGAACCGCGCCTCCAGAGGCCGTTCGGCGCCGCAGACCGGACACGCCGGGACAAGCGTGGACCCACAGGAGAGGCAGAAGCGGGCACCGGCAGCGTTCTGCGTGCCGCAACTCGAACAGGCAGTCATCGGCGCGGAGTCTACGGCGGTCGGGGTGGTGGAGGGCATCCCGTAGACTGCGCCGCATGAGCGTGCCCGAGAAACCGAGCCTCGACGGCCTGGAGGCCAAGTGGGATGAGTGGTGGGAGGCCGCGGGCACGTATCGGTTCGACCGCACGAAGACCCGCGAGGAGATCTACGCGATCGATACTCCGCCGCCGACGGTCAGCGGCAGTCTCCACGTCGGCCACGTCTTCTCATACACGCACACCGACGTCGTCGCTCGGTTCCGGCGGATGCGGGGCAAGGAGGTCTTCTATCCGATCGGGTGGGACGACAACGGCCTGGCGACCGAGCGGCGGGTCCAGAACTACTTCGGGGTGCGGTGCGACCCCTCGCTCCCGTTCGACCCGACCTTCGACCTCGACCGCCTCGACCGACCCGACGACGGCGCGGTGCCGGTCTCGCGCCCCAACTTCATCCAGCTGTGCGAGCGCCTGACGGCCCAGGACGAGAAGGCGTTCGAGGAGCTGTTCCGCCGGCTGGGGCTCTCGGTGGACTGGACTCAGACCTACACCACGATCGACGAGCATTCGCGACGTGCTTCGCAGCGCGCGTTCCTTCGGCTCCTGGATCGCGGGCTCGCCTACACGGTCGAGGCCCCGACCATGTGGGACGTGGACTTCCGCACGGCCGTGGCCCAGGCGGAGATCGAGGACCGCGAGATCGAAGGCACGTACCACCACGTCCGGTTCGATCGCGCCGACGGGAAGGGCACCGTCGAGATCGAGACCTCCCGACCCGAGCTGATCCCGGCCTGCGTGGCGCTCGTCGCGAACCCGTCGGACGAGAGGTACTCGTCGCTCGTCGGGAAGATCGTGCTCACGCCGCTCTTCGGCGCCGAGGTCCCGGTCGTGGCTCACGAGCTCGCCGATCCGGAGAAGGGCACCGGCCTAGCGATGATCTGCACGTTCGGCGACATCACGGACGTCACCTGGTGGCGCGAGCTCCGACTGCCCGCCCACGTTGTCGTGCAGCGCGACGGTACGATCGCGCCCTCGCGGTGGGGCGAGACAGGGTGGGACTCGAGCGACCCCGAGGGCGCGACCCGCGCTCAGAACGAGATCGCGGGCCTGCCGGCCAAGAAGGCCCGGCGGAAGATCGCCGAGCTCCTCGATGCCTCAGGGCACCTGGTCGGCGAACCCGAGCCCGTGTGCCACGTCGTGAAGTTCTACGAGAAGGGGGAGCGGCCCCTCGAGGTCGTCGCCAGCCGCCAGTGGTTCGTCAAGACGATGGACCTGAAGGAAGAGCTGCTCGAGCGCGGCCGAGAGCTCCGCTGGCACCCCGCCTACATGGGCGCCAGATACACCTCCTGGGTCGAGGGGCTGAACGGCGACTGGTGCGTCTCGCGCCAGAGGTTCTTCGGTGTGCCCTTCCCTGTGTGGTACCCGGTGCGCGCGGACGGATCGATCGACCACGAGCATCCGCTGGCGCCGCCCGAGTCCGCCCTGCCGATCGATCCCTCGTCCGACGTCCCCGATGGCTTCACCGAGGACCAGCGCGGGGCTCCCGGCGGGTTCGTCGGCGACCCCGACGTCATGGACACGTGGGGGACCTCCTCGCTCTCGCCGCAGATCGCGGCTCGGTGGGAGGAGGACGAGGACCTATTCACCCGGCTGTTCCCGATGGATCTGCGTCCGCAGGCGCACGACATCATCCGGACCTGGCTGTTCTACACCGTGCTCAAGGCGCACCTCGAGCACGGGACGCTGCCGTGGTGGAACGCCGCGATCAGCGGGTGGGTGCTCGACCCCGACCGGAAGAAGATGTCCAAGTCCAAGGGCAACGTCGTCACCCCGATCGACGTGCTGGAGCGGTACGGCGCCGACGCGGTCAGGTACTGGTCGGCGAGCGCGCGGCTGGGTGTCGACACCGCGTTCAAGGACGAGCAGATCAAGATCGGTCGGCGCCTGGCGATCAAGATCCTCAACGCGTCGCGGTTCGTGCTGTCCTTCGAGGCCCCCGAAGGTGCCATCGCCGACCCGCTCGACCGGTCGATGCTCCGGCGGCTCGCGGAGGTCGTGGAGGAGGCGACTCGGGCGCTCGAGGACTACGACAACGCCCGCGCGCTCGAACTCGCGGAGCGCTTCTTCTGGGGGTTCACGGACGACTACCTCGAGCTCGTTAAGAGCCGCGCGTACGGCTCGAACGGTCCCGAGCCAGCGGGTTCGGCGATCTCAGCACTGCGGCTTGCGCTCGACACCCTGCTGCGGCTGTTCGCGCCCTTCCTGCCGTACGTGACCGAAGAGGTCTGGTCGTGGTGGCGACGGGGTTCGATCCACCGCACGCCGTGGCCCGGGACCGACGCGCTCGAGGCAGCCGCCGCCGACGCCGATCCGCTCGCGTACGAGGTGGCCGCCTGGGTGCTAGGCGAGGTCCGGCGCACGAAGGCGCTCGCGAAGGTCTCCCTGAAGACACAGGTCGAGCGCGTCGTCGTCGCCGACAGCCCGGAGCGCCTGACGGTCCTGGCCGGCGCCGAGCGCGACCTCCGCGAGGCCGGCAACGTCCGCGAGCTCGTCACGGTCGAGGGCGACGATCCGTCGGTAGAGGTCGTCCTCCCACGGGCCTGAGGTCGTGCGGTTCGACGAGGCCGTCTACGAGCTCGAGGCCCGGCAGCCCGAGCACCTCCCGAAGCCCGACCTCGAGCGCATGCGCGCTCTCTCGGCGCTCCTCGATGAACCACAGCGCACCTATCCCACGATCCACATCACCGGGACAAACGGCAAGACGACCACGGCGCGACTTGCCTCGGCCCTCGCCTGCGAGCACGGCCTCACGACGGGTCTGTTCACCTCCCCGCACCTCGAGTCGGTAACCGAGCGGTTCATGGTGTGCGGCGGACCGATCGGCGAGATCGAGTTCGGGCAGGAGTACGAGCACCTGCGTCCGTACCTGAAGGCCGTGGACGACTCGGCGGGGCCGGTCACCTACTTCGAGGCGCTCACCGCGCTCGGGCAGCTGTGGTTCGCGGACAAGCCCGTGCAGCTCGCCGTGATCGAGGTCGGCATGGGGGGCACATGGGATGCGACGAACCTGGTGAACGGCGACGTCGCGGTCCTGTGCCCCGTGGGGCTCGATCACCCCGAGCTCGGCTCGACCCTCGCCGAGGTGGCCGGGGAGAAGGCGGGGATCGTGAAGCAGGGCAAGGTCGCCGTCGTGCGGGAGCAGGAGCCCGAGGCGCTGGAAGTGATCGCCCGGCGGTGCGAGGAGCAACTGGCGACGATGCTGCTGGAGGGGCGGGACTGGGCCCTCGCCTCGCGCGCGCCCGGGGTCGGCGGGCAGGGACTGTCGATCAGGGGCCTGCACGGCGAGTACGAGGACCTCCCGCTCCCCATGTTCGGAGCCCACGCGGCGCACAGCGCCGCCGCCGCGGTCGCGGCGCTCGAGGCGCTGCTGGAGCGGGCCCTCGACGAGGAGGTGGTCCGCCGCGCCCTGGGCTCGGCCACGTCGCCGGGCCGGCTCGAGATCGTGGGGCGTCACCCTCTGATCGTGCTGGACGGCGCGCATAACCCGGCCGCGGCCACAGCGCTCGCCGATGCCCTGCCCGAGGCGTTCGCGTGGGACCGGCTGCACCTGGTCATGGCGGTGTTCGCGAACAAGGATCTCGCGGGGATCGTCGAACGCGTCGCCCCGCTAGCCGCGGTCGGCTACGCGGCGACGACCGGCAGCGTTCGCGCCCGCCCCGCCGAGGAGGTCTCGGCAGCGTTGGCGGCCGAGGGCCTTGCGACGGAGACCTTCGCGAGCATCGAGGCTGCCCTCGCTGCAGCGCGCTCGTCGGCGGGACCCGACGACCTCATCCTCGTGACGGGCTCTCTGTACACTGTCGCGGACGCCCGCCGGGCGCTGTTCCGGGAGGTCTCCTGAGATGACCGTGGGATCGACGCTGCTCATCGTGAAGCCGGACGGCGTGCGCCGGGGCCTGGTCGGCGAGGTGCTGCGCCGGGTCGAGGCCAAGGGCCTGCGGATCGTCGAGATGCGGATGATGACGATCGATCGCCCCCTCGCCGAAGAGCACTACGGCGAGCACCGCGAGAAGCCGTTCTTCGGCGAGCTCGTGGACTTCATCACGTCGGGGCCGGTCGTCGTCGCCCGTCTGCAGGGCGAGGAGGCGATCGACGTCTGGCGCACGATGATCGGCCCCACGGACCCGGCGACCGCGCCGCCCGGAACGATCCGCGGGGATCTCGGCCTGATCATCACCGAGAACATCGTGCACGGCTCGGACTCGTCGGACTCGGCCGATCGCGAGCTGAAGCTGTTCTTCGGCTAGGCCCTGTGGACGCGTCCGCGGTCCTCGCGCACGTCGAGGCCTGGATCGAGCGGCACCGCTCCCTGTTCACGGGCCCGGGCATCTCGATCGGTCTCACCGACCGCGACCGGACGATCGGGACGCTCACGCTCGGCGAGGCCTCGCGCGGGATGCCTCTGACGCCCGACCACCTGTTCCCGATCGCATCGGTGAGCAAGTCGTTCACGGCTGCCCTGGTGATGCGCGAACGCGAGGCGGGGCGCATCGACCTGCAAGAACCGGTGCAGAGGTTCCTGCCGTGGTTCCGACCGCCGTCGCGGTTCGGACCGATCACCGTGCACCACCTCCTGTCGCACACGTCGGGTCTCGCGAGGGGGCAGGACGCGACCGGGGAGGCTGTGGGTGAGCTGCTCGCGCTCTCCGAACAGGAGCCGGGGTTCGCGCCAGGGGAGCAGTTCGCCTACTCCAACAGCGGGTACAAGGCGCTCGGTCTGATCCTCGAGGTGGTCACGGGGCGACCATGGTGGGAGTCGGCGAGCGAGCGGATCCTCGGTCCGCTCGGCATGCACGCCACCGAGCCCACGATGACCTTCGACGTCCGGCCGCGGGTAGCGCCTGGCCACGTGTCCCCTTTCGACGATCGCCCGTGGCACTCGAGCTACGGGCTCGTGGAGGCGCCGTGGTACGAGAGCGGAACCGCGGACGGCACGATCTGCTCGAACGCGACCGACATGTGTGCCTACCTGCGGATGCTGCTCGCCCGGGGCGGCGACGTGATGTCCGAGGAAGGCTACGGCCTCATGACGTCGCGACACGCGTCCGACCCGGAGGAAGACCTCGGGTACGGCTACGGCTTGTGGACCCGCGACGTCGACGGCGTAACACACGTAGGGCATTCGGGCTCGATCCATGGCTATGTCGCCTTCCTCACCCTCGATCCCGAAGCGGGGTTCGGGGCCGTGGTGCTCTCGAACGGTGAGGGCGGCTGGCGGCTCCGACGCGACCTGCTGGCGTTCGCGCTCGCCTCGTTGCGGAGTGCGGCCTCCGGTCTCGCGCCCCCCGCGCTGCCTCCCACCAAGAGCCTCGAGTCCGTACCGGATGCCGAGTCCTACGCCGGCACCTACGGCGAGATCCGGTTCACCGCCCAGGGCGATCGCTTGGTCTTGGCGGCCGAAGGGACGCGGACGCCGCTCGAGACCGCCGGACCTGATGGGTTCGTGGCTCCCCTTCCGGCGTTCGCTAGGTTCCCCCTGGCGTTCGAGCGCCGCGACGGCGACGTCGTCGCCGTCGCCCACGGTACCGAGTGGTTCGCGCGCGATGGCCTGGACGCTCCGGCCCCGGCTGTCCCGGACGCTGCCTGGGAAGGCCTGGTCGGTCACTACCGGGCCTACGGTGCGTTCCCCTTGAACGCGTACGTCGTCGTGCGCCGAGGGCGGCTGAGGATGTCCGATCCGGTCGGGCGGACCGACGACGAACTCGTGCCTCTGCCCGCTGGTGGGTTCCGTATCGGCGCCGAACCGTGGGCCCCAGGCCGGGTGGGCTTCGACACCTCGATCGGCGGTCGAGCGATGAGGGCGGTCATCGACGGCGCGCCGTATTTCCGGCGGTTCGGGCTCTAGCCCCACCCGGACCCGTCCCGGACTACCGCCGTCTACGGCGACCTCTACGCACCACCTACTGCGTTTGCCCCGTGACGGCACATGCCCTCTGGCTGAATCTCCCCTGAAGCCCGGCGTCGTACTCGATATCGAGAGGGGAGAACCCGGATTGGTAGTAACCCTTGGCCTGACGCGGGCTCGTCGGCATGCCCAGGCCGCCGTCCGACTCCGGCCGGTGAGCGCGACACCCGCAGGGTGTGTCGACGCTACGACCTCGACCACGCGAGGAGGTCATCGCTCATGATGCGTTGGATCATCGGTTCGAGCCTGAAGGCTCGGCGCCTGGTCGTCGCCCTTGCGGCGGGGTTGTTGCTCTTCGGCATCGTCCAGGTCCGGAACATGCCCGAGGACGTCCTGCCAGAGTTCGCGCCGCCGACGGTGGAGCTCCAGACCGAGGCCCTCGGGCTGTCGGCGGTCGAGGTCGAGCAGCTGATCACCACTCCGCTCGAGCAGGACCTGCTGAACGGCGTGGCGTTCCTCGACGAGATCCGGTCCGCGTCGGTGCCCGGTCTGTCCTCGATCCAGATGATCTTCGAACCGGGGACCGACCTGCTGGACGCACGACAGGTGGTGCAGGAGCGGCTGACCCAAGCGCACGCCCTGCCCAACGTATCGAAGCCTCCGCAGATGCTGCAGCCGCTCTCCTCGACCAGCCGGGTCATGATGATCAGCCTCACCTCGGACGAGCTGTCCACGATCGACATGTCGATCCTGGCTCGATGGACGATCGGACCGCGACTGCTGGGCGTGCCCGGCGTGGCGAACGTGGCGGTCTGGGGCAACCAGGACCGACAGCTTCAGGTCCTGGTCGATCCGGAGCGCCTGCGCGCCAACGGCGTGTCGCTCCAACAGATCATCAACACG
>Ga0209342_10003087_pt1 | contig 17630 bp, 10 predicted proteins | sample RifCSP16_2_FD_184023 | JGI IMG/M metagenome (GOLD analysis project Ga0209342, IMG submission 184023) | Soil microbial communities from Rifle, Colorado - Rifle CSP2_sed 16_2 (SPAdes) (version 2) | ecosystem: Environmental > Terrestrial > Deep subsurface > Rock core/Sediment | place: Rifle... | reverse complement strand
CACTCGCTACAGGCCCACCGTTCAATACCGGGACGGCGAGCGGGTGTACAAAGTGCCCAACTGCGATGTTTCCTTCGCGCGCCGGGAGCGCGGCCCGGACCTTGCCTTCCTCCACCTGATGGAGCCACACGCCGCCGCCGAAGAGTACATCGACTCGCTCTTGGAGCTGCTCAAGGCCATCGGCGCGAAACGGCTCTGCCGCATAGGCGCCATGTGGGACGCCGTGCCGCACACCCGCCCCCTGCCGGTCAACCAGACCGCCCGGGGTCAACAGCGAGGCGCAAGCGGCGCTCGCGCGCAGAGGCGGTACGAAGGGCCCACGTCCATCATGAACCTGCTGACCGAAGGGGCCGAAGGGTTGGGTATCGAGTCGGTATCGCTGATGACCCGCCTGCCTTACTACGCCCGGCTCGAAGAAGACCACATGGGCGTCAACAGCATTCTCGACGCCCTTGGCAGCCTGTACGATATCCCAGCCTCCGTTGGAGACAAGGAGATGGCCCGGCGGCAATACCGCGAGATAGACGCGCAGATCGCGGGCGACCGAGAGGCCGAGCAGCTGGTGAAGCGGCTCGAGGAGACGTACGACGCCGAGCGTGTCGGTAGGCCCGAATCGCTTCCCCCATCGTCGGAACCATCTCCGTCCCTTTCGCCCGAGATCGAGCGTTTCCTCCGGGAGCTCGGCGACCGACTCGACACATAGCCCCGTGGTTACCTCAGAGGAGCTGCTAGGTAAGCTCGAAGACGAGGGGTACCACGCCACTCGCAGTCGGCGGCAGGTGCTCGACGCGATGCTGGCAAGGCGCGGTGGCTTCACGCTGGGGCAGTTGGTGACGGCTGTCAGCGGCGTGGGCCGCGCTACCGTATACCGCACAATACGCCTGCTCCTGGATCAGGGCCTCGTCTGCAAGCTCTCGCTGGAGGACGGAGCGCCTCGCTACACACTCGCGCAGATGGGCCACCATCATCATCTGGTCTGCGTGCGCTGCGGCACCGTCCGCGAATTCCACCGCTCTGTGATCGAGCGCGTGCTCACCGAGCTGGAGACGCCGGACGCGGGCGTGGTCATGGGCCACCGCATCGAGGTGTATGTCCTCTGTCCCACCTGCCAGTCGAGCGCCGAAGCACCCGATGCCGCCGGCAACGCACTCTCGATAGCCGCCCTGCGCGGCAACACCGCGTCCTAGGGCCGCAGCTCTCGCAGATTAGCGCCCGCGCCAGATGCGCCAGCGTGCTAAGCGGCGTCTCCTTGACAGCGCGGACAGAAGAAGGTCCCACGGCCTCCCAGCTCCACCTTCTCCACGCTCCCGACACAGCTCGGGCAGGGTAGGCCTTCGCGGTTGTGTACGCGCATGAGGTCGTGCTTGCTCGTCAGGCCCGCCTCTCGGCCAAGGTACAGGACATACTCCTCAGCGGCGCCGAGGTCGATGGCGCGCTGGAGCACCGGTGCGGTAGAGGCGTGGAGCGCGCGAACCTTCGCGTCGCTCAGAGAGGCGACCGGCGCCAAGGGATGGACGCGCGCCTCATAGAGGATCTCGTCCGCGTATGCGTTGCCGATGCCCGCCACGAGCGTCTGGTCCATGAAGACGTTTTTCACAGGCCCGCGGGACCGCCTCACGGCGTCGCGGAACTGATCGAGGCTCATCGTCAGGGCATCGGGCCCGTGTTTGGCGATAGGCGGATATGCCTCAAGATGGTCGCTCGGCAGAAGGGCGATCGAGCGAGCAGCGACGAATCGTACTTCCAGGTTCTGTTCCCCCTCGAAGCGCAGATGCAGGAGCGGGTTGCTCGACTTCGTGCCGCGATAGAGCGCGACGCGCCCGATGAGCATCAGGTGGATGACCAGCGACAGCCCGTCCTCGAAGTGCAGCACCAGCATCTTGCCCCGCCGCGCGGTGTCGACAAGGCGTTTCCCCTCCAGCAGCGGCAGCCATTCCGCGCCCTCCATCTCGGTCTTGCCGGTCCGCTTGAGCGTGACGCTCTCAAGGCGCAGGCCGACGAGCCGCTCGTGGATGGTCCGGCGCGTGACCTCGATCTCCGGCAGCTCAGGCATGGACGTCGCTCCTCAACCTCACCTCGCCATCGAGGCGACCACGAGCTAATCCTTCAGTAAGCCACTCGCGCGCAGCACCTGGTCGCCAAGCAGCCCTAGCTGCACCTCATAGCGCGTCCCTGCCAGCTCCGGATGGAACTCGAAGCGGGCGTTCTGAAAGTACTGCACCGTGTAGGTGCGGCCGCTGCCGTCGCTGTTGACCTCCTCGATCTCGCCGCTCAACGGCAGGCCGAAGACCGCGACGCCGCCTCGTGACCGGAAATACTTCAGGAAGCCCAGCCCGACGGAATGCCCGGTCTCGGGGAAATACTGGCGCTGCGTGTCAGCGCTTGCGGGGCGCAATGACAGCGCGAACGCGCGCGCCTGCGTGAGCTGCTGGCCGAGGGGCCGGATGCGGATCGCGCGCGGCGTGCCCTCGAACTCGGGCAGATACTCGAGGACCACCCTCTGGAAGTGCTGCTCGAACAGCCCGTTGCGCGCTTGTGGCGCTGTCCGTGGGTAGCCAAAGGTCTCGACCGCCCCGTTGCGCCGGAAGAAGTCGGCGAATAACGGGCTCACGCGCTGCCTGGTCGGCGCGAAATACAGCGGATCGTCGGCGGGCGTGGGCAGCCGCTTCTCATCGCCTGGCTGGATGGCGAGGGGCGTGCCAGCGAGGTCTGGGAAGTACTGGAGCCGTCCTCGCTCGAACCGCTGGACCACGCGGTCGGGCAAAGCCTCCTCGTCGCCAAGCGGACGACCGAAGACCGCCAAGCCACCGAGCGCAAAGTACGCCTCAGCGAAGCGAGGACTCGCGGCCGTCCCCGTCGCCGGGAACAGGAGTCGTCCGTCGCCCTGCAGTAGCCCGGGGCTGACGCCCTCCTGCACCAGGATGAGCGGCGGCCCGCCCAGGAAGTCGTGCCTTGCCGCCCCGAGGCTGACGCGGTACGCCCCGCCGGGGGCCTGTGGCGTGAGCGCTGTCTCCTCGCCGACATGTGTAACGAGGCGCGCCCGCGAGCCGACGGCAGGCACGGACGTTGTCGCCGATGACTTGCTCGACGCCCATAGCACCGACGTCTGCTTGCCGGGCTGGGTAAGGGTGACGATCGCCACGCCATCGGCGTTGCGATAGGTCGCCTGCGACGCCTGCGAGAACAGCGCGGCAGCCACCTGGTAGGCACGGTAGGCCGGCCGCACGGTCCCGTCGTTACGCGCCATGCCGTACGGTTCGCCGTTGAAGACCGTCCCATCCACCAGCTTGTACACGCTGATGCGCTCAAGGTTGGCGGCCAGGGCAAGCGCGTATGCCTGGACCACGAAGGCCGCCTGGTCCTCCATGTTCGCGACCCAGCGTGCGTCAGTCAACGGGTAGGTTGGGTCGTCCTTTGGCACAAGATTCGTCTCGGTGAGCCAGAGCGGTTTCGACAGGCCAAAACGTTGCAGTATCGTCCGATATTCGCCCGCTACCTTGGGAATGTCGTACGGCGAGTTGTAGAGGTGGAGCGGAAGCGCGTCGAAATAGAAGCCGTTGGCCTTCGCCGTTGGGTCGCTTTGAGCCTGCTCCAAGGTGCGCTCAACGAAGAGGCGTCGGTTGTTCCAGACATCGCCCCAATAGGTGGTCCCCGCGAAGAGGACGCGGATTTCGGGCGAGACCGCCTTCGCTACCTGATAGGCCGTCTTGAGGAGGAGGTAGTACTCCTTCGGCGAGCCGGCCCAGGTGCTGCCGGAGAAATCGGGCGGGATGTCGGGCTCGTTCCAGATGATCCAGGTATTGACGCGTCCCTGATAGGCGCGCATCAACCGGTCGACGAAGCGGGCCCAGTGGTTGGCTGGATCGTTCAGGGGACGGTCGAGGTTGGCCGGCACCGAGCCGTTGCGCGTGGCCCAGGCCGGCGGGTTGCCGATGAGCCCCACCACTTCCTGTCCGGAGGCCAGCGTCTCATCGATGGCTGTCAAAGAGACGTGGGCCTCCGTTTCCTTCCAGTCGTTCGGCCCGCCGGGCTGGAATTCGTTCCACCAGAAGTTCGCGCGTTGCCAGGAGGCGCCGGACCGTATGGCGAGCTCGGGCGCTTGATAGCCCTCGACCACGCCAAAGCGGTGATCGCCACGGCCCATGAACGGGAGGGGGGCGGTTGGCGTCGCCCCGCTGGCGCCGTTCTCTGGCGCCAGCAGCAGTAAGAAGGCTAGAACGTAGGCTGCCAATCGCGTTGCGTGTCGCACCAGAGCCCACGTCATCATAGGCGAGTATAGCCGCGCCGGTGCGAGTGAGTCTAGGTGGACAGCCAACCCCTGCGTATAATGCCCCAATGACCTCGCCGTCTGTCGGGCCAGGCGTCGCCTTCGGCGATGCACTCCGCTTCTGGCTCCGTCTAGGCTTCATCAACTTCGGCGGGCCCGCCGGGCAGATCGCCATCATGCACCGCGAGCTCGTGGAGAGGCGTGGCTGGGTCAGCGAAGAGCGGTTCCTCCGCGCTCTCAACTTCTGCATGGTCCTCCCAGGGCCCGAAGCCCAGCAGCTCGCGACCTACATCGGCTGGTGGCTGCATGGTTGGCGTGGCGGCGTCGTGGCGGGCTCCTTCTTTGTGCTTCCGTCCGTGGCGCTGCTGCTCTTCCTTTCATGGCTGGCCGTGGCCCAGGCCGAGGTGCCGGTGGTCGCCGGTCTGCTGTACGGCGTGCAGCCGGTCGTGGTCGCTATCGTGGCGGAGGCGGTGCTGCGCATCGGCCGACGGGCCCTGCAGCGGCGGGCCCTTCTTCCCTTCGCCGCGCTGGCCTTCGTCGCCCTGTACTTTGGACGCGTCCCGTTTCCCATCGTCGTAGGAGTGGCGGCCGCTGCCGGCTTTCTGCTCAGCCGCGTTCGGCAGGACCTGCTCGGCGTCGCCGGCCAGGTCACGCCGGCCCAAACCGCGGTGCGCTACCCGTCGCCGTGGCGCGCCCTGCGCATCGCCTGCATCTTTCTGGCCCTGTGGGCCGTGCCCGTCAGTGTCCTCTGGGCGTGGCGCGGAGGCGACAGCGTGCTTATGCAGGAGGCGCTGTTCTTCACGCAGGCGGCGTTCGTCACCTTCGGCGGGGCCTACGCGGTGCTGGCCTACGTGGCCCAAGTGGCGGTCGAGCAGTACGGCTGGCTCGATCCGCAGCAGATGGTGCGGGGCTTGGCGCTGGCCGAGACCACGCTGGGACCGCTCATCATGGTCCTTCAGTACGTCGGTTTCCTGGGCGCGTGGCGCTTCCCCGGCGACCTGAGCCCGTTGACGAGCGCCATCCTCGGCGGGCTTACGACGACCTACGTCACGTTCCTGCCGTCGTTCCTGTTCATCTTCGTGGGCGCGCCCTATATCGAGGCGCTGGCGGCCAACCGGGCCCTGCAGGGCGCCCTGGCTGCGGTCACTGCCGCCGTGGTCGGGGTGATCCTGAACCTGGCGGTCTTCCTGGCGCTCGAGGTGCTGTTGCCGTCGGCCGGCACGCCTGACCTGTACGCGACCGTGGTTGCGCTAGGAGCGTTCCTGCTGCTCTGGTGGCGCCGCTGGTCGGTGGCGGGAGTGGTGGGGCTGGGGGCGGGCCTGGGGGTGGTGTGGGAGGTGGTCGGGAGGGCGGTTGCGTGATGTACCCCCGTAGCGTCGGGCCAGTCCCATCGCGCCTCGGCCCCGGGAAAGTATCTGGGTCGGCTCGGTTCAGACGGCCGCGACGATCCCCAACTGAGCGGCGACGGGCTTCCGGAGCGGCGCCAAGGCGTGTGCCCGTACTATTTGGGCAAACTGGTCGGCGGGCACAGGTGGACTGAAGAGGTAGCCCTGAAAAGAATCGCAGTCCCTAGAACGTAGGAAGTCCAGTTGCTGTTCTGTCTCTACGCCTTCGGCGACAACCTCGAGTTCCAGTGCGTGGGCCAATCCGATCACCGCGGTTGCGATAGCCACATTCCTCCGGTCTCCTGGCAGGTCGGTCACGAAAGACCGGTCGATCTTCAGGGCGTGGAGCGGGAACTCCTTCAGGTACGTGAGCGAAGCATGACCGGTGCCGAAGTCGTCGAGGGACGCCTCGATACCCTTGGCGGCCAGATCCTTCAGGACGGTCATCGTCAGATCCGTGTTCAGCATGGCGGTCGTCTCGGTGATCTCCAGCTTGAGCCATTGTGGTTCCAGGCCACTCTCCTCGACCGCGTTCATAACGGTCTGCGCGAAGTCCGTCTGCTGGAACTGGCGCGCTGAGATGTTGACCGAAAGCCGCAGCGGCGGCAGGTCGTCGCTCTGCCAAGCCTTGAATTGCGCACAGGCGGTGCGGAGCACCCATTCCCCTAGCGGCACGATGAGACCGCTTTGCTCGGCCAGTGGGATGAACTCAGCGGGCGAGAGGAGCTTCCCGTTCGGGCTCTGCCACCTGACCAGGGCTTCAGCGCCGACGATCTCGTTGGTGCTCATCGCGAGCTGAGGCTGGTAGTAAACGACAAACTCTTGGCGCTCCAGTGCTTGGCGCATGCCGCTCTCCAACTCCATCCGCCCGAACGCTGCTGCATACATCGCCGAGGTGTGGAACTGGTAGCCGTTCCTGCCCGACTCTTTGACACGGTACATAGCGGCGTCGGCGTTTCTCACGAGCGGTTCGGCGCCATCGCCGTCATCTGGGAATACACTGATGCCGATGCTCGTGGACACGTACAGTTTACGGCCGACGATGTAGAAGGGTTCCTTGAGCGAGGCCTGGATCCTCACGGCGATCTTCTCTGCTTCATCCATTCGGTTGATGCCAGCAACGAGCACCATGAACTCGTCTCCGCCTTGGCGCGCGACGGTGTCGTACGCGCGAACCGAGCCGGTGAGTCGTTCGGCGACCTCCTGTAACAGCCGGTCGCCAGCAGCATGCCCGAGGGCATCGTTGATCGTTTTGAAGTGGTCTATGTCCAGATTGAGCACTGCCACGAGCCTTCCGGACTGGCGGGCCTGAGCAAGAGCGTGGTCAAGCCGTTCGTTGAACAGCCTTCGGTTGGGCAGGTCCGTCAGGGCGTCGTAGAAGCCGAGGTGTTCCAGCCGCGCCTCTGCGTTCTTGCGTTCCGTGACATCCAAAAATGTGCCCATCACTTGCTGCTCCTTTCCCGTGCTCTCCTGGACCAGTCGGGCGTGCGCGCTCAGCCAGCTGATTTGCCCTTTCGGGTTGAAGACGCGTATCTCTGACGCCAGATCGCCCTTGCCTTCAATGACCCGAGCAACACCACGCGCAAACGGGACGCGGTCGTCTTGATGGACCTGTTTCAGCAGAGACGGAAAGTCGGTGAAGAAAGACCGCTTCGCCATCCCGAACATCGACTCGAGCCCATAACCGAGGCCCCTAACAGTCCTCGTTCGAATGTCCATCGCCCAGGTCGCGATGCGAGCTGCTTCCATCGCGAGCCGCAGGTGCTCCTCGCTGGCGCGAAGCTCCTCCTCTGCTTTCGTGCGCTCAGTCAGATCAGTGATGACGCTTCGATACCCAACGACCTGGCCTGCGTTGTCCCGCCAGAGGCCATCTGTCTCAAGACAGTCCACCTCAGCCCCGTCTTTCCGGCGGATTCTTATGCGTACCTCCCTCAGGATATCCTCGTCCGGCTCTTCGTCGGGTTGTCCCAGCCATTGCCAGGCTGTGGGCTCAGCGTAGAGTTGCCGAATGTTCAGGTCGAGGAGCTCTTCCCGGTCGTAGCCAAAGAGGTCTTGGGCAGCTTGGTTGAGCTCCAAGAAATCTCCCTCAAAAGTCAGCAGGCAGACTGCATCTCGGGACGCCTCTGAGAGAGCGCGATAACGCTCGACGTACTCCCGCTCGGGCACATCGGCGAGCACGCATTTGTAGCCAACAATCTGCCCTTCGCTGTCGCGCCACAGACTGTCGGTCTCAAGCCATTCCGCCTCCGTGCCGTCCTTCCTGAGGATTCTTACTCGTACCTCTCTGCGTCCATCTTCCTCTGAATTCTCGAGGGCCTCTAGCAACCGACGCCACTCTGAAGGGTTCGCGTAGATGCGTTGGATGTTAAGATTGAGAAGCTCCTGCCTGCCATAGCCAAAGAGGTCCACGGCTGCTTGGTTGACTTCAAGGAAATCACCCTGGGGCGTTAGGAGGCATAGAGCATCTCGAGACGCTTCCCAGAGGGCACGATAGCGCTCCTGGCTCTTCTCTTGCTCGCCGAGCCGAGATTCCAACGCTTCTTTCTCTGCCTCGCTTTCCCGGGCTATCCGGACGTACGTATCGCTGAATCGGCCAATCACCGCTCCGACCAGCACCGACACGAGACCGAGCGCCAGGCTTGGCGGCTGGAAGACTGCCGTCCAGCCGGGAGCCCCAACGAGACTGAAGAGGAACATATTGAGCAGCAACACTAACGCCGGCGTCCCAATGCCCGCCCACAAGCCGAGTTCTCCCGCCGCTAGAACAACCGGCACGAGAGATAGAGCAGCAATGCCGCTGCCCACCGCCCGGTGGGCCCAGACAAAAACAACCGCATACAGAAGCAGGTAGAGCCCAACGAGAGAAACCTTGAACAAGAGCCGTCGAAGGGGCATTCCGAGAAACAGGCCGGAACTCTCCAGTCTTGCCGGGTCGAGCAATGCAGTTGGGGCTGGTGCGCTTCTCATGCTCCTCATTCCTTTACGAGAGACCACCTTGTCAAACGGTGATTCATGGTTGGAGCCTAGTGAAGATTGTAAGTGCTGTATCGGACTGCGAAGAGCCATAAGGAGACGATAAGTAAGCGCACGGTCTGAGTTTGAGCCGCGCAGCCCAGACGCCGGGCCTTTTCAAGTGACCGTTTGGTTTTCCCCAGGCCTCTCGCACCATCTCGCGTAGGTGGTCGTGCCTGGGTGTATTCTCATCAGCGGCCGACTGGCGCGCTTATTGTGAGGGAACGCTCGGTTTCCTTACGCGGCGCGGAGTCGCGTTCTCCCTGAGTAGGATTGCGAACTCCTCGTGGGTCACGCCGGCGCTGAACAAGTAGCCCTGGAACGCATCGCACTCCCGGGAATGAAGGAAATCGAGCTGCTCCTGCTTATCGACTCCCTCGGCGATGACTTCCAGGTTCAAGGCGTGGCCCAGCCCGATGACCGCTGTGGCGATTGCCGCGTTCCGTTGGTCTGCTGGCAGTTGGGTGACGAAAGAGCGGTCGATCTTCAGGGCATGGAGCGGGAAGTCCTTGAGGTAGTTCAGCGAAGCGTGGCCGGTGCCGAAATCGTCCAGCGATGCTGCTACACCCCTCTCCGCCAGATCACGCAGCGCGGCCGTCGTATGATCGACGTTCATCATGGCGATGGTCTCGGTGATCTCCAGCGTGAGCCAGTGCGGCGCGAGGCCGGTCTCCTCGAGGATGAGCGAAACCTTCTCCGGTAGGTCCGCCAGCTGGAACTGGCGCGCTGAGATGTTCACGGAAAGTCGCAAGGGCGGGAGACCGGCGTCCTGCCAGGCTTTGTTCTGCGCGCAGGCGGTCCGCAGGACCCACTCCCCAAGGGGCAGGATGAGGCCACTTTCCTCGGCCAGCGGGATGAACTCCGACGGCGAGAGCAGCTTACCGCTCGGGCTTTGCCAGCGTACGAGAGCCTCGGCACCGATGATGCGGCCCGTCGTGATGTCCAGCTGTGGCTGATAGTGGAGCACGAACTCTTGTCGCTCGAGCGCCTGTCGCAAGCCGGTTTCCAGTTCCAGCCTTCCAAACGCCGCCGCATACATGGCAGCCGTGTGGAATTGGTAGGCGTTCCTGCCCGATTCTTTCACACGGTACATCGCGGCATCCGCGTTTCGTATGAGAGGCTCAGGCCCGTCACCGTCTTCGGGATAGACGCTGATGCCGATGCTCGTGCTAACATGCAGCTTCCTACCGGCGACGTAAAACGGTTCTTGGAAGGCGGCCATGATCCTCTGCGCGATCTTGTCAGCCTCATCCACTCGCTCGATGGCAGGCACGAGGATCATGAACTCGTCCCCGCCCTGTCGGGCGACCGTGTCGTACGCGCGTACGCACGTCGACAGCCGATCAGCTGCCTCCTGGAGAAGGCGGTCCCCTGCCGCATGGCCGAGGGTGTCGTTGATGACTTTGAAATTGTCCAGGTCAAGGTTCAGGACGGCCACCATCTTCCCGCTGCGACGGGCCTGCGCGAGAGCGACGTTGATCCTGTCGTTGAACAGCCTTCGGTTCGGGAGTTCGGTGAGGGCGTCGTAAAAGCCAAGGTGCTCAACCCGCGCCTCAGCCTTCTTGCGGTCGGTAACGTCGAGAAAGGTGCCGAGGACATGCCATCTATCGTTTCCTTGGACTAGATGACCTCGTGCCGCCATCCAACGCACCTCTCCGTCGCGCGATGGCACGCGTATTTCCAACTCGAACTTCTCCTTCTTATCTATGGCACGGGAGACGGCTCGCTCAAGCAAGATGCGATCGTCCTGGTGGATATGCTCGAGCAGCGCCTGGAAAGTGCTGGCCGGCGTCTGCGGAGCGATGCCGAAGAGCGGTTCGAGAGTGTCCGAGACCGTGATGTTAGCGGTGCGGCTGTCCATGTCCCAAGTGGCCATACGCGCTGCTTCCATGGCCATCCGCAGTCGCTCCTCGCCGTTGCGGATGTCTTCTTCTATCCGTTTGCGCTCGGTCAGGTCCGTGATGATGCTACGATAGCCGGCGATCTGACCGGCGGCGTTGCGCCACAGGCTGTCGGTCTCGAGGCACTCCATCTCCGCGCCGTCCTTGCTCCGGATCGTTATTCGGATGTTCCTCAGCGTGTCATCTTCGGACACCAGGAGCTGCTCCTTGATCCAGGCCCAGTCAGCAGGATTGGCGTAAAGCTGCTGAACCTTGAGGTCCAAAAGCTCTTCCCTGGTGTAGCCGAAGAGGTCGAGGGCCGCCTGGTTAACCTCGATGAACAGACCTTCAGCGGTGAGAAGACAAACGGCATCACGCGATGCCTCGGAGAGGATACGATAGCGCTCTTCGCTCTTTCTCAGTTCCGCCTCGACACGCCCCCGTTCGCCGAGCTTAGACTCCAGCGCACCTCGCTCGGCATCGCTAAGCTGCGCCACCTGCTCGTAGACGTCCCGGAGCCGGCCAATCACCGCTCCGACCACCAACGAGGCGAGACCCACGGCAAGGCTCTCCGGTCGAAAGACGCTCGTCCACCCCGTGGCCTCCGTGAAGTCAAAGAGGAATGCATGAAGGAGTAAGGTCGCAAAGGGCATGCCGATCCCCGCTCTAAGGCCGAGCCCCCGCGCCGCCAGCGCCACCGGCACAAGGGAGAGAGCGACAGTGGCTCCGCCCGCCCATGGGTAGAGCCACAGGAATATGCCGCTGTATAGGAGCAGGCTGATCCCGCTAAGGGCGAGCTTGCCGATGTTGTTGTGGCGCGAAACTCGGAACAGCGGGTATGGAGTCTGTGCGCCGGTCCTCTCGAACAACGCAGCGCGACGGCGCGCGTCATCGCCGGTGGGACGTTGTTCCCGTCTCACGTCGCCTCGCATTCGGTCTACGGTTTGTCGAACACGCGAGTGTGGGCGGAGCCCGTAAGGGGGCTCAGGCCATCCAAATTGTAGGTGATTCCACCTCGCGGCGGGCGGTTGTGGGGGCGTGGCTGGTAAGAGAACAGTCCGAGGAGGGCCCCGAAAGGCCGTGCCCTAGCCTGGGGGCAGCGTGAGCTTCGCCAGTTCGATGAACGTGCCGCCGCTCGCTAGCGGAAGACGCTCCCCTGTGGAGAGGAGATAAAGGCCTGCGATAAGGCGATAGGTGCCTGGAGGGCTGGAGGCCGGGAGCCGAAGGCGGTGCTCGTCTCGAATGACCTCGCCGGGCAACCACGATGACGTGGGCAGGGCCCCGTTGGCTGGCTGGCTATCCGATTGGGCCGCTAGCTCGCCGGAAGGGCTCAGGAGCTGCACAAACACCGTGTAGTCCTCCGTCAAGGCCCTTGGCGTGGTCCAGTAAAGCACTACGGAGAGGCTATCGGCCGAGAGCGAGGAGGTGTCGGTACCTTTCAAGACGATATCAGGGCCGAAGTGCGCCTCTAATGCACGGCTGGGCGAGGGTGCCTCGGTCGCCGTAATGCGGACATTGTCCAAGACTAAGGCTGGAATGCCGGGAACGCCCCCCGCCACCGGCAGACGTTCGTTGGTGAGGGCGTCGAAGAAGACGACCTGGAGCTTGTAGAGGCCGGCCTCGGTGTCGCGCGGGACGGGGACCAGGAAGTCGCTCCAAACGATATCCCCAGCCCGCCATTCCCCGGAAGGGTAGGCGGAACTGTCCACGCCGCTGAGCTTTCGCCACTGCTGATCGAGGAGGTGCACAGCTATCTGGTACTCGCTTGAGGGGGACTCCTGCTCGATCCGCCAGACAAAGGTCACCGGGACCGCCTCTCCTGGGCGTGCGGGCCCTTCGGCTCGGCTGCCCAACGGCTCGATGAGGCCGGGTATACGGCCGATCACCGGGCTCAGCTGCCGGGCGTCCAGAAGTTGCTGCACCTGAGCCCTGACCTGTGGTGGCGTCAGCCGATACGCTAAGAACAGAGGTGGAGGTGCATTGCCGTCGACGCCTTCAAGGAAATAGCGCTCTCCGACGAGTGTCTCTGGAGGAAAAAAATCCCCGGCGGAAGGTGGCATGCCGCCGAAGGCAAGTGCGTAGAGCACCGGTCGGTCGGCGCCGGTGGGGAAGACGATAGTCTGGCGGCCCGTGAACCAGCGCAGATAGGGATACACGGGGCGGGCCAACTGGGCAAGGGCGGCATGATGATAGTACTCGCTGCCCACGACGATCTCCTCGTCCTGGGGATGCGCGTGGTCGACGAGGAACTGTGCCTGGGCGACGGCGTCCGCGCCGCCTTCCCACGATGCGCCGAAGCTGGGCGCCCATACTACGAAGTAGTCGCGGGCGGTCGCTGCGACCTCAGCGAGGAGCACGACGGCAATCAGCCCCGTTGTCGCGTGTGACCATCTGGGCCGCCTCTCAGTCAACCATCGCCAGAGCCAGTCGAGCCCCAGAGCCGGGACAACGTAGAGGGCGGGCACAAGGCCCATCGCCCGTAGGGTGTACGCGCCAACATCGTAGGAGAGCAGGCTCGGGATCAGCATGGTGGCGAGCCAGGCGAGAAGGAGGGCTGCGGCATCGTCGCGTCGCCACAACCGGCGGAGCGCGACCGCGAATCCGCCATAGAAGGCGATAGCAAGCGCGCCAACGAACACTGGGCGTCCGGGTATGTTGTACCGCCAGAGGGGATCCCCCTCGACCGTGAAGGTCCTGAGTGCCTTGGCGAGGTTCTCCTGCAGCAGGACCAACGGGTTGCTGCCGCCGAGCGCCGATTCGAAAACCGAGACCTGCGCGATGCGGGCGACGAACGTGCCTGGATGCGTGAGGAAGAAGATAAGGAGTGGCGTGGCGACGAGCAGCGCCGCAAGCGCCAGGATCGCTCCTCGAAGGGAGGCGCTGCGGGTCGGCCGGCCGCGCGTTATGAGTAGCCAGAGGCCGAAGCCCACGAAGACCGCCGGGAAAGCACGTGCACCAAGATACGTGTACAGGACGCCGCCGAGGGCCACACCGGAGAGTCCGTACCAACCGAGATGGCGCCCCGTGCGGGCCCGCCAGAGCAGGTAGACCGCCAGCCCTTCTAGCAGGGGCTGGGTGATCGAGCGATAGGCGTTGCGGCTGGACATGACCTGCCAGAACGAGGTGCCAAGGAGGGCCGCAGCAAGCAGGCCAACGCGGGGCGAGAACATGGCGCGACCGAGCAGAAAGGTCACCGCGACGGTAGCCAGCCCGACCAGCGCGGAGGTCAGGCGCAGCGGGAGCACGCCTTCGTCGCCGCCGAGGAGCCAGATCATCCCCCCGGAGAGGTAGATATAGAGGGGCTCCTGGCCGAGATATTGCGTGAAGAAGATGGGCCGGCTTTCGCCACGATAGACCTCTCCGGCCATCACGCCCATCAACGCTTCGTCGTGATGCCAGCCGAGAGGGTAGCGGTCAAGCCAGAGGAAGCGCAGCAGGGCAGAGACGAGAAGGATGCCTACAAAGGAGACGACGACGAACCACTGCCCTGGTCGCACGAATGGCACGTGTCTCATCGGGATGAAACCACCATCGCAGACCGATAGGCTTCTGGCAAGCTCGCCCGACCCCGTGACTGGGCTCGCCTGGACGGATCCATGCACGGCACACAGCATGGTTGTCGCCGGGCCTGAGTTTCGCCGCACACGCGGAACCTACCCGATCGAGAGATTCCCATAGGTGCAAAAAGCGCTACCATATACGCGGATCCCTACCATGACAAGGCCACCCTTTGAGCTGCTCGACCACACCGCGGACGTGGGTGCGCTCGCCTATGGGCGGACGTTGGCCGAGGCATTCGAGAACGCCGCGCTTGCGATGTTCTCCGTCATGGCGGACCTGAGCACCGTAGGCGAGGAGGAGAGCCGCGACATTGAGGTGGAGGGCGATTCGCCAGAGGAGCTTCTTGTCGCGTGGCTATCGGAGCTGTTGTACCTGTCGGACACGCAGCGGATGGTCTTCCGCCGTTTCGCCATCGAGGAGATGGACCACCATCTTCGTGGACGAGCGTGGGGCGAGCCCATCGACCCGGACCGCCACGCCCTGGGCAGCGGCGTCAAGGCGGTTACCCGACACATGCTGGCCATCGAGGAGAGAGAGGGCCTCCATCGGATACAGGTGATCTTCGACATCTAGGAGTTCGCTTTCACCGCTAGCAGCTAGCGGTAGGGGCGGCCCCGTGTGGCCGCCGAGCGAACTGCGGAGGTGCGTATGAGCCGAGACTGGCGGGGCATTCTGAAGCAGCTCGATCCGTACCGCTGGGAGTTGCCACAGGAGTACAAGGAAGGAATGCGCGTGCCGGGCCTGATCTTCGCCAGCGAGAAGATGCTCCCCGACATCTCGAGTGACCAAGCTGTCGAACAGGTGGCGAACGTAGCCTTCCTACCCGGCATCGTGAGGGCGTCGCTCGCCATGCCGGATATTCACTGGGGCTACGGGTTTCCGATTGGAGGCGTCGCGGCCACGCGAGTCGAGGATGGTGTCGTATCGCCCGGAGGCGTTGGCTTCGACATCAACTGCGGGACGCGCCTGATCCGGACCAACCTCTCCGAGGAGGAGGTCCGCCCCAAGTTGCAGGAGCTTGTGAACCAGCTCTTCCGCGACATTCCGGCCGGTCTGGGTGGGTCGGGGCGGGTGAAGCTCCAGGGTGAGGAGGTGGACAGTGTGCTGATGCGAGGGGCGGGCTGGGCAGTCGAAGAGGGCTACGGCTGGCCCGAGGACCTGGAGGTCATCGAGAGCCACGGCTGTATCACCGGGTCGAACACAGACCAGGTGACTCGGCGCGCCAAGGAGCGGGGGACAGCGCAGCTGGGCACGTTGGGCTCCGGCAATCATTTCCTGGAGATCCAGGTGGTGGACCAGGTCTTTGATGCGAACCGGGCGGCCGCGTTCGGTGTGACGGGGCTGGGTCAGGTCCTCGTTTTCGTGCATACGGGCTCCCGAGGTCTGGGCCATCAGACGTGCGACGACTTTCTGAAGGTGATGGAGAAGGCAGCCCAGATCTATGACATCTCCCTGCCCGATAAGCAGCTTGCCTGTGCCCCGGTGAAGTCGCCCGAGGGCCAGGCTTACTTCGGCGCCATGAACGCCGCAGCCAACTTCGCCTTCGCGAACCGGCAGCTCATCACGCACTGGACCCGGCAGGCTTTCGCGCGGATACTCGGTCGTTCGGCCGAGTCGATGGGCATGCACGTCATATACGACGTCGCCCACAACATCGCGAAGATAGAGCGCCACGTGGTGGACGGTGGCATGGCCGAGCTGTGCGTGCACCGCAAGGGAGCAACTCGCGCATTCCCGCCGGGCCACCCGGACGTGCCGGTCCAGTACCGGGCGCTGGGCCAGCCGGTGCTCGTTCCCGGCGACATGGGGCGTTACTCATTCCTCTGCGTGGGCACGGAGCAGGCCATGGCCGAGACCTGGGGCTCGACCTGCCACGGCGCGGGGCGCATCCGCAGCAGGGGCGCGGCCAAGCGCCTGCTGCAGGGCGTCGATGTGGCGCGGCGACTGGCGGAGCAGGGGATCATCGTCCGAGCCCAGAGCCGCATGGCCTTGGCTGAGGAGGCGAGCGAGGCCTACAAGGACGTGGCGGACGTGGTCGACGTGTTGCACGAGGCCGGCATCTCGCGCAGGGTGGCGCGCATGCGGCCGATCGGCGTGATCAAAGGCTAACGGCAGGGTACAGTGGCGCTGCGGCCACTTTGACGAACAAAGCGAGGGATTCTTACGTAGAAGGAGTGATACACCGACTCCTCTGGAGAGGCTTGCCATGCGATACCGCCTACTGCCGCTGCTCGCCCTGATTCTGGCCGGGTGCCAGCTCCTCTCGGGTAATGGTGCGAGCTCTCCCGCGGTCCAAACCGCAACCCCGCCGCCCGCGCGCAGCTTGGACCAGAGCAGCGCCGCTCTCCCGGACATCGAGTCGGTGGCGGCGCGGGTCGCTCCTGCCGTCGTCCATGTCCGTAGCCGTGTGGTGCAGTCCTCCGGCTTCCGGCAGGCGTCTGTCCAGGAGGGCACCGGCACCGGCGTGGTCATCGATGCGGACGGCGTCATACTGACCAACAACCACGTCGTGCAAGGGGCCAGCTCGATAACGGTGACCCTAGCCGACGAGCGTGTGTTTGAGAACGTCGAAGTGGTGGGCCGCGACGCGCTTTCCGATCTGGCGGTGCTACGGGTTCCCGCGAAGAACCTCCCGAGCGTCCCCTTCGCGGACCCGGCGCGGTTGCGCGTCGGGCAATGGGTGGTGGCGATCGGCAACGCCCTCGACCTGCCGGGCGGGCCGACCGTGACGGTAGGGGTCATCAGCGCTCTCGGCCGCACCATAGACGAACCGAACGGCGTCACCCTCGTGGACCTCGTCCAGACCGACGCGGCGATCAACCCTGGCAACTCCGGCGGCCCGCTGGTCAATCTGGCCGGGGAGATCGTGGGCATCAATGCGGCTGTCAGTGCGCAGGCGGAGGGCATCGGCTTCGCCGTCAGCGCAGGCGTTGCACAGCCGGTAGCCCGGGAACTGCTCAGCACGGGACGCGTCGTCTACCCGTACCTGGGCGTGAACGTGACGGAGGTCACGCCATCGTTGGCGGCGCAGGAGGGACTGACGGAGCGAAGCGGCCTGTTGGTCGAGAGCGTGGTGGCCGGCGGGCCCGCCGCTCGGGCTGGCCTCCGCGCTCTCGACGTGATCACCGCCATCAATGGAGCGACGGTGAAGACTGAGCCCGAGCTCCTCCGGACACTGCGTCAACATAAACCTGGGGAGCAAGTGCGCGTGGAGTACGGGCGCTCAGGCCGTCGCGAGACCGCCACCGTCACGCTTGGGGAGTTCCCTACCGCCTAGCCGACGTTCGGTCATGCGCTGACCTCATCACTGCGGGTCAAAACCGGCGTCGTTTCGGTAGTCCAGACGGGCAGAGCGAACCGCTCGTCCTGAGCCTGTCGAAGGATGACGGGGGCCGGGGGGTGTCCCCAGTACGTCAAAGGGTGGGTGGGCGGAACGGCCTGCGACCGCTGATTCCACCCTCAGCCGGAGGCGCTCTATGAGCTACCTGGGCCTTCGCGATAGAGGGCGTCCCGCTGGCTTCGGAA
>Ga0209342_10003085_pt1 | contig 17634 bp, 13 predicted proteins | sample RifCSP16_2_FD_184023 | JGI IMG/M metagenome (GOLD analysis project Ga0209342, IMG submission 184023) | Soil microbial communities from Rifle, Colorado - Rifle CSP2_sed 16_2 (SPAdes) (version 2) | ecosystem: Environmental > Terrestrial > Deep subsurface > Rock core/Sediment | place: Rifle... | reverse complement strand
ATACGAGAAGATCTGAAAAATTTTGCAAAGGATCATCCAGATATTGCGGATTTGACGGAAGAGATTAAGTCCATAATTGAAGATACTCCGGGGCTTTCTATTTCACGAGCATACGCGCTTGCGAAAACTGAGAACCCGGAGAAGGTCAAGACGTTGGATGAGAAATACAAACCTGCTGACGATCCGGCGAAGAAGCAACCTTTCGGTGGCCTCACGCCAACCTCTGGGACTGCGCCCATGGGTGATGATGGTAAACCACTGACGCAAGAGAAAGCTGCAGATAAGGCTTGGGATGATACGTTAGGTAAATTCCCTGGCATTAAAGATATACTTTCAGAGTGACGGCAGCGGGTGTTTTAATCAATAGGAGAATCAATGGCCGTTCAAACATTATCTGAGGCACTTGATAACCTCTATACTACGACTTGGCTTCACATGAAAAGTGAGGCTATCGATAATATCTTCTCATCTATTCCTTTTTGGGCATGGATGAAAGAGAACAATCGAATGAAGTCCGTAGTCGGTGGTCGTCAAATCCTCGAAGCGGTTGAGTACGGAAAGAACGATGATGTAGCGTTCATTGGGAAGGGTGGTACCGTTCCCTTGAACGATCGTGAATTCTTAACTCAGGCCGTTTGGGATTGGCATTACCTGGTTGTTCCTATCGTCCGGTTCGGAACGGATGATCAGAAAAATCGTGGTAAGACCAAAATCATGGATCTGATGAGTGCGAAGCTGAACAATGCCAAGAGTAGTCTTACGGACAAGCTTGAGAATGCTTTGTTCGCGACTGCAACTGGTACTGTTGGTGGGGCATTTGCAGGTCTTCGTCATCTTGTACAGGATGATCCGACTGCTGCTGTCAGCATTGGCGGAATCAATCAGGCAACCTATACTTGGTGGCAAAATCAGTTCTTTGACGATCTTTCAGCCACGTTCAATGCAGGTGTGTTGCAGAATATGCGGCATATGCTGAATGCGTGTATGAATAATCGCTCACAGGACAAACCTGATATTATCGTTACCGATCAGCTCAGCTATGAGCTTTACGAAGGTGTTGCATTGCCAGTCTCGACGTATGCTGGCGTTCTGCGAGTGCAGAATACAAAGATGCTGGACCTTGGTTTCGATAGTCAGGCTTTCAAGAACATACCAATGGTATGGTCACCTGAATGTCCTGCAACTAAGATGTATTTTCTGAATACTAAGTTCTTGTTCTACATCTACGATCCTGGTATGAACTTCGACATGACGGATTGGAAGTCTATTCCGGATCAGGTGAATGATCGGGCTGCACAGATCGTTAGTGCCTGTTCATTTGTTACTAACCGCAGACGGACGCAGGGCGTGCTGTTCGGCCTGCCCGTTACGTAGGAGTAACATATGGCTAACTATGGTATTAAAAAGATCTTTCAGACCAAACTCACCGCTAATGAGTTAACTGACGTTGAGGGTATTGGTTGTCTTCGCTTTGAAGGTAACAAAGTCTATAAGTGGGTAAAGTACAACTCAGGTGCTGGACCTGTAGCGGCAGTCGCTGGTAACGTAGTTTACTACTATGGCGCTAGCGGTGTCGGTACGGTTGGCTATGATGATTGTGTTGTCACTATGGACTTGACTGACGCTGTGCTTGGCGCAGGTGTTCTGCAAGCTATTCTTACGAATGGCTACTATGGTTGGATACAGGTTAGGGGTCCAGCGACTCTTACCACTGCTCTAACCGCAGGCGCAGACGGCAACGCACTAACAATCGTTGGTACAACGGACGGTACTCTTGACGTTTCGGCTCTTGTAACGGATCATATCTGTGCTTATGCGTTCGACGCATCGGCAAAGATTATCAGTTGCGAGTTTCCATTCTAAGAGGAAAAGGAAAGGGGGGCTTCGGCTCCCCGATCCCTTGGAGATAATATGGGCTTTTTAACATTTCAAGAGATTCGTGAAGAGGTGATGGCTTATCATACCGATAGATCTGACCTTACAGCTACACGAGTCAATAGAGCTATTAATTTAGCTCAGTATAGAATTGCCCGTCGACATGATTGGGATGATCTGAAGTATACCATATTAGGTACTCTATCCGTGTCACCGGGAGATACTGCACAGGACCGAAGAACTGATAGACTAATTGATATGTCTACCTTGCTTACAGGTGGCTTCAGATTTAAAAATCTCTATACGTTTAAACTTCGTGAACCTGGAACTGGACGATCGGAGAAACTTCGTGGACTGGTCCACAAAGATTTTGATGCTCGGTTTCCTGACCCTGATTTCCATAGTCGCAGTATGCCTCTCGCTTATACTTGGTTTGGAACTCGTGTTTCTAGTGGGGCGGAAGTTAAGAAAAATATGCTCGAAATTGTTCCCGCCCCCGACGTAGCATATCAGTATGAGCTTAGGGTAACCGTGCAGCCTAGAATACTAGGAGATGGATTAGTAGATGGTGATCCACTCGACTTTAATTCACATGACGATGCGGTTATAAATTTAGCTGTTAGTATAATTTATCAATCATTTGGACGTGAGGATAAGGCATTAGAATACTTTAAGATTTATAGTGTTCTTGTGCAAGAACTTATCGATGCTGATGATAGAAATCCGCATTCAGAAATTATCGGACAGCCGGTTCCCGGCGGAGTTTCTGGTCAGTATTGGAGAGACCCATTTGTGAGAAGTAATCCATGAGTGAACTTAGGGATAAACAAGTAAAGTTTGCTCGTGATCTCTCGAGACTTATTGCTCACGCTTTTGATCTTGGTTACGAAGTTACTTTAAGTGAAGTTAAGCGGGATCAACGAATAGCTGATTTAAACGCTACAGCTGGTAAGGGTATTAGTAGAAGTTTACATCTAGTATCTCTTGCAGTAGACCTTAACTTATTTAAGCATCAAGAGTATCTTGATAAATCTGAGGATCATGAAATTCTTGGCGAATGGTGGAAAAGTTTAGGCCCAGAACATTTTTGGGGTGGGGATTTTAAAGATTCTAAAGGTAATCCAAAACCCGATGGAAACCATTACAGTATTGGATATGAGGGTCGGAAATGACAGCTTTTACTAGAACTTGGAACACTGCTCTTGAGGCAATTCCAGCCGATGCGAACGTCGTCTCTCAGGGTGCGCAACGCATGAGAGAGCGTTGGGTTGATCTTCGAGAGCGTCTTGAGGTAGATCATGAATTTGGTGGTGAATCTGGAACACCATCAGAAGCTGGTTATCACAAGAAGATTACCTTTCGAGAGCAAAGTGGCGATCCAACGATTCCTGCAAATAATATCGGTTTGTATTCAAAAGATGTATCAGGTAAGACTGAGCTGTTTTGGAAAGATCCAGATAGTAATGTAACTCAGTTAACACATCTTGGAAAGTTGCGAGCTTTCATAACTAGTAATAGGTGGACCGGTGCTCAGATTTCCAATGAGTATAGTTTAGGTACAACATCTGGGGCTATTAATACAGATCTAGTAAATGGTCAACACTTTTCCGTAACCTTAAATGGCGGTGCTACTTTTCAAGCTCCAGCAAATGCTCAGATAGGAGCTATCGTAGTTTTACGAGTAATTCAAGATGGTACAGGTTTTCGTACTGTTAATTTTGGATCTAATTTTACAAAAGTCGCTGGACTTGATATAACTGCATCTACAGATGCTAATAAGCAGGATATATATACTATATATAGATATACTGCATCTACTTGGACTATTCTCGGTATTCAGAAAGACATAACGAGTGCTTTATAATGGCTTTTAATTCTGTATTAGCTATGGGATTAAGTGGTCGAAGTTTTCTGCTAGTTCTAGCTAGCGGCGATACAGAGTATGTTGTAGAAAATAATCTTGTTACCACGTACCCTACAAGTGGTGGATCAAAGGCTGGAGATATTATTACACTATCCATCCCACCCGGGGTAGTTCGTGGAGCATCAAATACTTCTAGTTACGCAATAAATGGAGATACCTTACATAATGGTGCCAGACTGATTATTATAGTAGGAATCACAGCAACTATAACTGGTCATGGTGGTGCTGGCGGGGCTGGAGGTATCTATACAGCCGGATCTCCAGAGTCTGGAGCACCCGGATCACCAGGTGAAAATGGTGGTACAGCTGTTAAATTAGGTTGTTACACTACTATCTCAGGTTCAGGAACTGTAACAAAAGGTTATGGTGGTGGAGGTGGAGGTGGGCCAGACACAACCTTAAATCGTGGAGGTTGTGGGGGAGGAGGAGGAGCTGGGAGTTATCCATCGGTTGCGGGAGCTGGTCAATCTCCTGCTGAGTGGGGAGGTTTTGGCACCTTAACAACTGGTGGTGCAGGGGGAACGACAAACGGCTTCGATGGCGGTAAAGGTGGTGATATCGGAAGTCCCGCAGTTGCCGGACAAAATGGTACAAACGTTGGCGGTGCGGCGGGAACCGATGGTAAAGCCATTGAACTTAATGGTTTTACAGGATCATTTACCGCAACTATCGTAGGCGATATATCATGACGTTATCAACTCGATTTAATTTCCAAGACTGGACAAAACCTCAGTATGACCAGTTAAGGGATATGTCATTACAGTTAGAAAAGTTAAATCAGTTAATTATTGGTAGATATTTCTGGCCCCGCACCGCTGCCGAGATCGCTGCCGGGGTGACGCCGGTCAATTACTACTACGAGCCGGGGGATGTGCGGCGGTATGGGGCTAGTCCGACTGCATCGGCTTCAGTAAATACAGCCGCTTTTGTGGCGGCCTCAGCTTCGCTTTCCGACAATTCGATATTCAAAGTAACTGGAGGCAACTATCACGTATCACCTACTAAAGGCATATACGAGACGATTGCCGCTAACTTCGCGATCTCGAATCTTGATGGCGTCTCTATTATTTGTGATGGAGCCACAATCATAGATGACAATGTTTACGCTGGTACTGATGCTGCGCTGCTGTTCAGTTTAACAAATTGTTCAAACATAAAAGTTCGTCTGAATATTACAACTCAGGCGTGGACTGTCAATAAGGTTGGTCTTAACGTAGTCCAGTTCCTTCAGGGCTGCACCGGGATTGATGTTGATGTAGAAATTACTGGTGGTATTGCTGCGGTGTGGGCTTACCGGATAGCTGCCGATCCTGTCAGTTATACGAGCAGGCTTTTTAAGATAAGGGTTCATGCCACGAATAATGAATATCCTTTGTTGCTTGAAAAGTCGGGCGATGAAGTGAAGGCGCAAATATATTCAACGGCTTGCGGTAGGACTTTCTTCATCCACGGAGTGAAGAATGTTGATTTGCAGGTGCATTCACTCAATCCGGTAGCGACCTCGATCATCGCGGCCTATGGCGGTTCCGGTTGCGACGGTGTGAACGTTGATTATTACGACCGCGATAGCACCGCAGCAACAGCCTCAGCACCGTTGGTCGCCATACAGTACAGCGATCAGACAGCGGCAACGATACGTAATGTTGCCTTAAAGTTTAACGTGCAGGCGAATGCCGGAGCCGCCGAATGGCACGACAATGTCAGAGTAGTGAAGTTAGACAATGCTGGAGCTGTGGATAACGTAGGTCGCGGGCACGTTCTCGACGGATTGGATATTTCTGGTGTCATGGGCCATCAGAGTAGGAAGAACATCACCAATGTGGGATTTGGGGATTTCGTCACGACTGGTACTGCGGACGTGCAACGTAATATCAATTTCCACGATCTCACTGTGACGGGCGTCAGTGGCGGCGGAAACATTGATTTTAACCTTGGCGCACTCAGCGGGGTTGCTCGGGCTGCTAACATTATTGGTACTGTTCCCGGAAGTACGGTTAGGTAATGGGCGCGTACTGTACGAGGCTGTCAATGCAGTAGCGTTTACCGATGGGGCCGCTAACGCTGACGTTCATACCTACATTGCCTCCACACAAACAACCCCCCAAACGTTACAGATTAATAAAACATACCTTAACTCCACCGAGGGGGCTCGGCAGTTAGATAACGTGAATGGCCAGTCTGTGATTATCAGCAGCCTCGCCAATGACGCGGTGACTCAACTCACCCCGACTAACGATGCAGACTCAATTTCGTTCGTCTTTATGTTGGGCGATGGTGGTGCTTCTGCGCAATTCCTGCTGCAAGGGGCCAACCATGCGACATTCCTGGTGTCTGACCCGACGGCTAATTTCAGCATTACAGCCGCCACTGCCAACAAGACGAACGTGTACTGGAGTGCGGGAAATTCCCGGTACGAATTGGAGAACAAGCGGGGCTCTGCACAGTCGTATCAGGTTGTTTTGATAAGCAGGATTTTCTAATTTTTACGGGAACTGAGGCTGGCGAGCTACTACAGCTAAGGAGAACGATATGGGACTTGCAGACTTGAATGTTGGCGAAGAAAACTTGTAACAAACATGCCTACTGAACGCGAAGGTATAGTAAAAACTATCAAACCTGATTGGCAAGATTCAGATATTGAAAATTTTGCTGGAGGCTTAAATAGTTCTAAGTCTATAGATAGTATAAAGAATAATCAATTAACTCTTGCAACTAATGTGCGAGTTGATCGAGATATTCTTGTTGGAGACCTTGGATACTATCCATATAAAACTGTTAGTACTACTTTAAGTGCAAGCTATATTGCCGGAGATACAGCTCTTACTGTTTCTCCAGCTGGGAATAAGGATGCTAAGATTGGGGGAAAGATATATGTTAATTTAGATAATGGTTCAGTTTTTATAACTACTATTGCAGCTATTACTCCTACTACTTATACCTTATCTGAAGGTTTGCCATCTGCGGCTACAAGTGGCAATCGTGTTGAGGCGGAGCGCTATCTTATTGGCTCCCCGCTGAAATTCCATAAATTAGAATTGACTAATGGTTCAACACTATATTTTATGCTAACTACTAAGACTTTATATAAAGATAGTAGTCTTGGATACTGGGAACCAGTTGGTAGATCTACAATTAACACTACGGTATCTGGTATATTAACTGATACAACAGAAATATCTGTTACTGATACAACAGGTTTTGCAGTTGGAGATGTTATTCGAGTTGCTAGAACAAATAGTAAATACTACGTTGGAATAATAACATCTATTACACCTGGAACGCCTGGGGTACTTAGCTGCGCTAATGAAACAATAACCGGTACTGCAACAGGTCAAGCAGTTAGAAAATGTATTACACTGACTGGTACAGTATCTGATAAAATCAGCGCAGTATCTATTCCATGGGCTGATCAGATGGTATTTACAAATGGGTTAGATGCTATACAAGTTTATGATGATACAACCGGTTTTGTTTCGGATCTAACTGGTTTACCTTCTGGAGGAAATACTAAAGCTAAATCTCTGGCAGTATATGATTCTAGTTTATTTCTTATCTCCACCATTGAAGGTGGAGTAAACTATAGACAACGAATTCGATATTGTGATAACGCAGACATTATTGAATGGGTAGCTGGGAATGCTGGATCAGTTGATCTTTTAGATACCACGAAGGAGTGTTATGCTGGGAAGATACTTGGACCGTATATGTATATCTATCGGTCAAAAGGTATCTTTCGAGTATCTCGTTCTCAGCGCGAAGACCGACGTTTTGACTTTGATGAAATGATAACTAATCATGGAATTTTATCTTCTGATTGTTTACAGGAGATTGCTGAAAATCAGCACGCGATCTTTGATGATGAGAATATCTTTTTATATGACGGTGGGTTTTCTGTTGATCCGATTGGCACTCCGATAAAGAGGGATATATTTGGTTTAACTGGAATAATGGATATAACAGCTAAACGTAAAAACTCGTTGTTATATGTTCCAGAGCTTAGGGCTCTCTATGCTGTTTTTCAAGCTGCCGGAACTAGTAGTCCACTTTTATCTTATCGTTACAGCATCGATGAAAAAGCATGGACTACTAGAGTATTTCCAGCTCCAGCTTACAGTATGGGATATGGTAATCAAGCTTCTGCTGTTACTTGGCAGACTGTTCAGGGTATATGGTCGTCTGCTAATTATGCCTGGAATGCTGCTATCACCGCTGCACTTGCTGATACTATTTTGTTGGGTATCGGAGACCATCCGGCAGGTGGAAGTTATGTCTATCAGCAATCTTCTGAGACCGACGCTAACAGTGATATAAGTTATACCGTTCAAACTAAAAACTTCATCGAAAACTATAAACTTCGATTTGATTGGATTGACGTCTGGTGTTCTGGTGGAACGATAGTAGTAGAATATAGTATAAATAGAGGTCAGAGCTGGGCAAATTACGGAACTATAACTGCCAGTGTCGATATAGCTAGACATAGAGTAAGTAGACAATTTATATCGGAACAATATATGTTCAGATTTAGGTCTACAGATCCGAATTTTTCAATCTTAAAACTACGGATGAGGCTGGCTCCGGAAACGGAACAGTAAAACTTATGAGCTTTTTAGGTGGTATTTTTGATAATGTTGTGGATGTTTTCCAGGATATGGGGAAGACCACAACTAGAGCTATAAAAAGTACTGGTGAAATACTCGGTGGGACTAAACCTTCCGCGAAAACCACTGCACAGCCAATACTTACTCCAGAACAGCAAGCACTTTTAGACAGTCTAACTAAAATGTTTCAGACTAAAGGAGGAGATCTTGCAGGTTTCGATACCTATACTGGAATAGCAGGCGCACCAGCTAATAACCTTCAAGGTATGTCTCTTGCAGCTCTTGAACAAATGTCTATGAATATGTCATCACCAGATAGTAATAAGGCACTAGCTGAGGGGCAACTTGGATCTTTTCTTCGGGGGGAGAAGACTGGTGAATCTAGCTTTAATGAATTCTTTAAGAGTAATATTCAAGACCCAGCAGTTGAAGCTTTTAATGAAGATGTGTTACCTTCTATCAGTCGGAATTATGGAGGGGCTAGTTTCTTTGGATCAGATAGGCAAAAAGCTGATCAGCGGGCTACTAAAGATTTGACAACTGGCCTTACAAGGGAACGAGCCGCTGGACAGTATGCAGAACGAGATAAAAATATAGAAACTTTATTAGCTGCTATAGGTCTAGCTCCACAAGTTGAGAGTGGTTTTGCTGGTATCAGTAGTTCAATGCTTGATAGTTCACTTAAAGCTAGAGAATCGGAACAAAACACTTTAGATGCAATGTTCAAGAGGTACCTATCTGAACAGGCCTTACGTGGGGATGCTTTCCAACAAATGTTATCAGTTCTTCAAACTCCCGCATTTGAGAATATCGTACTTAATAATCCTGGCCAGAAAGGAGTGCTTGGAGACGCATTGGTAGCATATATAGGAAATAAGTGCGCTATTGCTATTTGTGTTTTCGGTATTACAAACCCAGAATGGCTGAAATTCTTTGTGTGGAAAGAGACCAATGCTCCACACTGGTTTAAGAATTGGTATAATTATAACGCAGTTGTAGTAGCTAACTATATTCAGGATGAAGTATTTATCAAAGCTGCTATTCGTATCTGGATGCGTTGGATTATTCGATAGTTTGTTCAAATTCTGAACATAGGTGATATATGGCTACAGTAGTTCAAGTTGGTGAAGATACTAGATACAGTGATATCGGTCAAGGGCTTGGAGCTTTGGCACGTTATTTTCATGAACGAAAAAAGAAGGATGAGCTTGATCGTAAAGCAGAGGATATTGCTAGACAGATTGCAATAGCACCAGATTATGATAGTGCCGTTACAATTTTAAACACCACCGATCCGAAAGTTCTTGAGATGCACGGTGACCGTCTAAGACAAGGTGTTCAAGATAAGTATCGAAAGCAAAGTATTGTTACTGGTTACGATCCTAGCGGAGCGCAAAAGGGTGTTGTTGTTAAAGAGTTTGATGATATACAAAAGCAGTTAGATGCGGCTGGCGTTGGACTTAAAGGTCCATCTCCTGCGTGGGGAGTAGAGATTGATGGTAACATGGATACCGCACCTGATGAAGTTACTGCTGATCTTAGAGTTCAAGATGCTCTCAAGCGTGGTGGTAAAGGTCGCAAGATTGCTCCGCCACAGGTTGAATCTGAATTAACTCTTTATAAAATTGAACAGGATGCAATAACTGATCGTATTAAAGCTAGACAATCTGGTGCAAATAAAACCCAGGATTGGGAAGCGATTTGGCGTGCACGTTTTATAACTGAAAGTAGCAATGATACTCTTATTACACCAGAAGGAACAAAGACTCTTATAGATACCGAGTCTAATATAGATAGTAACTTTAAAACAGTCTATGGAACTCTCGGGGCTGGCGGAGTTATGTTCCAGTCTCCGGGTAAAGGTCGTATGTATGAGACTGCAAAGGGTGTTACAAGCAAGATAATCGGTCGTGGCGGATCTATGCCGCTGGCTCTTAAAGCTGGTAAGATTGCTGGAGACCTTGAGATTGTTGGATCTATGTTAGATGGTCAGGCCGAGGAAGTTACAGGATTAGCTACTGATAAGGTTGTAATAGATCAAGCATTTTTGCGAGACTTTAATATGAATAGCTCCAAACTATATGAGCTTAAAATGAAAGTTGAGGGAGCAAACTTTCCAGAGTATATACCTTCTAAGCCAGAAACTATTCATGAATATCCTTTAACCTCTGGTGCGAGATTACAGTTTATCATTGTGGATGGTAAGTTTATTCCGTTACAGCGAGTTAAGTAATGCCAACCCTCCTAAATGTTGAACCATTTGACGATAGTCCAGATGCGTCAGATAGTCCAATGCCACAACCGTTTAACCAAACTGTTCCGGGTAATGATGTTCCGCCGCAGATTCTTGAAGTCAATTCAGATGAAGATCCTTATGGTTGGGTAAACGAGGATACGGTCCAAGGCGTAAAAAATATAGTCGTTGGCGCTACCGATACGATAGGATCTATTATCTCCCAGCTTTTTATTGCCCCTTTCCGACATTACGACGCCGCCGGAAAGGCGATCTTTAATACGTTGGCTGGCAATACCGAACAGCAGAACGCTGATCTAGCAGATAATTATCTAGCTGAACAATCCAAGATGGCGGCTAAACAGGGTATCTGGAAGTTTCTAAACTACGAACCCTCTACTGATGCTGGAGCTGCAATTAGTGGCGCGGTTATGTATATACCAGAGAAGGTTGGAGCCGTAACTCAGTTTTTCGGTGAACATTTTGCAGATGCAATTGGAGCTGGAGTAGACAATCTTGCGTGGGCTATTCGTAACTCACCAAGACTTCCAGGTAAGGAATGGACAGCAGAAGATGAATATCGGTTGTCGAGTGCCACCGTGGGAGCAAAAGCTTCCCTGCAGACCTTGGCACGTGTACTTCCAGATGCGGCCTTGCTAGGACTACCAGCGTTGGGGCACATCAGGCGGCGAAGCCGCGAGGCTGGGCGTCTCGCCAACGCAGATCGAATCTCTGACGGTTTGCAGAAAACAACTATGCCGTTTATAAATCTCCGGGGGCTTGAGAACTTTAACGATAAGCCACTTACCCCAGTTGAAATGGAAAATATCCGAACACAGGTCAACGCTGGACAGTTTTCAACAGATATTTCTATCGAAACTGTGGGTGGAAAACCGGTTAGGATATTAACAGGTGATGATACGGTACGTTCTCTACAAATGATGGAACAGACACAAGGTGTGCGTGTCAGAGATGTTAAAGTTCGAATGGTAGAGAAGACTAGATATAGTGAAACTGAGTTAGCGGAGCTTGATACTCTGGGGAAGTTAGGATTCTCGGATATTATTAGTAACGCTGCAAAGCTAGACTCTACCGGGAAGGCTCAGTCTCTAACGTTTAAAGAAAAGTTAGTTCGTTATGGTCTTGATGCTAGTGGTAACTTAAAGAAGAAGTTACTAGAAGAAGCTGGGCCTCAAGGTGAAGCTGCTGTTCAAGCCCTCGAGCTTGCAGCCGGCGGTACTCCAAGAGCTGCATTACTATATGGAAATTTAAAGAAAGAGGTATGGTTTAAGAAAGGAAAGAACGACCCAGCTTTAGGATACGATCAAAAGTATGTTACTAAATGGGACTCGAAAACAAAGTATTCTGAGCGTCAACTTTTCGATTATTTTCTTCACGCCGATCGTGCACTTGAGATAGCTAAAACCAAACCTGGAAGGGTTAAAACAAAGAAGGTTACGACTCCTGAAGGACAAGTTATTGAAACCTCGAAGTTTACTGGTTACAGACTGGACGGTCCAATAACTCCTAGTAATGCTTCAGGGATTTTAGTTGAAATTAAGCGGTTAGTTGGTGATAAGAGATACGCTCAATTTGAGGAACGTGGAGCACATTTCTATGAAGGTATGAAAGTTGCATTGGATCGAATGAAGGGGGCTGGTCTTATTGACGATGCTGCTTATAATAAGATGAAAGGACTCAATTATCTTACTCGTAGATTCTCCGCAGAGATAGATAACATCAAGATAAATGATGGTAGGTTAATGACTATAGGCGATAGTGGAATACCTTATCTTAAACACGGCACAAAAGATAGGGCTTTTTTCACTGATGTAGAGGCGGTAGCTGCTGAACATATAGCTAGAGCCGAACGACGTATCGCGAGAAATGATGCAACTCGAGCATTAGCAGCAGTCGCAGAAAGTGGACAGGTCGACTGGATTAGACCGTTCGATGGTAAGAGAGTTCCAGCTGGATACAAAGAAATCAAGTATCTTGAAAGCGGCAAGTCTAAGTCTCTGCTCATGACTGAGAAGATGGCGGCTGAGTGGACGTATGGTGATCTAGGTGTTAACTTTGCACTCGCCGAAATCATGCGTATAACTAGTGGTTCAACTTTGGTTAAAGCTCTCGCAACTGGCTACAATCCAGAGTTTGCAGTTCGTAACATTATCCGAGACGTGCAGCATGCATGGCGCGCAACTGGAACACAGTTCTCATCATTTGCTCCGATTTACGCTGGGCAACTTTCAGTTAACTTAACAAGAACAGCTAAGGATGCATTTCTAAAAACTGGAGCTTATCGTGATTACGTGATGGAGGGTGGAGGCTTTGAGACACTCACCCATCAGGGGCGAAATCTCTCCCGATCACTTGACGAACAAACTTCAACTATATCTCAACTGGGGTATAACAAAAGTAAGTTTGCTGAACGTCTATCGAATGTAAAAAGCGCTCTTGCTGTTGTTGGCGAGTTCTCGGAACTTTGGGTAAGGTTAGCCATTCGAGATCGAGTGTTAATGAACCAGAAGAAAGCTGGCTTACCCCCTGATCCTGTAACAGCTACTCATGTTGCTCGTGGATATCTGGATTTTTCTCAAGGTGGCACACTAACTAAAGCTATTGATACATCTATTCCATATCTTAATGCAAACGTGCAAGCTATTAGAACTGGATTACGTCCTTATACTCAGGGAGGTAAGATGGCAGCAGTTACGGCTTTTAAAGATCTTCAGATCATTGGAGCTAAAGCGTGGTTGCAATCGAGATTTTGGAATGGTAGTACAAAAGAACAAGAGGCTATGCGCATGGTCTCAGATGAAACTCTTATCAGTAACTTTATCTACCCACTTGGAATGCATATAGTAGATGATGATGGAGTTGTGAAGCCTTTAGTTCTACAATTTCCAATTGATAATTCGATTGTACCACTCTCGGGACCACTTGATCTTCTGATTAAGAAAGCTAACACTGGGGAAAATCCTAGTAAAGCGTTACTTGATCTTCTACGAGCAGCCAATCCGATTGGTGTAACTCCAACTGTTCCGACTGTTCAAGCTTTTTTAGGTTATGCCACTAACTATAATTTCTATACTAATGATCAGATTTGGAAAGGTAAGGAAGTATATCCTGGATACGAGTATACAGATAATACTCCAGAATTCTATAAGCTACTTGGCCAGCTGGCCCCTAATAGTATCTCGCCGGAACGTCTTCAGTATATGTCTCGTACCTTGGCACCATCTAATACCTATATTTATAACGCAGACTATATAGCGAATCTGATGCTAGAAGAAGAAGATCCTGCTATCGCAAAGCAGATGTTGGATAATGAGAAGTATCAGGCGACCGAAGAACTATTGACGAGAGCTATAGGATTTAGGAGATTAGTTAAAATACTAGAACCAGCTGAGGCTATGTCTCAAATCGAAAAACAAACTCTTCAACAGATGAACACTGAGATGAAACTTCTTGATGATGAATATAATGCTGTTGTTCGATCTGTTACAACCTTTGGGCTCGACAATCCCCAAGGTTTAAAACCCTACCAACAGTTAGTTAAGAAAGTTGCGCAAAACTATGCCGATAGGCCAGACATCCAGGAGAAGATGACTGATACCTATAGAGCAAAAATTGCGGCGGACGTAGCTTGGAATAAGGTTGTCGGTAAACGTGAGATGTATTTCCCATCTAAGGAAACTTGGATACAACTCTCGATGCGTCAACCCGAGGAGAGAGCTAATATCTTTTATGGTATTTGGCGAACTAAAAAAGCTGGAGCAGAACGAGATAAAATGTTCGCGATTGCTGCAATGATGGATACAGTTGCTGGTAAAGGAACGATCCTGTCTGATCGGTTTTGGGTTCAATTCGAAAAGCGTAAAGCTAAGTTCGGTGAGGATGATCCCCTGGTATTGGATGGTGAATAGATTGTTCATAATTTGAACATAGTTACTTAGGTTTAAGATACTTGTACGTTGCATCTCCAGTTAGTGTGTTCAAAGTTACCTTTAGCACGCCCATCTTGGACAAGGTATCCTCGACGATTATTAACGTTTCAGGGTCAACGTCTCGATAGAACAGTGTTAACAACTGACTGCGTTTAACTTCTTCTCGACTAGCAATAAACCTCAATAGTTTCTCCGTTATCTGGCCGTACTTGCTAGATCCTAGACCACCAAAGGCTAGAACCATTTTCGTTTCCACGCTTTCCAATATTTTCCGAGCTCTGGTAAAGTCTCCTCCAGAGACGACCATCTCATTTCCTCGACTAGCAGATAAGACCATGCACAGCTTTTTAATATGCGTTGGCCTCCGTTCGCAGTATCCTGCAAAACGAGGGTCCGTGACTGGATACTTTCCTTTACTAGCATTGATATCCTGCTCTTCGTACCAACTTTCGTACATTTCTTGAGCGTCTTCACTAAAGTCCATCCTACCTTTTAACAATACCAGTTGTTCTAAATCCTTAGCTAATCTTTTCTGTAATGCGAAATCGCGGGCAGATAGAACCGGATTTGAAATCGTTTTTCGTTTACGTTCCTCCACAACGAAAATAATTCTAGAGGTAAATCCCCCTCCGATGGCTTCCTCGGGAAGTATAGATTGGAGCCAGTCGGGAGCTGTAGCTCCTAGAAGATTGACGCAGACTCCGTTGATAGAATCCTTACCAGTTCCCTTAGTTTCATAGTCCCACTTTTCTCGGCTATCGTACCAGTCAGTCAAGTTACTCAAGAACTTCAGATCATTTTGTCCTAGAAAAACAGATAACTCCTCGGATAATACGGTAACTGAGCAGTGAAGCTTAGTAATGCTGGGATTCGACGGGTCGATCATCGTACTCGAGGCATTCTTCATAACACGGATTAGAGCTTCTCTCGTGATGCTCTCACTTGTTAGAGTTACCTCTTTGATAGTCTTGAGTAGACCCTTCCCGATGTTCATTGCCGTACCTTTACGACAACGTCCAGATGGTCCAATCAAAACCACGTACATATTAGGATAGATTAACTCATGTCCCCACTCCATCCAAACTTTACGTTGTAAAACTCCCGAGATAACACTGATCCCCGTCCATAGATGATAACTAGCGGGAGGTTCGGTATTATCGGTGTATTCAAGATAACTTGAAAGCCAATCTCCCGCCTCGCGTATTGCCATCTATAACTCCACTCACCAAATCTTCTTGCGCCTGTGCAGTTGTTGTTAATGGAATCTCGAGCATATGTTTAAGATCGAAGCCTACTTTAACATCCGTTGGGACAGTAAATTTTCGACCGCTAGCTTCCATCTCAATGTTCATTATTCTCGCAATTTCAATGATCGCAGCTCCAAGACATGGCGAGCTAAGGGGGATTTGAATCGTAATACTATCGTGGACCTGTTGAAGAATTTCGACTTCTTTGAGGATTGGGTCTCGAGAGTTATAGAGTGTAACGATTGCGCGGTTAACAAGCTCACCAACACTCGACTGAGGAATGAAACTATATGCCGACTTCCAAAGGTCCGAATCCCAATGTCCAAGAAATCTGTAAGGACGCTCAAATAGGTTTGTAAGAACACGGCCATTGTTGCTAAGCGTCTGCTTAATGTAGTCGTACCATCTTCTGAGTCCGGGGTAGGTTTTGTGATAAAAGTCGCAGATGACTTTGGCCTCTTTTTCCGTAATCTCGTTGACGAAGGAGAACATCTTGTAGGTTTCATCGTAGTTAAGTCCATGGTTAGATTTTTTGCCGCATTGCCGGAGAGACATTGTTCTCGGCAACCATATTCCACTAGTTGTGTACTCTCTAAAGAACTGGAGGTTCTTTCTCGCTTGGTCAATAATTATAGGATCACTTTCCTGTTTTAGTAGCTTAGCTTCCTCAGCGATTATCTCAGGCGGAACTCCGAACATCTTGTTCGCGGTGTGAATATGAACATCTACGCCACGTTCTACAGCGGAGATCATGTTTTCCTCTCCGCTCGCATAGGCAACAACGATCCACTCAGCCTGCCTCTTGTCGAATTGTACCAGTAGACAATTATCATCTGCAACGAGAAACTCTAAGAATCCCGGATGCAAATTTTGCATGTTCATCCCAGTACCAAGGATTGTCTTTGAGCTAGATACTCTAGCAAATCTCGTACCTCTTGGATTATAAGAGCATCGCATTCGAGAATCGTCATCGAATTTAATCTCGAGATAGGTTCCCTTAAGCTTACATAACTTTCGATACTCTTGGATGAGTTTCGCCTCTCGTAGACCAGCTCTAGCTGAGGTCCCTCGGGCGAGTCGTTGGAGAGCCTTATCGTCAACTGTAATGACGGACTCTTTTTTGGCGTTGAGTTTAGTATACGGGTGAATACCTTTCTCCACATAGAAGTATTCTTTAAGCTGCTTTGAGGACTGAGGGTTGATATCTCGTCCGCAGAGTTTGTTAATGTCACTTTGTAACTCCTGTATCCGACTTTCGATGCGTATCCGAGTATCTCTGAGTCTGTCATGGTCAACTTTAATACCTCTAGCCATCATATAGATAAGAGGCGCTAATAGCTCGATGGTGTGATTGTACGTGGGTTTGAAAGTAGGTTGGTTCAAACTAGCTGGCTTGTTTAACTCAGACATAAACTTGTCAGCACACTCGTAGGTTATATAACAGTCTTTGGCGTTATATCGAAGTGTACGATCTGAAATACGAATGGTCATTAAAAGAGTCCAAGGTCTCTACCAGTTAATTTACCTTCTCTCACGGAGATTTTACTTGTTAGATAGTGTTTTAGTATCCTGTTTTTTGCTAGAATCTTCCCCATTTTCGCTAATAGTGGTTGGTGTATATCCGGATACATTATCCACTTCCCTACTCGACTCCCCAACTGCTCCTGTGGGGTTCCTGCTAAGAGGGTGTTCAACATTAGATTGATTGAAAATAGTAGGTTTAGGAGATATAGGTAAAATCCCCACAGGAACTTTTTCCACGTCAACTGGCTGTTGTATCTTCTCGCTGCTTTTATTCGTAAGTCTA
>Ga0209342_10003084_pt1 | contig 17643 bp, 13 predicted proteins | sample RifCSP16_2_FD_184023 | JGI IMG/M metagenome (GOLD analysis project Ga0209342, IMG submission 184023) | Soil microbial communities from Rifle, Colorado - Rifle CSP2_sed 16_2 (SPAdes) (version 2) | ecosystem: Environmental > Terrestrial > Deep subsurface > Rock core/Sediment | place: Rifle... | reverse complement strand
GAGGCGTATCGAGGTACCACTTTCCCATGTATCTGAAAGAAATTGAATACCGTTACAATCATCGTCAGGAAAATATTTTTAAACTCTTCCTGGCTATCTACTTTGGTTACGTTTCGCCCTAATTACCTTTTTAAATACGTATATTTGATTCTTATCCTCAGTAGTGGTTATTGAGACTAGGTTTCCACCTAATTGCGGACCCTCTTTCTTCCCTATTGATTCGCAGCTTGAACACATAAGACTAACTGCAACCAACAGAAGCAAATTCATTTTCATAATTAATCTCCTTAGTTTTATCGTATACGGTTCAGAATTACGCTGCCTAAGAGCCATTAGACGGATCCATCAGTCTGCATACGTATAATAATACCTGCAAAGGGGAATGTCTCCATTTGGCACGATCCAGCACACCGCTCATGTTGGTTGCCTTCCTGGGAGCAGTAATTGAAACCTTATGCTCGCGACACATTGCAGACATTCAGCGCTCACATAAGTGGAGAGCAGTACTATCCAGTAGAGGATCGTTCGAAAGTTACAAGCTCGATGCGCTGCTTAAGTGTTCTCCAGATTATCTCTACGCTCAATCGAACTCTTAGAGGACTCAGGAAGATCGTCATAGAAACTTTCGATTTCCTTGGGCTCTGTTATCAATTTCATTGCAATAAAATTCAATAACTCGAATAGTTTAAGCACCCTTTCCGGCTCTTCGCTTAAATTTATTGCCCCTGGATGCACTGCATTATTACCCGTAATTCGTAATGAATCGAGCGATTTTTGGACAAGAGGATTTAGACCTTTTTTTACTAGCTGCTTAATATCCTCATTTATATTTTCACCTTTTTCTCCGAGCTTCTTACACAGCTTTTGTAATGCCAATCTAAGTAGTGCTGCTGATGCTCTTGGAGAATCAGAAAATACACGTGCTGCTTCCATATAATCGTTAATGATTTCTTCACCAAGATCGGAATTTGGGGGCTGAACTATTATGGATTTAGGATATACAATCAATTGGTTATGCCAAACAATATGATCACCGCAATGAGTACATTTTGATACTACCCAATCAGAAGATAGCTGCTCGTTAAACTTAGGAAGTCGGTCAACAACGCTTGTCCAAGTGAAACTAGGCAGAGTCTGCAAATGAGCCCATAACTGACGAGCAAAAACATTGCAATGTATACAATGAAATTCACTCTTTCCATATTCGGGTGGAAAATATTTACTTTGATGACTCAAAATGATTGCTCCTTATAAAAAAACAATCGTAATTCTCAATAACTTAATGTTACTTAAAGTAGTGATTATATCTACCGCGCTTCGCAGTCACTCACCAAGTTCTGCTTTCAGCACAAAGTGACCGCCTAGCGAAGTCACCAGATAGCGGTCATCCAGATGCTGTTGGAATTTACCATGTAACGACCGCTTAAGTTTAGAACCTGACCGTCATTTTCTCGGCCAAAGCAGCCGCTCAGTAGGGGTAAAGCGCACCGTGCGTCATTCCTTCCACACCTCTGCTGTCAGCGGCAGCTCGTTAAGTTCAGCACGAGCTTCACGCCAGCTTGGGTAATGCTCCTCAAGGATTGCGATGAAGCGGTCACTATGAGTCGGCTCAATCAGATGAACCATTTCATGGACGATGACGTACTCAAGCAGATCCTTCGGTTTCTTCACGAGTTCGGTGTTTAGACGGATATGCCCCACACTGTGATTGCAGCCTCCCCACTTGGTTTTCATCCGTTGCAGGAAATAGTCGGTTACTTTCACCTTTAGCTTCCGCTCCCATTTAGCGATCAGTGGCGGCACTACCGCATGGAGCAGGGATTTATGCCACTCGTGCATCACCTCTGCGCGCTTTTCGGCATCGCTGCCAGGACGGACGGTCAGTGTGATGCGCTTGTGGTCGAGAGAGACCAATGGCTTGGCCTCCTGGTGCACGACCGTCAATAGGAAACGCCGCCCCCATAGATAATGACTTTCACGCTCTATGAACTGGCGCGGTGTTTCCCTCGCCTGGTTATCCAGTTTTTTCTGCTGCGCCCGTATCCAGCTCAGTTTGGAGATCGCGTAGGCACGGGCGACCTCCAGACGTGTTCCGCTTGGTGCCACGAGAGTCACCCGGCCTTCCGGCGGATGGACGGAGAGGTGGACGTTCTTGATGGCCTTCCGCGTTACCAGAATTGAAATTTCGCCAAGTTGTATCGTCTCGTTCATCAGTAGCCCGGTTGATTCTTGATAATCTCGAAAATTGCCTGCGTCGCCGTGCGATCCCGCTCCATGATGGGGAACAATGCATTGAGCACCTGCTTCTCGCGGGTGTCGTCGCCCTTCCATCCAGCAGGCGCGTTCTCGCGCATGGCTTGGTCTAGTTCGAGCGCGAGTTTTGCTTTCGCGTCATCATCTGCCGGACACTGAAAGGTCGTCGCAGGAATGCTGGCGAGGTTGTTAAAGAGCACGATGACCTCGGGTTTGCCGTGAAGAACGGCAGGCACACCGGGGCCGGGATCCTTCCGCGCCATGCGCTTCACGAGTTCTTCGGCCTTCTTCAGGAATGCCTCATAGGCAGCGGCGTCAGCACGGCTTTGCTTGATAAGGTCGTCCAGCAGCTTCGACATCTCCGCATAAAACCTCGGATCGGTCAGCTGGTCGCGGATGATCGTCTTGCGGACGTTATTGATGATCCCCTCGGCGATGGCGTTCTTCGAGAGCTTGCCTTTTTCATTCAGCTTTCGGGCAATGGCATCATGAATGCCGGTCTCGATGATCAGCTCCGTGAGCGAGAGCGAATTGAGATTGCCTATGTCAGCCGCTGGATCCGCTTGAACGTAGGTGTTGAGCAGACGCCGCATGTCGGCCTCGAAGGGTTTGATGTCCAGCTCCTCACCCGAGTGCTTCTTGATGGCGGCGCGAGTGTCGCCGTAAAACTCGACCTCCCTCTCCAACGCGGCGGCCTCGGCATCGGAGTATCCCGCCTCGGTGAGGTCTTGCGCGATGTCGGCATAGGCACGCACGAAGGTGGCCACGGACTTGTAGAAAGTAATGCGCAACGGCTCCGTGTCCGCCAGCGATTGTGGCTTGGCCGCGTCACCGCAGAAGTAATGGAGAAACTGCTCCATCTCACGCGGTAGCGGCACCGGCTCGCACAGGTAGCGGAGCGCCTCGCGGGCGGCATCGAGTTGTTTCTTTCCTTCCTTGAGCCAGTCCTTCAGCTCGACGTTGTTCGAGCCTCCGTTGCCCTGATCAATGTCCAGCTCGTCGGAGCTATAGATCGCGATGGCCTCCTGCACGTCATCAAACAGCTTCTTGAAGTCCACGATGTAGCCGTAGTCCTTGTCTTCACCATCAAGTCGGTTGGTGCGGCAGATGGCTTGGAAGAGGTTGTGATCGTGCAGCTCGTTATCCAGGTAGATGTAGGAGCAGCTCGGCGCGTCGAAGCCGGTCAGGAGCTTGCTCACCACGATCAGCAACTTCATGTTGGCGGGTTCTTCGATGAACCGGCGCTTGGCTTCGTCCTCGTAGGCTTTGGTCGTCTGGCCGCTCTTCAGGACGTGCTTCGTGTAGGTGTCGAACTTGTAGCGTTCATCGCTGTTGGCCGGTTCGCGTGAGATGGCGTTGTGGTTCGGCTCGAACGAGGTGATGACGCCGCAATACTCGCCGAAGGGTTTATTCTGGAAGATGCGGTAATAGTGGCAGGCGTCGTAGATGCTCGCGGCCACGAGAATGGCGGTGCCCCGGTCGTCGTTCAGGCGCGGCTTGGTGTCAAAATCGTGGATGATGCTGGCAGCGATGCGTGCCTTGCGCTCCTCTGCACTCATCAGCTCCTCCATCGTTGCCCAGCGTTTGCGGATGATGGCTTTCTGAAAATTGTTCAGCATTTTGGTCTTCCGCGCGAAATAGTCTTCGATGTCCTTCGGCGAGGTGAGGCGCTGCGGCACGTCGCGAGCCTCGTATTTCAAATCGAGCACCACCTTGTCGGCCACGGCCTCGTGGAACTTGTAGGTGTGGATGTAGGTGCCGAAAATATCCCGCGTCCTCAGCTTGGCCGCGTCCTTTTTCAGCAGCGGCGTGCCGGTGAAGCCGATGAAGAGCGCGTTCTCCAGCCAGCGTTTCATCTGCCGGTTCATGTCGCCGCCCTGGGTGCGGTGACATTCATCCACGAACACGTAGAACCGGCCATGCACATGCGGCGGCTCGCCTTGGAGGTCGGCGGGATCAAACTTGTGGATGAGCGCGCACAGCAGCCGGGGTGCGGTGGCGCCCAGCTTGGCGACAAACTCCGCCCGGTTCTGGATGCGGGGCGAAGGCGAGTTCTCGCCGATAACTCCGGCGTTTTTCATCACGCCCTCGATCTGCTTGTCCAGTTCGTCGCGGTCGGTCACGACGAGGATGCGAGCCTCGGGATCGTGTTCCAGCAGCCACTTCGCGAGTAGCACCATGAGGATGCTCTTGCCGCTGCCCTGCGTGTGCCAAATGACGCCGCCCTCGCGCTTGCGGATGCGTTCCTGCGCTGCCTTCACGCCTGCGAACTGATGCGGACGCGGCACCTTCTTGATGCCGTTGTCAAAGATGATGAAGTTGCGGATCAGGTCGAGCAGGCGGGATTTCTCGCACATCTCGGCCAAGGGAACGTCCAGCAAGGCGCCCGCGACGCGGTATATAGCGCCGCCATCCTGAACCATAAAAGACTTGCACGCTGGTTGACCGTAGGCGTTCTCCTGGGGCTTCCATTCGACGAAGAACTCCTCTTTGGTCGTGACCGTGCCATAGCGCAACCCTTGCGAATCGCTGCCGGCGAAGACGAGTTGCACGGTGCTGAAGAACCCCTTGTTGAATATCTCCTCCTGGTTGGTGATGAGCTGACGCACGCCATCCCCAGTCTCGACCGAACTGCGCTTCAGCTCGATGACGCCGACGGCGATGCCGTTCAGGTAGATGACAAGGTCGGGGCGCCGCTGATAGCCGCCGCGCAAGGTCACTTCCTCGGCGAGGGCGAAGTCGTTCTTTTCGGGGTGCTCCCAATCCACCAGATGCACCTGATCGTTCGGCTGTCCGGCGGCGATCTGCACCGACAAGCCGTAGCGCAGCAGCTGGTAGGTGCGCAGGTTGGCCTGATATAGGGTGATGCCGGTGGCGTCTGCGGCGGCCATCAGCTTTTGCAGGGCAGCGGAAATGTGCGCCTCGGAATAGCCGCGCCGCTTCAGGTTCGCCCGGAGGTATTCCGCCTCGATGCAGCGGTTGGCTATTCCTTCACTTGGCCGCTTGTGCCACTCGCCAAGGTAATCGTAGCCGAGGCAGTCGGGCCGGGCCTTGTCGGTGAACAAGTCGATGACGCGGTTCTGTGTTTTGCGTTCCGAGCGGGCTTGTTCAGACATGGGTTTCTCCGGCGATACTACTGGTACTTATGCGGATAACGGAGATGATCGTTATCGCGCGGATGTTAATCGGTCGATTGTCGGTTGATTTTGTGTCGGTCGATTTCATGATTGAGCCGGTCGATTGTCGGTCGATTTGGCCACGTATCGCACGGCGCGCCCCTTGCTGGTCAGCCGGTATTTTTGCAGTCGGCTGCTGGGCTTGTCCGGTAGCGTGTACTCGATGTTGTCCTCCGCCAGCAGCAGGCGCATGACCTTGTTCAGTTGTCCGGAAATTTCTTTGTGCCCCAGGCGGGAAGAGATCTGAGCTTTCGACAATGGTTCGTCCGCCAGCATCGCCAGCACGCGCAACTCCAGTGACTCTGGCTGTGACTCTGGCTGTGACTCTGGCCGTGACTCTGGCTGTGCGGCTGCGACTTCACCCGCCGGGTTCAACAACGCACTTGCCGACTTTTCGCCTAAGGCCGCTGCCAGATGCACCGGGTTAGCCTTGAACGTCAGCATCAGCCCCGACATGCTGGTGTCGAAAATCGGCGCGGGTGCATCGTGGTTCGCGCATTCCCGGCGCATTTTCTCGATGCCGCGCCCCCAGGACTCCACATACCCCGCGCGGAAAAACGCCGAGGCCAGCAAGGGGTTGAACGGATGGGACGGATGCTTGCCCATCAATTTTTCCAGCGTCCAGCGCTCGGGCAACTGGCCCGCGTTCCAAAGCACGATTTGATGCGCATAGACGCTGATCTGAATCGGAATGCCGCTGCTGTAGTCCTTGTGCATCACCGCATTGAGCAAGGCCTCGCGCAAGGCGGGCATGGGAAACAAAAAGGTTTCCACCCGCTGCAAACCCTCGTAGCTGATATAGGCCTTGAGGTACTTGGCGCGCAGGGTGTCCAGCGTCTTTTCCACCTGCGCAAACAAATCGCCGTGAATTTCGTCCTGATAGCGCAAATCATCGTCGGTGATGAAAAAGCCCAACTTGATAAACGCCCCCGGCACAAACCGTTCCGGCTCCTTGCCAAACAGCAAGGCAGCGGCCCGCTTCAGGTGCTCGCCGTCTTCCAGTTGCAGGCTGGCCAGCAGCGTCGCGTCGCCATCGGCCAGCACCTGCTCATCCACGCGCCCGCTCTTCGCGGCCTTGTCCCGGAACCATTGCAAGGCGGCGGGATTGCAGTCGCTCAGCATCAGACTTGGGATCGGCACGCCGTCCCAATGCAACCCCTGCTTCTTGAGCAGAAAACGCGACAGCGCCGCACCTTTCAATTCCTGTTTGGTGCTGCCGCTGCGATAGTGGTATTCGCCCTTGTAGCTCACCGGGCTGGGGTAGGGATCGACGCGAATCTCCAGCAGTTCCTTGCCGTCCTCGTGGCGCAGATTCACCTCGACCATGATGCCCAGCACATCGCGCACCTTGTTGGGGATTTCCTCCAGCAGCCGGGCCGCGTTGGCAACCCCTACTGCGTCACCCCGGTCATCGCGCCCGATCACCAGCACGCCGCCCTCGGCATTGGCAAAGCCGCAGACCCAGCGCAGATAGTCGTCGCGCCAGGATTCCTTCCACTCGATGTTCTGGTTTTCTTTCATACCAAGCGAATCCTCCCGGTGAGTAATTCCTGCATCATCGCTTGTTTGAGGGCGCGGGTCTTGTCGCGCCGCTGCTCCAGCGCCGCCAGCTCCGCGTCCATGTCCGTCAGCACGGCGGCGATGGCGGTTTGTTCGGGGAGGGGTGGAAGCTGAACTTCGTATTCCTTTCGGACGACACTGGGATGAGCCTTGCTCTGGTAGTCGAAACTCTTGCAGCTGTGCAGGAGTTGAAGCTCGGCAGCGAAAAATCGGTAATCTATCCGCGAAGTATCGACCCGCATGAAACCGCAGACGTTTGTGACGGAGAACCTGTGCTTCCGACGATGAAAGAAGTTCCCACCACCATCGACCGACCAAGTAATCAGATCCTCATCGAACATGAAATCGCCGTAGCGACCGAACAAGCCGTCATTGTGAATGGACGACGAGTAGATGGGGAAATCACCCGGCGCATTGTCGATGTCCTTCTTCGAGATGACTTGTCCGCGCGAGAGCTTCACCAGTTTTTGCTTTTCAAGTTCGGCGACCGTATTCACCACCCACTCGCCGTGGAAGCCGGGGAGGCGGGTTTGGCCGGTGAGGAGTTGCTGCATGGTGGCCTGTTTGAGGTCGCGCTTCTTGGCGATGAGCCGGTCCAGCCCGCCCAGCAGCCCATCCACATCGCTCAACGCCGTCGCGATGGCGCGTTGTTCGGGGAGGGGAGGCAAGCGGAATGCCAGCGGTTTTACGTGCTTGTTGTTGATTTGTGGAACGGAAGTTGTGTCGGCAAATCTCCAGAGTCCGATGTATCCAAGGCCGTAATATAGAAACTCTCCATCCAGCTTTTCTGTGAGTGTCAGCGCCATCAGGTTCGTATCCATGAAGGACTCTTGCCCGAGTATACGGACCTTGTTTAACGCGATTGCAGCCCCTCTTTTTGCGAAAACGACGCTCCCGCGAGGAACAGACTTACCTCTCTCGAAATAGTATGGTGTCGAAGAGGCGTTCAGATACTTTTCGCTGTTGCTAAGTTGCTCGACTTTGAAATACGGCAGACCGCTGTTTTTGAACTGAAACAGCGAGGGACTTTCACCACTCGTAATCCGAACGAAGTCTCCAAGCGGCTCAACGTCCCACTCCTCCGGAATCACGCCGACCACGGTCTGTTTGTATCCGGGCTTCACTTCCACACCGCTCCCATCTTTTTGAGGTGTCCGTCCACGCGGGCGGCGAGTGTGGCCACTTCGTCGATGAGCTGCGGCAGCGGGGTGGCGTAGCGTTCGGCGAGCTGGCGGATGCGACCGGTGAGGGTTTGCGAGACGCGGTCCAGTTCGCCCTGCACGGCGGCGGCAATGGTGGCCAGCCATTTGTCGTCCACCACTAGCGTCTTGATTTCGTCTTCGGTGAGCGTGGGGTATTTGGCATCGAGCTTGGCTTCAAGGTCTTCCTGCGCAGCTTTGAGTTTGGCCTTGGCATCGGCCTGCTGGTCGAGCAGGTCGGCGTAGTCTTCCAACGCCTGGCGCTCGTCGGCGTAGTCGGGATCGCGGCCGATTTCCTTGAGGCGGGCCTTGACGGCTTTAGCGGTGATTTTCTGCTTCTCGCCCTCGCCTTCGATGACTTCGGCAAGAAGCCCTTCTTCGCCGCATTGCTCCTCCCGCTTTTCGTCGAGCTGCTGCTCGATACCGGCGAGTTCGGCTTCGAAGGCGGCGATGGCATCCCGCTCGGCAGCGAAATAGCGGGCGATGAGAATGGCGGCAGGAACCAGGTCGGACTTGAAGCGGCGCTTGCCCTTCTTGAAATCTTCCTTCTCGGGCCAGACGAGTTTGCCTTCTTTGTTTTTGACCTGACGGATTTCGCGGGGCTGCGCGCCCGCCTTCCACCCGGCATCGGCGATGAGGTAGCAATCGTCCTGCATGGTCTCGGCCCAGTAGTCCATGAGGTGCTGATAGACATCGTAGGCGTCGAGCAGCGGCGCGGTCTTGAAGGTGGCGAGCAGGTCCTCGGCGATGGTCTCGATGAGCGGCTTGGGATGGCCGTCCTTGGCGAGGCCCTTGAGCAGCGGCGTGCTGGCCTTCTTCCATTTTGCGAAGAGCCGGGTGGCGGATGCGTGAAATGCGGTGAACTCGGCGTGGCCGAAGATGGCGGGCTTCACCTCGGCGATGGGGAGCTTCAGCGCGGCATAGCCGGGGCGGGTGGATTTCCCGAACAAGGCGGCGCGCAGGCCCGGCATGATTTTCCAGTAATTGCCGAGGGCATCGAGGTCGCGCTCGGGGATGCCGCCGCGCAGGTGGCCGTCAATGTCCTGCAAGTCCTCCGGCTCGGTGCTGTCGATGTAGCGCGGGAGGTTGAGGTTGTAGTCATTCTTGGGGTCGGCGATTTCTGCGACCGGCACCATGCGGGCGTAGCGCGGGTCGCTTTCATCCTGCCGGGTGAAGGTGTCCACGATCTTGTGGATGTCCTGCTCGCGGAGGCGGTTTTTCGGGCCGTCCTTCTTGAAGCCTTTGGAGGCATCGATCATGAAGATGCCCTTGCGGGCGGTGGCATTTTCCTTGTCGAGCACGACAATGCAGGCCGGGATGCCGGTGCCGTAAAAGAGATTGGCGGGCAGGCCGATGATGGCCCGCAGGTAGCCGGAGCGGACGAGCTGCTGGCGGATGAGGCCTTCCGCATTGCCCCGGAAGAGGACGCCGTGCGGGAGAATGCAGGCGCCTTTGCCGGTGCTCTTCAAGGAGCGGATGATGTGCAGCAGGTAGGCGTAGTCGCCCTGCTTCTTCGGCGGCACGCCCCAGGTGAATCGCTGGTAGTTGTCGCCACTGCCGCCTTCACCCAAGGTGAGGCCGGTGGACCAGGTCTTGTCGGAGAAGGGCGGATTGGCGACGACGTAGTCGTAGGTGCGGAGCTGCTCGCCGTCCTTGAACTTGGGATCGAACAGCGTGTTACCCGAGAGCACGTTGGCGGTCGGGAAGTCGTGCAGGATCATGTTCATGCGGGCGAGACCGGCGGTGGTCACGTCCTTCTCCTGCCCTTCGAGGGTGATGTGCTTACCCGCCTCGGCGGCGACTTTCAACAGCAGCGAGCCGGAGCCGCAGGTGGGGTCGTAGGCGGTGGTGGCGGCGATGGAGTTGCCCGGAGTAATGCCGATGACTTTGGCCATGATTCGGCTGACTTCGGACGGGGTGTAGAACTGGCCCTTGCTCTTGCCGCTCTGGCTGGCGAAGTGCCGCATGAGATATTCGTAGGCATCGCCGAGGATGTCGTCGTTCTCGGCGCGGTTCTGCGAAAAATCGAGAGCGGGGTTCTCGAAGATGGCGATGAGGTTGCCGAGCTTCTCGACCTTATGCGGGCCGTCGCCGAGTTTGTTCGAGTCGTTGAAGTCGGGGAAGTCGCTGCGGGCGAGGCGTTGGTTGGCGTCGATGAGCGGCTGGATGACCTGGGTATTGATCTTGTCGCCGATGTCGTCCTTGCCCTTGAGGGCGACCATGTCCTTGAAGCTGGCGCCCTTCGGAATAATGACCGGCGGCTCAAAACCATCGTAGTCGCCGTATTTATCGGAAACGTATTTGATGAACAGCATGAACAGGACGTAGTCCTTGTATTGACTGGCATCCATGCCACCACGGAGTTCATCGCAGGAGGCCCAGAGGGATGAGTAGAGATCGGATTTCTTGATTGCCATGTGATTTATTATTTTCTGTTCATAGTGCAGAAAAGTTACAAAAATGAAACCGCTACAAACTCGGGCTGCAATTGTAATGCGAATGTGCGGTAATGTCTGGCTAGTTCAAATGAATTGAAGGCAGATCGGTTGCTGCGATTCACCAGTGGCAAACTGGACATTCAAGCAGGCCACGCTGACGCTTTTTTAGAAAATCGCCACAGTCCGCAAAGGCCGAGAACCGGACGGTCGCAGTGCCTCTCCTTACATTCTGCACTGGCACATCCCCGCCCAGCACTTACGCTGACTACCTTCCTACAAGCAGCCATTGAATAATCTGTTGGCCAACATCGATTGGGGAATGGCAGAATTGTTACGCGGCTATGAAGCACGGCAACTTGGATGCCTTCACATCGAAGGACGCGGTCGCACGACATCCTAGTCGTCGGTTTTTTGCACCGATCAGGCAATCGGCGAAATCGGCAGCAGTATCCTTCCACATGAAAAGAGCTTCTTCAATGGACGGTTCATCCTCAAATTGCACATCAGTCGCATCCAGCAAGCAAGAAATGGCTTCGATGATCTGATTCTTCGGCACAGCATATCGGCTGCGTAGCACCCATTCGGCCTCCATGAGAACCAGCTGGTTTACAAAAACGCGCCGACCAGCTGCAACTTCACGCTTGATCAGCTTGCGTGCCTTCTCAAACTGGGTTTCGTCGTCCCGGACCAGAAAGCGAACGAGAACGTTGGTGTCGATTCCGAGCATCAGCGTGACAGTTGCTCAACAGGAACAGGCTTGCGCCCCTTCTTGTGCAGTGTGCCCGCCAGTTCGGTAATGCTCTTGCTTTTCACGCGCATGACGACGGTGGCATCGGGCATCAACGTGAAAGTCATCCGGTCTCCGGCCTTCATGTGAAGGCTATCCCGGATTTCCTTGGGTATTGTCGTTTGGCCCTTGCTGGTAAGTGTGGCTTCGGTTGTCATCTCAAGCTCCTTTTATCCTTACGAAGTGCATTGTAGTAAGGATATTAAAAAAGGGCAATTAGTCTCTTACGAGCCAAATGATCTCAAAACATGACAAGAATTTAGAAGGAGCAGGATGTGGTGAGGCACGAACCGCATCAATTGGCACGCGAGCGATGCGGTTCCTTCGTCACCGCATCCTACATTTTGGTTCCGGCTCGTCCGGCTTAGGAATATTTTGTATCTGAGCGTCTGCAGCCGCCTTGCATTTCCCGATACTGGTTATCTTCGGAGCAGGCTGCTCTGGAAATTGGTAAAACCACCCCCATTTCGTGTTACATGCCGGATCAACTTTCCAAACCAATTTGCACGGAGGTCTTTTATGCCGTCACGTGACCCGATCAACTGGATGTGGGCTGAAGCTTGCCAGTTACTGAATCAGGCCGAGCGACTGCAGCGGCAGTTTTTCCGCCTCGACTATCCGCGTGGGGCGCGCGTGGCGTGGCAGCCACCTGTGGACGTGTTCGAGGACGAGCGCGAGTTTGTGGTCGTCGTCGCGTTGCCCGGTGTGTCGCCCGGCAATGCCGAGGCGAAGATCGACGGGCGCACGCTGCTGATCCGCGCCATGCGCCGGGTTTCGCTGCAGGATCGGCACTGCTCGATTGAACGGCTGGAGATTCCCTACGGCTACTTCGAGCGGCGCCTTGTGCTACCGCAGATTCGGCTTGAACTGGACTCGCAACAATGGAGCGATGGCTGTCTTGTACTGACCATAAGGAAGATGAGATGAACGCGATGACCGAAAAAGAGGATACCCGCAACCCCGCGCAAGCAGAGGGCAATACACCCGCATTCGCTGCGCAGGGTGAATCTGCAGCCAGTCCGGCGCACGAGGCAGCAACGCGTACCGCGAAGCCGCTACCCGAAGATGCGCTGATCATACTGCCGGTGCGCAACATGGTGCTGTTCCCCGGCGCCCTGATTCCGATCACCATCGGCCGCTCCCGCTCGCTCGCCGCCGCCCAGTTCGCGGCCCGCGCCCAGCGCCCGATCGGTGTGCTGCTGCAGCGCAAGGGCGAGGTCGAAGAGCCGGGTCCCGACGACCTGCATTGGGTCGGCACCACCGCCAACGTGCTGCGTTATGTTACTGCTCCCGACGGGGCGCACCATGTCATCTGCCAGGGCGAGGAGCGTTTCCGCGTGCTGCAATTCCTCGATGGCTACGACTTCCTCGTCGCGCGCGTGCAGCGCATCACCGAGACCTCGCAGGATAACAAGGAGATCGAAGCGCGGGCGCTGACCTTGAAGCAGCGCGCCATCGAAATCCTCCAGATGCTGCCGCAGGAAGTACCGCAGGAAATGGTCAACGGCTTGCGGTCTGTTGAAGCACCGTCGCAACTGGCGGATATCATTGCCATGCTGATGGACGCCACCGTCGAAGAGAAACAGTCGTTGCTGGAAACCTTCGATCTGCGCACCCGGCTCGACCGCCTGCTCGAAATCCTGTCGCGCCGTGCCGAGGTGCTGCGCATCTCGCAGGAGATCGATCAGCGCACCAAGCAGTCGATCGGCGAGAAGGGCCGCGAGCACCTGCTGCGCGAACAGCTTCGCACCATCCAGAAGGAGCTTGGCGAAGGAGATGAAGGCGCAGCCGAGCTGGAGGAAGTCGCCAAAGCCATCTCCGATGCCGGCATGCCCGAAGAAGTCGAGAAACAGGCGCTGAAGGAACTCAAGCGCCTGCAGCGCATGTCCGAATCGGCCGGCGAATACGCGATGGTGCGCACCTATCTCGACTGGCTCACCGAATTGCCATGGAAGGCGCCCGACGCACCGGCGATCGACATCAATGAGGCGCGCAGAATTCTCGACCAGGATCACCACGGGCTGGAGAAGATCAAGAATCGCATCCTCGAATACCTCGCCGTGCGCAAGCTCAATCCGCAGGGCAAGGCGCCCATCCTCTGTTTCGCCGGCCCGCCCGGCGTGGGCAAGACCTCGCTCGGCCAGAGCATCGCGCGCGCCACCGGGCGCGAGTTCGTGCGCGTGAGTCTGGGCGGCGTGCACGACGAGGCAGAGATACGCGGCCACCGCCGCACTTACATCGGCGCGCTGCCGGGCAACATCATCCAGGGCCTGAAAAAGGCCGGCACGCGCAACGTGGTGATGATGCTCGACGAAGTGGACAAGCTCGGCGCCGGCGGCTTCCACGGCGACCCGTCATCGGCGCTGCTCGAAGTGCTCGACCCCGAGCAGAACAGCACCTTCCGCGACAACTACCTCGCGGTGCCCTACGACCTTTCGTCGGTACTGTTTGTGTGCACCGCCAACGTGCTCGACACGATCCCCGGCCCGCTGCGCGACCGCATGGAAATTATCCAGTTGCCCGGCTATACCGCGCAGGAAAAGCTGCAGATCGCGCATCGCTACCTGCTCGACCGCCAGCTCTCGCGCAACGGCCTGCTGCCGGCGCAGTGCGAGATCACCGAAGCCGCACTGACCGGCATCATCGAGGATTACACGCGCGAAGCCGGCGTGCGCAATCTCGAGCGCGAGATCGGCTCGGTATGCCGCCATGTCGCGCTGCGCATCGCCGCAGGCGGAGTGGAACACATAACTATCGACGCGGCCGACCTGCCCGCCATTCTCGGCGCCCAGAAGTTCGAGGCAGAGATCGCCATGCGAACTGCCGTTCCCGGCGTTGCTACCGGACTGGCGTGGACGCCGGTGGGTGGCGACATCCTCTTCATCGAAGCGGCGCGCATGCCCGGCAACGGCAAGCTCATCGTCACCGGCCAGCTCGGCGATGTGATGAAGGAAAGCGTGCAGGCAGCCCTGTCACTGGTGAAAGGGCGTGCGGCGGAACTGGGAATCGATGCCGGGATGTTCGATAAATCCGACATTCACATCCACGTGCCCGCTGGCGCAACGCCCAAGGACGGCCCGAGTGCCGGTGTCGCGATGTTCACTGCGCTCGCCTCGCTGCTCACGCAGCGCCCGGTGCGCAGCGACGTGGCGATGACCGGTGAGATCAGCCTGCGCGGCCTCGTGCTGCCGATCGGCGGCGTGAAAGAAAAAGTGCTCGCGGCGCTGCGCGCCGGCATCAAGACCGTGATGCTTCCTGCCCGCAACCGCAGGGATATGGAAGATATTCCCGCCGAGGCCAGGGAGAAGCTCGAGTTCGTGTGGCTGGAACACGTGGATGACGCGCTGAAGGTGGCATTGTCGACAAAGGCTGAAACGCGGGCGTGAATATTCGGGCGTGTTACCCGGATAATTTATTGATCTTTCCGTAATTCATGACAGATGCCATAAAACAGCCGTCATTCCCGCGAAGGCGGGCATAGGTATTTCAGGTTAATGTCTGCAATGGAGAACATTCTCGAACGACCGGAATTGGCTGGATATCAATCTTGGTGCTTGCCTTCCCGGAAGCGGTCATTCGAACATTGGGTTTGTTCAATTATTCTGATTGCCTGTAATAAGCACTGGCTTGGTGGTTGCTACAATTCAAGACTATATTGGCACGAAACAACAATTATTGAGGATTACATATTTGAAGACAGAGTCTCCGCATCTCGTAGGTCGGGCTACGCCTGTCCTGAGCCTGTCGAAGCGGCCCGACGCGGCGGGCAAAGCCCGCCCTACGGTAAATCACTAACAGTCATGAATTATGTAAAGCTCAATAAGCAGGAGGGCAAGCCGCGCGGCTTGCCCGTTTCATTGGAGAGAGGAGATTCTTTAATCCATTATTGCTTCCACCGGGACAGTGATTTTCACTTCATCGCTCACTGCCGGGACGAATTTCGTCATGCCGAATTCGGAGCGTTTCAGAATGGCGGTGATGTCCGCGCCGCAGGCCGGTTTTTTGACCATCGGGTGCGGGGCGCAGCGGAAGTTGCTCACGGTGAGCGTCAGCGGTTTGGTTACGCCGAGCAGGGTGATACTGCCTTCGGCGGCCACCACCTTGTCGCCTTCGAACACCAGCTTGTCCGAGGCGAAGCGCATGGTCGGGAATTGCGCGACGTTGAAGAACTCATCCGACTTCATGTGCTCATCCCATTTCTCGAACCCCATGTCGACCGAGGCGGTTTCGATCACCAGTTCCACGCTGCCTTTTTTCGCGGCGGTGTCGAGGGTGACCTTGCCGCTGGAATTGTTGAAGCGGCCGCGCTGGGTCGAGAAGCCGAGATGGTTGACCTCGAAAATCGGCCAGGTGTGGCGCGGATCCACGGTGTAGTTATCGGCGGCGCAGGCGGGCGCGGCAAGCAGGCCGGTGAGGAGGATTGCGAGAAGTTTGCTCATGGTGTTTTCCTTTCGATTTGGTTATTTTTTTGTAACGGTAAAGTGGAAGCGGATCTGCACTTCATCGGCGACCGTATCGGTGTCGCTCCAGATACCTGAGCCGATGCCGTAATCGAGCCGCTTGATCTGGAACGTGCCGTCAATGGTCAGCGTATCAGCATTTTGTTTGAGCGTGAAGGGGGCCTTGACGTCCAGCGACCTGCCCTTGATGGACAGCTTGCCGAGCACCTCATAACGATCCTTGCCGGATGGTTTGACGCTGCCCGAGACGAAGCTGGCTGCGGGGTGGTTCTTGGTGTCGAACCAGGCCTTGCCAGCGACTTCGGTATCGACTTCGGCGTTGCCGGTGTCGATGCTGGCAAGCTCGATGTCGATGTGCGCCATCCCGGCTTCCGGCTTGGCAGGATCTACCGCGATGCGCGCAGCAAACTTCCTGAAGTTGCCCTCCACCGGCACGCCCATCTGTTTGGAGACGAAGCTGATGTTGCTTTGTTGCGGACGCAGCACGGTGAATTCTGCGCCTAGCACCGGCGAGGCGGCAAGCAGCAGCGGAATGATCAGCAAATATTTCATGAGTTCCTCTTGAGAAACGGAATCATACGCGCCAGTATTTCGTCGCGCTCGATGAAGTGATGTTTCAGTGCGGCGCCGGCGTGGGCAAGTATCAGGCCGAGCAACAGGAAGTTGAGGCCCACGTGCACCCCCTGGAGCAGGTCGCCCAGTTCCTTGTTCTTGGCTACCAGATCGGGCAGGGGCAGCACGCCGAACCACACGGTCTGCACACCCTTGGCGGAACTCATCAGCCAGCCGCTCAGCGGCACGATGATCATCAGCGCATACAACAGGGAGTGCGCAGATTGCGCGGCGATCTTTTCCCAGCGCGGCATGCTGTCGAGCAACGGCGGCGGGCGGTGAGTGGCGCGCCACAGTATGCGCAACAAGACCAGCAGGAACAGCGTGACGCCGATCCACTTGTGATAGCTATACAGTCTTAGCTTGTCCGGCGATATCGGCAGGTCGTGCATATACACGCCCAGCGGGAAGGTGGTGAAGATCAGCAATGCCATTACCCAATGCAGGGTAATGGCGGTGCGGGTGTAGTGATTCGTCATGGCGATTTCCCGGTTTGGTTGGGCAATCCTAGTGCACAGTAACACCTTAAAACAACCCCCCTCAGTCCCAGCCTTTGTGCGAGCATCCGCTGCGCGGATTGCCTGCTTGATCCACTTCAGGGGGGAGCCTTTAAGCCTCCCATGACAAGCATGTACTGAGCTTGTCGAAGTGGGGAGGTTTGGAGGGGTTGGTTCGCGAAGATTCAGGTGTTACATACATAGTATTGTTGAGCTTTACATAATTCATGACTGTTAGGTGATTTACCGTAGGGCGGGCTTTGCCCGCCGCGTCGGGCGTAGCCCGACCTACGAGATGCGGAGACTCTGTCTTCAAATATGTAATCCTCAATAGTATGGTACGAGGCACAAGGCACAAGGCACAAGGCACAAGGCACAAGGCACAAGGCACAAGGCAAGAGGGAGAACTTTTTTTTGGTTTGCTCCTCCAATCGGGCACTTGAAAAAACGGGGATATGCCCCACGTAGCAAAGCAGGTGGTGAGCGGTGTTAAACTGCGCGCCGTAATTTCTGGAGGATGGAGACAAACGCATGAAACGAATTTTCTTGTTCATTATGACCAACCTGGCGGTGGTGTTCGTGATTAACATCACGCTGCGCCTGCTCGGCGTGGACCGCTGGCTGGATGAGACAGGCGGGATCAACTTCACCGCGCTGCTGG
>Ga0209342_10003081_pt1 | contig 17653 bp, 19 predicted proteins | sample RifCSP16_2_FD_184023 | JGI IMG/M metagenome (GOLD analysis project Ga0209342, IMG submission 184023) | Soil microbial communities from Rifle, Colorado - Rifle CSP2_sed 16_2 (SPAdes) (version 2) | ecosystem: Environmental > Terrestrial > Deep subsurface > Rock core/Sediment | place: Rifle... | reverse complement strand
GGAAGTGGGCGAGACCAACTGGATCGACTCTGCGCGGCAGCCAGGGCAGCGCCAGCAGGGCTCCGATCTCGGATGCGAACGCCAGCGCGCCCTGGTGCCAGGCGAAGTAGAGCGGCTTGATGCCCAGGCGGTCGCGGACCAGCAGCAGGTGCCGGCGCCTCGAGTCCCAGAGGGCGAAGGCGAACATGCCGTCGATGTCCAGGACCAGGTCGTCGCCCTTTTCCTCATAGAGGTGGACCAGCACCTCGGTGTCGGTGCGGGACCGAAAGCGATGGCCCCGAGTCTCCAGCCAGCTCCTGACGCCGCCGAAACCGTAGAGCTGGCCGTTGTAGGCGACCGCCACCGTGCCGTCCTCGTTGGTCAGGGGCTGGCGTCCGGCGGGGGAGAGGTCCAGGATGGCCAGCCGCCGGTGGGCGAGCCCGAACGAGCCGTCGATCAGGAAGCCCTCATCGTCGGGACCCCGATGGGCGAGCGCCGCGGCCATCCGCCTCAGGTCCGCCGGGTCGACCGGCTTCCCCCCAGGGTTCAGGATGCCCGCAATGCCGCACATGCGGCGGCATTGTGGGAGTCACGGCGCCGAAACGCAACCACCGCAACGCAACCACAGAGGCACAGAGGCACAGAGCGCCGGGCGCAACGACGAATCCACCAAAAAGACACAAAGGACGCGAAGAACGAAACCCGAAGTGGAGGGGACGGCGATCGGCAGCAATCAGCAGTCAGCTCCGGCAGGCTGCAGCGCGCCCCAACCTCTCGCCGACTGTCGTAGCTGAAAGCTGATCGCCGATCGCTGACCGCTACCACATGCGACGCAGGGCCGAGCGGAGGGCGGTTCGTTCGGCACGCCTAGCGCCTGAGCAACAGCGACAAGGCGTCGGCGCAACGGGGGAGCCAGCGGCTCCGGCGGCGGGGGACCGACAGCAGGCCCTGGTAGAAGGCGTCGAGCCGTCTCATCTCCTGGGGCAGCAAAGCGACCTCGTGCACCCGCGCCAGGGCCCGCTCGGCCAGAGCCCGGGCGAGGCCCGCGTTCTCCAGCACTTGGAGGGTGGCGGCCGCGATCGCAGAGGGAGCGAAGTCGGCGAGCAGCACGTGCTCCCCGTCCGTCACCACCTCCTGGTATGCGGTCAGGCGACCCAGCACCAGCGGGGCCTGGCAGGCCATGGCCTCGAACAACGACTGCGGAAGCCCGTCCGAGCCGGGCACCGCCACCACCACATCCGCCAGCGAGTAGAGACCGGGCATCTCGGCCTGTGGGACCTGGCCCAGGAACCGCACCACCCCCTTGAGGCCCAGGCTCGCGATATCCTCTCCCAACCTGGTGCGATAGGCGGGGACCTCGCCGTACTCGGTGAGCAGCAGGCGGGCCCCGGGAACCCGCTTCAGGATCTCGGGGAGCGCCTGCACGATCAAGTGGATGTTGTAGCGCGGGTCGAGCAGGCGGGGGCTCAGGATGACCCGGGCCTCCGGCGGCAGGCCCAAGCGCTCGCGCCAGGCCGACGCGCCAGCCGGATCGCGGCGAAAGACCCCGGGATCGACTCCCCAGCGCAGGGTCTCGACCCGGGCGGCGATAGGTCCCCAGTTCCCGAGCGCCAAACGCAAGGTCTGGGACTTGACCAGCAGCAGATCCGCTTCTTGCAGGACGCGACGGGTGGCCCGACGCTCCAGGGCCAAGAGCCCGCCCGGGTGCTGCTCAGGCAGGACGTCGCCGCCCATCACCGTTACCGCCAGCGGATGCAGACCGGACAGCAGGGCCAGGCTCCCCAGCTTGCCGCCGGCGTAGTGGAGGTGCAGCAGGTCGGGGCGGAAGGAACGGAGGTCGCTCAGAAACCCACGGGTCGCCCGCGCGGCCTCGGTCAAGCCCCGGGGCAAGGGTCGCGTGCACACCTCGACACCGGGGGCGGGGAGGACCTCGCCCAACGTGACCAAACGAACCTGGTGGCCGAGAGCCGCCGCAGCCGAGCTGCGCGCCACCACGTGGACCGAGCGCCCGTTGCCGACGGCCGCGATTCTCACGATCTCCGGTAGCGCTCGAACCAGTAGGGCCGCTTCGCCAGCGGGCGGGAGAGGCCGGGCGGCGGCGGCGTCCTGGAGGCGCGCAGAAACACCTCGCTGCTCTCCAGCGTGCGCAGCAGGTGGGGAAAGCCCAGCTCGCTCAGCCAGCTCTCCACGGTGGCGTGGGCGAAGCTGTCGTTGATGGCCGGTGAGAGCAGGTCGAAGGTCTGGTGGACGTCCCGCCTGGGGAACAGGCGGGCCAGGGCCGCCTTCTTGGCCGCGAACGGCAGCGGGAAGAGAAGCGCTCTCAGCATCGCCAGGACCATCCGATAGGCGGGAGGGCGAAGCCCGTAGAGGTAGAGGAAGAGGAAGCCGCTCTCGGTGAGAAGCGGCGCCAGGTTGCCAAGGGCCCGCCTGGTGTCGCCGGTGTGATGGAGCACGCCAAACGAGTAGATGAGGTCGAAGCGGCGGCGGGCAAGAGCCGGCGGCGGATCCAGAAGGTCGACTTCGAGGGTCTCCAGTCGCCCCGCCGCAAGCGCCTCCGGCGCCAAGCGCGCCATCTGATCGCGGGTCGACTGGAGGGCGTGAGGGCTCGAGTCGACCGCCAGCACCCGGCACCCCAGGCGCAGCAAGCCCAGCGTCCAGCGGCCGCCCCCGCAGCCGGCGTCCAGAACCAGGCGTCCTGGAAACCAGGCCGGGTCCAGAGCCAAAAGCTCCGCCGCCAGGATGCGGTCGGCGTGCTCGATGAACCAGGGGTCGGAGAGCATGGCGTCTCCGGCGGGGATGCCCGCCCACTGGTAGTCGAAGCTCCTTCGGGTCTGCTGCCTCAGCCGCTCACGCAGCACGGCGGGTCTCCAGGGCGCGCAGCCACAGCTCCGCCGACAGCAGACGGAAGAGCCCCGGCTGGCGCGCCAGCGCCCCGTCGGGCAGGGCCAGCCAGCGCCGGATCCCACGGGAATCGAGCCGGGAGCGGAGTCGGGAGGAGGGACCCAGCCAGTCTCGCACCTGAGGGGCCAGCTCCACCAGCCAGCGCGTCTCCGGGGTGGCGAAGCCCAGCTTGTCGCGACGCAAGCGCACCGACTCCGGCAGGACGCCGGTCATGGCGTCTCGCAGCAGCGCCTTGGTCCAGCCGTCGCGGATGAGGTCGGAGGCGGGGAGGGCCAGGGCTCGCTCCACCAAACGGTAGTCGAGGAAGGGCGTGCGGGCCTCGATGGAGAAGGCCATGGAGTTGCGGTCTTCGTAGCGCAACAGGGCGGGCAGGCTGGTGGTGAGGATGTTGGCCCGACGCTCGGCCGCCAGGCTGGGGCGCGGCCGATGCCGCTCAGCCGCCGACCCCCCCAAGGCTGTCCGCAATTCCGGGGCCAGCAGGCCCGGGGGCACCCGGCCCTGACCAGCGCCCCGCCGCACCGCCCAGGCCCTGAGCGGCGCCGGCAGCGGCAGCGTCTGGTGGACCAGAAGGCCCAGGAAGAAGCCGAGGCCCCGGCCGGTCACCTGGCGCGCCAAACGCGCCTGTCGGAGTGCCGCCCGCAGGCCGTGCTGGCGCACCACCTCCGCCAGGAAGGGGCCGAAGTGATAGTGGTAGCCGGCGAGCACCTCGTCGGCTCCCTGCCCGTCGAGCAGCACGCTGAGGCCAGCCTCCCGCGCCAAGCGCATGACCCGCCACTGCGAGTACACGCCGGGAGACGGGAACGGTTCGTCCTGCTGGCCGGCGAGGCCGGGGAGATCGGCGGCGAACTCGGCGGCGGTGGGCGTGGTGCGGTGACCGGTGACGCCGCTGGCGGCCACCATGGTGTCGACGTGGGCGCTCTCTCGGATCTCCGGGTCCGGATACACCACGCTCACGGCGCGCCGGCCCAGGCCACCGTCGCTAGCGCGCCAGCGGGCGGTGATCGCAACCAGCGAGGAGGAGTCGAGTCCACCCGAAAGGCAGGTGCCCACCTCGACATCGCTGCGCAGGCGCAGGCGGACCGCGTCTTCGAGCAGTGCCCTGAACTCGGCGGGATCGCCGGGTCGCGGATCCGGATCGGGAAGCTGGTACCAGCGTTCGACGGCCGACCGGCGCTCCGCCAGGTCGAACGTGAGCTGATGACCGGCGGGGAGGCTGCGGATTCCCGCCACAAAGCTGTCCGACGTCTCGTCGACGGCACCCAGGGCCAGAAAGCGGGTCAAGATGGTCTCGTGAGGCGCACGCGGGCAAGCCGGGTGGGCCAGCAGGCCCTTGATCTCGGAGGCGAAGGCGAAGAGCGGCCCGTCGCCGAAGAAGAAGAAGGGCTTCACCCCGAAGCGGTCCCGGGCGCAGAAGAGCCGGCGCTCCCGAGCGTCGTAGAGGGCGAACGCCCACATGCCGTTCAGCCGGTGGAGCGCCGCCGGCCCCCATTCGGCATAGGCGGCCAGCAGGACCTCGGTGTCGGAGCCGGTGCGGAAGCGGTGGCCGCCAGCCTTCAGTTCCTCCCGCAGCTCGAGGTAGTTGAAGATCTCCCCGTTGTAGGTGATGGCCAGCCGGCCGTCGGCCGAGACCATGGGTCCGTGACCGGCGGGGGAGAGGTCGATGATGGCCAAGCGGCGATGGCCTAACGCGACATCGGTGTCTTCGACGGGGGTTCGAGGCAGCGCCGGCAGCCCCAGAGCGGCAAGGGTGTCGGTGCCCCCGTAGGCATGGGCTCGAGCCGTGCGGCTATCGACCAGCAGGTAGCCCTCGTCGTCCGGGCCGCGGTGCCTGAGCGCGCGCGTCATCGCCGCCAAGGGCCGGAGCAACTCCGGATCGCGGGCCGCGATCCCGGCGATCCCGCACATGGTCAGCCCTGGGCGGCGGGTGCGGCCGCCGGCGCCCTCAAGCGACGGGGGCCTGGCAGAAGCTCCGCACCTCGGCGGCGATGGCGGCGAGCGCAGCGAGCGGCAGCTCGGGGTAGAGGGGTAGCGAGAGCACCTCACGAGAGAGTTGCTCCGACACCGGCAGGTCCCCCGGCCGGCCGCCGGCCGGTGCCATGGCCGGTTGCAAGTGAATGGGGCGCGGGTAGTGGACGGCGGTCGAGATGCCCTTCTCCTTGAGGCGTGCGGCGAGCGCGTCCCGGTCCGGGGTCCGCACGGTGTAGAGATGCCAGGCGGAGCGGGCCCCCTGGCGCTCCCCGGGCAGGACCAGGCCGGGAATGCCCTGAAGAGCCGTGCGGTAGGCGGCGGCCCGCTCCTGGCGTTCCCGGTTCCAGGTGTCCAGGTGCCTGAGCTTGACCCGCAGAATGGCCGCCTGCAGGGTGTCCAGGCGGCTGTTGGTGCCCAGCACCACGTTGTCGTACTTGTTGCTGCCCCCGCCGTGGTTGGCGATCTGGCGCACACGGGCCAGGAACTCCTGGTCGTTAGAGACCACCATGCCCGCATCGCCGTAGGCGCCCAGGTTCTTGCCGGGGTAGAAGCTGAAGCAGGCGGCGTGGCCCAGGTTGCCGGCCCGCCGACCGTCGATCTCGGCGCCGTGGGCCTGGGCGGCGTCCTCCAGCACCGGCAAGCCGTGCCGTTTGGCGATGGCGAGGATGGGCTCCATGTTCGCCGGGTGACCGTAGAGATGCACCGGCAGGATCACCTTGGTCCGGGGCGTGATCGCCTTCTCCAGGGCCGCGGGATCGAGGGTGAAGGTGTCCGGATCCACGTCCACGAAGACCGGCTTGGCGCCGTTCAGCAGGATGGCCTCGCCGGTGGCGATGAAGGTGTTGGCCACCGTCACCACCTCGTCACCGGGGCCCACGCCGTAGGCGCGCAGGGCCAGGATCAGGGCGTCGGTGCCGTTGGCCACCCCGCAGGCCGCTTTGGCCCCGCAGTAGGCTGCGAACTCCTGCTCCAGGAGCGTGCATTCCTCGCCCTTGATGAACTGGGTGGATTGCAGGACACCGGCCACCGCAGCGTCCACCTCGCCCCGAATCCGTGCGTACTGGGCCTTCAAGTCCACCATGGGAACGGAGAGCTTCTCGGTCATTGTTGGCTCATGTCCTTCTCGGGCGGCGCAGAAAGGGGTTGGCCCCCGGACGCGGAACCCCAATCTTAGCCCTGGGCAGCGCGGCGGGCCAAACCGTCCGAGGCCGCTCGGCCGCTCACCACCCGGAGGTCGCCTCGAGGTCCCTATGCCCCCGCCAGCTCCAGGATCTGCCGATAGGTGAACTCGGCCACGTCCAGGTGCGCGTCGGCGAAGGCCAAGGCCCTGGCCTGCCAGGACGTCTTGGCGGCCGGGTCCGCCAGCAGGCGGGCCGCCTGCTGCAGGGCCTCCTCACCGCTGCGGAAGGAGAGCACCAGGCCGGCTTCGCGCAGGGCCTCGAAGTTGCCCATGGTGCCCACCAGGGACGACACGTAGAGCGAAGGCGTCCCCAGAAGCGCCGCCTCGGTGGCCATGGTGGCCCCCTCGCCGAGGTAGAGGTCGGCCTGGGCCAGGACTTGGTGCATTCGGTGCACGGGCACCGGCAGCCTGAGGGCCTGCCACTCCGGCGGCAACTCCTTCTCCGAGGACAAGAAGACCCGCCCGTGTCGAGACAGGAGTCGAAGCGCCTCCACTTGCAGCTCGCGGCTCAGTCCCCGGGCGCCCTTGTCGTGAGCCGCTTGCCAGGAGATGAAGCGCATCACCGAGAAGGGTTCGTGGGGGCCAAGGCCCAGCTCCCGCCGCACTCCGGGGTCGAGGGGGAACTGCCGCGGGTGCAGATAGGCGAGCTCATGAAAGCCGCGGTAGCGCAGCTGGCGGGGGCCGAGGTCCTTGCCAAAGACCTCGGGGGTACAGATCCGGGTGGCCCAGGGGTAGGTGAGGTAGGGGTCGGTCGAGGCGTGCTCGGTGTCGGTGAAGATCAACGAAGGCGTTCCAGTTATGCGTCCGAGGGGGGCCAGGAAGATGTCGCCGATGCCGGTGAGCAGGTGGGGGCGGAAGCGCCGGATCTCCCGGTACAGGGCCAGCAGCCGCTGCCCGAACTCCAGGTAGAGCGAGGCCCGGGAGCGGCCCAGGCGGGAGAGCACTCGATGCGGGATGTCGAGTGCCTGCAAGAGTTCGATCGTCACGTCCTTGTCGCGGGCGGTCACCAGGAGCTGGTGGCCCTCCGCCTGCAAGCGGGCCAGCACCGGCCGGAAGAAGTGGACGTGGCCGGGATGGCAGAGATCGACCAGCAGGCGCATGACTAACGTGTCAGAAGGTGGTCGGTGGCCAGGTCGAGGCCGCTCACCAACAGGTCGGGGGCGGCTGCGAGGAGCGCCTGGCGGTTGGGAAAGCCGCCCGGGATGCCCACCGCGAAGGAACCGGCGGCCTTGGCCATGGCGACGTCCTCCGGGCTGTCGCCCACGTAGGCCGCATCCTGCGGCCGCACCCCCAGCCGGTCCAGACTCCTGAGCAGGGGCTCCGGATGCGGCTTGCGCTCGGCGACATCCTCGGCGCAGGTCACCGCCTCGAAGCGCGAGCCCAAGTGCAGCGCCTCCAGATCGCGCTCCACCCGCGGCCGGCTGCCGCTGGTCACCAGGCCCAGCCTGAAGCCGGCGGCGGCCAGGCGGGTGAGGGCCCGCTCGGCCCCGGGCAGGAGGGCCTTGGGCTCGCGGTTGAAGGCCTCGACCCACAGCCGGTCGGCCTCGGGCCAGTGGGCCTCCGCCAGGCCCATCGCCGAGTAGGTCCGATGCCAGACCGGGGAGTAGGTGCGCTCGAAGGCCTCGCGGTCAAAGGCGATGCCGTACCCCGCGAAGAGGCGCACGTAGCACCGGTAGGTAGCTTCGGCGGAATCGGCCAAGGTGCCGTCCCAGTCGAAGAGCACGGCTCGCCGCCTGGTCGTGGCCTGGTGCGGCGGTTCACCGAGGCGGCGCAAGATCACGCCGGGTATGGTAACCGAGGCAAAGACCGGCCGCTCCCGGCGGGCCGCCACATTCTTTTGCAGCGGCGGCGGGAACAGGGGGCCGCGTTCGGCGTAGATTGGAGTGAGCCCGGAGGGAGTGCGGGGTCGCGGCGGGGTGACGGCGTGCTGGGTGTCTTACCTCAAGCCCCCGAGAAGGCGCCAATGGCGCGGCCGTCGTGCCGGTCCCGCATTTCCTCCGGACACATGGTTTGACGGCCCCCAGAGCCCTTCCCCCGCCGCCCTCTGCTAAGATCCCTCGATCCCCATGCCGAACCTCAAGCGCTGGGCGAAGCGCCTCAGCCTCGCGGCGGGCGTCCTGCTCGTCCTCTTCGTCTTCGGGGTCCTGCCCTATCTGCTCGCGAGCCTGGCGACGACCCGTCGCTTCTCGTACCGCGATCAGGAAAACGCCGGCCTGACTCCGGCGTCCTTCGGGCTGACCTACGAAGACGTGGTCTTCACGGCCTCGGATGGGGTGCCGCTCTCCGGATGGTGGGTGCCCGCGTCCGAGCCCCGCGGCACCGTGGTCCTGGTCCACGGCCTCAACCGTACCCGCATCGAGATGGTGAAGAAGGTCCCGTTCCTGCACCGCCTGGGCTGGAACGCGCTGCTCTTCGACCTGCGCCATCACGGGGCCAGCGGCGGCGAGGTCTCCGGTCTCGGCTACCTGGAACGAAGAGACGTCCTGGCCGGCAAGGCCCTGGCTGGCACGCGAGGAAGCGGCCGGGTGGTGTTCTGGGGGATCTCGTTGGGCGGGGCGGCGGCCACCCTGGCGGCGGCGGAGGATCCCCAGGTCGCCGGTCTGGTCTGCGACAGCACCTACCGGAGCCTGGGGGACACCGTGCGCCATCACCTTCGGCTGTTCCGCGGTTTCACGTGGTGGACCCGCGCGGTGCCGGTCTGGCCGCTGGGGGATGAGGTCCTGTTCTGGATCGGGCGCCGCGCCGGCTTCGACACCAAAGCGGCCGACGTCCGGGCGGCGGCCGCCCGCCTGGCCGGGAGGCCGGTTCTCTTTGTCTGCAACTCCGCCGATCGGCGCATGCCACCGGAGATCGCGAGCGAGCTGCGGGCGGCGGCCGGCCCCCGGGCGCGGCTCCTGGTGGTGCCCGGACGCAGCCATGGTGGCGCCTATCGCGAGGGGACGACGGCCTACGAGAGCGCGGTGGCCGGGTTGCTGGCGGAGGTAGTCGAACCGCCGCAGGTGGCAGCCGGGCCTTGAGGAAGGAGAAGCACGTGAGCGAGGACAAGAAGCACCGGGCTCCGTTTCCCGAGGACGACAACGGGGCGCCCAAACCCGCTGAGGAATCGGGTTCCTACTCGATGCTGGATCCTCGCTTCCGCGAGATCTACTTCAGCTTCTACAAGGAGACCTACAAGGCCTCGGTCCTCGACCGCAAGACCAAGGAGCTGATCGCCATCGCCGCCAGCCTTGCCGCCAAGTGCCAGGGCTGCCTGGAGGGGCACGTGCGCAAAGCGCTCAAGTACGGGGCCAGCCGCGACGAGATCTCGGAGGCGATCGCCATCGCCATCGGGGTGAACGCGGCTGCGGTGGTGGATCTCACGGACATCGCTGCCGAGAACCTGGGGGTCAAGCTGTATTGAGCGCTGGAGCTCTCGACCGGTAGCTGTCAGCGATCAGCTATCGGCGGTCAACTATGGGGGGGTGCGAGGTTGGAGAGGCAGGTGAGGCGGGAACGGCGAATGGAACCGGCGACCCTCGGTTCGTCTCTGCCATCGCCTCCCGGCTTCGGCTACACTCTTGTGGGCGCCTCCCGGAACACCGCGTTGAACGCCGAGGCGTGAGGGCTATGGCCGAATCCTCTCTCCAGGACCGTTACGCTCCGCATAACGCGTGCTTTGGCTGCGGCCCCGCCAACGACAAGGGTCTGCGCATCAAGAGCCGGGTGGAAGGCGAGGAGCTGGTGGCCGATTGGACCCCAGAACCCCATCACGCCGGCTTCCCTGGCTCGCTGAACGGCGGCATCGTGGGAGCCCTCTTCGACTGCCACAGCAACTGGACGGCGGCCTACCACCTGATGCGCAAGGCCGGCTCCGAGGAGCTGCCCAGCACCGTCACCGCCGACTTCGCCGTCAAGCTCCTGCGCCCAACGCCGACCGATCGGCAGTTGCGCCTGCGAGCCCACGTGGTCGAGTCCAGCCAACGCCGCGCGGTGGTGGAGGCCAGCCTGGAGGTCGATGGGGAGGTGTGCGCCACCTGCCGCGGCACCTTCGTCGCCGTCAAGCCCGATCATCCGGCGTTCGGCCGCTGGTAGAGGCCTGCTTCAGGGTTCGGTTCTGGTGGCCGCTCAGGCGGTAGGTGGGGCCCCCACGATCCACAGCCCTGTGGGTGGGAAGACACACCGCAAGCCGAGTCGCCCGGCCTGACCTGCCGCGAGGATCTGCCACCAAATCAACGACTTTCGGCCCTTCCGCACGACAGGACGTCCCTGGCCTTCCCCTTGCTCAGGTGACCAGCGCGGGCGCCAAGCGCTCCGCAGGAGGGTCACACGATGCGGTGGAAGTGGGCGCGCGGCCTCACGGCGAGTCTAACGCTCCTTCTTGGGGTAGGGGCGGCGGTGGCGCAGCAGAGCGAGGCACCGTCGCCGGGTCTGCCGGAGATCGGCGAGGGCTCCCTCGTCTTCCGCTCGCCGGTCACAGGGCGCTACGACTCGGTGCCCCTCACCCACACCGACGTCGAGATCGACGTGCGTGGCCTGGTGGCCTCCACCACCGTGGTGCAGCGCTACGCCAACAGCAGCGATCAGCCCATCGAGGCCGTCTACGTCTTCCCCCTGCCCCACGACGCCGCGGTCTACGACCTCGAGGTCAAGGTCGGCGATCGCCTCATCAAGAGCGTGATCGAGGAGCGGGAAGAGGCCAAGAGGGCCTACGAGACCGCCAAGAGCGAGGGCAAGCGGGCGGCCCTGCTGGAGCAGGAGCGCCCCAACATCTTCACGGCCTCCCTCGCCAACCTCATGCCTCACGACGCGATCGACGTCCGCATTCGTTACGTGCAGCCGCTGGCCTGGGAAGATGGCCGGGTGCGTCTGACCTTCCCGATGGTGGTGGGTCCGCGCTTCATCCCCGGCGAGCATGCCGTCGGCCGCCCGGGCGCCGGCTGGTCCCCCGACACCGACGCCGTCCCCGACGCCTCGCGCATTACCCCTTCGGTCCGCAACCCCGAGAGCCGGCCCGGCCACGACATCTCGGTCCTGGTGCGGCTCCAGGCTGGCCTCGAGCTGGGCCAGGTCGACAGCCCCTCGCATAACGTAACGGTCGAGAAGCGTGACGGCGCCACTCTGGTTCGACTGGCGGAGGCGGCCACCCTTCCCAACCGCGATTTCGTCCTCGAGTACCGGCGAGCGGAAGCGGCCAGCCCCCAGACCGCGCTCTTCCTTTCGCCGCACCCCTCGGGCGACGAGACCCACTTCATGCTGGTGGCCTACCCGCCCGCGATCCAGAGGGACGACGAACGACCACCCATGGAGATGCTCTTCCTGATCGACACCTCCGGTTCCATGGAGGGGACCTCGATCGTCCAGGCCCGGTCGGCGCTGCTGCAGGGACTGGATCGGCTGCGTCTCGGCGATCGCTTCGGCGTGGTTGCCTTCAGCGACCGCTTCTCCGGGTTCCGGCCGGAGCCGGTGCCCTCGACACCCGCCAACCTGGAGGCCGGCAAGCGCTTTGTGCGAGACCTCAGGGCCGGCGGCGGCACCATGATGCTGCCGGCTCTGAAGCACCTGATGGCCATGCCCAGGACCGAGGGCTTCCTGCGCGTGATCCTGGTGCTCACCGACGGCGACCTTGGCAACGAAGAGGAGATCTTCACCTCCCTGCGCCAGAGCCTGGGCAATGCCCGTCTCTTCACGGTGGCCATCGGCAGCGCGCCTAATCATTTCTTGGCGACCAAGATGGCCGAGTACGGCCGCGGCCGCTTCTCCCACATCGCCGACGTCTCCGAGATCGAGAAGCAGATGGGCCAGCTCCTGGACACCCTGGAGAGCCCGGTCCTCACCGACCTCGCGCTCAGCGTGGACGGCCCCCAGGTGGCCGATCTCTTTCCCTCGCGCCCCCCGGACCTCTTCCTGGCCAAACCCCTGGTGCTTCTTGGCCGCCTGAAGGGCAAGACAGCGGGGCAACTGGTGGTGGTCGGGCAGTCCGGAAACAGGCCCTACCGCGAGGCCCTGGCCTTCGATCCCGGCTCCGCCTCCTTTCACCCGGGCATAACGACCCTCTGGGCCCGCCAACGCATCGAGGAGGAGATGGACCTCTGGCGCCAGTCGCAGAGCGAAGAAGAGCGGGGCCGGCGGCGAGCGGCCATCGTCGAGGACGCCATCCACTACAACTTGGTGACCGCATTCACCTCCCTGGTGGCGGTGGAGGAGAGGGTGGTGAACCAGGGGGGCCTTCCGCAAACGGTGGCGGTGCCCACCGAGATGCCAGCCGGCTGGTCCATGGCCGCCGTGTTTGGCGCCAACCCGGTGACGGGGACCGCGGATGCGTTCCTCGAGGCGTTAGGGGGGCTGCTGCTGCTCTGCGGCCTGTTCTTGATGGCGGTGGTGGCCCGCTGGGCCGGGGGCCGCCAATGAAGGCGCTGCGGCTCGCCGGCGCCCTGGCTCTCCTCGCCGGGTCCTGTCTCAGCGGGCGGGCGCTCTATCTCAAGGGCAAGGCGTGGTTGGCCAGCGTCCTGGTCCGCATGGCCTGGGAGGAGACGCTGCGCACCGGGCGCGACGCCCCCCCGTGGCCGTGGGCCGACACCCATCCGGTGGGGCGCCTCGTGATCCCGCGCCTGGACTACGACGAGGTCATCCTGGAGGGCGCCTCGCCCCGCAACCTGGCCTTCGGGCCGGCCCGCCTGATGAGCAACGCCGAGCCGGGCGAGCCGGGGAATCTCGTGCTGGCCGGCCATCGCACAAGTTGGTTCCGGCCGATCGAGGACCTGACCGCCGGCGATACCGTCGTCGTCGAGTCGCGCCATCGCGCCACCGGCCGCCGCGTCCGGCGAAGCTACCAGGTCGAGCTGACCAGGGTGATCGAGCCGCAGAACGTGAGCTTCCTGAGGCCTACCGGGCGGGATGTGTTGACGCTGCTGACCTGCTACCCGTTCGGCCTCTCGCCGGCGTCGCCTCAGAGGTACGTGGTTCGCGCCGCCGCGACGGGAACCGAGTACCCGTGATTGCCCCACCGGTTCGGATCGGTGAAGCACTGCATGAATCCGAACCCAAACTCAAGAGCTGACGCTGCGGCGGCGCCGCATGCACGGAGTAGGGCGCGGCTCCGCGAGATTGGCATAGGCAGGTCGATCCAGGAGTACCGCTAGTGCGCGTTGCCGCGAGGGACGCCGATCTTCTTCAATAGCGACTCGAAACGCGGGTCGGAACGGATCGGGTCGAACCGTGGGTCGGCCACGACGTGGAGCAGAAACGGGTCCCGGCGTGTGTACGACTGATCGAGCCACTGGAAGGCCAGGTAGCCGTGGCGGACCAGGCTGTCAGTCGGGCATAGCGCGACGGCGCGCTCGAGGGTCTCCCCGGCCACCTTGAAGTCCCGGTCGAAGTAGAGCGCGATCAGGCCAAGAGCGCTGTGCGCCATCCCCACGCCCTCGTCCACTGCGAGCGCACGCTGTGCGGCGACCCGAGCCTGCGGTATGACTTCCGCAGCCGTCGCATGCCCGAAGGAGGCTTGGAGGACATGGAGGTACGCGATCCCGGCCCACGGCTCTCCGAATCTCGGGTCGAGATCGATCGCCCTGCGGTACATCGCCAGGGCTTCCTCGATCCGCTCGGCCCGCTCTCGAGTCATGCTGTGGAGGGCGTGCCGGGCGCGCAAATAGCTCTCGTATGCCTCTGGCTGGACTGGACGTGGAGAGCTTGCGCGGCCCCCGGGCGGTCGGGGCGTCTAAGCGTGACCGCGGTCCGGATCTCGCCCGCGACGGCGCCCGACACGTCGCTGAGGAGCCCTACCACGTCTCGCATGTCCCGGTCGTCCATGCATCGAGCTCCGACCTCAAGGCGTAGACCGCGGCCTTGGCTCCACCCGGAAGCCGGTGCACGGGGAGGGCGCGCGTACGTTCCCACCGCATGACGGTGCGGACGTCACGCTGCAGGTAGGTGGCGATCTGCTTCCAGGAGTCCAGGGCCTCGCCTGAGGAGCCGCTTGGCCCAGCTACCGCGTCAGGTTCGTCCGAGTCGGATGTCACGGGTTTCCGCCGTTCCGACCATACCGCAACTGGCATTACGCGACAAGATGCGACACGCAGCGTCCGCCGTCTTCGGCCTTTTCCCAACCTGGCGCCGGCCACCGACTCTGTGATGGAGACGCCGGGATGTGCCCGGGTCTACAGTCCAAGAAGGAGGCTGTCATGAAGGTTCTCGCTCGGACCGCCGCGCTTGCCATCGCCGCGCTCCTGGCTGGCGCCACGCTCGCCGTTTCTCAGGACGAGCTGCCGGCGCTCCCGGACGCTGCTCCCGACCTCGCTGCCCCGTCGCAGGCGTATACGGTCAGTGGTGTCGTCTTCCCCGATGTGGCGCTGCGGGACGGCGTGACCGTCGACCTGCGCCTCACCGTCTACCTGAACAACGACCGCCGCGGACGCGACGGCGGGACGGTCTTCGCCGTGCACGGGATGTCGCACACCGCTGCGACCTGGGAGCCGATGGCGGAGGCGCTGTTCCAGCGGAGTGGGCATCGTCCGAACCCCTCGCGCCTTGTCGCCCTCGACCTGCCGGGCCACGGTCTTGGCAGTCAGCCGTCAGGCGCGCTGTTCGGCGAGCTTACGTTGGATGACTACGTCTCCGCCGTCATCGCGGCCCTCGACCGCTTGCGCGACCTCGGCGTACGCCCGCGCACCATCCTCGGTCACAGCCTCCGCGGCATCATGACCCAGTTCGCGCAGGGCCGCCTGGCCACCAGCGGGACCAGCCTGCGACGGGCCTACGGCGTGAAGAACGCCGTGTTGTTTGGTACCGCCGTTCCCGAGCCGATCCCCACGCCGGGAATCAACCTGGGCGTGATACTCGCCCCCTTCATGACGTTCACTCCGGAGCTAGGCCCTCACGTGGCACTTCCTCCGCCGCTATGGCAGAGGTTCCTCTTCAGCGACCTCTCCGGCCAGCTCGGCGCCGAGACGCCGAGCGTCGCCGACATCGTCGCCCGTGGCTACGTCGCGCCGATCTCCGTCGCCATGATCCAGCAGCTCGGGCCGCCGCGTCCGAGCATCGAGGCAGGGCTGTTCGACCAGGGGTCGGGGACCGTGCTCACGCTGGTGGGCTTCGAACAGGACACCATCATCCGTCCCGAGCTCCTCCCAGTGCTCTACGAGCACCTCACCGGCGAGGTGGCCGGACATCATGTCGTCGTAGTCGGCGGGCCAGCGTCCGTACACGACATGCACATCTCGGATCCGGCAGCGCTGCTAGCCGGAATGGGCTGGCTCGCTCGCGTCTTCTAGCTTCGCCAGGCGGGAGATGTCGGCTTGAGATGGATGGGAATGCCCCCCCCACCGGGCGTTCGACGTACACCTCTCTCTCTGGGCCAGCGTAGGCTCGGCGACGGAGGCGGTATTCAGGGGTTGTGCGCTGCTGGCCCGCGTGCCGGTTTCCGCCGGATCGCGGCGGGCCAGCAGGCGCCACCGGCCCGCAGGGTGTCGGCGGACCTGGCCAGGACGCGCAAGCCGCGCCCGTGGCGTTCCTCTGGCTCGTGCCGTGTCTCCCGCTGGCGCTCCTGCCCCTGTTCGTCGGAAGCCTCCTCACGGGAAGCTGGATGGCCCTGCGCGTGCTCCGATCGCCGATGGCGATCGACGCCAGCGTCCCCTTCGAGGGCGAACAACGGACGTGTCCCCACTTGACGAGCGGGGCCTGAAAACCGTTCGGCTGCGGTAGCACTAATATGCTACCATCCCGGACATGACCAAAGAGGTGACCCTTCGCCAGGCGGGCGGGTCCGTCAGTGCCACGCTGCCGAAGGACATGGCCGATAGGCTTCGACTCGAGGCCGGCGATCGCGTGCTGGCTGTGGAGACCGATCGCGGCATCCTGCTCACGCCTTACGATCCCGAGGCCGAGCGCGCCTTGAAGGTGGCGGCTCGAGCCGCGAAGAAGTACCGGAACGCGCTGCGAGAGTTGGCGAAGTAGCCCGTGGCGAAGCGGCGAACCGAGCCGCGGTGGCTCAGTCGAGTCGTAGTCGACGCAATTCACAGCGACCAACTGCGCGAGCACGGCGGCCTGCCGGGCGTGCGCGACGAGAACGTCCTCGAGTCGGCGCTGGCAAGACCACAACAGAAGTGGCACCACGCCGATGTGACCGACGTATCCGCGCTGGCCGCAGCCTACGCGTTTGGGTTGGTCAAGAACCACCCATACCGCGACGGGAACAAGCGCATCGGTTTCCTGGCAATGGCCACACTCTTGGGCATCAACGGCCATGAGCTTAGTGCCACGGACACCGAAGTGGTGGTTGAGATCCTGGCCTTGGCTGACGGCGGCGTTTCGGAGGACGGCCTCGCCGATTGGATCCGCCAGCACGTGGCAAAGAGGCGTTGAGTCTACGGCAGCCTAGCGTACAGCATCAGCGGCGGCGCGTAGCGCCCCCCGCTGCATGCTGTTGGGCGGCGTGCCTACCAAGTCCGAAGCTACTTCGGCGGCGCACTGGAACAGCGATAGTACTTGGAGAAGCCATCGCCACCCAGGACTTCAAGCGTGTTGCCGTCAATCACGCGGTAGGCTTGATCGCCGAAGATCGGCGAGTTGGGCCTGTAGGTGCCCGGCTCGAAGCACCCTCCGGGGCCGCAGAAGGAGATAGGGTACAGATCTCCGGCAGCGGGCTCGATCTTGAGGCCGAAGTCGTCGTCGCAATGGTCCCCATCCTGCCATGGCCGTTCGTCATGTCCATGCCGTTGTTCGCCCGCCCGCATTCTACAAGCGCTGAGCGCCATCCAGCTTCGCGAAGTCGCGGTCGAAGGTGCCAAGCGGCAGATGCCCCGCCTTTCGTGCGGTCTCCAGCACCAGGCAATCCGAGAAGCTGACCGCTCGCCCCTTCCGGAACTGCACGAGGGCCGCCAACACGACGTCCGCATCCTGAACCGTGAGATCCCGATGGTTGAGCAACATCTCGACGGCGAGAGCGAGGGCGGATCGGTCGAGCGCATACACCGACGTCAGCACCCAGATCGCCTCCACCAGGACGACATGGGGCACCCATGCGCTGCGCGCAACGAACACCTCGGCTGCTGCCACTTGTCGCGCGTCATCGCGAGTGACAAGCCGAACGAGAACACTTGTATCAACGGCTCGCATGGCGTCGCTTCACGTAGGTCGTCAGGCCCGCCTTCAGCTCGGCGAGCGATCGATGGTTCGGTGGCCTCGAGAAGATGGCCGCGTGCAGGTCGGCAGAGGTGAATCGGCCGACGCGCCGAACGACGATCTTCTCGCCCTCCTCGTGCCATTCAAGCGTCGAACCCGGACCGATACCCAGCTTCCGGCGAACGGCCGCTGGAACCGAGATCTGGCCCTGGACGGTGAGTCGAGAGTGCGCGATTGCCATAGGTACCATTACCGCGGTACTGTGGCGTCTGTCAAGCACCCGACCATCGAGCCCGCCCTGTCGGGCGAACGCCCAGTTCAGCGGCGAAGCTCCATCGCTTGCGCCGGCTTCGTCCGCTGCAGGAAGAACCTGATGGCGAAACAGGTCGGACCGGCAAGGGCGAAGCCGAGAACAAGGGTGGCCTTGGGGGCCGCTGTCAACGATTGGCTCCCCTCCCTTGCGCGCATTCCATCATGGGCCGGAGGCCACGCGACTCCACCCAAGAGGCCGAAGACACGTTTGCAGCC
>Ga0209342_10003079_pt1 | contig 17656 bp, 19 predicted proteins | sample RifCSP16_2_FD_184023 | JGI IMG/M metagenome (GOLD analysis project Ga0209342, IMG submission 184023) | Soil microbial communities from Rifle, Colorado - Rifle CSP2_sed 16_2 (SPAdes) (version 2) | ecosystem: Environmental > Terrestrial > Deep subsurface > Rock core/Sediment | place: Rifle... | reverse complement strand
ATTTCAATTCCAATTGATTTTCTTTCAATTTGTTCGGCAACTACTAGTGTAGTTCCTGTACCTGCAAAAGGGTCTAAAACCGTATCACCTATTTTTGTTGATGAAAGTATAATTCTCAAAAGCAAGGCAAGTGGTGATTGTTGCTTATGGAATTTATCTCCACTAGACTTTCTTAATGCCTCATCTCCCGCAAAATAACCGGCTGTAAGTTCACGTATATCATCCCATACATCAGTTAGATAAACTCCATTTTCTCTGTCAAATTTATAATTTGGTGGCAATGGAGGATTAATTCTAAGCCTATTAAAAACCCTCGGTGCTGCACCTCTGGTTGCAAAAGCTATAATCTGGTAATGTTTACCAAACTTGTTTGAACAAGGAACTGCTGAGGTTTTTTTCTTCCAGATTATTAAATTTTGAAATATCCAGCCTGTTTCTTTGAAACATTTTAAAACATTTTCTGTATTTTTTTCTCGTTGCATAAAATAAATAGCGCCACCTTTAGAGGTAATTTCATATATACCTTTACAAACAGCAGTCATCATCTCCCAATATTTTTCATCAGGTAAATTATCGTTATGATAATTGTAATCCTTATTTTGATTAAATGGTGGATCCAGAAAGGTTAAATCAGTTCTAATTCCTATAATATTTTCTGATAAAATCTTTAAACAATCACCTTGCAGAATAGTATAATTCATATCGAACTCGAAAAGTGCTACAAAATCTAAGAGATTACAAATCCCTATTCAATATTAAATATCTGCTCTCTAATTTTCTCAATCTCTGTTTTTACATCCACCAAATCCTTCAGCATCACACTGTCATTTGCCTTCGAGCACATCGTATTGGTTTCACGGAACATTTCCTGAATAATGAAATCCAGCTTCCGCCCCACCGATTCATCTGAATGTATGGTTTCTTGTAGTTGAGATAAATGGCTTTTAAGACGGCTAATTTCTTCGGTAATATCACATCGTTCTGCAAAGATGGCAATTTCGCGGCAAAGGCTGCTATCTGTCAATTCTATATCAGTTCCACTCAGTAACGAGGAGACCCTGCTTCGTAAGCGGTTACTGTATTCCTGAACTATAATAGGCGACATGGTTTCAATTTTGTTGAGTATTGAAAGGATAAATTCTTTTCTCTGTTCGATGTCTTTTGCGAGATGCATTCCTTCAACAGCCCGCATTTCCAACATCTTTTCCAGGGCTTCTTTAATAAGGGAGACACATAGGGATAGAAGGGTATTCTTGTCCGTCTGACTATTCTTCCCCTTTTGCAGTACGCCAGGAAGCAGTATCAGGGAATTAATTGATACTCTCTCTCTGGAACCAATCTCTTTTTTTATGTCAGTTAACAAATGATAATATTCTTTTAGCCTATCACTGTTCAAGGCATACTCAGGTTCTTGCCGGAGAGATTGATAATTTACATTTAAAAGGACCGTACCCCTGGCTAATTTTTCCCTGATTGGACGCTCAATCTTAGTTTCAAAGGATTGCAATATTTCCGGCAGCCGTGAATCTATCTTCAAAAATCGGTTATTAACCGAGCGAAGTTCCACACGCATCGTGAGTTCGTCGTCTTTATATTCAGCAACACCAAATCCTGTCATGCTTTTTAACATCAAGGCCACCAAAATCTTTCGTTCGTGTATTGTTTACTTTAGAATTATTACCTGTCTATTTCTGTGCTTCGCTTGCAGACTTTTCTTTGACGCTTGATGCCTGTTCTTCAACAGGATTCATACCTGCCGGTTGGCTTTGCGATGCCCCTTCTTTTATTGCGGACTGATGATACGTACCTTCCAGTCCTGTCTTGCTCGATTCTTCTTCGGCAACATCTTGCATACCAACATTAGCGGTATCTTCTGAAGCGCCAGCGGCACGAGGAACTTCACCATGTGCATGTTCTCCCTCATGTGCAGAATGTTCATGCGTATGTTGTGCAGCAGGGATATCCTGCGTAACCATAGTTTCTAAGGACTTTGTAGGGATGGACAGTTTGAACAAAAATATGGTAGCAACAATGAATGCAGCTCCTATAAGATACGTAACTTTAGACAAGAACGTACTTGATCTCGTACCAAAGGCAGATTGATCCCCCAAACCCCCGATAGCTGCCAATCCACCGCCTTTGCCCGATTGTAATAGAATAGACCCAATCAAAAACACACATAAAATAGGTACCGCAATCTTTAAACCAATAACTAAATTTAAAAAAAAGAATGCATTTAATATTCCAAAGATGACAATGATTGCAATTCCCCACTTAAATGCCTTTTCAGCCTTTACCATGTAACTCTCCCAATATTAAAAATCCACTTGCTAAAACATTACTGAATTGATGCGGCATCAATTATTTTTAAAAAAGATTCTAACTTAATACTTGCACCACCCACCAGAAGACCATCGATCTCCGACTGTGCTAGCAACTCTCTCGTATTCTCTGGTTTTACGCTTCCCCCATACTGAATATATACACTATTGGCAATGTCTTTACCATACCAGTCTGTCAAAAAGCCTCTGATAAACGAATGAACTTCATTGGCCTGCGCAGGCGAAGCCGTTTTCCCTGTACCGATAGCCCAAACAGGCTCGTAGGCAATCACAAGTTCTTCTACATAATTATTATCGATTCCCGGCAAACCATTTTTTAATTGATTCTTGACTACATATTCTGTCCTTCCTTCCTCCCTTTCAGTTAATGTTTCTCCGATACAAAAAATTGGTTTTAAATTAACAGATAGCGCTGTCTTTATCTTTGCATTGATAAACGAGTCAATTTCACCAAAGAGATGTCGTCGTTCTGAATGACCAATCAGTACGTGCGTACAGCCTGCTTCCTTTACCATCAATGCTGAAATTTCACCTGTATAGGCGCCATTTATTTCACTATGAATATTCTGTGCTCCCATGCAAATTTCACTACCTTCTAACACCTTGGAAATATCTTTCAAGAATATAAATGGCGGACAAATCCCACAAATGGTTTCGTTTTTGCCATGCAAATTATTTCTGAGCGATTTGGCAAACTCCACTCCTTCCGCAAGTGTGAGGTTCATCTTCCAATTCCCCACAATAAAAGGCTTTTTTCCCATTATCATTAAATTATTCCGTTTAAGTCCCCCTTAACAAAGGGGGATTCAGGGGGTTGTGTTTTTCCGGGCTATTCCCCATTTTCATGAGGACAAGTTTACAACCCCCTAACCCCCTTTTCTAAGGGGGATTCTCTATGCCATACATCGTAATAACCCGCTTAAATAAAATGAAAATTCTTATACAATTGCATTATGTCCTCTTAATCACACTTCGGAAATGATCCCAAAATCTTCATATCAAAACATTTTTTAGATACATCCTTGAGGGCTTTCTGAATAGTTTCATTCGATGTATGACCCTCAAAATCCAGATAAAAGCAATATTCCCACGCTTTTTTTCTGGTAGGTAATGACTCGATATTTGTGAGATTAATATTATATGTTTTGAAAGGCTCTAGTATCTCTAATAAAGCACCTGTTCGATTTTTTATATAGCACATTACTGCAGTCCTGTCTTTCCCGCTCGGTGCGCCGTAATCTTTGCTGAGAACGAAAAACCTGGTTATATTGTTTGGGTTGTCTTCTATGTTCTTAAAAAGGATATTTGCTCCATACAGTTGCGCTATTTCTGCATTTGCTATTACTGCATAATATTGTCCTTCTTTTCCTGATTTTGAAGCATCCCTGACAATACGAGCAGCCTCAGCGCTGCTGCTGACCTCTATAAGTTCAGCATGAGGAAGATTGCTTGCCAGCCAATTTTTACATTGAGACAAAATCTGTGGTTTTGAATATACTTTTTTAATCTCCTCTTTTTTACAACCTGCCATTAAACAATGGTGAATTGGCAAAATAATCTCGGCGCATATCTTTACATCGAACTCCACAAACATGTTTAGTGTTTCTCTTATGCTGCCTTCTGTCGAATTTTCAACCGGCACAATTCCGTAATCACTCCTCCCCCCTGCTACGTCTCTGAAAACATCGTCAATGCCCCGTACCGGGACGTATTCAACAGACGACCCAAACTTTTGTTTAGCAGCAAAGTAACTAAAAGTTCCTTCCGGGCCCAAGTATGATACTTTGATGGCCATTTCCAATACCAAAGAGCCTGCCATCAGTTCCCGGTATATTGCAGCGAGACATTCGTCCGTCAGAGGGCCTTTATTTTGTGACTTAATACGTGAATATACCTCTTGCTCTCTGTTTGGGACATAGATTTGCGCCTGGTTTTGTTTCTTTATCTCACCAATTTTCAATACGATTTTGGCTCTTTCATTGAGTAAATCTACTATTTTAGAATCCAGTGCATCAATTTCCATTCTCAAATAGTCTATGTCCATGGCGAGTTTTAGTTAATTCCAATTTTTTTAATTTTATGTTTAGTTATTGTCAACAAAGCAGTTAGATTTATATATTTATTAGGGTAAATTTATCAGAATTTGATATAAGAGTCAATAAAATTAAGTTATTTCAGTTTTTTAATTGACTGTCCGCAAAAGGCTGTTAAAATAAATTTTAAATATAAATTTGTGTTGCTCTAATATTTTGTAAAAAGGTATGTTATGACGTAACCCGTCTTGCATGCTTTATGATCTTTGAATTTATTATAGTATTTTTATTTTACCTACCTAATTTTCGCAAAGTTATTCATATTAAAATTTTTTTCAATTAGGTACTTATACAGCATCTTCATAATATTAAGTCTATATTAGAAAGGAAGATATACATGGTAGGTGGACGAATCAGAGGATCTCAACAAAGGATAGGGGTATTTGTTGATGTCCAAAATATGTTTTATTCGGCAAAGGCGTTACACCAATCAAAGATTGACTATAGTAAACTCCTGTTAGAAGTTGTAGGCGACAGAAATCTCATTCGCGCTATTGCATATGTGGTACAAAAACCTGACGTAGACCAATCCAGCTTTACTGATGCATTGAGCCGCTTAGGGTATGAAATAAAATCAAAGGAGCTTCGACTAAGACCTGACGGTACAGCAAAAGGCGACTGGGACATGGGTATTGCAATCGATTCCATAGCGATTGCACCAAAGCTGGATACCGTAGTCCTGGTGAGTGGAGATGGGGATTTCGTACCACTTGTAGAAATGTTAAAAGCACATGGTTGCAGGGTAGAGGTTGTTTCATTCAGGCGCAGCACGGCCATTGAGCTTATCAATGCTGCGACAAAATATACTGCTATAGAAGAGTCGATGCTTTTTAAAGAAAAAAAGTTTCAAAAGAATGATACTGCAAACGAATAATCATATAAACCCGGAAAAACTCAGTGCGTGTCAATTAACGTTAGGATATTCATTTCATGATCCCGTCGTGCTTGAAAAAGCGCTAACCCACACCTCCTGCAGATTAGAAAATAATTTTTCTAACGAACGATTAGAATTTTTGGGAGATGCGGTGTTAGGGATGATTATTTCAGACTATCTTTACAAAACCATGCCGCAGTGTAGTGAGGGAGAATTAACAAAGATAAAATCTGTGGTGGTGAGTCAAACAACACTTGCCAATGTTAGTGTAGAGGCGCATCTAAAAGATTTTCTTTCAGTAGGCAAGGGTTTAAATGACCGGAATTATCTGCCAAAATCCTTACTTGCCAATGTATTTGAAGCAGTTATAGCCGCAATATTTTTGGACGGAGGCATAGAAGCCGCGTACAATTTTACCATAAAACATTTAAAAAAAGAAATTGACCTCGTTTGCAAAAATCAGCACGATAAGAATTACAAATCTATTCTTCAACATTACAGTCAAAAGGAATATGGCATTACGCCTAATTATCGAGTCTTGCAGCAAATTGGCCCCGATCACGGGAAGTCTTTTGAAGTAATAGTCTCAATAAAAAGTAATGAATACGGGAAAGGATGGGGCAAAAGTAAGAAGGAAGCAGAACAATCTGCTGCAAAAGAAACTCTGAAAATTATAGTTCCGGATTTAATGAAAGAAATGGATAGTTAACTTTACACTTAAAGTAAGAAAAAAAATTTAGGAAGGAGATTCACTGTGGCAAAGAAGACAAACAAGAAGAAAATCGTTGGTGTCTGTCCTGTAGGTATTCAAAAACCCAAGTGTCCAAGTATTAAAACGACAAGACAGTTGCGGGTTAGGTTATTGGCAGTACAGAAAGAGAATAACGTCAATACAGATCAGGTAGTGCAACTTCGAACGGCATTAAAAGAAAGAAAAATACGAGGGATTGCCGTTGACTGCAAAACCTGTAGCTATAACACATCTGCAAGTTCTAAATAAGGATAGTTTAAGAGTTGACTCATTTCTGATGTGATAGCATCAATTTCTTCATCTTTTAAATCTGGGTTAAATACGTTGAATTCTTTATTTTCTTTTGGAAAATACAGTGTGATAAGCTCCTCTCTATTTTCTTTTTTAAAAGATTTCAATTTAAATATTTTTTTCCGTATTAGATAAAGCGCCAGCACATATCGCAGATTTCTTTGATTTGCTTCGTTTTTCCCCTCTAATCTGGTAAACATATCCAGAAAGACTTCATTATTTACAAACTTTTGGACAGGTTTATCTCTTTTTGGCGCTCTCGTTTTCCAAAATGAAAAAAGCCCGTCTCCCTTATCCTTGCTCCAACATGAAGCACAATAATCTTTTCGTATGAAGATATTATTTTTATCAAAAAGCGCTGAATAATACTCTTCATCTTCACAAAACTCCTTGCTGCAAAGGATGCATCCCCTGGAGCCTTTGGTTATTTTCCATTCCATTGCTTATGATAAATTCCTGAAGGTTAGCCACTTTGCCTGGTAAAATAGCGGAGTTTTACAATAGTTATGCATTTGTTCTGTAAACAACAGAAAGTTACGCATTATCCCTTTATAATCTTCTGGACTTTATCTTGTATTTCTTTAAAAAACGTTTTTGCCTTCTTTTCAGCGTGGCTCAATTCATTTTGTGTCTTTTCAACAAGACTCCGATTCTTAATCATAGCAAGGTTAATATCCACATTTAATTTTGCACATTGAAATGCTGCCTCAGCTAAAAAGCCCGCCACTCCAACATCAGAAATGAGATTAGGATTTGCAATATCTACTAATTCTCGTGTCTGCTCCAATACAGAAAGACAACACATTGTCGTCTTTAATGGTACTTCCATTGCAGTAATGGTTGCTTTTTGTATTTCTGCCGACCGTTTGTTTTTTTCTGCATCGGTCGACTTTGGCAATCCATACGCATTCGTGATCCCACTATAAACTTTAATATCCTCCTCCATCAAGGATAATAAAGTTTCTCTGCTCTTCTCGCACTCTCCAAGTATTTTCTTCAACTGCGAATCATAGTGTTTAAATTTTTCCTTGCCAATGGTGAAGTTTGCCGACATGGAGGACATCGTTGTCGCTAAAGCGCCCACCAGCGATGCCACACTTCCACCACCTGGCGTAGGTGTTCCGGCAGCCGCATCTTTTAAATATTTTTCGAGAGGCTCGTTTCTATACATACGTTATCACCTTTGAATAATAATTTTCGTATCTAATGTTACAAAATCATAGATCTCTTCCACATCGCTATTCACCATTCTGACACACCCATTTGACGAAGCAGCGCCAATCGAATCAGGTAGCGCCGTACCATGAATCCCATAACCATACAGGTCTGGTTTATCTTTAAAACCAATCCACCGGGTGCCAAGAATATTTTCCGGATGTCTATAAGGGAATATACCGCCGTTGGGTGAATACCACGTTGGTTCTTTCAGCTTATTTTTTACTTCAAACGTACCAACCGGGGTTTTGTCATTTTTCCCTATGCCGATACGGTACTGCTTCACATAATGATCATTGAGTAGCAAAGTCAGAGTAAAATCGCTTTTACTAATTAATATTTTACTCTTTCCAGTAAGTATCTTTAATTTGTCTCCTATATTCAGTCTCGTGGGGGATTTATTGTTAATCCTTATAATCAGTTCGTAATTTGTTTTAAATTGTTTGGCAATTAGTGCCATGATATCGCCGGCTTGAACGGTATACATAGTAGCATCCGGAGAGGGCAGGGGTGAGAAGATTAATTCTTCGTTTAATTTATTTAATAGTTCATTTATCTCTTTTTGTTTTTCCGGTATTTTTTTATTGATAAATATATCCGATAAGGCATTTCTTGCCTCATATTTTTTCCCTTCTTTTAAATATTTGTCAACGATATCAAGGCTGGGGGTTTCTCGTTTTTTTTCTACAAGTTCTTCGATAGGTTTGGTCCCTTCGGCATTTTTATCTTTTTTAGGCTCTGCTTTAAGTTCATCTGAACGAATAATAATGTCTTTTTTATAAATAATTATGTCTTTGTCTTTTTCACTGGCAATGCCATTATTGAATAAAGGTAAAAAAAGGTATGCGAGAAATGCAATCAATAAAGAGTTTAGAATAATTTTCATGATTGAAAATTAATATCACACCCAGGAGGAATTGTCAAGCGAAAAGAAGAACGGGTTATCTCAGTATGTTGATAATTATGGATACGCGGTCATTGTGCCCGTCGCTTTTAATATTCTTCGCCAAAGGTTTGTTGTTTCCGTATCCGATAGTGATCAATCTCTTCCACGAAATATTGCCTTTCTCATGGAGATAATCAGCTACTGCCTTTGCACGGTCCAAAGAAATCTTCCAGCAGTTGTCGTATCCTTTTGAGGGAACAAAATTCCTTCTCGTATGACCCTCTATAACAAGAGAACACGGCCTATCTCCAATTAAATCAATTAAATTGTCCAGGGAGTGCTTTCCTTCCATGAAGAGCGCACTATCGTTCTCTTTAAAAAAAATAACGGCGGACGCAGGTATTTGATACTCTTCTCGATCTAATAAATCAATTCCTTTATCACCACTTTCTGTAGGTTCGCTTTTACTCTCAGGATAAATATACTTCAACTTCTGGATATCTTCTGTTGATCTCGCATTCCAATCGGGCAGTATCCCGCCCATACCAAAGGTAATATTGCTTCTATTTAATGATTTTTTAAACTCTTCAATAAGTTCTTTTTTTTGCCCTTCAGTAAAATTGACACAAAATATTATAAAGAAGGCCAACAATATCGTTATCACCGAACCGTAGGAGGTCCAAAACAGGTCGGGAGTTCCAGAAGCATGCAATTTTTTCTTCTTCTTGTGATGTGATGATGACGACATAAAAAATGTGTAATAAATTTTTAAAGTTATTATTTAAATATCATCATAGTAATTGTATTTTCTTCAGCTTCTGCAACACGATATCCTGATATCGCAATCTTTTGCGGTTCAATATCCTCCTTGGTCACAAGAAATTCACAAATAGTGGCTGCCCTATTTATTGACAGATCAATCTCTTTTTCGGCTTTTCCCATATTTGTGTCAATTACCAGTTTACCTCCGAGAATTCGTAACACAATACCTAGTTTATCAAAGATCATATATGCTTCTCTTTTTAATACAGACTCGCCTTTTTCAAAACACAAATCTACAGGGATTTTTATCTTACATCCTATCTTTACATCTTCGATATCAATTGACTTTTTTAACCCGCTTTCTTCTACAAAACCCAATATGTAATTGTACATCTCCCCGGATTCCAGTTGGCTTTCTATAGGTTGTTCTTCAAGTCCGTGACTTTCCAGCGCGCCCAATTCCTTTTCAAAGAGGGTTTCCACTGGCTGAGTGCCACTTTCCAAAAAACGTTCTCCACCACTACCAGTAAAAGCCTCTTCAATCTTCAGGGCATCCTCTTTGTATTTATTCACATTAATTGAAGAAAAAGCAATCATCATTACAAAAAAGGCTACCAGCAGCGTAATTAAGTCACAATAGGTAAGTAACCAAACAGGGCCACCGTGTCCTCCGGAAGAACCACCATCCTCATCACTCATTGTGTCTTTTCCTTTTCTTTTGAACTTGCAGACATTTTACTAGCTGCCTTTGCCTGCAAGAACGCTTTTAGTCGTTCTTCGAGCACCATTGGGGAGTCTCCCCTCTGAATGGAAATAACTCCCTCCATAATAATTTCTTTCAAAAAAAGCTCCTTTTTACTCAAGGTGTCTAACCTACCAGCGAGCGGGAGCAAGATAAGGTTTGAGCAGGTAACACCATAAAAGGTGGCGATAAAGGCAACAGCCATAGCTTCTCCGATATGTGATGGGTCATCGAGCTTTCTCATCATAGCAATAAGTCCCAACACTGTTCCGACCATACCAAAGGCGGGAAATATGGTACCTGCGAATTCAACAATTCCCTTACCTGTTGTATGTCTTAGTCGGATATTATCAATTTCCGTACCTAAGATGCCTCTTATTGTATCTGAATCTGAACCATCTACGAGCAACCTTACCGCCTTAATCAGAAATTCGTCTTTGATTTTTTCAATCTCTTTTTCCAATCCTAAAAGACCTTCCCGACGGCTAACCTTGCAATATTGAATCAATCTGGTAATCTCTTCTTCAGCCGATCCTAATTTTACAAAGACACTTTTTTTAACTACCGCAATTGCACCTATTACCATAGGGATTGGGAATCGTATAATAGTCGCAGCCAATGTACCTCCAACTGTGATCATGATTGCCGGCATATTAATAAATCCTGGTATTGATGAAACACCGCCTTCAAAAACAATAGATACGAGAATCAATCCACCACCTAGTATTATTCCAATCAGTACACCCGGATCCATAAATCTTAATACTCCTTATAAATTAAGGCTATTCGTAACGAACTTCTGCATAATTAATGGAGATATAGTATTTAAAATTATTTATAAAGTAAAGCAAAATTAGTTCTTATGAGGAATTAAACAAGACGTACGTAAATATCCCGCGCAATGGCAGTGTCTAAGGCAATTTGTGTTTCACCCATTTGTATGACGTACGTTGGATGCCTTTGATGAAGACGGATTTGAACGCCTGGTAACAGACCCATAGAAGATAGTCTGTCCAGCCGTTCGTGATATCTTGTTACTATATAAGATATTTTTGCCCTATCTCCTGACCTTAGTTCCGTTACTGGCATTACAACCGGTCTTATCTCTTTATTTGCCTTTCCACAACACTCCCCCGGCGGTATGGCCTTTCCGTGAGGACAGCTTACCGGATGTCCTAATAAGGTACATATACTGGTTGTAACTTCCTCATCCAGAAAATGCTCAAACTTGCATGCGCTGGAATCCATGGTATCTTCTTTTACCTCTAAAACGTCATTCAGCAGCCTTTCTGCAAGACGGTGTCTCCTGATAATCAATCGCGCATCTGTCATACCTTTGTTGGTAAATTCTACTTTTGTATCAGTTATTTTAACAAAGTCTTCCTGAGTTAAAGTCTTCAACATATTTTCTGCCCCAGGGAGTTTCATCTTTTTGATTAATAAATCTTTTTCGACCTTATCCGCGTCTTCTTTCATTGTCCATATCAATTCCAGCATTTCTTCTAAACCCGGTTCGGTCATGTTATGTTCTCCCCCCCTCTATTGGTAGGACGGACGTCCCCGTCTGTCATTATAATGTCAGGCGAGGACGCCTGACCTACCTTGACTATCCTAAAAAGATATCGCGGCTTCCTGATCCATGAAACAATTAACACTATTAATGTTAATATTCCCCCTGCGAGCAAAGCCATTCCACCTCTGTAAGTACCGAATGATACGATAGTGGATGTTACCTCTGTTAATATGATACCTAAAACAAAAGCAACTACGACAAGCATAATTCTATTTTTTATAAACCAGTTTATATTATCACGAAGAACAACCTCTTGTCCAATCTGAATTCCCTTAATGGCATCTACTTTTGTAATATCTCTCACACCCATTTTTTTCAGACAGGTAGAACAACTTCCACATGCTGTATTTTCTCTGATAATACATACTTCGGCAACATTACCTGTAATAGACACTACCTTTCCGCGTATTTGCATCTGTTAAATTATTATTAATAGTTCAGCTACCTCAGACAGGATGAACAGGATTAACATGATAATTTTTTCATCCTGTATATCTTTTACTTTAAATCCTTGACCTTTCGTTTAACCTCAACTTTGCTTTCCCCAAAATTAAGAATAAGTCCTATAGGTTTTCCCGTAGCAACAAGGTAATTAACCAGTTGTACTTCATGCGCTTTAATAACTCGTCTAACTGATTTTAGTTCTAAAATAACTGTATCATTAACGATAATATCAGCTACAAACTCTCCTACGATTTCATCATCATAGTAAACTGTGATAGGTTTTTGTGCCTCTGCATCCAGGCCTGCCCCCGATAGATTCATTCGGGGGTAAGCATTTTTCATATACACTTTCAAGAAAGCCAAACCCCATTTTATTATAAACACGATAAGCACAGCCGATAACTGTCTCAGTCACGTTTTTGTATTCCATATAACCTCATTCAGGTTGTGATAAATAGTTTTGATTAACTGGATTTATATCATGTCTATCCTGTTATCTTGTCAAATCTTTTTCCTCCGGTGAACTGTTACAAATGTTGTAAAATAACCCTTAAAATACCACCTATAAGTACAGAATATGGCAATATAAATGCGAACATTAAAAATGCATTCTTTGCCCCCTGCTCTTTGATCATCACCAGAAAATTTGCAAGACATGGAATGAATAGCGTAATCACAACCAGCGAAACTAACAATTGCTCAGGATTTATACCCTTATTGCCGCCTTTCTCTTCAAGCACCTTAAAGATACTCACAGCGCCGTAATCCCTGCGTAAAAATCCCAATATAAAACCATGTGTTGTTTCTATGGGCAATCCCAGAAAATTTTTTGTTATTGGCGCACCAATCCTCTCTATAAGTGACAATACGCCAAGTTTTGTAGCTACAAATAATGCCAGCGTGCCAAGCATAAATAAGGGTACAGCCTCTTTTAAGAACCAATGAATTCTATAGAATGTCTTGATAAAAATGTTTGATAATTTTGGCATGCGAAATGGGGGAATCTCCATTAAGAAATCAGAAGGAGTTCCTGGCAGCACCTTTGATGACAAATAACCGACAAAGAGAAGCTGTGTACAAATGACAAATACGTATATTGCAAAGTACATTCCAGAAATTCTACCCAGTACGCTTGAAATAACGCCTAATTGAGCAGAGCATGGTATCGCTAATGCAAGCAATAAAGTGGCAATAATCCGTTCCTTTTTTGTATTGAGGATGCGTGTTGTTAATGTCGCCATGGTATCACAACCAAGACCTAACACCATCGGAAGCACTGCCTTCCCATTTAGTCCAATACGTTTAAATACCTTATCCACCATTACGGCAAGACGTGGAAGATAACCACTGTCTTCCATAATGCCAAATGCCAGAAAGAAAAAGCCTACAATGGGAAAAACAATAGCAATGGCATAGGTAAGTCCTACCTGTATCAGTCCTGACTGTTCATTCAAAAATAATTCGAATAGTATATTATCTTTACTTATTATTTTCTGTGCAAGCAATCCGCAATAATAATTAAATCCCTGAAAATTTATGTGGGAAATAGTATATATTTTCTTGATAAACGGTATATAGATGTAAATATCAAAACCACCTGAGGGAGTTAACGAACTTCCAAACACCTTATTTTCAAAATAATCGACACAAGTACCTGCGCCAAATTCCCCCACTAATTTATAAACAACCCATAGAATGGTAACCAATATGGGAAATGCCGCTATTGGATGCATTGTTATACGCCCCAATATCTCACTAATAGTGCTCTTTTCCTTGTATTCTCTCAAATAGAGGTACAATGAAAACCATATTGACGTTACTCCACCAACAGCAATCGGCATAAATAAATTCAAAATATTATCTGGTTGAAGTCTGGAAGAAATTAAAGACATTGATAATGTTGCGAGTTTATATCCAATGAAGAAAGCCGCCAATGGAACCAGGAAGTAAAAAAGCACCCCTCTGATAAACGGATGCGTTTTCCCTTCTTTTGAAACGGTCGTACAAACCCTTTCAACCAGCGCATTCACATAATTTGCACGTTTTATATTGATTACATAACTCAAAGGATTGCTAAATTGTTTTTGAATATTGTCTCGAATACGATGAATGTCACCAAAAAACTCATTTGGAAGTTTATTCCTCAACTTTTCTTCAAGGGCTTCATCTCCCGATAAAATCATGATAGCTAATGAACGTGTATTAATAATTGTATATCGAGGCAGCAATTTCTGTATCTTTGAGATACCTTCTTCAATTATGCCCCCGTAATCAATATGGAGACTGGGCGCTCTCGCAGATTCTATAGAACCAAGCAATGCATTTATTCCTACCCTATGTGTAGCAATAGTTTTTATAATCGGAATATTTAATGTTTCCTGCAATACAGGCACATCAATATTCATACCCCGATCCAGGAGTTCATCCCACATATTCAACGTTAGTACAACAGGCAATCCCATCTCTGCGAGCTGAGTAGTAATTAACAAACCACGACGAAGATTCTTCGCATCCACTACCTGAATAACACGCTTTTCATACTCTTCCAAAAGCATATCACGCGCCACAAGTTCATCCTCTGACAGAGGAATTAAACTATTAGCGCCCGGCGTATCAAAAATCTCAATCCGACCACCCAATCCCTTACAAATGCCCTTAGAAACCTCCACTGTAGTTCCAGGATAGTTTGATACGGTCACATACTTTCCCGTTAATAATCCAAATATCACACTCTTGCCGACATTCGGATTTCCCACCAATGCAACCTTAAACGTACTCACCCCTGGTTCAGACATTCATTTATCCCTAAAGTCCGAATAACAGACAGAACACTCATTGATACTTAGTCTCAATGTAGTCAGTATAATGCTTTTATTATTCAAGTCAAACATTTTCTATTTCCGTTTAAAATACAACTTTAGAAGGTTTGTACATGCAGTCTGCCATCAAACAGTTTCCAGAGTTTGATTTAAAGGCATCTTATCCACCGTATGAAATTTATGAGTTGAAGACAAAGAGGGGAATGGGGGTCGCATCTTAACAGGTTGTCCGAGAATGCAAAATTCAAAAAATCAGGAGTTGATATTAAAGGACTTATGACACGAGAATTTGCCAAAATACCTATTCTCGGACAGCCTGTTAAATGTTAAGTGGTTGTTTCTTCAAATTTGTTATCTTATTACTCAGTTTTTTATCCCTCTTCTCCGCCACACCAGAATTCATCACATACCTTTTCAGGAGATCCCTCATTTGTCTATCACTCTCCTGTGCGTTTGTTGATGGTTCTTTTATTACCATCCTGAATTCATTTAAGATCCGTTCTACGTCATCCTTAGAATACTGTTCACTCGTTTTTGCAACAAAAATCTTCTCATGTTTACTCGCCGTTGTGCCTTCTTCCGCTGTAAGAATCTCCTCAAAAAGCTTTTCTCCGGGCCTCAAGCCTATAAACTCTATATTAATATCCTTATACGGTTCCATTCCATGAATCCTTATTAACTCCTCTGCCAGTGTTAAAATCTTTACTGGTTCCCCCATATCCAGCACGAGAACTTCACCGTGGTTTCCCATTGCGGATGCCTGTAATACAAGGGATACAGCCTCTGGTATCGTCATAAAATATCTCTGCATTTCCTTGTGTGTTACCGTAAGAGGTCCACCATATTCCAATTGTTCAAGAAACATGGGTAAAACACTACCACGACTGCCAAGGACATTGCCAAATCTTACTGAGACAAATTCAGTTTTTGTGTAATCCCTTCCGTTCCGACTTCTGACGTCATTGAATGCCGTACATATATACTCAGCTATTCTTTTTGTGGCACCCATAACACTCGTAGCTCTTACTGCTTTATCAGTGGAAATAAGAATAAATTTCTCTACGTGATGTCGTACCGAAGCCTCTGCAATCCCATAGGTTCCAAACATATTCACCTTCACTGCCTCTTTGGGATTACACTCCATCATAGGTACATGTTTATATGCTGCTGCATGGAATACAATCTGAGGTTTAAACGTCTCAAAAACCTCTTCGACCACATCTTTGTCCCTTATATCCCCTGTTACAAAAATTAATTTATTTTGTATTTGCAAATCCACTACTCTTCTTTCCTTCTTCTCACACTCTATCCCCTCGCCCATACTTCCATTTCCACCGACCCCTTCTGATTGCCTAAGAAAGAAGGCTGGGAACATCCTTTCCAACTTGAGTTTCATATTATGCAGTTCAGTCTCATCAACATCAAAAAGGATAACCTTTTCTGGCTGGAATGAACACACCTGCAGTGTTATCTCAGACCCTATAGAGCCTCCTGCACCAGTCACCAGAATCACCTTATTCTTTAAAAATCCTTCTAAATATTTATGATCAACGTTTATTGCCTGACGACCCAGAAGGTCTTCGATACGTATATCTTCAAGGTTTTTCATATTGATATCTAGTTTGTGGAAATCATAAATACGTGGAATAATCTTTATTGTGTCCACCTTTAATTTCTTTACCGAATTATAAATTTCTCTAAGAATCTTGTGATTTAAAGACGGCATAGCAATAATTACTGCCTCAATTCTATATTTTGAAATAACCGCACTTACTTGATCTATTGCGCCAAACACTTTTAACCCACGTAGATACATCCCAATTTTATTTTTGTCGTCGTCCAGAAACCCCATAGGATAATAATCAGAAATAGGATGTCTCGCCATATCCCGTAATATCATCTCTCCCGTATTGCCCGCACCTAGAATAAGAGTCCTTTTGCCATTCTTTGTGTCAGCATTTTCCTGAACTACTTCCAAAATTAATCTTTTGGAAATCCTCAATCCACAGAGTAAAATAAGTGTAATAAACCCATCTATCAAATAAATACTTCTCGGAAACCCTTCGATGTGAATATCAAAAGAAAAGTATTTTGGAAAATAGTCACTATACGATGAAGAAAAAGGGATTAATGTCAAAACCATCAACATCGATTCCGATACTATCACTGCCTTTATAATATTTAATAAATCATGGAGCCCAACATATTGCCAGGTAGTTTTATACAGTCTGAAACAAGCAAATACAATCAGCTTAATAACAACAAAGAGAGATATAGCTTTTAAAAACATCGATCTATATCCAACAGACATAGTAAATTCAAAACGGATAAAAAAGGAGACGTAGAGGGAGAAGACAATTATGAGGATATCAAAAATTAAAAAAAACAACAGGCGCTTACTATTTGAAGGATGCGCGAATTTATAGAATAGACTATTATTAATTTCCAATTGTTTTCCTTTACGAAAATCCATTTTTAAATTATTCCCCCTTAAAAAAGGGGAATTCAGGGGGTTGTCCCTTAACAAAGGGGGTCAGCGGGTCGTATTTCCCTTCTTAAACAATCCTCAAATACCAAAGTTGTTTACACCCCCTTTATCGTTCAACTGATCGTTCGTCTGAGATCATGCCGAAGGCCTGTCGAACCATGTAAGATTTTCACACCTTTTGATCCACTTAAATAGAAATCCCTAATCTAGAAGAACACTACCACTAAAACAATATTATGTTTATTTTTAAAGAAAATCAATAAAAAAACTAAATAAAAGCATAATATAGTATTACGCTGTAAAAACTTCTTTTTTTTGTAAGTTTTTTTAACACCCCCCTGTGTCCCCCCTTGCGAAGGGGGGAAAAAGAGGGGTT
>Ga0209342_10003078_pt1 | contig 17657 bp, 12 predicted proteins | sample RifCSP16_2_FD_184023 | JGI IMG/M metagenome (GOLD analysis project Ga0209342, IMG submission 184023) | Soil microbial communities from Rifle, Colorado - Rifle CSP2_sed 16_2 (SPAdes) (version 2) | ecosystem: Environmental > Terrestrial > Deep subsurface > Rock core/Sediment | place: Rifle... | reverse complement strand
TACGAAAATCAGCCCTTTCTCAGGCTGCACGTGGCGATATAGAACCCCATCTGAGATAGACGCTTGAGAAAGGGCTGATTTTCGTAGTTGTAATATTTTCTAAGGATATCATCCCGGGCATATCCATCTAAGATCAGGTAATAGACGTCCCTGGGTTCAGCCTCGGGCTTTAGCGGCAGGTTTATTGTTTGAGGGAGACTCTCTCTGCGCTCTACCTGCGTTTGGGCCAGGCGCAGTTCGAAGCTGCCGAGCTGCAGGGCGGGTATCGATAAAGCAACAGCAGTGATGACGTTGAGGAAGCGCGTTATCTGGGGGAGGTGGATATTCTGGCGGCTGACCCACACCAGGCTCACAATGAACACGACGAGATATAGGCCGACCAGATAGCGGTGCCTGCCCAGGATGCCGCTGAAAGTTTCCTGCCTTTCAAAAAACTCGTAAACATGCCCGTAAGAGAAGAACAGCAGTAGAACGATCGTGGCTGCCAGGCCGGCTTTATGCCAGTCGCGCAGCGCCAGATACAGGACGACGAGCAATAAACTGGAGAGGGCGAGGGAGACCAACAGGGGTCTCCAAACGACCCTTAGCTGCACTTCTTCAATATTGTGAGCGAGCAGAGCTATAACCGGATAGGCTGCGAGCAGAAGGGGGTGAATGACCGGTGGGCGAGCCCTTTTGGCTTCATTCAAGCGGAAGCGCCTCCATCAGATAAAGCCAGCGCTCGGACGAGCGTATGGCAGACTTACGCTGTATCCGGAAGCAGGTGGAAAACACCCGCTCGAAATTTTCCTGGGTATACGCGCTGAAGATATCCTCACGGCTGGCGAGCAGGCGCTGCACCTGCGAATCGCTCTTGGGCACAAATTCAATGATCATCCATTTAGCCAGGTCGCGGAAGAAGCCGGCGAGGCTGTCCAGAGGCACATTGTTGGAGATGGCCAGGTGATGGATCAAAGCCAGAGCCATGATCGCATCTGCTGGGCCGCGGTCGATTAAAGACGCGCGCTCGTTGGAGCGCCAGCCCAGGTTTGAGCTGGGGTTTGATAGGTCCTGCACCAGCGGCAGCAGGTGAGTCTCGGAACGCCTTTTGCAGGATAAATAGTTCCGTTCCACCGCAGCGGGGTCGATATCGAAAGCGACGGTGAATATACCGCGCTCGCTCGCCAGGCGGCTGAAAACGCCGACGTTTGCGCCCAGGTCCCAGACAATACCAGGGCTGATGCGATCGAGGTACTCACTCACCAGACTTTTTTTGTGCTCCAAGGCTTCAGGGGCGTAGTTGGTATCGCAGTAGTAATTTGCCCATTCGGTCCCCCCGGGCTTCCAGCGCAGGGCGTTGACGCCGGTTTCCAGGCTGTCCAACAAACCTAACAAGGCGACTTTGCCCATCGTACGCCTGGTATCCACTACGGCTGACGAGAAGCGCCTCTGGCTGAGGGCGTGGAGGTGGATATGCAGCAGTAAGGGCAGCTTCAGGCGGGTTTTGAAGGGTAGGAGTTTGCTGGTCAAATCCAGCGGCAGACCATCGATGTGGGCTTTTAATAATTGTATTAAGCGGATATCCCGATACGCCATCAGGCTCAAGGGCGCTAAAAAGTGCTGGCAGAACTGGCGGTAAGCAACCCAGGGACCGCCCTGGGGGTTGATTTCGAAAGACAGCGAATCGACGAGCACGGGGCGTCCCTGATGAAACTGGATGTTATAGACGCTGCTGTCTTTCAACGACATGCCAAATTCCAGCGCCAGCTTCTGGATGAGCAGCGTGAGCAGGGCGGCGTCCTTGAACTGGCTGAAGCTCCATTCATACGGGTAAGATATAAAGCGGATGGTTTCTGGCTCGAGGACTTTGTAAGCGATCTCCGGTCGCATCCCGGTGTGATCTGATTCAACATGGGGGATCAGCAGCCCTTGATTGACAAGCTCCTGGTACAGGCCGGAGGTCATCAGGCGGTCGTAGTTCTCTTGATATGCCATGTTTACTTGGCGGAGCAGCCTGCCAGCCGAGAGATACAAGAAACCACTGGGGTCGCGAAACGAAGCTCCCAGTGGAGAATCCTGAGTTTTTGGTTTTTCAGGCGCCATTACTCTTTATCGGATCGATCTCTCGAGAAGATTCCCCGCAAGAATGAGAGCAATTTCTTCCAAAAATTCTTGAATAAGAACAGGCTGCCGACCAGCGAAGCAAGGATCAACTGCAGAATAAAGCTGCCCGAGCCAGGATCCAGGTAAGCCAGTATACTGGAATTTATAATTAATCTCAAAACCTCAGAAGAGAAATGAAAGGAAAGCTCCATAATTTACTCCGCTTAGCTCAGGTCAGTTTTGCCTTAACCCACTCAGCTACAAGGGACAGTGATTCATCCAGGCGGTCGCCATTCTTGCCGCCGGCCTGCGCCAGGGTGGGTTTGCCGCCACCGCTGCCCCCGAGGGGCTGTGCGATGTGCTTGATCAGCTCCCCAGCGTGCAGGCCGCGCCTCACCAGATCATCCGTGACCGCGGCGATCAACAACGGCTTTCCCTCGACCAGGGTAGCGAGGACGACGACGCCGCTGGGGTAACGCTGGCGAAAGAGATCGGCCATCTGGCGCAAAGTATCCGCGTTGGCGTCAGGGATAAACGCAGTTAAAACCGGCAAAGAGTCGACCAGCTCCGGATTTTCCAAACGATCACTGAACTGTCGGGCAGCCATCTCGCGCCGCAGCGAGGTGACCAGTTTGCGAGCGGAGTCTAACTCTCCCAGCAGCGCTTCCGTCTTTGCGGGGATTTCATCCGGCGTGGTAGCCAGCAACTGCGCGGTTTTTCCCGCTGCCTGGAAGCGCCGGCGGATCAACTCATAAGCCCCTCGACCGGTGACCGCTTCGATGCGGCGGATGCCCGCAGCCGCGCTGCCCTCGCTGGTGATCAGAAAAACACCGATCTCCCCGGTTGACTCGACGTGCGTGCCGCCGCATAGCTCATTCGAGAACGGTTCTGGCTCTCCAATGGTGATGTTGCGCACTGTTTCGCCGTATTTTTCCCCGAACAACGCAATGGCGCCTTCTGTGATCGCCTGTTGTAAGGGCTTGAAAGCAATGTTCAAACGATAATCGTTTAATATTTTGCCGTTCACCGCCGCTTCGATCTGCGCCAGTTGCCCGGGTGTAACCGGTTCGGGGTGGGTAAAGTCAAAACGCAGGCGATCAGGGGCAACCAGGGAGCCAGCCTGGCGGGCGTGGCTACCGAGCACGCGTTGAAGTTCGTGGTGCAGCAAGTGGGTGGCCGTGTGGTTGCGCATGATATCGCGCCGGCGCAACAGGTCAACGCGAGCGATTGCCCGGTCGCCCGTTCTGGGAGTCCCTGACACGACTTCACCTGTATGGACGATTACGCCGGCAACCGGCTTACGGGCCTCATCCGCCCGGATTTCCCATCCCGGCTCTGAAAGCGCTCCAATCCAGCCGGTATCCGAGACCTGCCCGCCAGCCGCGACGTAGAAGCCAGTTTTCGGCAAGATGACTTCTATCTCGTCGCCTGGCAGGGCTTCTTCCACAGGTTCGCCATTCTTAAGGATGGCGAGCACCTGCCCTTCGGTCTCGAGGAAGCGATACGGGTCGTAAATGACGCCTTCTATGTCCAACAAGCTGTCCTGCTGCAGATTTGCAAGTATCTGGAGATAAACAGAGACCTCATCGCTGCTTGGCTCTCCAAAAGCTTCACCCGCTCCGGAGGCGATGCGGTGGTCATCCATCGCCACCTGGAAGCCGGTCTCATCCACATCCAGGTCTTGTTCGCGGGCAATATCACGCGTAATTTCCAGCGGCAGTCCAAAGGTGGCATAGAGATCGAAGGCCTGCTCCCCGGGAAGAATTCGTTCGCTGCGAGATCGGAGCCTGGCGAGCAGGATCTCGAGCTTCGTCACGCCGGCTTCGACCGTGCGCTGGAATCTCAGCTCCTCGCGAGTGAGATTTTCCCGGATCGCGGTCTTATTGCGCAGGAGCTCCGGATAGAAATCGCCATAGCTATCGATGACCGTCTCGGCAACCGAGGCCAGAAAAGGTTCCTGTAGATCGATTTTGCTGCCGAAGCGGGCAGCACGCCGGATGATCATCCGGCAAACGTAATTGCGACCCGCATTGCCCGGGACGACTCCATCGGCGATCAGAAAAGCAGCCGCCCTGGCGTGGTCCGCTATCACGCGATAGGGGGTGAGATTCGCCTCGCGTTCCTCGTCGCTGTGTCCGCTGAGGCTTTGGATGGTATCCATCATTGGGCTGAGCAAATCGGTCTTGTAGTTAGAGTCAACGCCCTGTAATACCGAGACGATGCGCTCGAGCCCCATGCCGGTGTCCACGTGCTTTTCTGGCAGGGGCTCTAATACCGTAGGGCTGCGGCGGTTGTACTGGATGAACACCAGGTTCCAGAGCTCGAGGAAGCGATCGCAAGCAGAATTGATCTGGCAGATGTGCCCATGCTGGTCTTGCTTGTCGCAGTATTCGGGCCCACGATCCAGGTGGATTTCGCTGCAGGGACCACAAGGCCCGGTTTCAGCCATCTCCCAAAAATTTTCCTTGCGTCCGAAGAAAAGCACGTGAGAGGGGTCGAATCCGGGTTGACGCCGCCATGCATCGGCGGCTTCATCATCTTGAGGGATATCGCCCTGATCGTCGCGAAAGCAGGTAGCCCACAGCCTGTCCCTGGGTAAACCCCAGACATCCGTCAGGAGCTGCCATGCCCAGGTAATCGCCTCCTGTTTGTAGTAATCGCCGAACGACCAGTTGCCGAGCATTTCGAAGAAAGTATGATGGGTGTTATCACGACCCACATCATCCAGGTCATTGTGCTTTCCCGCCACTCGCATGCACTTTTGTGAATTCACAGCTCGCTTGTATGGACGTTTATCGGTGCCGAGGAACACCTCCTTGAACTGTACCATGCCCGCGTTGGTAAAAAGCAGGGTGGCATCACCTCCGGGTACAAGGGATGAGGAGGGCACAAATGTGTGCCGATGTTCACTGAAAAAGTCGATAAAATCCTGGCGAATTTTAGCGCCGGTCAATACCTGGGTCATGTTTATGGTGTTTTCCTGGTCATTTGTTTGATCTGGCAAACTTCTCAAGCTGCCTGTGGAAGGATGCAAGCCCAATTATACGCAATCCGGCCAAGGAGAGCAACTACAGAAACTTTCCAAGGTCGACTCGCGCGCCAGGTATGATCACATTTTCTAGGATATAATCCTTCCGTTCTATTCCTCTGCATTAACCTTGGTTTTATGCATCGTTATCTCTATTTCACCGTATTTGTCTCCGGGATGACCACGCTGGCGATCGAGCTTTCGGCTTCGCGTTTGATCGGCAGCGTTTTCGGGACGAGCAACCTGGTTTGGGCCAGCATTATTGGCCTGATCCTGATTTACCTGGCGTTGGGATATTTCCTGGGAGGGCGTTGGGCGGATCGCTCGCCACAGCCGCGCACCATGTACCTGATTCTGACCTGGGGGGCGCTTACGGCTGGGCTAGTGCCGCTCATCGCTAAACCGGTGCTGCGTTTGGCTGCAAATGCTTTTGACCGCCTCGAACTGGGCGTGCTGTTTGGCTCGTTTTCCGTCGTGTTGATATTATTCATCGTCCCGGTGACTTTATTGGGCACAATCTCGCCGTTTGCCATCCGCATCGCCATTACCGATCCGCAGGAAGCTGGGCGTATATCCGGGCGGATTTATGCGATATCTACGATCGGTTCCTTCCTTGGCACTTTTCTTCCTGTATTGGTTTTTATCCCGCTGGTTGGGACGCTGATGACCTTTTTTATTTTCAGCGAGGCATTGATCCTGGTGGCCCTGATTGGCCTGTGGAAGGCAACCGATTGGCGCAGCGCCTTGGCCTGGATATGGGCGCCTGTTTTACTTGCGGCGCTTACCCTGTACGCTGGCAGAGGGGCGATTAAAGACACCCGCGGCCAAATCTACGAGGGCGAGTCAGCATATAACTATATTCAAGTTCTACAAATCGGGGAATACCGTTATTTGCGCTTGAACGAGGGGCAGGGGATTCACTCTGTGTGGCATCCAACCCTGATCGGTTTCGATGGTCCCTGGAGGCAGTTTCTGGCGGCTCCCTTTTTCAATGCACCGGAATACGGTCCGGAACGAGTGCGAAATATAGCCATCGTCGGGTTGGCGGCAGGCACGACTGCCCGCCAGGCAACGGCGGTGTTCGGCCCTATAGAGATTGACGGCTTTGAAATCGACCCGGAGATCATCGAAGTCGGGCGGCAATACTTTGACATGAACATGCCAAACCTGAACGCAATCGCCAGGGATGGACGCGTGGGTCTGGAATTATCCCGCCAGCGCTACTCGATTATCGCTATCGACGCTTATCGACCGCCCTATATCCCCTGGCACCTGACGACGATAGAGTTCTTCCAGATCGTCATGGAGCGCCTGGAGGAGGACGGGACAGCGGTCGTCAACGTTGGCAGATCTCCGACGGACCGACGTTTGATAGACGGGCTGGTAGCCACCTTGCAGACAGTTTTTTCATCTGTATACGTGATGGATGTTCCCAATACATTCAACTCGATTATTTATGCCACTGTCCGACCGACAAGCATCGAGAATCTGTATGCGAACCTGCTCTATCTGTATACGCGCCAGGACGTTCACCCACTATTGATCCAGGCGATCGAGACGATGATATCCCATCAAGAACCTCTTCAGCCGGCAGCACAGGTATTTACGGATGACCTGGCGCCAATCGAGTGGATCACAAACCGGATGGTGTTAAATTTTGTGTTACTGGGCGAAGTGGAGGATTTGGAATGAAAGGGAATACGATACGTAGCCTTATCGGCTGGCTGGTGAGCTTACTGGTGCCTGTAATCCTGGTTTTAGGCGCAGTACGGGCGTTGATCACACCTGCATACGTCATGATTGAGTACAACACGCCTGGTTTTCCGCCTGACCCATTTGGATTTACCAAGGAAGACCGCCTTTATTACTCGAATAATGCTATTGATTATTTACTGAATGACGAGGACATCTCATTCCTGGGGGATTTACGCTTCCCTACAGGGACCACCGTTCCACCCCAATCGTGCCAATTTATGGACGACTGCACCCGTGTGTATAACGAGCGAGAACTGCAGCACATGGTCGACGTGAAAAACGTGGTGCAGGCGGCGCTGCGCACGTGGGGGTTTGCCATATTATTGCTGGCTGTTCTTGGAATCCTGACCTGGCGGCTCGGCTGGTGGGACAGCTATCGTTTAGCGCTTGCTCGCGGCGGCAAGCTGACGGTGATGCTGCTTGGCGGGATTATTGGATTCGTGCTGGTTGCCTTCGGGATTATTTTCGTGGCTTTTCATGAAGTGTTCTTCGATCCCGGAACCTGGACGTTCTTTTACAGCGATACATTGATCAGATTGTTCCCGGAACGGTTCTGGCGGGATGCGTTCATCGCTATTGGTTTACTGGCGGGTCTGCCGGGAGCACTGGCCGGCTGGATATTCCGCCCACTCAAGCGCCGTATTTGATCAACCGGGAGGCGTGCGCCAGGGCGAGCGGCATGGTGTCCAGGGCAGAGAAAGTGCCGAATCCGCCGCGAGCGCAGGATCGCTCCCCGAATTTATCCTGATCATCAGGCCGTGCGGTGGCTGGCGCCCAAAGCAAGAAAGGCACCGGGTGCCAGGTATGGGTGCGCAGCCGGGCAGGGGTAGAGTGATCACCCGTGATAATGAGAACATCCGGCTGCAGATCCAATAGCCTGGGTAGGGCTTTGTCGATGACCTCGATAAAGGCGGCTTTGCCCTCGAAGTCCCCATCCTCGCCTTTGCTATCGGTTTTCTTAATGTGGATAAAGAAGAAATCGAATTGATCCCACACGGAAGCCAGGGCGTTGAATTCATCCTCAGGGGTCTCCCCGTTGAATTCAATCACCTGCATGCCTACCAGGCTGGATACGCCCCGATACATGGGATAGGCGGCAATGCAGGCGGCGTTCAAGCCATAAACCTCCTCGTATGAGGGCAGCCCGGGATGGGTGGCGAAACCGCGCAGGGTGATGCCATTAGCCTTAGGCTGCCCGCGCAATTCGGAATGAGCTGCAGCGATCCACTGGTTGAACAGCTCAGCAGCCCGCTCGGCCAATATTTGACTTGCCCTGGCTGGCAGAGGAGGGACACCTGTTCTCTGCGGATCCGTATCCTCGATCTCAGGGCTCAACCCTTCTCCGCGCATGACCACAGCAAAGCGATATTCCTTGACATGCCGCAAATCGATTTTTACCCCAGGCAGGATGATCTTCTTCAGGCTTTCCAATACCGGCATTGCCTCCGCAGTGGGAATTCGTCCAGCCCGGCGGTCGATGATGATGCCCTCTCCGTCTAACGTGCAGAAGTTACCCCGAGCAGCGACATCCCCCCTGGTGATACGCAGCCCTACGCCGGCAGCTTCCAATGCGCCGCGACCGATGTCATAGACCAGCGGGTCGTAGCCAAACAATGCCAGGTGGGCTGGACCTGAGCCCGGGGTAATGCCAGGCCGGATGGGGTAAACTTGACCCAGGGTGCCCTCCCTCGCCAGACGATCCATATTGGGTGTTTTGGCCGCCTCCAGCTCGGTGGGGCCGCCTGGCTGGACCGGCAAACCGCCCAAACCATCCAGAACCATCAGGATAATCCTGGTATCTGCGGGGGTCAATAGAGGTATTAAATAATCGGCAGGCATGTTGACAACCTTTCTACAAAAATAGTCTCCCCGGCAGAGGTAGAAACCGCGGGGAGACTTAACTGCATATATATTTCAGGATTTAGCGGATAGCCTGTTCGCTATCCCGGTCAAAAACGTGCAGATTCTCCACGTTGAAAACAAGCTTAACCTCGTCATCAAAATGGTAACGAGAACGGGGATCCACGCGAGCGACAAAATTGTGGTCTCTGCTTTTCAGGTAGACAAAGATCTCATTGCCCATCAACTCAGTCACATCCACCTTGGCTGGAACGGGTTGGGCAATAATGCCGGGAGGCGCAAAATCCGGGTTGTGAATGTCTTCCGGACGTATGCCAAAGATCACATTTTTCCCACTATAGGGCATATATACACTGGTACGATTTTCTGGAATTTGGAGACTGAACGCATTCGCGTCGAGGCGAAGTCGGCCATCGTCTTTGATGATCTTGGCTGGGAAAAAGTTCATCGCTGGAGAGCCGATGAAACCAGCCACGAAGAGATTTGTCGGATTATCATACAGGTTTTGCGGGGTTTCAATCTGCTGGAGAATCCCTTTATTGATCACCGCAATGCGGGTCGCCATGGTCATTGCTTCGACCTGGTCGTGGGTCACGTAGATAAAGGTGGTTTGAAGCTGCTGGTGCAGTTTGCTGATGTTAGCCCTGGTTTCAACTCTCAGCTTGGCATCCAGATTAGAAAGCGGCTCATCGAAAAGAAAAACACGTGGCTCGCGGACAATGGCGCGACCGACGGCAACACGTTGGCGCTGACCGCCGGAAAGCTGGCGGGGTTTGCGATCGAGTAACTCGCCAATTCCAAGAATTTCGGCAGCTTTATTTACGCGGCGCATGATCTCGTCTTTTGATGTCTTGCGCAGCTTAAGTCCGAAGGCCATATTGTCAAAAACCGACATGTGGGGATAAAGCGCATAGGATTGAAATACCATGGCGATATCCCTGTCCTTGGGGGCGACATCGTTGACGACTTGATCACCAATCAGGATGCGACCTTCACTGATGTCCTCCAGGCCGGCGAGCAGGCGTAAGGCCGTAGATTTTCCGCAGCCAGACGGGCCAACCAGGACAAGAAACTCTTTATCCTCGATATGGATGTTCAGGTCATTCACAGCCGCGACATCCCCAAACTTTTTGTACACATGATCATAGGTAACGCTTGCCATCAGGTTTTCTCCTTTCGTCGAATGTTTAGTGAAAGCATTATATTCGAAAAAATGAGAAATTGGCAATTTAAATCCGATTTTTTCCGGCTAATTTACTTGCCGATTTTTTGTTCACGCCTTAGAATCAAGCCATGACCCCCATCGATAAAATCAGTCCCATACGCAAGCAGTATCTCGAGATCAAGCGCGAATACCCGGAAGCCATCCTTTTCTTTCGCCTGGGTGATTTTTACGAAACTTTCGACCAGGATGCGGAAATCACAGCCCGAGAATTGGACATCGTTTTGACCTCCCGGAATGTCGCCAAGGGGGTGCGCATACCCATGGCTGGGATTCCCCACCACGCAGTTGAAAATTACCTGGCTCGTTTGATTGAGCGTGGGTACCACGTGGCAATTTGCGAGCAGATCGGCGATCAGCCGGTGAAGGGCTTGTTTCCACGCCAGGTGGTGCGCATCGTCACACCAGGCACGGTAGTGGAACCGGGGTTGCTGCCCGGTGACGCAAATAATTATCTGATGTGTGTGGTCGCAGAGGCAGAGGATGAGATAACTCGCCTGGGATTGGCATATGTAGATATCACGACGGGCGAATTCAGCGCTACTGAGATGATCGGGGGGGATCTGTTTTCGAGTTTGCGCGCAGAAATAACCCGCTTGAATCCGGCAGAGGTCTTACATGCCGAGGATTTTCAACTTGCGGATGATACGCCAGTTCACCGCACCACCTGGCCTGCCTGGAGGTTTGAAGAGGCTCGCTGCCGGGAGAATTTGTTAAACCATTTTCAGGTAGGCACTTTAGACGGTTTTGGGTTAGCCGGGCAGCGCTTATCGGTCAGGGCGGCAGGAGCGATCTTGCAGTATTTGTCCGCCACCCAACCCGCGGCTTTGAAACTGCTCACCCAGTTGAACACCTATCATCTCGACGAGTTCATGACCCTGGATGCGGCTACCCGGCGCAACCTGGAGCTAACCGAGACTATCCGGAGCGGTTCAGTTAAGGGATCGTTGTTGGGGATTCTTGATCGCACGGTGACGCCGATGGGCAGGAGATTAATCCGGCAATGGATCAGCAAGCCACTGCTGGATGTGGATCAAATCCGTCAGCGCCAGGATGAGGTGGATTACTTCTTCAAGGAAGGACTGCCCAGAGCAGAAATCAGGAAATCTCTAAAGGACCTTGCCGACCTGGAACGGCTTGTAAACCGGATAGTTGCGGGAACTGCATTACCGCGTGACCTGGTTTCACTGCGCTCCACATTGCGCCGCTTACCTGAAATCAAAGATGAACTCGCCCAAAACCCGGCATTGGATTCTATCCTGAAGGGTTTCCACCTTTGCCTTTCCGAGCTGGAACTAATGGAGGCGGCGATTCAGGAAGAGCCTCCGGCAACTCTCCAGAACGTGGGCGTGATCCGACCAGGCTATTCCGCAGAGCTCGACGGCGTCGTGGAGCGCTCGAAATACGCCCGGGATTGGATCGCTAACCTGGAACCCGAAGAACGCAAGAGGACGGGGATCAAGACATTGAAAGTGGGCTATAACAAGGTCTTTGGCTACTACTTGGAGGTGACCAAAGCCAATTCCAGCGTGGTGCCGGAAGGATATATCCGCAAACAAACCCTGGTGAATGCGGAACGCTACATCACCCCCGAGCTTAAAGAGTACGAGACCCTGGTGCTCAACGCGGAAGAGCGTATTCGCGAAATCGAAGGGCGGTTATTCGGGGAGGTATGCGCTGTTTTGGGATCCTCCGCCACGCGCTTGCTGAACACTGCGAGGGCACTGGCAAGGCTAGATGTAGTCTCATCGCTTGCGGAAGCGGCTGCCTTGGGCGATTATGTGCGTCCGGAAGTGGTAGCAGAGGATGTGCATGCGATCATCGCCGGGCGCCACCCGGTTGTAGAGCGCTCCCTGAGCGGTGAGCGATTTGTGCCTAACGACCTGGTTTTTGAGCCAGAGGAGCGCATCCGGATCCTCACAGGCCCGAACATGAGCGGTAAATCCACCTATTTGCGGCAGGTCGCTTTGGTTACGCTGATGGCTCAAATGGGCAGCTTCGTGCCTGCCCAGGAAGCCCGCATCGGAGTGGTGGACAGAATCTTCACCCGCATCGGCGCGCAAGACGAGATCCACGCCGGGCAATCCACATTTATGGTGGAAATGGTGGAGACTGCCAACATACTCCATCACGCTACGCCGCGCAGCTTGCTCATTTTGGATGAGATCGGGAGAGGGACCAGCACGTATGACGGGGTTTCCATTGCCTGGGCAGTGGTCGAATACATTCACAATCATCCCCACCTGCGCTCCAAAACGCTTTTTGCAACGCATTATCATGAGTTGACGCAGCTTGCCGAGCTGCTGCCGGGAGTGAGAAACTACAACGTGGCGGTTAGCGAAGTGGATGGCAAAGTGGTTTTTCTTCACCGGATCATCCCCGGCGGCGCAGACCGATCTTACGGTATCCACGTGGGACAGCTCGCCGGGCTGCCGCGCCCGGTGATTCAGCGAGCTGCGGAAATTATGAAGCAACTGGAAACTTCCTCGGGAAAGGCGGTAAAGTTAAACCCTCAGCTTCCCAAGCAGATGGCGTTGTTCCCAGATACCAACCCTTTATTAGAAGAGCTGAATGAGTTGGATCTGAATGCTCTATCCCCCATCGAAGCCTTAAACAAGCTTTACGAGTGGAGGAAAACATTCCTCAAAGACGATAAAGATGAACACCGTTGAGTGGGCTGCAGGGAGGTAAGCTTGCTATCACGGAGGGATGATATCCAGATAAATCGGCGCAAACCGCTGGCTGATCGGGTCGCTGAGCTGAGAAATCAACTGGCGGGCATGGACCTGCAACAGCTGGCGGCTCGTTCGGGAGCGCAGTACAAGGTAATATCTGCGCAACGGGCAGAACTCCATTTGAGTATGTGGGGTGAGCAGGTGTTTTTATCTGCGCCAGAATTAGTCGCCTGCAAATTGCCCAGCAAAGATGAACTCGATCTGGCCTCCCAGGCGCTCATCCTGTACTATCTGGTAACGGCGGACGGCGCGCTGCCCGCAGATGGGTGGATCTCTTTTTCCGACCTGCCAGACGGCAGGTTTTACGCCCAGGCTTTTCAAAGCTATACCGGAAAAGAGCTCGGCAGATACTTCAAGGATGACCTGTCTGGTTTTATATCGGCATCCGGGAAAGCGGGTGGGATTGCATTTTTACTGGGCGATGCCGCTTATCTTTACCGGCTTTTTCCCGGGGTATCCTTGCTGGTCGTCGCCTGGTTAGGGGATGAGGATTTTCCATCCACCTATCAGGTGCTGTTCAGTGGATCGGCCAGCCATTATCTGCCAACAGATGCCTGTGCAATCGCCGGCAGCATGCTGACACGCAGAATAATTGCTGCAGCAGTCCAGCAGCATGGCGAATAGTGCTACGACAGGCCGACTCCATGTGCAAATAATTTGATCGCTTGTATGTGTTCACCCGGCGTGTTGAAGCTGCTTCTCATGGTGTTGATCGAGAAATGCGTCGCTCCCACAGCCGTCCATTCGTCTATTTGTTCGATCCAGACATCCGGATCGCCCTGGCCGTAAGCAAGCCGCGCCTCGATGCCCACCTGCGATGGGTCCCTCTGCTCCTCCAGCAAAAATCGATGGAGCAGCATTAAGGCGTTTTTGGCCTCATCGGCGGTTCGATAGGTCGGCATCCACCCGTCGCCTGACCGGGCTACCCTGCGCAGGACAGGTTCTGCGTGCCCACCAAACCAGATGGGTATTGGCTGCTGGATGGGAAGAGGATTCAAACCGGCATCCGGAATGATGTGCCAGCGTCCAGTATAGCTGATCAAAGGATTTGTCCAAAGCTGGCGTAAAACCTCCACCTGCTCTTCGATGCGCCTGCCCCGGTTGTGAAAGTTCTCGTTGAGTGCCTGGTATTCAATCTTATTCCACCCCAGGCCAACGCCAAGCCGTAGACGCCCCTTGCTCAACACGTCCAGAGTTGCTGCCTGCTTGGCGACGAGGGCGGTCTGGCGTTGAGGCAGTATGATAATACTTGTGGTAAGACCGATCCGCTCGGTGAAGCCGGCAATATAGCTGAAGAGCGTGAAAGGCTCGAGGAATGGATCCCGGTAGGTGTAAGGACCTCGAAAACCACCCGGACGATCAGGATTGACCCCCAAGACGTGATCGTAGGCGAGGATGTGAGCGTATCCCAACCCCTCTGCGGTTTGGGCGTAATCGCGTATCGCGATTGGATCGCTGCCAAACTCGGTTTGCGGATATACGACCCCGATAGACCTCATTGCATCTCTCCATTCCCGGTTTACTGCTTGCCTGGTTTACGCCAGATCGTGGAAAATGACCTTTTTGCCACGCGATCATCAATTATGATGATAAAGCGTTTAGAAATCGGAGCACCGCCTGGTTATAGATCTCGGGCTGCTCCATATTTGGCAGGTGACCCGCATTATCAATGACCGCCAGCTCGGCATTGGGGATGCTGTTTTTCATGGCTAGGGATTCCGTCGTGGGTATGATTTGGTCGTCTGCGCCAGAGATGATCAGGGTTGGGCAGGAAATTTTTGGCAGCATGGGCGTGGAATCCGGTCTTTCTTTCATCCCCTCTAACGAGCCGATGATGCCCTTGACCGTGGCCTCCCCCATGATGCGCCTGACCCGCTCAACCAGCTCCGGGTTGTTGGTGTACGTCCTGGGCGAGAGGAGTTTCGGCAGCATGGGCTCGATGATCGCCTCAGAACCATATAACGTTGCGGTGATTATGGCATCGTCTCTGGCTGCCTGCGCCTGGGGCGAGTCCGCGCCTGGGCGCGTCGCGGTGAGAATCAGGGCGCGCACCCGCTGCGGGAACAGGCGGTAAAATGCGAAACTGACATAGCCGCCCATCGAGAGGCCCGAGATCACCACTGGCTCTTCAATGCCCAGGTCGTCCAACAGGTGGGCGCAATCTTCAGCGAGCATTTCCATGGGATAAGGATAGCCCTCGTAAGCTATGGTAAGATCCCATGATCCTCCATAGCCTCGCAGGTCCGGGGCAATACAGCGAAAATGGGCGGACAATCCCCTGACCTGTTCTTCCCAAAGGTTTTTACTCAGGGGATAACCGTGGATGAAAAGGATCGGGAGACCCTGACCATCCTCGGTGTATGCCAGTTTGAAGTGTTTGTTATTCTCCATAGTCCAATCCTTTCAACTGTTTGCGCAGCTTGGCAGCGGTCTCCTCCATAGCTGACAGTTTGTCGCGCTCTTTTTGAACCACTTCGGGCGGCGCTTTATTTACGAATGCCCCAGCTAAAAGCATTAGCAGACGCTCGATTTGAGACTGCACCCCTGCCAGTTCTTTCTCGAGACGCGCTTTTTCCTGCTGGGTATCTATCAGGCCGGCCAGGGGCAGATAGATTTCCACCGGACCAACAATGAGAGCGATGTGACCTTCAGGCTTTCTGCCAGGGCTCTCCAGGATAACCGTTGAGCGGCTATCCAGTTGCGCCAGGGTAGTAATCGCTGCAAACATTTCTTTAAATATCCCAAACTGCGTTGGCGTAACCAGAACAGCAGGGATGCGCCTGCCAGGCTTGACATTTTTCTCTGAACGCAAATTTCGGATCGCACGCACCACTTCTTGCATGGCTGCGAAGTGGGCAACCTTCTCCGCTTCCCAGCCTTCCTCCTGGCGTGGTTCCGGCCAGGGGGCGATGATCAAGGCTTCCGGCCAGCCTCCCTTTGGAGCCAGTAGGTCGGAAAAGTCTTGCGCGGCTTTCTTTAAATGACCCCACAGCTCCTCGGTGATATACGGAATGAAGGGGTGCAGCATCCTCAGGCTCAGATCGAGAACAAGGGTTAGCGTTTGAGCAGTATAAAATGCGCGGTCGCCGCCCTCAGCCAATTGCAGCTTGGCGATTTCGACGTACCAATCGGCGAAATCGCTCCAGAAAAAGTCGTAGATCTGGCGTCCAGCCTCACCGTATTGATAATTACGGAACAGGCGCTCCACGTCGCGGATCAGGGCTTGAAGCCTGGCCCAAATCCACGAGTCGGCCAGCGTCCATTCGGGTCCGCTTTCAGGTTTGGCAGGGATATTTGGATAAGCGCTGAGCACAAATCGCCCTGCATTCCAGATCTTATTGGCAAAATTACGGTTCGCCTCCACCTTTTTTATACTCAAGTTCATATCATTGCCGGGCGTTGAACCGACGAGCAAGGTAAAACGAAGCGCATCCGTGCCCATTTCGTCCATTACATCCAGGGGATCGATCACGTTGCCATAGGTCTTGCTCATCTTCCGCCCTTCTTCGTCGCGGATCAGGCCGTGCAAATATACGGTTCTAAAGGGTACATTTTGGGTAAACTCGATGCCGAACATGATCATGCGGGCGACCCAGAAAAAGAGGATATCGTAGCCCGTTTCCATAATAGTGGTAGGGTAAAAGTACTTTAAATCGGGCGTTTCCTCGGGCCAGCCCAGGGTGGAGAAGGGCCACAGACCGGAAGAAAACCAGGTGTCCAACACATCCGCATCCTGCTCGATATCCTCACTGCCGCAGTGCGCACACGAAATGGGGTCCTCAAGGGCAACGGTCATCTGGTTACATTTACCGCAGTACCATACCGGTATGCGGTGACCCCACCAGAGCTGCCGGCTGATGCACCAATCCTGGATGTTCTCCAGCCAGTTGTAATAAACCTTGGTGAATCGGTCGGGTATGATCTTGATCTTCCCCTCCCTCACTGCGGCCAGGGCAGCATCGGCCAATAGCTGGATGGCGATGAACCATTGGGTGGAAATCATCGGTTCGACAATCTCCCCGCCGCGTTGTGAACGGGGAATGCTCAGCGTGTAAGGCTCCTCCTTGAGCGCCAAGCCAGCAGCCCGCATATCCTGCCACAGGTTTTGGCGAGCTACAAATCGATCCTGACCGGCGTAAGGACCGCCATGCTGATTGACCCTGGCGGATGCATCCAGGACCGAAATGATATCCAGGCCGTGTCGCTGCCCGATGGCGTAATCGTTCGGATCGTGTCCCGGGGTAATCTTCAACGCACCGCTGCCGAATTCGCTGTCCACATACTCGTCCGCAATGACAGGTATCTCTCTGCCAAGTATGGGCACGACTACTTTCTTACCCACATGTGCGCGGTAGCGATCGTCTTCGGGATGGACGGCAACCGCGGTATCGCCTAAGATCGTTTCGGGGCGAGTCGTGGCTACAGGGATGAAGCCGCCGCTGCCATCGGCTAACATGTATTTGAAGTAGTATAGCTTGCCGGGTTCTTCGGAATATTCCACCTCCAGGTCCGAAACCGCGGTTTTCAAGCCCGGCGACCAGTTGATCAAGCGTGGGCCGCGATAGATCAGGCCTTTTTCGTATAGCCGTACGAAGGCTTCCCGCACCGCGCGCGACAACCCCTCGTCCAAGGTGAATCGCTCTCTTTCCCAGTCACATGAAGCGCCAAGCCGTCGGATTTGCTGGGTGATGATGCCGCCATATTTTTCTTTCCAGGCCCAGGTGCGGCGGATAAACTCCTCGCGCCCGATTTGTTCCCGGGTCAACCCCTCGCGGGACAGAGATTTTTCTACCTGGAGCTGGGTGGCGATCCCGGCGTGGTCCGTGCCCGGCACCCACAAAGTGGAAAAGCCTTTCATACGATGGTAGCGGATCATGAGATCTTCCATCGAGACAAACATGGCATGACCGAGATGGAGCTCGCCGGTAACATTGGGAGGAGGGATTGAGATCACAAAGGGCTCCACCTGGGGATC
>Ga0209342_10003076_pt1 | contig 17667 bp, 16 predicted proteins | sample RifCSP16_2_FD_184023 | JGI IMG/M metagenome (GOLD analysis project Ga0209342, IMG submission 184023) | Soil microbial communities from Rifle, Colorado - Rifle CSP2_sed 16_2 (SPAdes) (version 2) | ecosystem: Environmental > Terrestrial > Deep subsurface > Rock core/Sediment | place: Rifle... | reverse complement strand
AAGCCGTCGAGGCCCAGGCCGAGCAGGTCGAAGAAGTCTGCCGCGCCCACCGCGCCCGCGAAGTCCGCCGCGCCCGCTCCGACGCCGAGCGCGAAAAACTCTGGACGGGCCGCAAGAACGCCTTCGGCGCCCTGGGGCGGCTCTCGCCCAACTACTACGTGCAGGACGGCGTCATCCCCCGCACCAAGCTCCCGCAGACGCTGCGCGCCGTGCTCGAGATCGGCCGGCGGCACGGCTTCCAGGTGGGCAACGTCTTCCACGCCGGCGACGGCAACCTCCACCCGGCGATTCTTTTCGACGCCCGCGACCGCGAGCAGTTCGCCCGCGTCGTCGCCGCCTCGAACGAAATGATGAAAGTCTGCCTCGAGATGGGCGGCTCCATCACCGGCGAGCACGGCGTGGGCATGGAGAAGCGCGACCTGATGCCGCTGCTCTTTTCCCCCGACGACCTCGACGCCATGACGAAAGTGAAAAGTGTCTTCAATCCGCGGGGCACGCTGAACCCGGAGAAGATGTTCCCCTCGTCGAAGTCTTGCGGCGAAATCCGCGTGCGCCCGCTCCCGCAGCGGGCTTAGGAGTAGCTTGTCATTCTGAGCGAAGCGAAGAATCTCAAACGAAGCCGGTGGCAACGATGAGATTCTTCGCTTGCCCTGAGCGGAGTCAAAGGGAGGAATCTGCTTGTCGGCACTCTTGTCTTGGCAGGGCGGGGTTTTAACCCCGCCGAAAAGAATGTCGCGCGCAGCGCCTCCTTGGAAGGGGCCTGGGGAAACCCTTTCCGGGTGTCCCCAGCGCGCTAGCGAATAACAATGCCGGTCGCCACTGAAAAACTCGACGCGCTTCGCGCTTCGGTTTCCAGGCCCGTCGCCACCGATGCCGCCGCTTGCGCGCGCTTCGCGGTGGACGGCCTCACCCCCGCGGCGGTGGTCGAGCCGACGGACGCCAAGGAGCTCGTCGAGATCGTCCGCTGGGCGCGCTCGCACCGCGCCGCGCTCATTCCCGCGACCAGCGGCTGCTACCTGCCCATCGGCAACCCGCCGGCGGCGGCCGACGTCGGCGTGTCGCTCGCCCGCCTGAACCGCGTGCTGGCCTACGACCCGGGCGACTTGACCTTGACGGTCGAGGCCGGCGCGCCCCTGGCCGCCGTCGAGGCGACCCTCCGCGAGCAGAAGCAATTCCTGCCCGCGATGACGGCTTACTTCGAGCGCGCCGCCGTAGGAGGCCTCGTGGCCGTGAACGCTTCCAGCCCGCTGCGCTTCGCCTACGGCACCTGGCGGGACTTCATCGTGGGGATGAAGTTCGTCAGCGGCGAAGGCAAGCTGGTCAAAACCGGCGGGCGCGTGGTCAAAAACGTCGCCGGCTACGATTTGAGCAAGCTCCTCATCGGCTCGCTCGGCACCCTCGGCATCATCACCGAAATCAACTTCAAGTGCTTCCCGCGGCCGGCGCAGACCGGGACGTTCATCGCCGGGTTCAAGGAACTCGACGCCGCGCTCAAGCTGCGCGACCTCATCGTCCACTCTGTGCTCCAACCCACGGTCATCGAGCTGCTGGACTCTGCCGCCGCGCGCCTCGTCACTTCGGCTCTCCCCGCGGCAGAAGCCGCGGGGCTGAACAATGAATGGATGCTGCTGGTGGCGGCCAGCGGCGTCGACACGGTCATCGCGCGCTACCAGCAGGAGCTCGAGGCGCGGGCGCGCGCAGCCGGCGCCGCCAGCTTCGTCGCGCATACCGGCGAGCATCCGGACACCCTGTGGGCGGGCGTGCGCGAGCTCATCGCCACCGCGCGCGAGAAGAACCCGGCGGCCACCATCGTCAAGACCACGCTGCCGCTCACCGGCATCGGCCCGTCCCTCGCCAAAACCCGTCAGGTGGCGGCGCGCTACGAGCTCCCCTGCGCGGCCAGCGCCCACGCCGGCTCCGGCATCGCGTACATCTATCTATTGCCACCCGCGGAGATGGCGGACGCGGCCCGAAGGATGGCGCAGGCGGCTACAGAAATGGTCCACGCCGGGAACAACCTGGGCGGGCGCACCACCGTGCCCTGGTGCCCGACGGAGGTCAAGCGCGACGTCAACCCCTGGGGGCCCATCCGCGACGACTTCCCCCTGATGCAGAAGCTCAAGGCCCAGTTCGACCCCGACCGCATCTTGAACCCCGGCCGCTTCGTCGGAGGCCTGTGAGCGCCGGCGACGCGCGGACCGGGGTGCTTGCACCGAGCCAGGCCGAGGTGCGGCCGACCTGGGAGCTTTACTCGCGCTGCATCCACTGCGGGCTGTGCCTGAACGCCTGCCCCACCTACCGGCTGCTGGGGCTCGAGTCGGACTCGCCCCGCGGGCGCATCCACCAGATGATCCTGGTCGAGGAAGGCCGGCTCAAGCTGGGCGAGAGCTTCGTCCGCCACATTGATCTTTGCCTCGACTGCCGCGCCTGCGAGACCGCCTGCCCTTCGGGGGTCGAGTACGGCAAGCTGGTCGAGTCGGCCCGCGCCCAGATCGAGCAGGGCTACCGCCGACCGCTGCTCTCGCGCCTCGCCCGCTGGCTCGGCTTGCGGCAACTGCTTCCCTACCCCGGCCGTCTGGCCGCGTTCGGCCGCCTGCTGCGCTTCTACCAGCGCTCCGGCCTGCAAAAAGTGGCACGCGCCTCGGGCGCGTGGAGACTGTTCCCCAAACTCGGCGAAGCCGAACGCCTCCTGCCGCCGATGGAGGAAAAGTTTTTCTTCTCCGAGCTCGGGTGCGTCTTCCCCGCCGAAGGAAAACGTCGAGCGCGTATCGCCTTCTTTGCCGGCTGCATCGCGCAGGTGGCCTTCGCCGAGCTCAACCGCGCGACGATTCGCGTCCTGCAAAAGAACGGTTGCGAAGTGGTCGTGCCCGCCGGGCAGCTCTGCTGCGGCGCGCTGCACGTCCACGCCGGCGTACGCGACGTGGCGCAAGCGCTGGCGCGGACAAACCTCGCAGCTTTCCTGCACGAGCCCTTCGATGCCATCATTACTAACGCTGCCGGTTGCGGCGCCACCCTGAAGGAATACGAGCGGCTTTTCCCGCCCGGCGACCCGCTGCACGCCCGCGCCGCCGAATTCTGCGCCCGCGTGCGCGACGTCAACGAATTCCTCGCCGATCCCGAAGCCTCGGGAGGGTTGCAGCCGCCCACGGCGGCGCTCAAGATGCGCGTGACCTATCAGGACTCCTGCCACCTGGTGCACGGGCAGAAAATCCGCAACGCTCCGCGGGAGCTGCTGCGACAGATTCCCGGCCTCGAGCTCGTCGAGATGAAGCTCGCCGACCACTGCTGCGGCTCCGCCGGCATCTACAACCTGACCGAGCCCGAGGTGGCGCAGGCGCTCCTCCAGGAAAAGATGGCCTGCGCGCGCGCCAGCGGCGCCCAGGCCATCGTCACGGCCAACCCCGGCTGCCTGCTGCAACTCCGCGCCGGCGTCGCCCGGCACAGCACCGGCCAGGAAGTCCTGCACGTGATGGAGCTTCTCGACCGGGCCTACAAGTAAAAAGGAGGGGACGATGAATCGAAGCGCGTGGGTGCTGGTGGGTACTTTGCTCTTAGGCGCTGCCCTCGGGGCGGCACCGGGCGGGCCGGAGCGGCGGCACCTCAAGCGGGCAGACGACCCGGTGCGGGCGCCCCTGCCCTTCAGCGACGCCGTCCTCGCCGGCGACACCCTCTATCTGGCCGGCACCATCGGCCTGGACCCCAAGACCGGACTGCCGCCCGCCGACCCGAAGGAAGAAGCCCGCCTGGCCCTCGAGGACATGAAGGCAACCCTGGCCGAAGCGGGGATGACGATGGACGACCTCGTTACCGTCCAGGTCTTCTGCGCCGACCTCGAGCTCTACGACGACTTCAACGCCGTCTACCGGACTTATTTCACCGAGCCCTTCCCCGCGCGGGCGTTCATCGGCTCGGGACCGCTCCTGCGGGGCGGGCGCTTCGAAGTCCAGGGGATCGCCGTCAAGCGGTAGGACAGGCATTCTTGCCTGTCCGTCGGCGGCTGGCGGCAGAACTTCTTCAGCTCCTTCAGCCGCTCTGCGGGCACGCGGGCTAGCGGGGGAAGTCGTCGCGGAGGACGGCGCCGCCTTTCATCACGAAGCGGACGCGCTCGAGCTCGGTCACGTCGGCGAGCGGGTTGCCCGCGACCGCAATCAGGTCGGCGAACTTGCCCGGCTCGAGCGTCCCCACGCGGTCGGCCCAGCCGACGAGCTCGGCCGCGTGAATGGTCGCCGCCTGAATGGCTTCGAGCGGCGTCATCCCGTACTCGACCATATAGGCGAACTGCTTGCCGTTGTCGCCGTGAGGATAGACGCCGCCGTCCGAGCCGAAGGCCATGCGCGCGCCGCCCCGCCAGGCGCGGCGGAAGTTGTCGCGCTGCTGCTGGCCGACCTTCTTCTCCTTTTCGAGCGATTCGGGCAGCATCCCCATCTCGGCGCCCTTCGACATGATGAAGGTGTCGTTGTAGACGTCCATCACCAGGAACGTGCCGCGCTCGCGCGCCAGCCGGATGCCTTCCTCGTCAATCAGGCTGGCGTGCTCGATCGAGTCCACCCCGGCCAGGATGGCGGCCTTGATCCCCTCGGCGCCGTGCGCGTGGGCCGCCACCGGGCGGCCGAGCTTGTGGGCTTCGTCCACGATGGCTTGCATCTCTTCCAGCGTGTACTGCTGCACGCCCACGTCGTCGCCCTTCGACAGCACCCCGCCCGTGGCGCAGAACTTGATGAGGTCGGCGCCGTACTTGATGACCTCGCGCACTTTCGCCCGCACCGCCCAGGGGCCGTCGGCCACGCCCGTGGCGCGGCGGTTGTATTCGGCCGGCAGCAGGTTCTCATCGCAGTGGCCGCCGGTGATGCCGAGCGCCGGGCCGGAGACCAGCAGGCGCGGCCCCAGGATTTCGCCGGCGTTGATGGCGTCGCGCAAGGCCACATCGGCGTAGCCGTCGGCGCCCACGTCGCGCACGGTGGTAAAGCCAACCTCCAGCGTCTTGCGGGCGTTCAGGGCGCCGTAGAGCGCGGCGCGCGGAACGGAAATTCCGAGCGACCGGTAGCCGTGGAAGCGGTGGTCGCCGGTCAAGTGGTCATGGGCGTCGATGAGTCCCGGCAGCACGGTGGCGCCGGTCAGGTCAATGACGGTGGCGCCGTGGGGGATGCCGGCCGCCGCCACCGGCACCACCTGCTCGATCCGCTCCCCGCGGATGACGATGACCTGGTTCTCCAGCAGCCGCCCCGCGCGTACGTCCACAAGCTTCCCCGCCAGGACGTACACCACGGCCGGCTCTTCCGCCTGCAGTGCGGTAGCCGACACTAGGAGAACGATGAGAAAGAATGCGCGCCGCATGAAACCTCCTTGGGTACAGTGAGCCGGGAGATTCTAGCCGCGTTTAGCGGCGGCGGAAAGGGCCAACCCTTCGACTCGCTCACTTGCGTTCGCTCGTCAGGGTGAATTTTTCCTACGGAAAATTCACGGAGCGAAGCGGAGACCCTGAGCTTGTCGAAGGGAGCGCCGCCTTTTACCGACCCTGCGCCTTGATGCGCTCGCTCGCCTTTAGGGCGAACTCCTTCTCGACGGCCGGCACGGCGCCCAGCAAGCGAGTAAAGTTCTCCTTGCCCAGGGCCAGCAACTCCACCGGCGTCGCCGTGCGGACGCTGGCGGTGCGCCGGCCGTCGCTCACAAAGAAGGCCATCTCGCCGAAGAACTCTCCCGGTCCCAGGCGGGCCAGCAGGGTCTCCCGGCCCTCGGCGGCGCGCACCACTTCCACCTCGCCTTTCTGGATGAAGTAGACGCGGTCGGCGAGCTCCCCCTGGCGGAAGATCATCTCGCCGGACTCGTACTGCTCGAGGTCAAACAGGCTGTAGCGTTTGCGCAGGTCGTCCACAAGCAAAGCCAGCGTCAGCCCCGCCGACAGCAACAGCGCCGGCAGGCCCAGCATCACAAAAAGGGTGAGGCTCAGGCCGGTGGTGTGCCACATGGAGTTCAAGGCCAGGAGAAAGCCGACGAGCGCCACGCCCTGGCAGACCCGCAGCCAGGGATTGGCCGCGAAGGGTTGCTTACCGACCGTGAGCGTTTTCACTGATCACCTGCTCGGCGTGGGCCGGCCCGTGACAATCCAGGCAACCGAGCGCGCCGCTGCGAATCTCCGCCAGGCCCTCCACATGGTATTCGGACTCAGCGAACTTGGGCGTGCGCTCGTGGCACTTCAAGCACTCGCCGTTCCGGTAGGGGGCGTGCATCTGCACGGGAAGCTCGTACGTTCCAGAGTAGTACTTGAGAAAATCCTGCAGCCCCTTCCACTTGGCCCGGACGTCGCCGAACAACCCGTAGGAGGCGTGGCAAGCGTAGCACTGGTCTTCCGGGCTCCACCGGTGGCGGTAGTGCAGCGCCGCCAGCGTCTGACTGCTCGCATCCTCCATATCCCGGACAAAGAACCCCATGGTGAGGTGACAGGACTGGCAGAATTCCACCTTCTTTGCCTGCTGCAAGCCCACAATATTGCCCATAGCGACGACGAGCAGGGGCAGAAGCACAAACTGGCCCATGCACAGCCACTTCAGGGAGGTTTCTCCGAGGCGCCGCCGGGCCAGGACGAGAAAAAGGCCGAGCACAATGCCGGTCAGCGCCGACCCCAGCGCGAGGCGCTGGAGCCAGACCAGCACTGGATCGATTTCGTATGGCAGAGGCGCTACCGGCTGGACAGGCGCGAGGAAACAGAAAAGCCAGGCGACCACGGCACTCATCCCCCGGGGCCCGTCGGCCGCACGACCGACTTAGCCCCTTACCCAGAGCTTTCCCTTCGCCCTGGCGCGGCGCCTGTGGGCTCAGCGAACCTGGCCGGCCCCCCAGCCTGACTGGCGCGCATCCTAGGCCGTCTTGAAAGAGAAGTCAACGCCAGCTTGACGGGATTGGGTGGCGGCACCGACCCTTCGACGCGCCCAAGCAGTGGTTGCGGCCCAGCCCTTTTGAGAACACACCCTCGCGCGGGGTTGACGCCCTTCGCACCTCCTGCCTAGAATAGTCGCGTCACGGAGCGAGCGTAGCTCAGCCTGGTAGAGCACTGCCTTGCCAAGGCAGGTGTCGTGGGTTCGAATCCCATCGCTCGCTCCATGATTTTTTCCGAAGGAAAGAATCACCCTGAGCAAGCGAGCGGCAGCGAGCGCATCGAAGGGTTGGTTCTGCTATCTGCTTGAATGTGCCGACGGCACATACTACGCCGGTGTCGCACCCGACCTGCAAGAACGGCTTAGGAAGCACAACTCCGGGCGGGGCGCGAAGTACACTAGAGGACGCAGACCGGTTCGTCTGGTCTGGTCCCAGCCGTGCAGAAGCTATGGCCAGGCGCGCGCCCTGGAAGCTCAGCTCAAACGGTGGAGCCGCCAAAAGAAGAGACTGCTGGAGATGGGTTCCCTCATTTTCCCGCAGGGAAAATGACCCTGAGCAAGCGAGCGCCAGCGAGCGCGTCGAAGGGTTAGCCGCTGACCTTGGCCCCGGCGGCGCGGACGCAGTTGCGCCCGGCGCGCTTGGCCTCGGCCACGGCCTGGTTGGCCTGGGCCACGAGCTCGGCGATCGAAGTCGCTTCCTCCGACCCCGCCACGCCCACGCTGACCGTTACGGGGATGTTCTGCCCCCCGAAAGTCAGGTTGCGGTTCTCGATGCTCTTGCGGACTTTCTCCGCCGCCACCAGCGCCTGCTCGGGCTTGGTCTCGACCAGGGCGACGATGAACTCTTCGCCGCCGTAGCGGCCGACGATGTCGTTGGTGCGGGTGGACTCGACCAGGCAGCGGGCCACGTGGGCCAGCGCCTGGTCGCCACAGGGCGTGCCGTAGGTGCCGTTGATTTGCCCCAGGTGGTCGACGTCCACCATCATGCAGGAGATGGGCTTCAAGTAGCGCTTGGAGCGCATCAACTCGACGCTCACCCGCTCGAAGAAGTAGCGCCGGGTGCAGACCCCGGTGAGGAAGTCGGTGTTGCGCATCCGCTCGAGAGACTGGGAGAGCTGGCGGACGCTGAGGGCCAGCTGCCGCTTCTCCAGGGCGCGCTCGACCGCCACCATCAGCTCGTCCATGTTGCGCAGAGGCTTCAGCAGGAAGTCGCTCGCCCCCAGGCGCAGGGCGGCGATGGCGTTCTCGAAGCGCTCCTCCGCGGCAGCGGTCATGATGATGACCTCGATGGTTTCGTCCAGCGCCTTGACCATCTCCAGCACCTTGATGCCGCTCAGCCGCGGCATGTTGATGTCGGTGATGACCAGGTCGAAGCTCTGCTCGTCAAGCAGCCGCAGGCCGCGGACCGGGTCGGGCACGCCGGTCACCGTGTGGCCGGCCTTGGTCAGAGCCTTCTCCAGCAGCTGGATGAGCAGCTGGTCGTCGTCAATGACGAGGATGCTGGCCTTCATCTCGGCTTTCTCTGCCACGGGGCGTACCCGTTGGGGACAACAAGCGGGGGGTACTTTACCATACAAGGACCGTTCCAACCACTTTGCCGAGAGGCAAAGTGGTTGTGGCAAGGCGGCCAGGGTTGGAACGGCCCAAGGCCGCGCCTGCTGAATTGTTTTGACTTGGCCGCCGCTTCCTGCCTACACTCTGCCGCAGTCCGCCCCGGCTGCGGCCGGGGCCGGCCCGCCGCGGCGGGCCAGCAGCGCCGAAATCCAAGTCCTGACTCTTTGGTGATGTCCACGAACTGCAAAGTCGGCGGCTGCCCCAACCCGGTGCAGGAAGAACTCCTCGACCACGGCGTCTGCCTGGACCACTTCCTCTCCGACGTCCAGGAGCGCAGCAACAGCTTCTCCCGCCAACTCGAGCAGCGCGGCCTGGAAAAGCGCCTCCAGCAGACCGCCATGCAATTTATTGTGCTGGCGGCGGCCAAAATCGCCACCATCGGCACCCAGAACCCCCCCGAAGACCAGTTGCTGCGCGGGAAGCTCTTGAACGCCATGCTGCTCTTGGCCGAGCTGCGCGAGCGCTTCGACAAACCCAAGGGGGAGAAGGCCGCCCCCTAGGCGGCCGAAGAAGAAGTGGCGGAGCGGGTGCGATTCGTGAATGACTTGTCATTCACCCTGAGCGAGTCCCGCGCCGCGGGCCGAGTCGAAGGGAACCACCGCCAAAGTCGGGCTGGCGGAGCGGGTGGGATTCGAACCCACGGTGCCCTTTCGAGCACACGGCATTTCCAGTGCCGCCAGTTAAACCACTCCTGCACCGCTCCGGTGAAATTCACCATAGCAAAGCCCGCGGGGTTTGTGCAATATAGGGAGCCTCGCCGAGGAGATTCATCGATGCCGCGACACGCGGGGATGCTCGGGGCTGTCCTTCTGGTCGTGCTGGCCGCGCCGCTCGCTGCGGCTGCCCAGGTACTCATCGTCCTCAACAAGTCCGACCACGAGGCGGCGCTCGTGAATCCGTCAACCTACGAAGTGGTCGCCAAGCTGCCGACCGGCAAGGGCCCGCACGAAGCCGCCGCGGCGCCCGACGGCCTCTCCGTTTACGTCTCCAACTACGGTTCCTTCGCCGTCTTCCGTGAGGGCGAGCGGCCCCGCATGGAACCGGGCAGCACGATCAGCGTCCTCGACTTGGCGCAACGCACCGTCAAGGCCACCTTCGAGCTCGGCGACTACCGCCAGCCCCACGGCCTCTGGGTCAGCCGCGATAGCAAGCGCTTGTGGGTGACCTGCGAGGGCGCCCAGGCCGTGCTCGAGCTCAACGCCTGGACCGGGAAGATTCTCAAAGCCTGGAAGACCAACCAGCAGGTCAGCCACATGCTCGTGCCCACGCCCGATGAGCGCAAGCTCTACGTCGCCAACATCGGCTCGGGCAGCGTCACCGTGATCGACCGCGCCAGCGACGCCGTCAAGACCATCCCGACCGGCGCCGGCAGCGAAGGCATTGACGTCTCCCCCGACGGCCGCGAAGTCTGGGTCTCGAACCGCGCCGCCCACTCGTTCTCGGTCATCGACACCGCCACCGACCGCGTCCGCGTGACTTTAGGCAGCGGTGGCGAAATGCCCATCCGCGTCAAGTTCACCCCCGACGGCCGCGAGGTCTGGGTCTCGAATGCGCGCAGCAACACCATCACCGTCTTCGACGCCCGCACCCGCCAGCTGATCGCCACCATCGAAGTCGGCGCCGTGCCCGTCGGCATCCTGATGACCCCGGACGGCCGGCGCGCTTTCGTCGCCAACACCAACGCCAACCAAGTCACCGTGATTGACGTCCCCGGCCGCAAAGTGCTCCGCACCTTCACCACCGGCACCGAACCCGACGGCATGGCCTGGGCGAGTGAACCGTTGATTCGTTGACTCGTTGATTCGTTGACGGGTTGACCAGTGAGAGGTAACCAACGATGACGCTGCGTGTGCTGACAGCAGGCTTGCTCGTGGGCCTGGTAGGATTCGCGGGGCTGGCGGCGGCTCTTGCTGTCGAGCACCACACCGTCAAGCAGGTCCACCCCTTCCTCCTCGCCCACCCGGAGATGTTCCCCGTCACCCCCAACACCGGCCTGCTGGGCCTGCTGGCGGCGACGTTGGTGCTCGGCCTGGTCTTTGCCTGGCTCTACGACCGCGTCTTCCCCAAGCCGCCGCGTTGGCTCGACGCGCTCGGCTTCGGATGAATAAGCTGGCTGGGGCTGGTAGCCCCGGCAGCCGCCCTGACGCTGCTCTGGACGCCGCTTCTGCCCGCAGCGGTGCTCACCACCGCCGCCGGCTGGCTGGTCGAGCTGGCAGGCGGCTCGCTCCTCCTCACCCGCCTGTTGAAACCGGAGCCGCGCCCCTAGCGGAGCCAGCCTGCCCGCCGTAGTCCCGCCGAGCGGGACGCAGAGCGGGTTGCCCGGCACCGTGCACCGTGCTAGGATGGCCTTCGGATCAGACTTCGGGCTCCGTGCGACGCGACCCCGCAAACCCCGCCAGGTCCGGAAGGAAGCAACGGTAGCGGGTCTCCGCGGGCGCCGCGGACGTCCCGGAGTCTGGTCCCTCAATGCCGAGTCCCCCAGAAACGGGACGAGGCATTGACCCCGAGCCCGCCAGCCCCGAGCGAAGTCGAGGGGCCGGGCGAGGGGTATGAATCAGACGGGACGACGGGGCCGCAGCCTCTCCGATGACCTACCAGGTAATCGCGCGCAAGTACCGCCCGCAAACCTTCGACGAAATCATCGGCCAGGAACCCATCGTCCGCACGCTGAAGAACGCCCTCGAGCAGAACCAGGTCGCCCACGCCTACATCTTCTCCGGCACGCGCGGCGTGGGCAAGACCACCACGGCGCGCATCCTGGCGAAAGCGCTGAACTGCGAGAAAGGTCCGACGGTGAAGCCCTGCGGCCAGTGCCCGCCCTGCCGCGAAATCGCCGCCGGCACCGCCATCGACGTGCTCGAGATTGACGCCGCCTCCAACCGCGGCATTGACGAAATCCGCGAGCTGCGCGCAACCGTCCGCTACCTCCCCGCCCGCGACCCCGTCAAGGTCTTCATCATCGACGAAGCTCATATGCTCACCACCGAGGCCTTCAACGCTTTGCTCAAGACTCTCGAAGAGCCGCCGCCGCGCGTGCTCTTCATCCTGGCCACCACCGAGCCGCAAAAGCTTCCCTCCACCATCCACTCCCGCTGCCAGAGCTTTCACTTTCGCACCGTCGGCTTCCAGGAAATCCTCGGCGTGCTGGCGCGGGTGGCGCGCGAGGAAAAGGCCCAGGTCGAGCCGGAAGCGTTGGCGGTGATGACCCGGGCGGCGGAAGGCAGCCTCCGCGACGCCCTCTCCATCCTCGACCAGGCGCTGGCCTACTGCGGGGCGAAGGTCGCCGCCGCCCAGGTGCGGGAGCTGCTGGGCGTAGTCGAAGCCGAAGTGCTCGAGCAGTTCGTCGCCGCCATCAGCGGGCAGTCCTCGGAAAAGATGCTGCGCCTCGTGGACGCGCTCGTCTGCGACGGCCACAACCTGCAATACTTCTGCAAGGAGGCGCTGCGCCACATCCGCAACCTGCTGGTGGTGCGCATCGGCGGGCCGGCGGCCGAGCTGGCCGAGGCGGCCGGCGAAGAGCGCCGCCAGCTCGAAGCCGCCGCTGGGCAGTTTTCCGAGGAAGACCTGCTGCGCTTCTTTAACGTCTTGCTGCGGACCGAAGGCGAGCTGCGCTGGTCGCCGCACCCGCGGCTCCACCTGGAGCTGGGCCTCCTGAAGCTGGTGGAAGCCGAGCGGCTGGTGCCGCTGGAAGAAGTGCTGGCGGAGCTTTCCGGCAACCCGGGGGCCCGCGCGCCGAGGCCGGCCGCCGCGGCCGCGCCCGTCCCGAGGCTTCGGGAGGCCGCGCCCGGCGGCCGCGAGTCATCCCCGCCGGCGAAGCCCCAGCTCGAGCCGCCGCTCGGGCCCGCCGCCTCCGAGGCCTCCGTCGAGGCCGCCACGGTCGAGGCTATCAAGAACGCCGTCTTCGGCCAGTCGAAATTCCTCGGGTCGTTCGTCGAGAGCGTGGCGCGCTGGGAGCGTGAACGCGAAGGCCTGACGCTGTGGTTCACGCCCGAGAACCGCTCCTTGAGCGAGATGCTGGGCAAGCAGCAGAAGACGGAGCTCGAGAAGATCGTCTCGCAGGTCCTGGGCGAGCCGGTCAAGGTGTATCCTAAAGTGGGCGCGGCGGAGACAGCGGCGTCGCCGCGGACGGCAGGGGCGACGCCCGGGAAAAACCCGGTGGTGCAGGCGCTGCTCGACCGCTTCGGCGGCACGCTGCGCACGGGCTCGGAGCTCGAGCCGCGCCGCGGGCCCAAGTCGGAGGGCTGACCGGGATGCCGGACCTCAAGCAGATGCTCACCCAGGTGCAGCAGATGCAGGAGCAGCTCCAGCAACGCCTGGAGCGGCTGACGGTCGAAGCCTCGGCCGGCGGCGGCATGGTGAGCGTGAAGATGAACGGGCAGAAGCAGCTCCTCGAAGTGCGCATCGAGCCGGCCGTGCTCGAGAGCGCCGACCGCGAGATGCTCCAGGACCTGGTGCTGGCCGCGGTGAACGACGCCGGCCGGCGCGTGGACGCCGAACTCCAGCAGCAGGTCAGCCTGTTCGCCGGCGGCCTCAACCCTTTCAAGCTTCCCGGGTTGTTCTAGTCCCGTGCGCGCGTTCTTGACAATGTCATTCCGAGCCTGTCCCGAGCGCAGTCGAGGGACGAAGCGAGGAATCTGCATTTGAAAGAACTCGCCGAACCCCTCGCGCGACTCGTCGAGGAACTGAAGCGCCTGCCCGGCGTGGGACAGAAGACCGCGCTGCGCCTGGCGTTTCATCTCCTGCGGCAGCCGGCGGAGGACGTCGAGCGCCTGGCCCAGGCCCTCACCGTCGCCCGGCAGAAGCTGCGCGCCTGCTCCCTCTGCCACAACCTGACCGACGAGGACCCGTGCGAATTCTGCCGCTCGGGGACGCGCAACGCCAAACAGATCTGCGTGGTTGAGTCCGCCCAGGACATCGTCAACGTGGAAAAAACGCGCCGCTACCAGGGGCTCTACCACGTGCTGGGCGGCGTGTTGGCCCCGCTCGACGGCGTGGGCCCGGAGCAGCTCAACATCAAGACGCTGCTCGGGCGGCTCGAGAAGAACACGGTGGAGGAAGTCATCATCGCCACCAACCCCACCGCCGAAGGCGACGCCACCGCTTTGTATCTCGCCAAGCTCATCAAGCCGCTCGGGGTGCGGGTGACCCGCCTGGCGATGGGCATTCCGATGGGCGGCGAGCTCGAGTACGCCGACTCCGTCACCCTCCAGCACGCCCTCGATGGGAGGCGGGAACTCTAGGCAAAGGAGGCAACGATGAAACGCAGGCTTCTGATCACCCTGGGGCTCGTTTCTCTGCTGTGCCCGCTGGCCGGGCCGGCAGAGTCCGACCTGGACCTCACCCAACGGTACCTGCTGCTCGCCACCAAGAAAACCTCCACCATGCAGAAAGAATTGAGCGAGGCCGCGGCCGCCGGTTACCGCATCCTGGTGGGCTCGCCCACCAGCGGCACGGAAATGGCGTTGATCCTGGAGAAGGTGGCCACGCCGCCCGAGACCTACCAGTACTTCCTGCTGGCCACCACCCGAACCGGCACGATGCAGAAAGAGTTGAACGAAACCGCCGCCAAGGGCTTCCGCCTGCTGCCGCGCACCATGATCGCCAAGGAGCAGATGATGGGGGGCATTGAGATCGTGGTCATTATGGAGAGACCTCCGGGAACCCCGCAGCGCTACCAGTATTTGCTGCTGGCCACTACGCGCACCGGAACCTTGCAGAAAGAAATGAGCCAGGCCGTCGCCGACGGCTACGTCGTGGTGGGCATGGTGAGCCGCGACGAGCACATGGCAATCCTGGAAAAACCCGTGGGGGTGCAGTCTTATTAGCCCGGTTCGAGCGGAGTGGTTCGAGATGAGACGAAGACCCTGGCTGGCGCTGGCCGCCCTTCTGCTTTTCGCCCTCGCCGCAGCAGGCGCGCGGGCGTCGGAGCAGCCGCCGCCGGAGGCGACCTCGCTCCTCGGAGGGCCGCTCTACGCCCCGGAGATTCCCCCCGAGGCGCGGGCCCGGCTGGAAGAGAACCTCGTCAAAGCGAAGGCTGACTACCAGAAGAACCCGGAGAGCGCCGACGCCCTCGTCTGGCTCGGACGGCGCACCGCCTACCTCGGCCGCTACCGCGACGCCATCGCCGTCTTCACCGAGGGCGTCGAGAAGTTCCCGAACGACGCGCGCTTCTACCGCCACCGCGGCCACCGCTATCTGACCGTTCGCGAGATTGACAACGCCCTCGCCGACCTTGAAAAAGCGGCCGCGTTGACCAAAGGCCAGCCCGACGAAGTCGAGCCCGACGGCGCCCCCAACCCCGCCAACATCCCCCGCAGCACCACGCAAACGAACATCTGGTACCACCTCGGCCTCGGCTATTACCTCAAGGGCGACTACGCCCGCGCCCGCCGCGCCTGGGAAACCTGCCTCGAGCTCTCGCAGAACGACGACATGGTGGTCGCCTCGAGCTACTGGCTCTATCTCACTTTGCGCCGCCAGGGCGACGACGCCGAAGCCCTCTTCGTCCTCCAGCCCATCGGAGCGGAGATGAACATCCTCGAGAACCACGCCTACCATTCCCTGCTGCGGCTCTACAAAGGCCAGAAGAAGCCCGAGGAAATTTTCCACCCGCAGGAAACCGACGAAGTGGCCCGCGCCACCCTCGGCTACGGCGTGGCGCAGTGGTACGGGCTGCACGGGCAGGAAGAAAAAGCCCGCGCCCTCTTGCAGGACATCATTCAGGGCAAGCAGTGGGCCGCCTTCGGGTATCTGGCCGCCGAAGCTGACCTGGCGCGCGCGGCTGTGCGCTAGAAGCGGGTCAGCATCAAGTGTTCAACCCCGTGGCTCCTGCCACGGGGCCCAGCGGCTGGAGCCGCTGGGTTGAACGGAATTAGGAGACTACCTTGGCGCGGCAGCGCCGCGCGGCTGCGCACTGACCCGCGCCCGTTCACGGTGAACCCGTAGCCAAAGCCGGCCCGCGCCCGTATAATGGGAGTTTCACACCCGGGCGATGACACCAGCGGAAACTCCTCCTTCGGCAAAACGCATCTGGCACCAGCTCCGCCCGCTGGTGCCCTACCTGGCCCGCTACCGCCGCCGGATAGTTTTCGGCCTGGGCTTCCTGCTGCTGACCAACCTGACCTCCATCGCCGGCCCGCTGGTCATCCGCGCGGCTCTGAACAGCATCGAGCAGGGAGTGCCCCGCCCCGAAGAGCTGCTGCGCTACGCCGGCCTGCTGCTGGGGATCGCCGCGGCCACCGGCTTCTTCCGCTTCTGGCAGCGCTGGATCCTGATCTGCGTCTCGCGCGACATCGAATACGACTTGCGCAACGACCTCTTCCGGCACCTGGCGCGGCAGTCGGCCCGCTTCTACAGCTCCTGGCGCATCGGCGACCTGATGACGCGGGCCACCAGCGACGTGCAGAACATCCGCATGGTGCTCGGCCCGGGGGTGATGTACACCTCCATGGCGCTGCTGCTCTTCCCGCTCATCCTGGTGTTGATGTTCTACCTGAACTGGCGGCTGACGCTCATCGTGCTGCTGCCGGTGCCTTTCGTCTCGCTCTCCATGCGCGTACTGGGCCGGCTCATCCACGACTACACCGAGCGCATCCAGGCCAAGTTCTCCGCGCTCACCGCGCGCGTGCAGGAAAACCTGGCGGGGGTGCGGCTGCTGCGCGCCTTCGTGCAGGAAGAGGCGGAAGAGCGCGCCTTCGATGGGGTCAACCTCGACTACGTGGAGGAAAACTGCCGCCTCATCCGCTTCCAGGCGCTGCTCTGGCCGGGCCTGGGGCTGCTGCTCGGCTTCACCTTCCTGCTGGTCTTCTGGCTGGGCGGCCGCGACGTCCTCACCGGGCGGCTCGACGTCGGCTCCTTCTACGCCTTCTCCCACTTCCTGGGGATGCTCATCTGGCCGATGATTGCGCTGGGGTGGGTGGTCAACATCTTCGAGCGCGGCGCCGCCTCCATGGGCCGCTTGCAGCAGCTGCTCGCCGCTCCGCCGGACATCGTCGACCGCGCCGGCCCGGACGCGCCCGCGGAGATCCGGGGCGAAATCGAATTCCGCCACCTCAACTTCCGCTACAACGGCATCCCCGTCCTCGAGGACATCAGCCTGCGCATCCCGGCCGGCTCGACGCTGGCCGTGGTGGGGCCGACCGGCTCCGGCAAGAGCACGCTGACTTCTCTCATCGGCCGGCTGTACGAGGCCCCGGACGGCGCGGTGCTGGTGGACGGCCGCCCGGTGAGCGCGCACCGCCTCGAGACCCTGCGGCAGGCCATCGGCTACGTCCCTCAGGAGACTTTCCTCTTCAGCGACACCCTGCGGGAGAACATCGCCCTGGGCGCTCCCACCGCCACCGAGGAAGACATCCGCCGCGCCGCCGACGTCGCCGGCCTGGCCGAGGACATCGAAGGTTTCCCCCGCGGCTTCGACACCCTGGTGGGCGAGCGCGGCATCACGCTTTCCGGCGGGCAGAAGCAGCGCACGGCGCTCGCCCGCGCCGTCTTGCGCAATCCGCGCATCCTCATCCTCGACGACGCCCTCTCCAGCGTCGACACCCAGACGGAGGAAAAGATCCTTCGGCGGCTGACGGCGGTGATGCGGGAGCGCACCACCCTCCTCATCTCCCACCGCGTTTCCACCGTCCGGCACGCCGACCAGATCGTGGTCTTGAAGGACGGCCGCGTGGTCGAGCGCGGCACCCACGGGGAGCTGCTGGCCCGCGGCGGCTACTACTACGACCTCTACCAGAAGCAGCTGCTCGAAGAGGAGCTGGAGCGCGCATGAGCGCCGCCGACCACCACGAAGAAGAAGCGCTGGGCAAGGTCTACGACGCCCGGCTGGTGCGCCGCCTGCTGCGCTACGCGCGGCCCTACCAGCGCGCCGTCACCGTCGCCGTCGTCCTCACCATCCTCTACGCCGCGCTGGAAACGGTCATGCCGCTCTTCTTCAAGCTGGCCATTGACCGCTACATGTCGCGCACCGGCGAAGCCGCCTCCTTCGGCTGGTTGACCGCGCGCCTCCCCGACAACCCCTGGACGGGATTGAACTGGCTGGCGGCGCTCTTCCTGACGGCGATGCTGCTGAGCTTCGCCCTGGAATACAGCCGCGCCCGCATTACCTTGATGACCGGACAGCAGGTGATGTACGACCTGCGCCGGGAGGTGTTCGGGCACCTGCAGCGGCTGCCCATCGCCT
>Ga0209342_10003075_pt1 | contig 17674 bp, 14 predicted proteins | sample RifCSP16_2_FD_184023 | JGI IMG/M metagenome (GOLD analysis project Ga0209342, IMG submission 184023) | Soil microbial communities from Rifle, Colorado - Rifle CSP2_sed 16_2 (SPAdes) (version 2) | ecosystem: Environmental > Terrestrial > Deep subsurface > Rock core/Sediment | place: Rifle... | reverse complement strand
GTCCAGTACGGCCAATCGGACTCACGTGGCAGTCCGGAGGCGTGGGTCAGCAGGCCCTCGATCGTGATGGGCGGACCGTCCGGATACGCCTGCTTGATGGAAAACCAGGGCAGGTGGTGGCTGACCGAGTCGTCGAGCCGGAGCTTGCCCTGGTCGCGCAGCTGCATCACCGCCATGCTGGTGAACAGCTTGGAAATGGAGCAGATGCTGTAAATGGTGCGCGCCGACGGCACCACGCGGGTTTCGCGGTCCTGATAGCCGTACCCCTTGCTCCAGATCAGCTCCTGATCGTACACCACGCCCGCCGAGACGCCGGGGATGTGCTCGTAATCCCGCTGGGCGTCGAGCCAGAGGTCCAGCAGGTTGAGCGCTTGTTGTACCCGGGGGTCGTCACGCACCGTCTGGGCGCGGGCGGGCCAGGGTGTCGTGCAACAGAGGAGCACGGAAACCACAGCGACGGGTCGCATCGACACCTCTGGCCGGACGGGACGGGCGTGATATGGGCGCGGGAGTCCCGCCCCGCAAGGGTGTTACGCCTGGCGCGCGAAGCCGCGCGCCACTTCGCGGAACACCCTCCCGGCCGGTGAGTCCGGGAGATCCTCTGGCCGCCGGGGCAGGGGCATCCGCACGGCGAGCACGCCGGCATCCTCCAGGGCCACCGTGGCGCCGAGCTCGGTGAACAACTTGACCATGGGCGCGTTCTGGACCAGCACGTGCGCCACGAAGGCCTCGATTCCGTGCTGGACCGCGGAACGGGTAATGACGCCCAGCAGAATGGTGCCGAGCCCGAGCTGCTGATGCGAATCCACCACGGTGATCGCGACCTCGGCGACGTTGGGATGGCCGGGGAGCTGGATGTAGCGGCCGACGCCGAGTCCAGGGTGCTCCGGCTTGTGAGGGTCCACCGCGACCCAGGCCATGTGGGTGGTGTAGTCAATGCGGGTGAGGTAGTCGAGGTCCGCCTCGGTCAACTCTTTGACCGGCCGCATGAAGCGCCGGTAGCGGGACTCCTCGGACAGGCGGGTGAAGCCTTCCCGCAGGATGGGCTTGTCCTCCGGGACCACCGGCCGAATCAGGACCGGAGCGCCGTCGCGGAGCGATGTGAGCAGCGTTTCGGAAGGAGCGCCGGCCATGATGGTCCGAAAGGTAGGAGGGATGACCGGGCAATCGCGTGGCAGTTGACATCTTTATGTCAGCATAAGACATTTCGACATATGAGAACGACGGTCCGGCTCGATGAGCATCTACTGCGCAAGGTCAAGCAGTACGCGGTCCGCCAGGGGAAGACGATGACGCTGGTGTTCCGGGAGGCCCTATTGGCGTACTTGGCTCGCCCGGCTCGGGCTCCCCTCGAGACTCCACCGGATCTGCCCCGTTCCGGCCGCGGCGGCACCCTCCCCGGCGTGGACCTCGACGATACGGCGGGGCTGTACGAGGTGATGGACGGCCGCCGGTGATTCTGTGCGACGTCAACGTGCTGCTCTACGCCTTCCGGGCGGACAGCGCGCGGCACCACGAGTACCGGGCCTGGCTCATCGAGCGCCTCACCGCGCCGGAGAACGTGGGAGTCTCTGAGATCGCGTTGAGCGCGATGATCCGGATCGCGACGCATCCCCGCGTCTATCACTACCCCAGTACGCTGGCCGAGGCGTTCGCGTTTGCGGAAGCGATCCGGGCCCGACCCAACGCCATCCCGGTGGTACCGGGACCTCGCCACTGGGGAATCTTCCGCGACCTGTGCGAGCGAAGTGAGGCCAAAGGCAACCTGATTCCCGACACGTACTTTGCCGCGCTGGCGATGGAGTGGAGCTGCGAGTGGATCACCACCGACCGCGATTACGCCCGGTTCCCGGGCCTCAAGTGGGCCCACCCGCTGGGAGGGTCGTAAGAAGCCGTCGCGCGACTGACGACTCCAACCCCTCTATGCCCCCCAAAGGCTAGTCGGTATCTTCGCACTCGGAGGATGCTCATGCGCCGGGCTCGGCCCTTACCCCTCACACTCGCCCTACTCCCGTTGTTCTCGGCCGTCCTGACAGCGCAGCAGTTCTCTCCGTCGCTGTTTCAAGAAATGCGCTGGCGTGGGGTCGGCCCGCACCGCGCCAGCCGTACCAAGGCAGCGGCCGGCGTGCCCAGCCAACCAAGTGTCTTCTATATAGGGGTAGTGAACGGTGGGGTCTGGAAGACCACCGACTACGGCCGCATCTGGACGCCCATCTTCGACGATCAGCCCACCGGCTCCATCGGCGCCATCGCCGTGGCGCCGTCGGATCCCAACATCATCTATGTGGGCAGCGGCGAGGGCCTCCAACGGCCGGATCTCTCCACTGGCGATGGGATCTACAAGTCCACCGACGCGGGTAAGACCTGGACCCATCTGGGACTGCGCGACGGCCAGCAGATCCCCGAGATCATCGTGGACCCCGCCAATCCCAACCGGCTGTTCGTAGCCGTGCTGGGACATCCGTATGGGCCCAACCAGGAACGCGGAGTGTTCCGGTCGCTCGACGGCGGGCAGACGTTCCAGAAGGTGTTGTACCAGGACGAGGACACGGGCGCGTCCGATCTGCTGTTCGACCCGAAGAACCCGCACACCATCTACGCGGTGCTTTGGCAGGCACGACAGGGACCGTGGGAGAACGCGGCCTGGAACGGTCCGAACAGCGGCCTCTACAAGTCCACCGACGGTGGCAACACCTGGCGCCATCTGACCAAGGGGCTCCCCACGTTCGAGGAGGGCTTGGGTCGGATCGGCATTGGCATCGCTCCCAGCGATCCCAACCGAATGTACGCCACGGTGGAGCAACGCGGCGGCGGCTTCGTCTATCGCTCGGACGACGCCGGCGAGACCTGGACCCGGATGACGACCGACGGCCGCATCGCCACGCGGCCCAGCGACGCGGCCGAGATCGTGGTGGATCCACGGAACCCGGACATCGTCTATTCCGTCACCATCGTGACCTGGAAATCCGTCGACGGCGGCAAGACCTGGACCGGGTTCCGGGGCGCGCCCGGCGGGGACGACTATCAGAAGGGCTGGATCAATCCCAACAACGGCGACATCATCCTGCTCACCTCCGATCAGGGCGCCGTCATCACGGTCAACGGCGGCCAGACCTGGAGCTCGTGGTACAACCAGCCGACCGCGCAGTTCTATCACGTTACCGCCGACAACGCCTTTCCCTACCGCCTGTGCAGCGGGCAGCAGGAAAGCGGCTCGGTCTGCATCTCCAGCCGCGGCGATCACGGACAGATCACCTTCCGCGAGTGGCACCCGGTGGCCGTCGAGGAGTACGGCTACGTGGCCCCCGATCCCCTGGATCCGGACATCGTCTACGGTGGCAAGGTGACGCGCTATGACCGGCGCACCGGGCAGGCACAGTTCGTGGGTCCCGTCGCGATCCGCACGCCGGAGTACCGCGTGCTCCGGACGGCGCCGCTCCTGTTCTCGCCGGTGGACCCGCGCACGTTGTACTTCGCTTCGAACCATCTGTGGAAGACGACCGACGGCGGCCATACCTGGTCTCGTATCAGCCCCGATCTCACCCGGACGGATTCGGTGGTACCTCCCAACGTGGGCGTCTACTCGACCACGCCCACGGCCCGGGCCCGCCATCCCGGTGTGATCTACACCATCGCGCCGTCACCCAGGTCATTGAATACTATCTGGGTGGGAAGCGACGACGGGTTGATCCACGTGACGCACGACGGCGGCAAGACCTGGACCAACGTGACGCCCAGGGAGCTCACGCCTTGGAGCAAGGTATCCATCATGGATGCCGGGCACTCGGATACGCTCACCGCGTACGCCGCGGTCAACACCTTCCGGTTGGACGATCTCCGGCCCCACATCTACCGCACCCGCGATGGTGGCAGCACCTGGACCCACGTCACCACTGGCATTCCAAACGGCGGGGCCGTGAACGTGGTGCGGGAGGATCCCCAACGGAACGGGTTGTTGTTTGCGGGGACGGAGCAGACGGTGTATGTCTCGTTCGACGACGGCGACCGCTGGCAATCGCTCCGGCTCAACCTGCCGCCGACGTCTATTCGGGACCTGATCGTCAAGGACGACGACATCGCCGTCGGGACGCACGGCCGGTCCTTCTGGATCCTGGACGACATCACACCCCTCCGGCAGACGGCCGACTCCGTGGTCCAGGCCGAGGCCTTCCTGTTCCGGCCGCAGACCGCCACGCGGTTTCGGTGGAACAAGAACACGGACACGCCGCTGCCGCCGGATGAGCCCGCGGGCCAGAACCCCCCGGACGGCGCGATCATCAACTACTACCTCGAGGCGAGGCCGGCCGCGCCAGTGACGCTGGAGGTGCGCGATCCGTCGGGCGCCGTCGTCCGCCGATTCGCCAGCGACGACCAGCCCGAGCCGCTGGTGCCCGGGCGCAACCATCCGGACTACTGGATTCGTCCGCCGCAGACCCTCTCCGCGGAGCCGGGTATGCACCGCTTTGCGTGGGACCTTCGCTACCCCCCGCCGGCGGTGAGCAACTTCTCGTACCCCATCTCGGCGATTTACCGAGACACGCCCCGCGAGCCCCGCGGGCCCTGGGTGGCGCCGGGTGCGTACACCGTCCGGCTCACGGTCGCGGGACGACCTTACACGCAGCCGCTGACGGTGCGCATGGATCCGCGGGTAAAGACGCCGCCGGCCGCGCTGGCGCAGCAGTCCACCCTCAGCATGGGACTGTACCAGGCGCTCAAGCAAGACTCCGCAGCGCTCCACCAGGCACGCGCCCTCCGCGCGGAGCTCCAGAACCGGGGGGCGAACGCGCGCGGCGACCTGGCGACGGCAATGGCGGCGGTGGATCAGCGCGCCGCGGCCCTGGTCGGCAGCGGCGGCGGTTTCGGGGGCGACGCCACGGAAAGCCTGTCCCGTCTGAACGGCAACCTGGCCCAATTGCTCGGCATGCTGCAGGGCGCCGACGTGGCGCCGACGACCGTGGTCGTCGAAGCGGTCCACGAGCGCCAGATGGTGCTGTCGAAGCTCCTGCTTCGTTGGGAGGAAATCCTGACCAGGGACCTTCCCGCGCTGAACCAGAAGCTCCGGGCGGCTGGACTGGCGGAGGTGCGGCTGGACCGCTAATACGGCTCCCGCCGGACAATCGCGGTGTATGACGTGCTGCAACGCCCCGGCAGGGCGCCGGGGGAGGATGGCATGTATGCGAAGCGTGTTGGTTGGACTGGTCATGAACCTCGCCGCCGCGACGGCCGCGACCGGTCAGGAGCCCCGCCCAGTGCAGCAGGATCGGCCCGAGATCGCGGTGACCGCGACCGGCACGGTGGACCTGTCACCCGACTACGCGGTGGTGCACGTGAGCGTGGTCACCCGCGAGCCCCAGGCGGGCCGGGCGGGGGAGCAGAACGCCCGGATCGCCACGGCGGTTCGGACCGCGTTGCGGCAGGTGCTGCGCGTGCCGGACGATTCGCTGCCGTCGATCTGGTACTCCGTGGACACCGAATACGACCGGGAACGGCGACCCACGGGCTACGCGGCGCGGAACACCGTCGAAGCCCACGTCCATGACCTCGCCCAGGTTGGCCGAGTGGTGGACGCGGCGCTGGGCGCCGGGGCCACCAACATCTCGGGTATCCAGTTCCAATCCACCAGGCGCGATGCGGCGCGACTGGAAGCACTGGGCCGGGCGGTCGAGAAGGCCCGCCGCGAGGCGGAGGCCATGGCCCGCGCGGCCGGCGGGCGGCTGGGCCCGCTGATCGAGGCGTCGAGCGCCGGACCGGCCTTCCCCGTGATGCGCGCGGCCCGAGCCGCGATGGCCATGACCGCCGAGACCGCCATCACGCCGCCCGAGCTGACGGTGGAGGCGACCGTGTCGGCGCGGTGGGTGTTCATCCCGCAGTAATGCACGCGGCGACCCTGTACGACCTGGTGGCGCCGGTGTACGAGCGCGTCCTGACGCCCCTGCACGATCTGGGTGTTTCGCGCGCCGTGGAACGGGCCCTGGACGCGGGGCCGGAGTCGGTGCTGGACGTGGGCATCGGTCCGGGGCGCGGCGTGGCGCTCCTGAGCGGCAACGGGCGCCGGGTGGTGGGCGTGGACGTTTCGCGGCGGATGCTGCGCCTGGCCGACGAGCACCTGACGGCCGAGCGAGCCCGCGCGTCGCTCACGCGGGCCACCGCGCTGGCGCTCCCGTTTCGATCCGGGTCGTTCGATGCCGTGGTGAGTACCTATTTGCTCGACGTGCTGACCGATGCCGAGATGGCCGACGCCCTGCGGGAGCTGGTCCGGGTGCTGTCTCCCGGCGGGCGCCTGGTGCTGGGGACCATGGCGCTACCCAACAAGCTCACCCATCGGGTGTGGATGGCGGCCTACCGCGCCCTGCCCGAGCTGGTGGGTCACAGCCGCCCGGCGGACCCACTTCCCCACGTACGCGCGCAACCGCTGCGGGTGCTCCGCGAGGAGCGCGTGAAGGGGTGGGTCGGGATGCGGGTGCTGACGACGGTGAAAACCGGGTAGCCCTTACGGGTTCGTTGGGCGGATATCCAGCTCGGAGATCATCGCCCGACCCGCCGCCTCGATCGTGGCCACCACGGTGTGCGCCACGTCCTCCGGAAGCAACTTGTGCTCGGCGCGCTCGATCTCCCGGGCGCTCTTGCCAAAGATGTCGGTGACGACGGTTCCCGGACAGATCGTGACCACCCGGATGTGGTGTTTCCTCACCTCGAGCATCAGGGATTTGGAAAAGCCGAGCACCGCGTGCTTGGACGCCGCGTACGCCGCGAGGTGCTGCACCGGGTTCCGTCCGGCCAGGCTGGCGATATTGACGATGGTGCCCGCCTGTTTGGCTTTCATGTCCGGTAAGAACGCCTTGGTCATGAGGAAGACGCCGCGCACGTTCACGGCGAAGGTCTCGTCGAACTGCGCCAGCGACATGTCTTCCACCGGCACCAGGTGTCCCAGCCCGGCATTGTTCACCAGCACATCCACCGTGCCGAGCTCCCGATGCACCGCGTCCGCGAAGTCGCGGACCTGCCGGTCGTCGGACACGTCGCACCGGGCGCCCCAGGCCGTGCTCCCCGTCTCGCGAAGATCAGCCACGGCGGCGTCCACCTTGCCGGACGTGCGGGCGCAGATGGCGAGCCGGGCTCCGCGGGCGCCGAGCGCTCCCGCGATGGCCCTGCCGATGCCTTCGCTGCCCCCCGTGACGACGCAGACGGCGCCTTTGAGGTCCATGGTGGGAATGTAGGGCTACGCCGGGATCACGCCTACCGGCTTGCCGCCCTGGTAGCCGGGGAACACCGTGGCGAGGTCCACGGCGCCAAGATGCCGAGTGAGGACTTCGCCGAAGAGATCCCGGAAGTCGGTGGTCACGGCCAGATCTCGCCCCTCGAATCGCCTGGCTGGATCCAGCGTCGGCCACTCACCGTACACCCGTCCGCCCCGTACCCCGCCGCCCAGCACCAACATGGCGGTCGCATGGCCGTGATCGGTGCCCAGGTTGCCGTTCTCGGCGACCGTGCGGCCGAACTCGCTCATGGTGAGCACCACCACATCCGCCATCCGCTCACCAAGGTCCCGGGTGAACGCGGTAATGGCGCCGGCGAACTCCGTGAGGCGGGCCGCGAGCTGGCCCTCGGCCGCCCCTTGGTTCACGTGGGTATCCCAGCCGCCCACGTCGGCGAACGCGATCTCCAGCCCCAGGTCGGCCTTGATGAGCTGGGCGACTTGTTTCATGGACCGGCCCAGGGGTCCCGCGGGATACTGGGCGCCGTTAGCTGGTTCGTAGCGCCGCGGGTTCACGGTTCTCAGCATCCTGACGGCGTCGAACGCTTCTTCCGAGGAAGTGGCAACCAATCCGGTGGCGGACCCCTGATAGAGCTGCTCGAACGCCTGCGTCAGGCGGCCTCGCGCCGGTTCCGGCGCGCGAAGCCCGAAGCCCTGCAGGTTGTCGATCGCGAGCGCCGGCGCCGAGCCGCGCAGCGCGCGGGGGAGCTGCGGCCCGATGGCCACGCCGCGGAATGGGGTGTCCCGGTGCTCGATCGCGTGCCGCGCGCCGAGGTACCGGTTGAGCCAGCCATCCGGCGTGGACTTGAGCCCGGGCGTCCCGCTTTCCATGTAGTCCTGGGCGTCGAAATGGCTGCGGGTGGCCTCGGGCGATCCCACGGCGTGGACCATCGCCAGCGTCCCGTGGTCGTATAGGGGCTTGAGCGGGGCAAGCGCCGGATGGAGCCCGAAGTGGCCGTCGAGGTTCAGTGCGCCACCAGCCGTGCCGGGCCGCGGAATCGCGATGCGGGGACGTTCGCGATAGTAGAACGGGTCGCCGTGCGGCACCACCATGTTGAGCCCGTCCACGGCGCCGCGTTGGAACAGGCAAACGAGCGTCTTCATGCGGTTTGCCGATCCGGTGCCGCGCTTTACCGCGTATGCGGCGCGGGTGAGGAAGATGGGGTCCAGCCCGAGCGCCACGAGTGCCAGGCCTCCCGCCTTCACGAACACGCGGCGACCAACGGGCAAGTCGGTGCGGGAGCAATCTTCACGTCTCACGTCTCACCTCTCACGCTTACTGTCGCTGAAACTCCGGCGAACCCAGCGCCAGACCCACCGCCATCATGCGGGCCTGCGCCGGAGCCAAACTCGCCGTCTGCTCCTGGATGACCCGCAGCGTGTTTCGCGAGGCCCCGCCGCTCAGGATTCGCCGGTTTACCAGCTCCGCGAGCTGCGCAGCGTCAGCCCACGAAGCGATCAACGCCTCCAGGTTCAGGGCGACGCCTGGAGCGCGACCCGCCGCGAGGCCCATCGCCACATTGAGTCGCTCCAACAGCGCCCCCGAGTTGACCCACGACTCCTGGGTTTCGGGGTAGCCGGTGGGCGCCGGTTGCAGGTAGAGCGGCTGGCCCAACCGGCCCACCAACTGCGCCAGCGCGAGCGTCGAGTCCGGAACGCCGCCCACGGCGCGCACCGCGCTCACCACAAACTCCAGTGGCGTCTTGACCTTGGCGCCGCGGTACGCCGGCGCCCAGAACTCGTTCGAGCGGAAGATGGCGCGCAGGATCTCCCGGATCTCGCCACCGGTCCGTTCCCATGCCTGTACCCCGGCGTCTATGCAGCCGTCCGGCGGGTCGTCCGCCAGGAACCGGGCGCACAGCTTGGCCGACACGTGCCGCATCGTGGACGGATGGCGGGCAAGGAGCGTCAGCAGCTCCAGGCCTTCCTCCTGCCCCCGGCCGGCGGGGAACGTCCGGCCCAGTACGATCTTCGCTCCCCGGTCGTGCGCCCAGTGGTGGAATACAAAGCGTGCGCCGCGCGGCGGCGGCGTCATGCTCCAGCCGGTGAGAATCCGGGCCACGTTGATCACGTCCTGCTGGGTGTACCCGCCGTCCACGCCCAGCGTGTGCAGCTCCATCAGCTCGCGGGCGTAATTCTCGTTGAGCCCAACGGGCAGGCGCTCCCCGGCACGCGCCCGGCCCGGCGGCCGCGAGCCCGGTGCCACCGACTGCACGTTGTCGAGGTAGAAGAGCATGGCTGGGCTACGGGCGGTGGCGACCAGCAGGTCCTCGAATTTCCCCATCGCGTGCGGGCGAATGGTGCGCTCGATGTAGTCCGGCACCAGAAAGCGGTCCGCGCCTTTGCCCATGAACACGTTGAAGTGATTGGACCAGACGTCGACCATCACCTCGTACAGCTGCCGCTCGGAGAGCGTGGCCCGGACCATGGTGGCTTGCTGCAACTCGCCGGCCAGGCGGCGCGCCCGAGGCAGCTGACGCCCCTGCGGCATCTGCGGCATCTGCGGCTCCTCCGCCGCCGAGTCCCGTCCTCCGGCTTGCTGGCGCTGCCTCCGGGCGCGTTGCTCCTCGAGATAGATCCGGGCCAGCTCTTCAGATGAGAGACGCAGGACGTCGAAACGCGCCAGCCGCCGCTCCACCAGGCCGTCGTCGATTCGCTCAGCGGCGAGCTGCTGATCGATATACCGATCCACGCCCAGGGCCACTACGCGGTCCACGTCGCCGGCACGGGGGCCGAACGTCAATCGGTTGAGGGCGTGGAGGGCGCGGGCCCGTTCGACGCTGTCGGACGGCAGGCCGCCGCCCTCAGGCGCCGGCCCACGCGGAACCGGACTCCAGGCCACGGCCGTGGAGACCAGGCCTGCCAGGATCAACGATTTAGGCAAGACCGCCATAGGACGCTCTGGAGGGAGCGGTTGTTATTACGCGTGGGACGCTCGTGGCTCGGCGCTGTTAACTTCACCCCTTGTGACGGGCCCCTTCATTCCCTTTCCCCGCCGGCCTCGAAGCCGACTGACGCCGGACCAACTCCCCAATTGGCCCGACCGGCTCGCCGCCCTGAAGCACGTGCCGCCGCTCCTCAAGATGGTGTATGAGACGCACCGTGGCTACACCGCGGCCATCGTGGGCCTGCGCGTGGTGCGCGCGGTGGTGCCGTTGGGGCTCCTGTGGATCGGCAAGTTGATCATCGAGGCGGTCGAGGCCTCGTACCGAGGGGAGCAACCGGTGGATTGGGGGCAGCTTGGGCTGCTGGTGGGCGTCGAGCTGGCTATTGCCGTCGGCGGCGAGGGCCTGGCGCGGGCGTCATCCCTCCTGGAGAGCCTCCTGGGCGATCTCTTCTCCAACCGCATCTCGGTCCGGCTGATGGAGCACGCCGCCAGGCTGGATGTCGCCCAGTTCGAGGACGCCGAGACCTACGATCACCTGGAGCGGGCCCGGCGGCAGACCGTCGGACGCATCGGCCTGGTGGCCCAACTCCTGGGGACGGTGCAGGACCTGATCACCCTGGTGTCGCTGACGCTGGCGTTGCTGGTGTACGTCCCGTGGCTCCTCGTGCTGCTGGCGATCGCCGTGATTCCGGCCTTCCTCGGCGAAACCCACTTCGCCGCCCTGGGCTACTCGCTGCTGTTCCAGTGGACCCCGGAGCGGCGCATGCTGGACTACCTCCGGTTCACGGCGGCAAGCGACCAGGCCGCCAAGGAGGTGAAGCTCTTTGGCCTGTCGCCCTACTTGATTGGACGCTATCGCCGCCTGGCGGACGAGTTCTACGAAATCAACAAGCGCCTCTCGATCAAGCGGGCTTCGGTCTCCACGCTGCTCGCCGGCGTGGGCTCGCTGGGGTACTACGGCGCCTACGGTGTGATCATCTACCTCACGGTGACTGGGTATCAGTCCCCGGCGGGACCGTTCACCATCGGGGTGCTCACCTTCCTCGCAGGCTCCTTCCGGCAGAGCCGGGACCTCATTCAGCGCGTGCTCCTGATGCTCTCGAGCGTGTATGAGGAGAGTCTCTATCTCCGCGACCTGTTCACGTTTCTGGCGCTCCAACCACGGGTGGTCTCCAGGCCGGGGGCCAGGGCCCTGCCGCGGCCCATCGGCCGAGGGTTCGACTTCGAACGGGTGAGCTTCAAGTACCCGGGGTCGGACGTGTGGGCCGTGCGCGACCTCTCGTTTTCGCTGGCGCCGGACGAATCGGTGGCGCTGGTGGGGGAAAACGGGGCCGGCAAGACCACGCTGGTGAAGCTCCTGGCCCGGCTCTACGACCCGGACGAGGGCCGGATCCTGCTGGACGGCGTGGACCTGCGGGAGTACGACCTGGCCGGCTTGCACGCGAACATCGGCGTCATCTTCCAGGACTTCATGCGCTACGCGTTTCTGTTCCGCGAGAACATCGGCGTGGGGCAGACGGAGTACATGTCTCAGGATGACCGGGTCCGGGAGGCGGCGCGGCGCAGCCTGGCGGACACGGTTGCCAAACGGTTGAGCAAGGGGTTCGACCAGCAACTGGGCCGCCGCTTCGATGACGGGGTGGACCTGTCCGGCGGCGAGTGGCAGAAGGTGGCGCTGGCGCGCGCCTACCTGCGCGAGGCCCAGGTCCTGATCTTGGACGAACCCACGGCGGCGCTGGATGCCCGCGCCGAATACGAGGTATTCCTCAGGTTCACCGAGCTCACCAAAGGGAGAATCGCGGTCCTCATTTCCCATCGCTTCTCCACCGTTCGGATGGCGGACCGGATTCTGGTGCTGACGGGCGGGCGGTTGGTGGAGCACGGGACGCACCAGGAGCTGGTAGGGCGGGGCGGGTTGTACGCGGAGCTGTTTAACCTGCAGGCGGCCGGGTACCGGTGAGCGACGGTCGCAGTCTTCATCCCCCTCCCGTTGCGGTCTCCGGGACCGGGGTTCAAGTTTCCCGTCCCCCTGGCAGGAGGTACCGCGCGTGCGCGTGTACACAGGAGAAGCCATCCGGAATGTCGCGGTGGTCGGCCACGGCCAGAGCGGCAAGACGAGTTTGGTAGACGCCCTGGCGTTCGTGGCCGGCACCAGCAAGCGGCATGGCTCCGTCAAGGACGGCAGCGCCCTCACCAACTACACCCCCGACGAAATCGAACGGAAGTATTCCATCAGCTTGGGGCTGGCCTACGCCGAGTGGATGGACACCAAGATCAATCTGCTTGACGCGCCCGGGTATCTCGACTTCCTGGGCGACGCGATCGCGGCGATCTACGCGGCCGATGCCGCCCTGATCGTGGTGAGCAGTACCGCCGGCGTCGAGGTCGGCACCGAGCAGGCCTGGGAGCACGCCGAACAGCGCGGGATTCCACGTCTGTTCTACGTGTCACTGATGGACAAAGAGCACGCGGATTTCGAGAAGGTCTATCAGGACATCAAGACCAATGTGAGCTCGAAGGTGCTGCCCATCGAGATCCCGGTCGGCGCGGGCTCCCAGTTCCACGGGATCGTCAACCTGCTCACCACGAAAGCCCATGTGTACCGCCAGGGCAGCAAGACGGGCGAGTACGACGAACAGGAGGTCCCGACCGAGTTGAAGGCGCAGTTCGACCGCTACGAGCAGGACCTGGTGGAGGCCATCGCCTCGACGGACGACGCGCTGCTGGAGCGATACCTGGGTGGCGAGGAGCTGTCGTCGGACGAGCTGACCAGGGCGATGCACGCCGGTGTCGCCCGCGGGGAGATCTATCCCCTGCTGTGCGGGGCGAGCGAGCTGACCTACGGGACGCGCGCCCTGCTCACGGCGTTGGTGGAGCTGGTTCCCGCGCCGGTCGAGCGCGAAGGCGTGGAAGGCCAGATGTGGGGCGACCCCAAGCCCGTGTCCCTGGCGTTCAAGGACGACGGTCCGTTCGTGGCCCAGGTTTTCAAGACGGTGTCCGAGCCCCACGTCGGCGATGTGACGTTCTTCCGTGTCTACTCGGGGCTGGTGAAGAACGGGGCCGAGGTATACAACGCCCCCCGCTCGGCATCGGAGAAGCTCAATCACTTGTCGGTGGCGCTGGGCAAGGAACGCACCGAGGCCCCCGAGCTGCACGCGGGCGACATTGGCGTGGTCGCGAAGCTGCGCGACACCCATACCAACGATACGCTCTCCACCAAGGAGCAGCCCATCGTCCTGCCCAAGATCCCGTTCCCCGACCCGGTGATCACCCTGTCGGTGGAGGTGAAGCAGCGGGGCGAAGAGGACAAGCTCAACACCGGACTCCAGCGCCTGCACGAGGAAGACCCCACGTTCCATCACGAGTACAACGCGGAGCTGGGCCAGACCTTGATGCGGGGCCGCGGCGAGCGGCACCTGGAGATCATCGTAGGTCGGTTGGCCCGCAAGTTCGGGGTCCACGCGACCCTGGGAAAACCCAAGATCGCATATCGGGAGACCCTGAAGGGCAGGGCGGAGGGTCAGGGCAAGCACAAAAAGCAGACCGGTGGCCGCGGGCAATACGGCGACTGCTGGATTCGGGTAGCGCCGCTGGCGCGGGGCTCAGGGCTGGTGTTCGAAGACAACATCGTGGGCGGCGTGATCCCGCGGCAGTATATCCCGGCCGTTGAGAAGGGGATCATTGAGGCCACGGCCCGGGGCCCGGTGGCTGGCTACCCCATGGTGGACTTCAAGGTGGAGTTATACGACGGCTCCTACCACGACGTCGACTCCAACGAAATGTCGTTCAAGATGGCCGGCATCCTGGCGTTCCGGAACGTGACGCCCAACGCGAAGCCGGTGCTGCTGGAGCCTATCGTGGAGGTTGAAGCCTGGACGCCCGAAGAGTATCTGGGCGCGGTCATGGGGGACCTTTCGTCCCGCCGTGGCCAGATTCTCGGTACCGAGGCCGACGGGCGGATGAGCAAGATCCGCGCCCTCGTGCCGGAGGCCGAGCTGGATCGATACGCCACGCAGCTCCACTCGATTACGCACGGCCGCGGGACCTACCGCCAGAAATTCCACGCATATCAGGACGTGCCGCCGGAGGTGGCGGCGAAGGTCATCGAGGCGAGGAAGAAGGAGCTCGAAGAGGCCGACAAGAAATGACGTGCAACAGCGGACGGCGTAAGGGGTGATGGGGAAGGGGACCCCTCACCCCTCACGCATTTGCAAACCGCCCCTACGCGACCCGCTTGTTGCGTTTGCGTTTCTTCCCGTTCTTGGCGTTCTGCGCGGCTTCAAAGGTGGGTAGAAAGTCGTATTCCGGCTCCCGCACCCCCGCGCCGACCAGCGATTCCTCCTCGCGCGGCTGCTTCCACACGTAGCGCTTGCCGCGGTAGTTCCGCAGCACTACTTCGTCTTCGGTGATGCGCACCACGTACTCCGGCAGCAGCGGGATCTTCCCGCCGCCCCCCGGCGCGTCGATCACGAAATGCGGCACCGCGAGCCCGCTGGTCCATCCGCGCAGCGCCTTGATGATCTCCAGTCCGGTCTCGACCGATGTCTTGAAATGCTCCGCGCCGGCCACCTGGTCGCACATGTAGATGTAGTAGGGCCGGACGCGCGCGGCGAGCAACCGCTGCATCAGCTCCTTCATGACATCCGGATCGTCGTTCACGCCCTTCAGCAGGACCGTCTGGCACCCCAGGGGCACGCCCGCGTCCGCCAGGAGCCCCAGGCCCTTCACTGCCGCGGGCGTCAGCTCGTCCGGGTGGTTGAAGTGCGTGTTGAGGTACAGCGGATGGTACTTCTTCAACGTGGCGCACAGCTCCGGCGTGATCCGCTCGGGCAGGTGGCACGGCACCCGGCTGCCGATCCGGACGACCTCGATATGCTTGATCTGCCGGAGCCGGCCCAGGATTTGGTCCAGCCGGCGGTCGGACAGGAGCAGGGGATCGCCGCCCGACATGATCACGTCGCGGATCTCGGTGTGTTCCGCCAGATACCGGAACGCGCTCTCGAACTGCGACATCGGGATCTTTTCGGGATCGCCCACTTTGCGGCGGCGGGTACAGAACCGGCAGTAGGCGGCGCACACCGGGCTCACCAGAAACAGCGCCCGGTCAGGATAGCGGTGCGTGATGTTGGGAACCGGGCTATCGTCATCTTCGTTCAGGCTGTCCGGGACGCCGTCCACGACATCCAGCTCCTGAAGGTCCGGGACGTACTGCCGCCAAATGGGATCGCCCGGCTCCTTGATCAGATCCACCATGGCGGGTGAGATCCTCAGCTCGAAGTTGTCGATCGCCTGTTGCAGCCGGTCCAGGTCCGGGAACTGCTCACGCCCGAACCTGGCCACCAGCTGCTGGAGGGAGGCGACGCTCCGCTGGTGCAGGAGTTTCTGCCAATCAGCCATGTGGTCGTTCTCTGGTAGAGGGAACCAACCGCTTGGTGTACACGACGAGGTCGTCGTGCGGCGCGTAGAAGTCAGGGATGCGCGCCGTTGCCCCGTACGCCAGCGCCTGGTAAAACGCACGCGTCGGGTCGTAATCCGGTCGCGACGACGTCTCCACCACCACCAGCTGGCCACCGGCCTCCGCGATCGCGCGCTCGCAGGCCGCCATCAGGGCGCGGCCAACGCCGCGGTGGTGAATGCCGGGATCCACGGCGATCCAGTACAGGTCCCAGGTAGCCTCGGTGCCGGGCGTAGCGCCGTAGCAGGCGAATCCGATGAGCTGATCGGCGTCGTCGTACGCGCCCAGTGCGTGGTAATCCACGCCGGGTTTGGCCGTGGCGCCGTCGAACACCTCCAGCGCGATGTCCACCTCCGCGGGGCGGAACACGCCGGTGGCGCGCACGATCCGGGCCACGCGGCTCCGATCGCTCGGGCGGGGGGGCCGGAGCGTGAGAGGGGGGGCCGAGACGCTCACGCGGTGCGGACCTCCAGCGGCGGCGCCTCGGCCGGGGGCCGGCGATCCGTGGACCGGGCCAGCTCCACCATGCGCAGGATCAGGTCGTCGTACGACCAGCCGGCGGCCTGCGCCATGCGCGACAGGCCGGCGTCGTCGGAGATGTCCGGATTCGGGTTCACCTCGAGAATCCACGGCTGTCCGGACGCGTCCACGCGGAGGTCCACCCGCCCGTAGCCCTGCCCCCGCACCGCCCGCCACGCCGACAGCGCCACGGCCCGCAGCCGCCGGGCCAACCACGACTCCACCCGCGCCGGGCACACCGGCTGGCTCCCAACGTCCTCCGGACACCCGCTGGTCCACTTGGCGTCGAACGACAGAATGGGCCACGTGCCCTCGGGCATGCCGCGGAAGTCGATCTCCGAGAGCGGGAGGATGGTGCTTCCCACGATCCCCACCGCGAACTCCCGGCCGCCGATGTACTGCTGCACCAGCGCGGAGCCGTATTCCTTTTCGACGTACGCCACCCGCCGCTTGAGCTGCCGGTGGTTGGTCACCACCGAGGCCTGGTCGATACCCACGCTGGCGTCCTCCGCCGCCGGCTTGACGATGGCGGGCAGGGGGAAATCGCTCGGCACTTTGCCGGCGACCGGCACCAGCCACCGGGGGACCGGCAGGCCGGCCGCCTGGAGCAGGGCGTTGACCACGGACTTGTTGTGGCAGGTGGTGATGGTCCAGCATCCGGCGCCGGTGAACGGGACACCGGTGAGCTCCAGCGTCCCCGCCACCATGCACTCCCAGCGGCTCACGCCGCCGATCCCCTCACAGAGGTTGACCACCAGGTCGGACCGGCGCACGTGATCCAACCACTTGAGGTTGTGGTGCATCGGGACGCGGACCACACGATGGCCCAACGATGACAGGAGGTCGCCGATCTGGTTGACCGGATCGAGCACCGACTGGATGTCTTGCGTGCTCCAGTCGCTCGCGCCGCCGTCGTACAGGATCGCGACTCTCAGCCGGCGACTCCGGCTAGGGTGGATACCGCCAGCTCCCGTCCCGCGATGCGCCGCCAGGCGATCCGCACCACGGTCTGGATCAGCTCGGCGTATGACAGCCCCGCCGCCCCCGCGGCGCGCGGGAAGCAGCTGTTCGCCGCCGGGTCCGGAATGATCCCCGGCAGCGGATTGATCTCCAGCACGTTAGGAACGCCCTCGGCGTCCAGCCGGACGTCCACCCGCCCCCAATCGCGGCAGCCGATGGCGCGATAGGCCGCGAGTGCCACGGCCTGGATCCGCTCGGCCGGCTCCGGGGCGATGTCCGCCGGGCATTCCAGCACCTCCAGCGAGGCGTCGGGCGTGTCCCACACCCATTTCGCTTCGAAGCCCATGATCGGCAGCGCGCCCTGAGGCAGCGTCTCGAAGCGATACCGAATGAGCGGCAGGCACCGGGCATCGTCCTGGTTCCCCAGCACCGCGACCGTGAATTCCTCACCGGGCAGGTACGCTTCCGCCAGGACCGGCTGGTGATACGACGCCAGCAGATGCTCGGCGCGCGCCTTCGCGGCCCGCGGCGACTCCACCCGGTTGGCGGCGCTGATCCCCTTGGAGGAGCCCTCCCACGCCGGCTTGAGGAACAGCGG
>Ga0209342_10003074_pt1 | contig 17677 bp, 17 predicted proteins | sample RifCSP16_2_FD_184023 | JGI IMG/M metagenome (GOLD analysis project Ga0209342, IMG submission 184023) | Soil microbial communities from Rifle, Colorado - Rifle CSP2_sed 16_2 (SPAdes) (version 2) | ecosystem: Environmental > Terrestrial > Deep subsurface > Rock core/Sediment | place: Rifle... | reverse complement strand
GACCGAGAACGCCGGGATGCGACGCTTATCGCCACGGCACTATTCGGCTCCGAGAATGAACTGCTCGAGGCGGCGCCGCGCCTCCTCGTCAGACCACTGCTCCGGCGGGGATTTCATGAGATAGGCCGAGGGGGCCAGGAGCGCTCCCTTGAGGCCCCGGTCCATGGCGATCTTGCAACACCGGATGGCGTCGATCACCACGCCCGCCGAGTTCGGTGAATCCCACACCTCGAGCTTCAGCTCGATCGTGATCGGCAGATCGCCAAAGCTGCGTCCCTCGACCCGGATGTGGGCCCACTTCCGATCTTGAAGCCAGGGCACGTAGTCGCTCGGCCCGATGTGCACGGCGTCGAGGGACACGGGATGCCGAAGCTGGGAGGTGACGGCATCTGTTTTGGAGGTCTTCTTCGACGCGAGCCGCTCGCGCTCCAGCATGTTGTAGAAGTCGGTGTTCCCTCCGACGTTGAGCTGGCTGGTTCGCTCCATCCGCACCCCGCGGTCCATCAGGAGCTTGGTGAGCACGCGATGGACGATGGTCGCTCCCACCTGCGACTTGACATCGTCGCCGATCACGGGGAGACCTCGCTCCTCAAAGCGGCGCTGCCAGTACGCCTCGCGCGCGATGAAGACGGGGATGCAGTTGACGAACCCGCACCCCGCATCGAGCACCTGCTCCACGTACCACTTCGTGGCCATTTCACTCCCCACCGGGAGAAAGTTCACCGCGAGATCGGTGCCGGTCTCCCTCAGGATGCCTGTGATGTCCGCGGTGGGACCCGGGGCCTTGGTGATCACGCGCGAGAGGTATTCTCCCAGCCCGTCGTGGGTCATCCCGCGGTGAACCGGCACGCCCAAGGGGGGAACCTCACAGAACCGCGCCGTGTTGTTGGGCGGACAGAAGATCGCTTCGGAGAGATCCTTTCCCGTTTTGTTCACATCGATGTCGAACGCCGCCGAGAACTCGATGTCGCGGATATGATACGGGCCGAGCTTCGCGTGCATCAGCCCAGGGATGAACCCTTGATCTGACGCGTCGCGATAATAGTGGGCCCCTTGAACAAGGGCTGACGCGCAATTCCCCACTCCCAAGATTGCCACACGAACGGCTGCCACGGCTGTGCCTCCTTTCGCAGGTCACTGACGCAGTTTTCGCAGGAAGGGCGCTGTGTGGTGCGTAAACGCAGAGTCAGTCTATCACAAGGGGAGAGCTCGCGGAACAGAAGGGGTGATCATCGCCCCCCCCAGGCGCGGTAGATCACACTGGTCAGCCAGTAGCCATGAGAGCCAATCGCCAGCACTCCGACCAACCACGGCAGGAGTGACGGGAGCCCCCAAAGGCCGATCAAGCTGGCAATGACGACGAGATAGAAGAGGTCTCGATTCGCCATGCGCCGGAGGAGGTGGCCCACCGGGCCGTGGGACTCACCGGACGCGTTTCCGGTTCGCGCGACCACAGCGCTCATCACGATTCCAGCCGCGGCCAGGATGCCAAGCCCCATCCCCCAGAGGCCGCTGGATCGGCTGGCGGTGACGGCCATCCCCAGCACGAGCGCGCCGTGAGTCACGGTGTCGATCGAGAAATCAAGCCATTTCCCGAGCGGCGACTCGAGGAACTTCAGCCGCGCGATCTCACCGTCCGTGTGGTCGAGGATCACGGCGAGCTCGTAAAACAATGCGCCCACCAAGGCGGAGGCGAGCGAAGCGTTCCAGAACCCGTACGCTCCCGCGACGCCGAGCGCCAGACTCAACACGCTGATCTGGTTTGGAGTGACCGGGAGGTAGACCAGGAGATGGGTGAAGAGGCGAGAGCAGCGTCGGTTCAGGATTCTGTCCACCCACCCGTCTGCCGAGGTGCCCAGGCTCTGATAAAGCTTTGCGCCGGCCTGCCGCGCGCTGTTCGGGTCGGTGACTGCGACGGCGTACCCCCCACCGGTCACCAGGCGCGCGTTTTCCCGACGAAGCGCGGCTTCAAGCTCCTCACCAATCAGCTCGCCGTGGACCAGTCGCCTCCAGAGCTTGCTCGTGAGGCCCGGCGGGATTCGGAGGATGGGCGCGGTTGACCCCTTTGTCTCTTCCAAGCTGATCACGTAAGAGTTCGCTGTCGCTCGTCCCAGCCGCTCCAGGGACCCGGGATCGACAACCGTGTGGGCCGGCAAGAGCAGGACAGCACTCTCGCGCAGACGCGCGGCTTCGTCGGAAGCGCGGTCCGACAGCCATCGGACCGCGTGTCCTAGGCGACCACGCTGATTCAATCGCTCGGGTGGCAAAACATCGGTGAGGCGCGTGGGAAGGTAAATCTCGCGCACGCCTGCGCGAGTCGCCGTGAAGAGGAGGCGCTCGAGCACGGTGAGTCCCGCAACTTTGAGCCCTGCGCCATGAAGGCTCTCGCGGTCGGGAAGGTAGACGATGGCGGTCTGTATAACCGGCATGGCTTAGTTCGGGGTTCGCCCTTGACACGGATGTGTCAAGGGGGGGTTCGGGGTCCGCACGTTGGATTTTGGATTTCCGATTTCCGATTTGGGATTTGCGGCCCCCGGTCCCCGGTCCCCGGCCCCCGAACTTTCTATCCTCGGAAGGATTTCTTCTTGGGCGCGCCTGAGATCGTCCGCAAAGTCGATCTCAGTCCACGGCAGACCGTTGACCGCCACCCATCCCACATGCGCTTGGCGGAGCAGTCGATCGATCGCGTTCTCGTAATCGCCATCCGCTCCGTCGCGAACCATCTCCTCCAAGATCGTGGCGAGCAGGTGGCCGTGCGGAGCGGAGCACTTCATGAACCCCACGCCTTCACCCACAGGGTCGTACGGGCGGGCTGGAGCCTTCCGGCTGATCGCCACCACACGATCGCCCTGGACGAACAGCTTCATTTCTTCGCCGCTGTCTGTGAACGCCTCGTCGAGGCAGAGCGCGGAGCCGTCCGGCGCCGAGAGGAGCCGATGCAGCAGGGGAGTGGGGAAGAGCACATCCGCGTCCATCACGAGCGACTCCTCCCGAAGCTCGCCTCGCGCATGCCAGAGCGATCGGATCGAGCCCCGCGAATACTCCGGGTTCTCGATGTAGCGAGCCTGCAGCCCGGCACATCTCGTTCCGATCCGCTCTCGGATCAGCTCCTTCAGATGCCCGACCACGAGCACCGCCTCCTTGATCCCAACCTCACTCAGAGAGGAGAGCATACGCTCCAAGAGACTCTTCCCTCCGACATCAAGGAGGCACTTGGGAGTTCGATCGGTCAACGGCGAGAGCCGCCGGCCGATCCCCGCCGCGAGAATTATCGCTTTCATTGTCGGATCTCGGATGTCGGATTTCGGATAACAGATCTCCGTTGTTCGAATTCTGACATCTGAGATCTGTGATCGATGATCAATGGGTGTTTAGCACGTCGGTGAGGGCCTGAATGAACTCTTGGTATTCATCAAGCGTGACGTCGCCCATGTTGGCCACGCGAAAGATAGTGGGCGCGAGATGGCCCTGACCCGCATAGATGACGAACCCCCGCGCTTTGAGCTGGTCGTGCAGCGTCCGGTACGTGAACCCCGGAGGGAGATTCATCGATGTAATCGTGTGAGACCGATACTCCGGTGGAAGGAGGAAGCTCAAGCCAAGTGCTCCACACCCTTGGCGGATCAATGCCGAAGCCCTCGCGTACCGCTGAGTTCGCGCTTCGACACCCTCCTCAATCAGCTCCGCCAGGGCCTCGTCCAGTCCGTAGAAGGCCGGGATCGCCGGAGTGAAAAGAGGTTCCCCTGTTTCCTGGGCGTGCCGGTTCTCCCAGAGGCTCAGGTAAAGCGAGCGCGGTTGAACCGTTGAGAGCTGTTCCATCGTTGTGTCCCTCACAAGCACAAAGGCCACTCCCGGCACTCCCTGAACGCATTTGTTCGCGGTTCCCACGCAGAGGTCGATACCGGCCGCGTCCAGATCCAGCGGCTCGCCTCCAAGCCCTGAGATCGAATCCACCAGAAAATGTTTGCGGTGACGCTTCGCGAGCGCTCCGACCTCACGGACCGGATTGATCAGTCCGGTGGTCGTCTCGTGGTGGACCATCGCCAGGGCCTGAATCGATCGATCCTCCTCGAGGATCTGTTCGATCCTTGGAAGATCGGGCCGTGCTGTCCACTCCGCGCGGACAGCCTTCACGTCGATCCCGTGCAGGGACGCGATTCGGGCGATCCGCTCGCCGTAGACGCCATTAACCACCACCAGAAGGCGCTGTCCTCGGTCCAGTGACGAACTGATCGCGGCCTCCAGTGCCGCGGTCCCTGAGCCGGAGATCAGCACCGAGGTGAAGTCATTCGGCGCAAACGCGCGGAGGAGCCGTGATCGGATCGACGCCATCAACCGGGCGAAGTCGTCCTCCCGGTGACAGATGTCCTCCCGCAACAACGCCTGCCGCACGCGCTCCGAGATGTTCACTGGCCCAGGATTGAGTAGAATCGTTCTTTTCATCTCACGCTTCACTCTTCACACCAGAAACGGGATTCGCGATTGGAGATCGGAATGCGAACCCCGATTCCCGAACCCCGAACCCCGTCCACCCTTCACTCTTCACGCTTCACTGCGTTCCGGAAACGGTCTCTGATCGTTTCCGGGGAATACGGGATCCTCGGCACTTCGGCCTCGGCTTGATTCACTTTGACCAGGAGAAACGTCGGCCCCTCCTCGGTGAGCGCTTGTCGAGTGGCGTCGCGCAACTGGTCAGCCTGCGTGACGAACGCGCTTCGGCGATAGCCGGCTCCGGCTGCCAGGCGATTCAGTCTCACATCTCGTGAGAGAGAGCGCTGATTGCCGGTCGAGCCGTACACCTCGTTGTCGAAGACGATGTGGATGAAGCGCTTCGGTTGGCTTGATCCCACCATGGCGAGGATGCCGAGGTTCATCAGCAGATTTCCGTCGCCATCAAAGACGAGGACGGTTCGATTGCTCGTGAGCGCCAAGCCGAGGCCGATGGCTGAGGCCAGCCCCATGGACCCGATCATGTAGAAGCTCTCAGGCCGGTCCTTGATGGCGAATGACTCGCGGCAGATGTAGCCGTTCGCGTGGATGACCGGCTCATCGCCGAGCTCGGCCAGCACCTGGCGCATCGCCTCCATCCTTGAGAGCGGGGTTCGGGAATCGGGGATCGCAGGTCGGGGATCGTGATCACGGGGTTTTCGCGATTTCCTAATCCCGAACCCCGAACCCCGAACCCCGAATCGAACCCCGAACCCCGAACCCCGAACCCCGAACCCTCGTAGGGCTCCAGCAGTTTGGGTGGCAGCAGAAGCGCCACGGGCTCCATGCGCTTGTTCATCTCACCTGCCGCCCAGGCGAGGTCGTCGGCGATGGAATCGGGGGCGAGCGTCCGGCGCGCGATCCCCAAAAGATCCAGCAGACCCGGCGAGATCTCCCCCATCAGGACGTGCTCTGGCGCGTCCTTCCCGCCAAACCCGCGCCAAGTCACCACGAGCAGGCAGGGAAGCTTGTACATGAGCGAGAGCGAGGCCAAGGCGTTCAAGCTCGTGCCGAGCCCTGAGTTCTGGATCAGCACGGCCGGCTGCCGTCCACCAAACCACGCCCCGGCTGCGACCCCGACCGCGGCATCTTCTCTGATCGCGGTCAGGTAGGGGAGACGCGGGTGCGCTTCGAGAAGCTCCACCGCTCCCTCGAAGAGCGAGCAGGGAACCCCGGTGAAGAAATCAAACCCGAAGCGCTCCAGAAGCGCTGCGAACTCTTTGCTTGTCATTGTTCGCCGCTGGTGCCGGATGACATTGGGGCGATCCGGACCTACTCGCAGGTCGTGATCAGTGAATGCCCGCTGTCAGCCATCAGCATTCAGCGGTCAGCTTCTCGAAACTTGCTGAGAGCTGATGGCTGCTCTCTATGTCCTGATTTCAGCCCAGGCCCGCTGATAATCGTCGAAGGTGTCGATCTCCAGCCACCCTTTGTAGATGTTGATGCAGGAGACCGTGTGCCCATGGTTGATCAGCTCCTGGAGCATGTCAGTCATGGCGGCCCGTTCGAGCCGGTCGGCTTCGTGAACAGGCTGGTTCACTCTCTCCTTCAGCGTGTGGTAGACCTCGCGGAGGCGCGCGGTTCCGGCCTCAGAGAAGAGCGCCATTCCGATAAACTCCCCGGTGGCTTCGTCGGGATGAACGCGCTGCCCGATCTTGAGCAGTCGATCTTCTTCGTCGCTCGGGAGAAAGCGGTGGCGAACGCGCGGCGGGTTCTCAGTCACCACCAGGTCCATCGGCTTGGCCAGCGGCAGGAGCCGCTCCTTCTGATCGATCCAGGCCCGATCCACGATAATGGCGGATTCGGATTGGGATCGGAGAAGCTTTTCCAGCACCGACTGGTCGAAGAGGATATCGGAGTAGAGGAACAGCACTCGGCCCTGAAGCTCCGGCTCCGCGACGAAGAGCGAGGCCACTTCTCCGGTCTCGTCGTAGCGGTCGTTGTCGTAGTACCGGGGACCCAAAAGCGTGAGTGTCTGTTTCTGATAGCCCCGGATCACCACCACATCGTGGACGCCGGCCGCGCCGAGCGTTTCGAGCTGCCGCTCCAGGATGCTCTTCCCCTTGATGTCCAGGAGGCACTTCGGACGGTCCTCGATCAGGGGAAGGAGCTGCTTTTCAAACCCCGCCGCGATGATGATCGCGCGGACCGTTTCAGTTTTCGTCGGGAGAAACTCCGCTTCCGATGCCTTCAGCTCGTCCACGCCAACGTGGCGGTAGACTTCTTCGAGCGGAACGATCTGCGAGGTCACGGCCGCAAGATGCCGTTCTCGGTGGAGGATGTCCAGCACGCCCTCCATCCCCTTGATCGCGGCGCGCAGCACCTGGTTGGCAAAGATCGCCAGCTTGACGCCCGCGGCTTCGAGCTCTTCCATCCGAACGTCGGGGTAGAGCGTGGGGACCACGACCAAGCGCGTGGGGCGATCCCAGAGCCGGGCAAAGGTCAGCACTTCCTCGGCAGTCGGGGCCTTGGAGTGGATCAGAATCGCGTCCGCTCCCGCATCGGCGTACGCGCGCGCGCGGGTGAGCGCCTCGTCCATCCCCCAGCCGGCGATGAGCGCCTCGGTGCGCGCGATCACGACGAAGTCCGGGTCGCGCTGCGTTCGCTTCGCGGCCCGGATCTTCCCCGCGTGCTCCTCCACGGTGGCAAGCTCTCGCCGGATCCCCGGGTAGAGGCTGCACCGCTTCGGGAAGATGTTGTCCTCGATCGAGATCCCGGCGATCCCGACCTTCTCGTACTCTTCCACGGTCCTGATCACGTTGATCGCGTTCCCATAGCCGTTGTCGCAGTCCGCGATCACCGGGATCGAGACCGCGTCGTTGATGTGGCGGGCCGAGGTTCTCGGTCATCGTGAGGAGGTTCGCGTCGGCCATGGCGCGCTGCGCGGCCGAGACGGTGAAGCTGGAGGCCCAAACCAGCGGAAACCCGGCGGCCTCGATCAGCTTGGCGCTGATCGCGTCGTGGGCGCCGACCGCGATGCTGAGTGCCGGCCGGCTGAGGATCTCTCGGAGGTCTCTTGCTTTGGGCATCACTGGTGAGGGGTCGGGGGCTAGGGGCCAGGGACTGGCTGAATCAGCCTTGCGGACCCCTAGCTCCTGACCCCTAGCTCCTTTCGTTAGTTTTTCACGCCCTTTTTCAGGGCGGCGTCCTCCTCCAGAGTGAACTCATCCTGCTTGGTCTTCATCTTCTTTACCAGCTCCTGGTACGAGGCGGTCTGGATGATCTTGTTGAACTGCGTGCGATAGTTCGAGACGAGGCTCACGTTCTCGAGTATCACATCGTAGACCATCCACCGGTCACCACGCTGCAGCATCCGGTAATCGATCGACGCTTCCGTGCCCTGTTTGGTGACGATCTTGGTGCGGACCGTTGCCAGATCACCGTCAATCGTCTCTGCCAGGTACACGACTTTCTCTCCGCCGTAGAGGTCGATCTTTCCGATGTACGATCGCTCGAGGAGGTCGGCGAAGAGGTTGACGAACTCTTCCCGCTCCCTCTCCGACCGCGCCTGCCAGTGGCGGCCGAGCGAACGCTTGGCGGTCTCGCCGAAGTCGAAGAGATCGTTCGCGATCTTCCGGACCGCAGCGCGCCGCTCCTTGGCTCTTGTCTCAGACTTCATCGTTGGATCTTCCAGGATCTTGATCACGCGGTCGATGCCGCTCTTGAGTTGATCGGTTGGGGCCCCCGCCCATGCCGCGCTCGCAATCAGGATGGCCACCACCGACATGGGAACCGCACGCCACAATGTTCGAGTCATCAATCGACCTCCCTTGTGCACACGCGCCGCATTGGGAGCGGCATGCCTCACACTTTGCCGAAGATGTATTTCGAGAGCAGTTCCTCGAAATCGACGGGCGCTTCCACCTCCCGGATCTTTCCGTTCGGTGGAATGAGCCGGTCAGACCCACCGGGATTCAATCGGACGAACTTCTCGCCGATGAGCCCTTTCGTTTTGATCGACGCGATCACGTCCTCCTGGAGCTTGATTCCGGATTTGATCCGGAACGTGACCCGCGCCTGGAAGTCGGGTGAGAGTATGATCGACTCGACCCGTCCCACCTCGACCCCGGCGATCTCCACTGATGTCCCCGCCTTCAACCCGCCGACCGTGGGGAAATCGGCGTAGAGGACATACCCCTGCCGCCCCCATAGCTCGACCTTCCCCAGCTTGACCGAGAGATAGCCGAGCGCCAGCGCGCCAAGGATCACGAATATTCCCACTCCGACTTCAACGAACGATCGCTTCATGATACCCCTCAGGTTGGTTTGATAGGCCCCTCAATCTCACCGCGGATGAACTGCCGGACCACCTCGTTGGTCGATGACTGGATCGCCTCCGGACTGCCGATCTCCACGATGCCGCCATCGTGCAGCATCGCGACGCGGTTCGCGATCTGAAAGATGTCAGGGATCTCGTGACTGACCATCACGCCCGTGAACTGGAACTTCTGGTGGAGATCGAGGATCAGATGGTGAATCGTCGTGCAGAGGATAGGGTCCAATCCCGTGGTGGGCTCGTCCAGCAGGACGATTTCGGGCTGGGCCACCAGCGCGCGCGCAATGGATACCCGCTTTCGCATCCCGCCTGAGATCTCGGCGGGGTACTTGTGCCCCATCTCTCTGAGCCCGACCTGATCGAGCTTCTCCTGGACCCGCTCAGCAATCTCGGCGCGGGGGAGCTTCGTGCGCTCCCGCAGCGGGAACGCGACGTTCTCGAAGACGCTGAGCGAGTCAAAGAGCGCGCCGCCCTGAAACACCACGCCGAGCTTCTCGCGGTACTGGTCGAGCGCCCGTCCCCTGAGGACGCCGATATCGGCGCCGTCAACGAGGATCCTCCCGTTGTCGGGACGGAGAAGCGTCATCAGGTGCTTGATGAACACGCTCTTTCCGATGCCGCTCTGCCCGATGACAACGACCAGCTCCCCTTTCGTGATCTCTAGGTTGAAGTCTTTGAGGACGTGCTGACGCCCAAAGGCCTTGTGGAGATTCTCAACCCTGATCATGGCAGCACAGAGCCCAAGAAGTAGTCCCACACCAGGATCAGGATCGCGCAGATCACCACCGCCTCGGTCGTAGCCCTGGCGACCCCTTCGGTCCCGTGGCCGGTGTAGAAGCCTTTGTAGGTGCAGATCCAGGTCACAATCACCCCGAAGGAGAGCGATTTCCAGAAGCCGTTCCAGATGTCGTCCATTGAGACGAACGTCTGCATCTCCCCGAAGTAGGTGCCCGAGGAGAGCCCGAGCAGCTCGACGCCCACGAGGTAGCCGCCGAAGATGCCGACCACATCAAAGATAGCGGTGAGGAACGGGAAGGTGATGAAGCCGGCCACGATGGATGGGACAATCAGGTAACGCATGGGATTCAGCCCCATGACCTGAATGGCGTCGATCTGCTCGGTGATCCGCATGATCCCGATCTCAGCGGTGAGCGCCGAACCGGTGCGTCCGGTCACCATCAGCGCGGAGAGGACCGGCCCCATCTCGCGGATCAGCGCGAGCGCCACCGCGGGCCCGAGCAACGCCTCGGAGCCAAAGCGCTCAAGCGTGAGGAACGTCTGAAGCGCGAGCACCATCCCCGTGAACGCGCCGGTGAGGACGATGATCGAGAGCGAGCGCACCCCGATGAAGTGGACCCGCTGCAAGAGCTGTCGGCCTTTGAACGGCGGAATGAAGATCCACGCCACGGCCTGCCCGAGAAAGAGGCCAAACCGGCCGAGCGACGCGATCCAGTTTAACGTGTTGCCTCCGAGACTCCCGATTGGTTGCTCTATCGAGCGCGCATTCATCCGCGTGCCTGCCGATAGACTCCGAGGGCCCACAGCGGGAAATATTTCGCGTAGAGATGATATTTCAAATAGAAGACCCGCGGGAAGCCGGTGCCGTTCCAGTAGGGATCTTCCCACGCGCCATTGGCGTCTTGGTGATCAACGAGAAACTGGATGCCCCGCTCGACCGCGCTCCCGTCAGTCACGCCACCGGCAAAGAGGCCGAGCAGCGCCCACGCCGTCTGGCTTGGCGTTGAGAAGCCTGTTCCCGCGAGCGATGGGTCCTGATAGCTGTCGCAGGTCTCGCCCCACCCGCCATCGGGATTTTGCTTCGCCATGAGCCAGCGGAGCGCGCGCTGCACGTGCTCTGCCTGGAGATCTTCCCCGGTCGCGCGCAGCCCGCGCAGCACTGACCAGGTGCCGTAAATGTAGTTGACCCCCCAACGCCCGAACCAGCACCCTGCAGGGGTTTGCGACCGCTTCAGGAATTCGATCGCCCGCCGCGCCGGCTCAACGCCCTTCGTGTATCCGAGCGCGCCCAGGAGCTCGAGCCCGCGCCCTGTGAGGTCCTCAGTGGATGGGTCGAGCAGCGCTCCGTGATCGGCGAACGGAATGTTGTTCAGGAAGAGGTGGTTGTTGTCAGCATCAAACGAGCCCCAGCCGCCGTCGCGTCCCTGCATTCCCAGAAACCAGTGCAGCCCGCGACTGATCGCCTGCGTTTTGCGCGCCTCGTGCGGGAGCGCAATCTGGTTGATGGCCATGATCGCCATGGCCGTGTCATCCAGATCCGGATAGAAATCGTTGGCGTACTGAAACGGCCACCCGCCCGGCGCGATCCCAGGGCGCTTCACCTGCCAATCACCGGGAGCCAGAATCTGCTCGTCGAGCAGCCATTCGGCCGCCCGGATGAGCGCGAGGTCATTTCCGGGGAGCCCGGATGCGAGCAGGGCGTTGGCCGCCAACGCCGTGTCCCAGACCGGTGAGACGCACGGTTGATAGTGGAGTGTCTCATGGTCTTCTATCGCGAGCGCCTCGATCTCTTTGAGCTGCCCTTGGATCAGGGGGTGGTCATCCGGATACCCCAGCGCTCTCATTGCCAGCACCGCGTTCGCCATCGCAGGGTAGATCCCCCCGAGCCCGCCCGGAACTGCCACGCGCTCTTCCATCCACTGTCGCGCGGAGTCGATGGCGCGCTCGCGGAGCGGTCGCGGCCCCCACCGCTCCCAGAGCTTGAGCCCTTGGTCAATCGTCAGGAAAACGTTCTTCCATGTGATGGGCATCGGATCCCGCCGGAGCTTCATTCTCTTGGGATCCCTCCCCCCAGGCCAGAGCTCGTCGAGCGAACACCAGGCTGGCAGGCGCTTCACCGGCTGTCGATCCAGGAGGATCAGGAGCGGGACAATGACGGTCCGCGACCAGTAGGAAACTTCATAGATGTTGAAGTACGACCAGCGAGGCAACAACATGATCTCCGCAGGCATGGTGGGAACGGCCGACCAATCGTACTCGCCGAAGAGCGCGAGACTGATCTTGGTGAAGACGTTGGCTTCGGGGGGTCCGCCTCGCGCGCGGATGTGCTCGCGCGCGCGTTGCATCGCCGGGTCATCCGGCGAGACCGCGCAGAGCTTCATCGCGAAGTACGCTTTGATGGTGACGGAGAGATTGGCGGCGCCACCAGGATAGAGGGGCCATCCGCCATCGGGGAGTTGGCGACTTCTCAGATAGCGCACCGCCTTCGCGTCGCGCTCTGGATCCTCGCGGTCGAGGAGGCGCATGAGGAGCAGGTATTCCGAGGTGATGGTGGCGTCCGCCTCGAGCTCGCCGCCCCAGTGGCCGTCAGGGGCCTGAGTCCTCGACAGGAACGACTGCCCCCGCTCGATGGCGTTGTGGACCCCTTCCATCTTTCCAATCATGACAGTAGTTTGGCTGAATGTGCTGAGGCGCGCAAAAGTTTTCTTATCCTAACATGGCCAAACTGGAAAGGACAACCTCTTCGGACATTTCTCCTTGCAAAATATGCCAGATTTGGATACCCTGCCCGCAGGTTTTGCCTCACATGGCAGAGGCCATCCGCTTGGTTGTAGGGACCGTCTCGTTCCGTCCCTACGTGGTCTGTTTTCTGGTCTTCTATCTCTACGCGGCGACCCGGGACCTCGGTTGGCGACGCGCCGGAGTCCTGACGCTCTATGGGTGGGCCATCGCGTTTCTGGCTGAGTACGCCTCCACCCACATCGGAGTTCCGTTTGGGCTTTACCACTACACCGGAAACACGATCGGCCAGGAGTTGTACGTCGCGAATGTGCCGTTCTTCGATTCCCTCTCGTTTACCTTTCTTGCATACACCTCGTTCTCTCTCGCGCGTTGGACATTGGGACGGGGCCAGGGTGTCGGGGTGACATTGCTGGCCGGTGTGTTGATGATGCTGCTTGACGTGGTGATCGACCCGCTGGCGGTGCGTGGCGACCGCTGGTTTCTCGGTCGCATCTTTTACTACCCGGAGGGCGGGGTCTATTTCGGTGTCCCGCTTTCGAACTTCCTCGGCTGGGCGGTCGTGGGGTCGGTGATCATCGCAGGGTACCTGGCGGTGGCGGGCGGGGAGGTTCAAGATCGTCCAACGCTCGGGGTCGCCCTCTACTATGCGATCCTCGCCTTCAACCTCGTGATGACATGGTGGATCGGCGAGGCCCTGCTCCTCCTGTGTGGAATTCTGCTCCACGTCGGGACATTTCTGTTACTCTGGTTCGCGAGGGGGATTGGCCAGTCCCATCGGAGCTTCGCCAGTGTTTAATCCGGGCGAATCCTCATAACGCGTACAGGAAAGAAGCAGGATGAGCGTACCGCTCTCGCAGATGTGGGCAGTCACCGCGTACGTGCTGAAGCAGAAGCTTACAGGACAGAAACGCTACCCCCTGGTGCTCATGCTGGAGCCGCTGTTCCGGTGCAATCTGGCGTGCGCCGGGTGCGGGAAGATCCAGTACCCTGCCCAGATATTGAGAAAGCACCTCTCGGTGGAGCAGTGCCTCAAGGCGGTTGACGAGTGCGGCGCGCCGATCGTCAGCATCCCGGGCGGTGAGCCGTTGATGTACCCGGAGATCGGCCCCCTCGTGGAGGAGCTGGTGACCCGCAAGAAGTACATCTACCTCTGCACCAACGCCATCTTGCTCAAGGAGAAGCTGGAGCAGGGGGTCTTCAAGCCGTCCAAATATCTCTCGTTCAGCGTGCACATGGATGGCCTGCGCGAGGAACACGACGAGGCGGTCTGTCGCGACGGGGTCTACGACCAGGCCGTGGAGGCGATCAAAGAGGCCTTGAAGCGCGGGTTCCGTGTCACCACGAACACCACGCTCTTTGATGGCGCCTCGCCGTTGCGGGTCCGGCAGTTCTTCGACGAGATGGTGAATCTAGGCGTGGAAGGCATGATGCTCTCGCCCGGCTACAGCTACGCCAAGGCGCCTGACCAAGAGCACTTCCTCCGGAGAAGCAAGACGAATGATCTTTTCTCCCAGATTCTCTCAAACCCGAAGAGGCGCTGGCGCTTCAACCAATCGCCGCTCTTCTTGCAATTTCTGATGGGCAAGCGCGACTACGAGTGCACCCCATGGGGGAACCCCACATACAACATCTTTGGCTGGCAGCGCCCGTGCTATCTCCTGCAGGAAGGATATGCCGAGAGCTTCCAGGATCTCATGACCAACACGCGCTGGGAGAACTACGGGAGAAAGAGCGGAAACGAGAAGTGCCAGGACTGCATGGTCCACTGCGGCTTTGAGGCGACTGCGGTGGATGAGACCTTCGGCAGCTTGCGGGGATTCCGCGACACCGTCGCCGCCACCCTCACCGGAAAGCTGTGACGCTCTTGCCAACCCCTAACCCCTAACCCCGAACCCGGAACGACATGTCGCTTGAAGGCTGGATGCCGGTGATCAACGACTACTTGAGCCTCGCCGAGGTGATCGACCTCGCGTTCGACTACCGGGGCAACACCACCATCATCAAGAATGATGGGGTTGACATCGTGGGCTACATCTTCAATCGGAACCGGGACGTGCCCGAGCCTTACATCCAGTATTTCGATCAGGCCGGGAACGGGCCGTTCAAGCTTTTCTACTCGGAGATCCAGAACATTAAGTTTACCGGCAAGGACACTGCAGCGGGCAGCTCCTGGCAGGCGTGGGTGGAGCGGAAGGAAAAAGAGAAAGGTGAGAGGGCCGCTCCCGCCTCTGCAGATTCAGCGTGAGTGACGTTCTTGTCCTCACCGGGGTCGAGCTCGAGACTCGAACCATCGCACGCGAGCTTGAGCTGCCGCCTCTCCGAGATTTTACCTTTCCCGTGTTCGGACGCGGGACGGTTCGTCTCGCGCCCATGGGGCTGCGCGCGACTCTCCTCAACCAGCGTTGGGCGTCTCTGCTCGATGGCCTCCGCGATCCTCTGGTTCTTTCGGCGGGCGTCTGCGGCGGGCTCGATCCACGCCTCACATCTGGGAGTGTAGTCGTTCCCGAAAGCGTGCTGAGCCCGTCCGGAGAGCGGTTCAACGTCACGCCATCGCGCCACGCCGCGGCCCTCAGCGCTGGAGCGGGTCAAGGCGCGACCGGATGCCTTGTGACGTCGCGGGACATTGTCTCAACCCCAAAAGAGAAATCCGAGCTTCGCGCGAGGAGTGGCGCGGTGGCGGTCGATATGGAGTCATCACTCATTCTGAGCGCGGCTGCGGCGTCCGGCTGCGCGTCCCTCGTGGTCCGGGGAGTCTCGGACGATGCGAACCAGGCAGTGCTGCCTGAGCTGATCGCTCTCGTGACTCCAGAAGGCCGCGTGCGCCGAGCCAGGGCTGTCGCGCTCGCCCTGACTCAGCCCGCCGCGATCCCGCAGGCGTTTGCGCTTCAGCGCTGCACGCGTCGCGCGCTCAAGGCCGTCGCGCGACTGCTCGCCACCCTCATCACCTAATACACAGTCTTCGTATGATCGACGCACTGGTCACTGGCGGGACCGGCTTCGTTGGCGCCAACCTGATCCGCGAGCTCTTGGCTGAAGGCTCCACTGTCCGCGCGCTCGCGCGAAAGGGGAGCGATCAACGAGCGCTGAACGGCTTGACGGTCGAGCTGGCCGAAGGCGACCTGCGGGATCCCACATCGCTTCGGCGCGCGCTGGGCGGTGTTCGCTGCCTCTATCACGTGGCTGCCGACTATCGCCTCTGGGTTCCGGACCCTGAGGCCCTCTACCGGACCAATGTTGAAGGGACGCGGGCACTGTTCGAAGCGGCGCTGGACGCTGGAGTCGAGCGCGTGGTCTACACGTCAAGCGTCGGCGCGCTGGGAATCCCGGACGACGGGGCCCCGGGGACGGAAGAGACGCCGGTGAATCTTGACGCCATGGTTGGTCACTACAAGCGCTCCAAGTTTCTCGCGGAGCGGGTGGCTGAGGAGTTCGCTGGGAAAGGGCTCCCCGTGGTGATCGTGAACCCTTCGACTCCCATCGGGCCGTGGGATGTCAAGCCCACGCCGACCGGACAGATGATCGTGGACTTCTTGAAGGGGCGCATGCTCGGTTACCTGGAGACCGGACTCAACCTCGTGCATGTGAAGGATGTGGCTCGAGGGCACATGCTCGCGGCGGAGCGGGGGAGAGTCGGAGAGAAATATATCTTGGGGAACCAAAACCTCTCGCTGAAGGAGATCTTCGAAATTCTTGCGCGCCTCACCGGACGGCCCGCGCCACGCCATCGCATTCCTTATCGAGTGGCGTTTGCGGCGGCGTTCTGCGCCGAAGGATGGGCCCGGCTGAGCCGGCGACCGCCCCGTGTCGCGCTCACCGGTGTGCGAATGGCAAAGAAGCGAATGTACTTCAGCCCTGAAAAGGCGATCCGTGAGCTCAAGTTCCCTCAAACCCCGGTCGAAGATGCGCTCCGTGACGCGGTCGCCTGGTTCAGCCGCCACGGCTACGCTTAGCAGGCTGTTGAAAAAGGCCCATCTGCGGCGTTGGCTCGGTTGTGCCTCCCTGCGACGTACAACCGCGTACGTCTCAGTCGTCCCAACCTTCGCCGCCTTGCATCTGGACCTTTTTGAACAGCCTGACCTGACAGGGTGCTTTTCAACATTCCGGTACCATGCTTGTTCGCTCAACCTCTGCACGTTCCCATCAACCCGCATTCCGGGTCCGGTCCCCGGGCTTGAGCACCCGTCCGCCATAGTCATTGTTTTACGAACCCCGGACCCCGAGCCCCGAACCCCGAAGCTGCGAAGTTTGTCGGCACGGGGCTAGTACATTTTCTTGACCCCTAAAAACTGGAGTGCCATAATCGCGGCACGCCGTTTGCCGCAACAGAACCGGTGGCCGACCATGGATACCTCAAAGCTTGCCGCGGCCTTGACCAAGCGAAGCCGGTCGAATTTCTACTACGCGTTCCGTTTCCTGCCCCGGGACCAGCGCGAGGCGATCTACACCATCTACGCGTTCTGCCGGACTGTGGACGACATCGTTGACCTTGGCAGCGATGTGACGGCGCAGCGACAGTTGCTCGCGCGCTGGCGTCAGGAGCTGGCGCGTTGCTACCATGGCGCTCCGGACGGGCAGCTGGGCGAACAGTTGGCCCAGGTCGTGAGGCGCTTTTCGATCTCCCGCCAGCACCTGGAGGCGATCATCGACGGGGTTGAGATGGACCTGGACCGGAACCGTTACGAGACGTTCGACGAGCTGTATGAGTACTGCTATCGCGTGGCCTCCGCCGTGGGGCTCTGCTGCATCGAGGTCTTCGGGTGCGCCGCGCCATCGGCTCGCGACTATGCGGTCAAGCTGGGGGTCGCTCTTCAGCTCACGAACATCATGCGGGACCTCAAGCCTGACGCCGAGCGAGGTCGCGTCTACCTCCCGCTGGTGGAGCTGAAGCGCTTCGCCTATCCGGAGGCGGATCTCTTGGCGGGTCGCTACACGCCAGCGTTCGTGGAGCTGATGCACTTCCAGGCCGAACGGGCCCGCGGCTTCTACCAGGGCGCCCGGGCAGCCTATCCGAAGCAAGAGGCCAAGCGACTTGTGGCCGCGGAGAGTATGGGGCAGATTTACTACGCGCTCTTTCGCGCGCTCGAAGCGAGCGAGTTCCGCGTCTTCGATCGTCGGATCAGGATTCACGCCGGCCGCAAGCTGCTGATCGCCCTACGCTGCTGGATGAAGGCGCGATTCGTATGAGAGCGGCGGTCTCAGCGGGGCGCGGAAGCGCCGAGCTGCGAGAGTGGCCCACGCCGGTCATTGGCCCGGGTGAGCTACTGCTCAGGCTCAAGGGGTGCGGGCTCTGCGGCTCTGACATCGCGAAGATCGTTCGAGAGAGCGTCGCGCCTCCCGCGGTGTTTGGCCACGAAGTGGTCGGTGAGGTCGTCGAGGTGGGCAAGAGCGTTGAGGCATTCCGCGTGGCGGATCGCGTGGTCGCGGCTCACCACG
>Ga0209342_10003070_pt1 | contig 17694 bp, 17 predicted proteins | sample RifCSP16_2_FD_184023 | JGI IMG/M metagenome (GOLD analysis project Ga0209342, IMG submission 184023) | Soil microbial communities from Rifle, Colorado - Rifle CSP2_sed 16_2 (SPAdes) (version 2) | ecosystem: Environmental > Terrestrial > Deep subsurface > Rock core/Sediment | place: Rifle... | reverse complement strand
TCTCCGCCGGAAGGAGTGCGTCGATTCGGATCTCTTGAGTCATGGGTCGGGCCGAGTCTCCTGCGTCCGAGAGTCTATTTGTCTGACAATAGAATAGTGCAGGTTCAGCCTGCGGGCCAGCGTCGAGCGCTACATGTGAAATATATCACATACTGTGATCGGCTTTTGGCCCGGATCCCGTCGCCTCGGACTGCCGCCCGAGACGAACCGGCGGTAGGTTCACCAGGATCGCCGCCGAGAGAACCATCAGACCGCCAACCGCCTCCAATCCACCCAGACGCTCCCCCAGGAAGATGGCTGCCAGCAGCACAGTGAACACCGGCTCGAGCGTGCTGATCAGGGAGGCCGCGGTCGGGCCCACGCGGACGAGGCCCGCAAGGAATGCCAGCAGCGGCAGGATGGTGTTGAAAACGACCATCCCCGCGAGGATCCAGCCTCCAAATGGGGGGAGTTGAATGGCAAGGCTGTGCGTCGCCGCACCGACGACGAGGAAGTAACCGGTTGCCCCGGCGGTGATCCAGCCCGTGCTGACCAGCGGACCGATCTGACGGACGATGGTCCCGCTGACCATGATGTACACCGAATAGCACACGGCTGCGGCGACCACAAGCGCCGCGCCGATCAGATCCAGCCCCGCCCCGCCACCCAGCCCCGGCGGACCCCACGGTCGGATCGTCAACACAATCCCGGCCAGGCCGAGCCCCACCGCCCCTAACTCCTCCAGCCGAGGCCGAGACCTGTGGACCCTCCAGGCTAGCAGGCTCACAAGCGCCGGATAAATGTAGAGCAGGACGGAGCTCATCGAAGCGGGGATCCGCTGAAGACCGGCGAAAAACAACGTCGCCTGAACGCCATACAGCAGACCCAGGCCCAGGAGAGCGCGGCCTGCCCGCCCACCCGGGTAAAGCGGAGTGCGCCGACGCAGGACCAGGTACCCCAGGATGATGATTGAAGCACCCCCGAACCGCACGCTGAGGACGCCAGCAATGCTCAAGCCGGCGGCGAAGGCGAGCTTGGCCAGGATCGGGAGCCCGGAGTAGCCTGCCGCCGACAAGGCGCACATAGCGGCGCCGAACCAGCGTGATCCCGATACGACGCCCGGACTTGGTCCATTTGCGACGATGAGTTGGGTCGTTGAAGGGAGAGGATCCGACATGAGCAGTCATCTCGGTGGGCGTCAGCGGTAAAGGGCGGGTTGTCTGGGAGGTGTCGAACGATGGCTCCACGGTGTCCCCGATGAAGTATACAGCCTGGGATCTACGCCACGCCGGTAGGAAGTGGCGCAGAATGCCGAATGATGCGGGCGACTGAATGGCCGGATCGGGATGATCTCACCGGGCGTGCGGCCCTTCGGCAGTGCCGCGGCCCCCTGAAGTGGAAGTGGGGTAGAATTCGCTTCAGGAAGGCGCGGGATGGCGACTCGAGATCGGCGTATACGGACAGGCAATGTTTCGGCGGATGCGGTCCGTCCGGCCCGACGGCCGGAGTGGATCAAAGTTCGCGCGCCGTCTGGCGAGACGTACGAACGCCTGCGTACGATGATGCGTTCGAAAGCGCTGCACACGGTCTGCGAAGAGGCGATGTGCCCGAACATTGGGGAGTGTTGGGGATCGGGAACGGCAACGTTCTTGATGATGGGCGATGTCTGCACTCGTTCCTGTGGCTTTTGTGACATCAAGACCGGTCGCCCAGCCGCACTCGACTGGCTCGAGCCGGAGCGCGTGGCCCGCGCCGTCCAGCGAATGGGGCTGCGGCATGCGGTCATCACCAGCGTTAACCGTGACGAACGTCCTGACGGCGGTGCGCCGATCTTCGCTATGGTCATCCAGCGGATTCGTGAGATCCACCCGGGTTGCTCGATCGAGGTACTAATCCCGGATTTCAAGGGTTCAATCGAAGCGCTCAAGACCGTGATGGATGCGCGGCCCGAGATCCTTAATCACAATGTTGAAACCGTTCCGCGGTTGTTCAAGCGGGTCCAGCCGCAGGATCACTTCGAATGGGCCAAGGCCACACTCTCCAACGCCAAGCGACTTGACGCCGACGTCCTGACGAAATCGGGGATCATGGTTGGCCTGGGGGAGACTCCGGACGAGGTCCGCGAGACGATGCGCGATCTTCGATCATGGGCGGTCGACATCCTAACCCTCGGCCAATACCTTCAACCCTCGAAGCGTCACCTTCCCGTGGAGCGTTACTACACACCGGACGAGTTCCAGATACTGAAGGAATATGGCCTCGAGATCGGGTTTCGTTGGGTGGAAAGCGGCCCATTGGTCCGGTCTTCCTACCATGCCGAGGAGCAGGTACGGGCGCTGAGCACCGTCCATCGGGGGCTGTACGGCGATTCAGCGGCAAGCCCGTCCTGATCTTCTGGTCAGCCCAATCGAGCTGATCCATGTCCCAGGCGGCACTCCCCCAATGGTCGTGCCGACTCCGCAGAGAAACTCCATCACGATCGCCAATCCCACGTGAGGGGAAGGGAGAGCAATGGAGTCCCTAACCCGAGAGCAGAAGGTCCCCGGCCACCACGCGGAGCGTCTGTTTGATGGCATCGAACGTTTCCGCAAAGGGTGGGCGCGCTATCATCGGCCGGATGACGTGAACCACCTTCTCCGGCTGTTCAACAAGGTCTCGGTCAGACGTGGGTATATGCTGGACTATCTCCCGGTCGGAGGGTTGGCATCGGGATGGATCTGGCCGTTTGCGCGCAAGGCAGACCCGACGCCGGACTCGGGGCCGCCGCTGGCACTGACAGCCATGGCCCGCGATCGCTTGATCTCCATGCGAGGGAGTGGTGAACTCCGCCGGGTCGAAGTGGACACGCTCTACGCTTACTTGAGCTACGAGCCAAGTCCGCACGGTCTCTTCGAATACGCAGTATTCATCAACGAATTGTGGGCGACTAAATCCGCCTCCAAAGCCAGTGACTGGCTGGATCTTGTTCCGATCGTCAGTCGGCGCCAGTTTGATAATGTCATCCGGAAGGCTGGGGACCGGGTTGAGCGCGTAACCCGTCCTTCGATCTACGATCCATTGGCCCGGCTGGGCGGCTCGAAGGGCGGCGAGGTGCGCTTCCTGGTCTTTCAGGGCGGAGCATGGAAGAGGATCACGATCCTCATCTTGAAAGTCGATGAACAGGGCGCCGTCCGCCGAGAGTTCGGTGACCTTGTGGCCAACCTGCATTGAGGTATTCCACGGTCACTTTTCAATGAGAGACGCAATGGGAAATATCACCCGGGAAGAGTTTGAACGGATCGAGATGCGTGTCGGGCGTGTGACGGCTGTGGACGAGTTTCCTGAAGCGCGGCAGCCATCCTACCTGATGACGATCGACTTCGGGCCGGTGCTGGGCGTGAAACGGTCGTCGGCCGCGATCGAGCCTCTTTACGAACCACAGGAGCTGACAGGAAGGCTCGTCGTCGCCGTCACCAACTTCCCTCCAAAGCAGATCGCCAATCGCATGTCCGAAGTCCTCGTGCTTGCAGCAGTCAACGCCGACGGCTCGATGCGTCTGCTTCAACCGGACGGCGAAGTTGAACTGGGGGCCAGGGTGAGATAGGCCTGTCTCCGGAATCCTCGGTCTCGCTAGGCCTCTCGACAAGCAAGGATTAACGGAGCAGCCCCGCCATTCGGCGGGGCTGCGTTGTGGGCGGTTAGGAAGTTCTAGACGACGACGACGTTGGCCGCTTGAAGTCCTTTCGGCCCTTGCTCGATGGAGAACTCCACCTTCTGGCCCTCTTCCAGGGTCCGGAAGCCGTCCGCCTGGATTGCAGTGAAGTGGACGAAGACATCCGGGCCGCCTTCACGCTCGATGAAGCCGTAGCCCTTCCCGCTGTTGAACCACTTGACCGTACCGACAGCGCGTTCTGTCATTTCTTTCCTTGCCTCCTTATGGCAAACGGATATTGATTTGCCCGGTCAGCATGAAGGGCCCCGATCTGCAGTGGGTTCTTGTACCCATGCCGAGGTTTGTCCTCAGTTTCTTCCCGAGCGTTAGGCGTTTGTTTTGTTCTTCGGCGGTCGGGTTCACCCAAATGGCGGGCTACCAAACCGGCCCGAGCTGCTCGAGCTCAGGCCGTGGTCTTTCGACTTCCAGACAGAACTCATGCGCGTCCTACCGCAAGAGATATTAGCACCCATTTTTGTCTTTGTCTACCCCCTGCCCTCCAGGGGCGATCGCGGTGGAGTCAACAGGCTGCCCTGGCCTCGTTCGGCGCGCTGGCCATGTCTCAAGGCTGTTAAGTTTTACCCCCTCCCGGGTCGCGTAGTATCATTCTTGGTGCGGTCACTGGGGCTTCGCTGCCGACGCTGCCCAGTCCCGAGACATCCCGGAGGTTTGAGATTTACACCAGCGTTCTAACCGCGCACAGCTTCCTTCGCTGGATCGTATTGGTCGTGGCCGCGTGGGCGCTTTTTCGCGCCTACAGCGGATGGCTTCGCTCGAGACCCTGGTCCGTCATGGACCGTCGGGCGGGATTGTTCCTCTCCATCGCGCTTGACCTGCAGGTCACCCTGGGAGTGGTGCTGGCTTTCGTCAGTCCGCTCATTCAGAATGTGCTATTCGACCTGAGGGCGGCGGTGGAAGCGCCGCACCTGCGCTTCTTCCTCGTCGAACATCTGCCTCTGATGTTGGTCGCTCTCGTCCTGGTCCACGCCGGGAGCGGCCTGGCGCGGGCCGCGGCTGATGACCGGATGATGCACCGGCGAGCAGCGTTGATGTACACCGTTGCGGTCGTGGCGGTCGTCGTCGCAATCCCCTGGTGGCGGCCAATCCTGCCTGGCCTGGTGTGATGGGCGATTCTGACGGCGCGCCGGCCATCGCGAGCAGGCCGCCGAAACAACCCGTCTGAGGTGGCGGACAGACTGTGAGACCCGGGGCTTACCCTCACTTCTCTCGGCGACCACTTTTCGAGAGAGAGTCATCCCCTCAGTTCAGTTGGGTATTCCTCTTGGGCGACTAGTCACAAGCGAAAGCCGCAATCCGGCCTGGTCTGCCAGGCCCAGCAGAAGATCGATCTGCCTGGTAGCGCCCTGAGCTAATTCGCCCAGTCCGTCAAGGCCTCATTCGTCAGTCGGGGGTTCGCAGTTGCCCGAACCCAGGTCTGAAGCTCAGGAAATGCGGATGGTTGGGGTCAAAGCCGCGTCAGATAGTAGCCCTGGAGCGGAGAGTTCAGCGCGCCCAGCCCTGGGATTACGAAACCAATCTAGAAGAAGGCTCCGATGCGCCAGCTTTGTTGTCTCAGATCCTTGTACCTTGGAGCCCGACCGAGCAAAGCTCGGCGCACATGGCTGGGATCGGAGGCTGAGCGGAAGGGCTCTGTGGGCCGGAAGATCTCTGCCAGCGACTGAAGACTGTGCAACTGCGGCTTTGGTGAGAAGAGCTGGCGCTGGAGGTCTGGCAGAAGCGGGCAAGCTGCGATGGCAGGGGGAGCGCAAGCTGGCACTCCCCCTGTGGCCGAACGGAGGGACAGTCTCGGTGTCGACGGAGGGGCGGATCCTGAAGCACCTGAAGGACCGCGGCCAGGGACATGGCACAAGCGGTGGAAGCTGCCGTACCTCGTCCGGAGGCCCAAGAGCAATAGGGTAGCCGAGCTATGGGATCAGGTGCAGGTGGACACGGTGGTGGTGCGGCATCTGCCAGGGGAGGCGGTCTTGCAGTACACCGCCCGGAATGGGGTCTCTCGCCAGGATGTCGTCGAAGCTCGCCGCCAGGCGACGGCTGGGGCAACTGGTGTAGCAAATGCATCTCAGCGAAGGCCATCCAAGTCGGTGGGGGGTGCGGGTTCCGGGCCGGCTCGGACAGCCTTGTGCCCAGCGGGGCCATCCGTCTGCTCGGTTGGCTGCCCTGCTTTACCAAGCAGAATGGCCACTCGAGCGAGCTCAGTGGACGCACCAAGGCGGAGTTCTACCTCGACTTCGACGCGGCTCTCGGCATGAGTAGCATAAACGAGGGACTCCTTCGTTGGGAGCGGGTTCACAACACTATCCGTATACACCCTTCTCTTGGCAGGAATATCCTGGCGAAAGGGCTCCTGGAGTGCTCCCCCAGCCTCGCCCCGCTGGCTTGCTGTCTGATGGGTGTTGGTCGAGCAAGGGGGCTGGACTCAGGCGGAAAATGGGTCTATATTTGTCAGGAGGTCAGACGTCTGGCATACTGACGTCTGGCCTCGTCCGGGATCAGGTGGGGGAGCCCATGTCCAGAGAGTCCGTATTTCAATCCATCGAACAGCGCTCGGCCGTCGATGCCGTGCGCGAGCAATTGGTCGCGCTCATCCGCGAGGGAAAACTTACCCCGCATGAGCAACTCCCCTCCGAAAAGGAACTGTGTGACACTTTTGGCGTCAGCCGCCCCACTCTGCGCGAGGCGATCCATATGCTTGTGGCTGAAGGCCTGGTAGATGTTCGACGTGGACAGGGGACTTTCATCCGTCAGCCATCCTCATCGGCGGCGATCCAGGCTGATGTGGTTTCGCTTCTGTTGCCGGAAGACCTCCAGGAGATCCAGGATGCCAGGCGGCTGATCGAGCCCGAGATCGCCGCACGGGCGGCCAGCCGCGCCAGCGACACCACGCTGGATGCGCTGAGCGCACTTCTGGACCAGATGGAAGGGATCGCCCGCTCGGGCGAGAGCATTTTTGAAACAGCCTGGGATTTCCACCTCCAGCTTGCCGCGGCTGCGGGCAACGCCACCATCACAAAGCTGGTAGGAATCCTGTATGAGGCGATCCGCGTTGCCGAACGGCCACTCTATGACCGCCACTTCGATCCGCTGCAGGATATCCAGGAGCACCGTCTGCTCTTGGCCAGCATTCGACGGCGAAATCCAGACGATGCCCGCAAGGCCATGATGCGTCATCTGGGTGATGTCGAACTAGGGCTCGGCCGCGCCCTGAGGCGCGAAAGGCGCGGCGGCCAGCAGAGCGAGTAGGTAGAATTCGGCCGCTCAGCCCTATGGGGCCGGGCCCTTGCCTTCGCACGGTGCAGCCCTCAGCCTTTGAACGGAAAGGATATCGCTATGTCCAACCTGTCCTCTCCCGTATTGCTGGGTCATTTCGGCAAGCATTATCGGACGTTTGTACGCGGGGAGGGTGTCTACGTCTATGACGAGGAGGGCAATCGATATCTGGACGCAATCGGCGGAGTTGGCGTGGTCAACATCGGCCACGGAGTGACCGAAGTATTGAGGGCGATGTCCGAGCAGGCCTCGACCCTCGCCTACAGCTACGGCGGTCTAGTTGAGAACCCGGCTCGCAGAAGGCTCGCCGAGAAGTTGCAGGGCTGGGCGCCTCCGGGGATGGGGAATGTCAAGACCTTCTTCTCCTCCGGTGGTGCAGAGGCCAATGAAGCGGCACTCAAGCTGGCCTATCAATACCACTGGGAGCGCGGCCACCCCACAAAACGCCAGATCATCGGCCGCTGGCAGAGCTACCACGGTAATACGATCGGCACCCTGTCGATGGGCGGACGGACTTCATGGCGTCGCATGCATCAGGGTCTGCTGCTCGATTTTCCGCACATCCCTCCGCCTTACTGCTATCGCTGCCCCTGGGGAAAGACCTACCCCGAATGCGGCCTGCAGTGTGCTTTGGAATTGCGCCGAGTGGTGACTCAGCTCGGCCCGGAAAACATTGCCGGTTTCATCGCCGAACCGGTGATCGGTACTTCGATGTCTGCCGTCGTACCGCCTCCCGAATACTATCCCATGGTGCGAGAAATATGCGATGAGTTTGACATTCTATTCATCGTTGACGAAGTCATGAGCGGTGTCGGGCGGACAGGCAAGAATTGGGGAATTGAGCACTGGGGAGTCACGCCCGACATCATCACCACCGCCAAGGGGATATCCGGCGGGTATTCGCCCCTGGCAGTCACGATCCTGGCAGAAAAAGTGTGGCAAGCCATTGCACAAGGCTCTGGAGGCGTCATGCACAGTTACACCTTTGGGGGCCACCCGGTAAGCTGCGCGGCCGGGCTGGCTACCTTGGAGTACATCGAGGAGCATCAGTTGGTTGAACGGGCGGCGCAGACAGGCGAGATCCTCCTTGCTCGCCTCCAGGAGCTGAAAGATGAATTGCCCTACATCGGCGATGTGCGGGGAAAAGGTCTGTTTCTAGGGATTGAGTTGGTGCGTGACCGGAGCACGAAGGAGCCGTTCCCGCCCGAGTGGCAGCTCGGCGAGAAGATCGAGGAGCAGGCGCTCGACAACGGTCTGCTCGTTTTGGCTGGGGTTGAAGGGTTGATCGACGGGGTGGCTGGCGACCACCTGGAACTGGTGCCCCCCTATACCATCGATGGAGGGCATATCTCGACGATTGTCGAGCTCATGCAGAAAAGTATCAGCCAAGTGATTGACCGGATGCCCCTCTAGCCATGCGGGACGGACCATTCACTTCGCGTAGGACAGGTCGACGGTTGGGCGTGTCCGGCAGTATCGGAGGCTATTAGGTGTGAACAAGCCCGTTGATCTGCGTAGCGACACGGTCACACTGCCCTCCCCCTCAATGCGCCGGGCGATGTATGAAGCCGAACTCGGCGATGACGGCTATGGAGAAGATCGCACGGTTACCCGATTACACGAAATGGTGGCGGAGAGAGTGGGCAAGGAAGCAGCCCTGATGACGCCGAGCGGCTGCATGGCCAACCTCATCGCATTGCTGACGTTCTGTGATCGGGGAAACGAAGTGATCTTGGGCCGCCAGACGGACATGTATCTATGGGAGGTCGGGGCGATGTCGGCGGTGGGAGGCATCTTCCCCAACCCGCTCGAAAACGAACTCGACGGCACAATTGATCTGGCTGCGCTCGAGGCGAGCCTGCGACCCGAGGATGTCCATTTCCCGCGTACCCGTTTGATTTGCCTCGAAAACTCCCACAATCTTAGCGGAGGAACTCCCTTGACGCCGGGGTACATCGGTCAAGTAAAGGCAGTCGCCGACCGACATCACCTGCCCCTGTATCTGGACGGGGCGCGCTTGTTCAATGCGGCGGTCGCCCTGAATGTCGACCCCCTTGAAATCACTCGCCACGTTGACGCTTTGATGTTTTGCTTTTCAAAAGGCCTGAGCTGCCCAGTCGGATCGATCATATGCGGCAGTCGAAGTTACATCGAAGAAGCACACCGCCACCGGAAAATGCTGGGTGGGCAGATGCGGCAGGCCGGTGTCATCGCCGCCGCGGCAATCGTGGCGATGACCGAAATGGTTGAGCGGCTGGCGGACGATCACAAGCATGCCCGGTTGCTGGCTTCCGGACTCCTGGAGCTCGATGGATTGGAAGTTAGGCCGGAGAAGCCACAAACGAATATCGTCTTCTTTAGGCCGGCCCGGGCCGGAATCTCGACAGAGGCCCTGGCCAGCCGGCTGGAAGTCGCTGGCGTTCGTACACTGCCGATGGGAAGCTGGCTGCGGGCCGTCACCCACTTTGGGATCGAGGCCGACGATATTCACCGGGCGCTACAGATCATCGCCGTCGAATGGAAGGCCGTCTCCCGTTAGGCGAGACGGATCACTGACCCAGGGAGCATGCGCTCATGGATGAAAGGACGAACGCCAATATCGTTGCTGCCGTCGACGAGCGGAGGCAATCGGTCATCGAGTTCTTGGGAAGGCTCATCCGTTTCAATAGCGTCACTGGGAATGAGGCCGAGATACAGGATTTCCTGGCGGAGCATCTGAGGAGTCTGGGCTTCGAAGTCGACGAGTTTGAACCCGATCCGGAGGCCTTGCGCAAGTACCCGGGCTTCTTGGAGCCGGAGCTTCCCTTTACCGGCCGCAAGAACGTTGTCGGGGTAAACAAGGGAACTGGGGGTGGGAAATCGCTTGTGCTGAACGGACATGTAGACACTGTACCCCTGGAACCGGTCGAGGAATGGACCAGCGGCCCGCTCTCGGGTGAGGAGCGCGATGGGCTGATCTGGGGACGCGGCGCCTCGGATATGAAGGCCGGGGTCGCGGCGATGACGATGGCGGTCACAATCCTCAAGCAGATCGGCCTGGAAATGCGGGGCGATGTCATCGTCGAATGCACCGTTGACGAAGAGCGCACCGGTCTGGGGACCTTGGCGTGTGTCGAGCGCGGCTATCGGGCCGATGCCGGCATCTGCTGTGAAACAAGCGACATGCAAGTCATGCCAGCCTGCATCGGACGCATGTGGTTCACGATTCGGCTGAGCGGCAAACCGGCGGGCATCTCGGCCCGCTGGGAGGGCGTCAGCTCCATCGAGAAGGGCATCAAGCTTGTCCAGGCGGTGGAAGATCTGGAGAGAATGCGCATTCAAGACCTACACCATCCGTTGTTTCCAGACAATCGCGGCGCCTTGCCTTGTGCGGTCACGATGTTCAATGCAGGTACATTTCCCAGCATCACGCCGGAGCGGGCGGTGTTGCGGGGCAGCATGGGCTTGATGCCTTATGAAGACCCTGAACAGGTGGAAGCTCAGCTACGGGAGCAGATCATGCGGGTGGCTGCCGCGGATCCGTGGATGCGGGATCACCCCCCGGTGCTGACAACTGAGGGCGGCTACGTCGCCGCCGGTGCAGAAATCCCGACGGATCATCCGATTGTGCAAACCGTTCAACGTGCATATGAAACGGCCCTTGGTGAACCCCCTGTCATGGGGGCGCGCATGGGAGCGGCGGATACTCGCTTTCTGATCCGCCAGGCCGACACCCCGACCGTGATCTTTGGTCCCGGGGTGACCGCCCAGATGCACGCCATGAATGAGAATGTGCCGGTCGACAACCTGCTGGGCGCCACCAAGGTGGTGGCGTTGGCGGTCTATGACTGGTGTTCGCAGGCGAAATAGGCGCTGCCATTTTTCCACCTTATGCGCCTGGGAACGGATGGACGCCATAGGATTCGGCCTCGAGTGCGGCAATGGGCGAGCCGGATGGCGAATAGCATCCGGCGGACTGAAAGGAGGGTGGGGGGGGCCAAGAACGAAGCACGCAGCTCGACAAGTCCCCAAGCATAGACGGAGGAGAGAGTCATGAAGCGAATGAACTATTTGCTCGCCGGTATACTGATCGTGAGCATGCTGTTGGGTGCTTGTGTCACGACCGAGACCCCTACGGCGGCCCCCACGAATCCGCCGGCAACACAGGCGCCTCCCGCCGGTGGGGCTACCGATGTTGCCCCAACTGAGGCTACCGCCCCCGAGCCGGTAATCATCAAGATCGGCGCCCTCTATCCCTTGACGGGAGCAGTGGCGGCCACAGGCATTGCCAGCAAGGAAGCCATCGAGTTTGCAGCGGACATCGTCAACAATTCGTATCCCGATCTGAATCTGCCGCTGGCCAGCGAGGCTGGGCTGCCGAATCTGGGTGGGGCGAAGATTGAGGTCATCTTTGCTGACCACCAGATGGACCCCGAAATCGGCGCCAGCGAAACCGAGCGGCTCATCACCGAAGAGCAAGTCGTGGCTATCGTCGGCGCTTACGCCAGCTCGGTCACGGCCACAGCCAGCCAGGCCGCCGAGCGCCTCGGGATTCCTTTTGTCAATGCCCAATCGACCTCACCCGGATTGACCGAGCGCGGTTTCCAGTGGTATTTCCGAACCACCCCTCATGACGGCATCTTCTCGGAGCTGATGTTCAAGTTCCTGACCGACATGAAGGAGACCAAGGGCGTTGATATCAGCACCGTTGTCACGATCCATGAAAACACCCTCTTCGGCACTGACTCGAGCACCACGCAGCAGAATTTCGCTGGCCAGTATGGCTTCACTGTGCTGGAGGACATCGCCTATCCGCATGAAACCGCGGACATGACCAGCGAAGTAGCAAAGCTCAAGGCGGACAACCCGGACGTGGTCCTTCCGACCTCGTACATCTCGGATGCGATCTTGATGATCCGGACCTTCAAGGACCAGGGCTACGCCCCCCAGGCCATCCTGGCCCAGGGCGTCGGGTTCACCGAGGGCTCGTTCCTGCCGACAGTGGGCAAGGACGGCGACTATATCCTGTCACGCGAGGTCTTTGCCGCCGACCTGGCAGAGGCCAAGCCGTTGGTCGGCCAGGTCAACGAGCTGTTCATGGAGAAATACGGCCGGGAGTTGGAAGGCGCCACCGCGCGCAGCTTCACGGCGCTGCTCGTGCTGGCGGAGGCCATCAACCGCGCCGGCTCTACCGATCCGGAAGCCATCCGCCAGGCACTGCTGGCGACGGACATTCCGGCCGATCAACTGATCATGCCGTGGGATGGTGTGAGGTTCGATCCGGTAACCCATCAGAATGTTCTGGGAACGGGGATTATCGTCCAGGCCTTCGATGGTGCATACCATACTGTCTGGCCGTTTGATCTGGCGACACGGGAAATCGTCTGGCCATATCCGGCCTGGTCGGATCGCTAACCCATAACGCTCCGCTGACTTGGTGTGCGGCCGACTCCGGCCCCCGGCCGGACGCCGGCCGCACACGCTCCGGGGAGGTGAAGGGACCATGCCTGAGCTCTCAATCCTGCCTCAGATGGTTCTTTCAGGGATGTTGATCGGATTCATTTATGCCCTCGTATCGGTTGGGCTGACTCTGATCTATGGGGTTATGGACATCGTCAATTTCGCCCATGGGGAATTCCTCATGCTGGCGATGTATGTCGCCTTCTGGCTCTATGCCCTCATCGGGCTCGATCCGTTACTCTCCCTGCCCGTCAGCGTCCTGGCCCTGTTTGTTGTTGGTGTCCTGACCTACAAGCTGGTCATCCAGCGCGTTCTGCACGCCCCGATGTCGGCCCAGATCTTCGCCACTTTCGGCTTGATGGTCCTGCTGCAGAACGGGGCGCAATTCCTGTGGTCGCCGGACTATCACCTGATCCAGGAACCGCTGCTGGCAGGCCGGGTCGAATTCCTGGGTCTGTACGCGGGCAAGCCGCAGCTGTTCGCCGCGGTTGGCGCTCTGCTTACGACGGGCATCGTCTACTGGTTCATTGAGCGAACGGAAACCGGACGGGCTTTGCAGGCGGTCGCCGAGGACCGCGAGGCGGCGGCCTTGATGGGTGTCAACAGCGATCGGACATTTGCCTTGGCGTGGGGGATCGGGGCAGCCTGCGTAGGGGTAGCCGGCGCCTTGCTGGCCAATTACTACTACATCTTCCCTACGGTCGGGACCGTTTTCGTGCTGGTAGCTTTTGTAGCTGTGGCACTGGGCGGTTTCGGCAGCGTGCCGGGTGCCCTGCTGGCTGGCGTCATCATCGGGATTGTCGAGGTGCTGGCCGGGCTCTTCATCGGACCGGCCTACAAGGAGGTCATCGTCTACATCCTGTATATGGTCGTGGTCCTGATCCGGCCCCAGGGCCTGCTGGGCGAATGGTAGGGGCACCATGGAGCATCAGCAGATGACACGTCGCAGGCAGTATCTGACGCCGCGGCGCATGTTCCTTGTGCTGTTCGCCGCGGCTCTCATCGCCTTTCCCCTCGTGGTCAAGCAGGGCTCGCTGCATCGCCTGATGATCCTGGTCTTCTTGTATGCGCTGCTCGGTGAGGCCTGGAACATTCTAGGTGGTTTCACCGGCCAGGTGTCGCTCGGTCATGCTGTGTACTTCGGCGTGGGAGCTTACACCTCCACGCTGTTGCTGGTGAAGTTGGGTATCACGCCCTGGGTGGGGATGTTGGCCGGAGGTCTGGTGGCCACCATCCTCTCGCAGATCATCGGCTATCCTTGCTTCAGACTGCGTGGACACTACTTTGTGATTGCCACAATCGTCCTGGCGGAGCTTGTCCAGATACTGTTTATCAATTGGAAGTGGGCCGGCGGCGCCATCGGGATAAGCCTGCCGCTGCTGCCCGAGTCGTGGCTCAATTTCGAATTCAACTCCAGCAAACTTCCCTATTACTACATCAGCCTCAGCTTGTTAGCCACTGTGGTCGGCGCGACCTACTTGATCGTGAAATCTAAAGCCGGTTTCTATTTCCGTGCGATCAAGGAAGACTCGGACGCTGCCCGGAGTCTGGGGATAAACATCACCGGATACAAAATGCTGGCGATGGCGATCAGCGCCTTCTTTACCGGCGTTGGCGGCGTGTTCTACGCCCAATTCGTGTTGTACGTCTCCCCCGACAATGTGCTGCAATTCAGTCTTTCCACGCTGGCGATGCTCATCCCCGTTCTTGGCGGCATCGGGCTGTTATGGGGGCCCGTTTTGGGGGCCTTCATTCTGATCCCGATGTCGGAGTTCACACGCATCTACCTGAGCGGCGCAGGCAGCGCCATCGATCTGGTTGTCTACGGCCTGTTGATCGTCCTGGTAGCCGTATTCGAGCCGCGCGGCCTGCTTGCCTTGCCCGACCGCCTGCGCAGAGGAGGCCGGGCCCGATGAATCAACTGCAGGTCAGCGGACTCACAAAGCGGTTCGGCGGCCTTACGGCCAATCTCAATATCGATGTCACAGTGGGCGACGGGGAAATCGTCGGTCTGATTGGACCGAACGGGGCAGGGAAGACGACTCTGTTCAACTGTGTTGCCGGAATCTATCGGCCTGAAGCCGGGCGGGTGGTCTTCGAGGGCCGGGATGTCACCGGATGGCCTCCTGAAAAGATCTGCCGTGCAGGGGTGGCCCGCACTTTCCAGATCGTCAAGTCATTCGGGCAGATGACCGTGCTTGAAAACGTCATGGTAGGAGCGTTCCTTCACAACGCCCGATCGGCCGCCGCCCGCGCGACCGCCATGGAGGTGCTCGAGTTTACCGGCCTGGCCGAGAAGCAGGGCATGCTGGCCCGCAATCTGACCATCGCCGACAAGAAACGGCTTGAGCTAACCCGCGCTCTGGCGACCGGGCCGAAATTCATGATGCTTGATGAAGCCATGGCGGGCCTGACACCCAAGGAGACGCAGGAGGCGGTCGAGCTCATTCAGGCATTGCACGACCGGGGCATTACGATTCTGCTGGTGGAACACGTCATGGAAGTTGTGATGCCGATTTCAGACCGTATCGTTGTGCTGGAATATGGCCAGAAGATTGCCGAAGGCGAGCCGGCACAAATCGCGCGCGATGAGCGGGTAATCAAGGCCTACCTGGGAGTGGAATACCGTGCTTCGAGTTGAGCGAATCTCCGTCTCATATGGCGGCACGCCGGCGCTGACGGATGTCAGCTTCGAAGTGCACGAGGGGGAAATCGTCTCGATCATCGGTTCGAATGGGGCAGGGAAGAGCACGATCCTCAAGACAATCTCGGGCTTGCTCCATCCAGCCCGTGGCGTAATCGAGTTTGACGGCCAGCCGATCAGTGGTCTGCCTCCCTACAAGGTCGTCGAGCGCGGCATCGCCCATGTCCCCGAGGGGAGGCGGCTGTTCACCAAGCTGAACGTCTATGAGAATCTGCTGGTCGGTGCTTTCACCCACAAGTCCGAGGACGACCGGCGGAGAATGATTGGGGAGATATTCGAACTCTTCCCGGTATTGGAGGAGCGCCGGCAACAGCGGGCCGGCACCCTGAGCGGCGGCGAGCAGCAGATGCTGGCCATCGGCAGAGCGTTGATGTCGCATCCGCGCCTGTTGATGCTCGATGAGCCGTCGTTGGGTATCATGCCGGTGCTGATCGACCGCTTCTTCGAGGTTACAAGGCGCATCAACCAGGAGGGCACTACGATCCTGCTGGTTGAACAAAACGTTAGGCAAGCGCTGGAGCTTGCCAACCGCGGCTATGTGATTCAGACCGGGCGAATCATTCTCGAAGGTAGCGGCCCCGAGCTTCTAGCGAGCGATCAGGTGCGGGAAGCCTACCTCGGCCTCTGACATCTGAGGCCATGATCCGAGACCGGATGAGGTCGGCAGCAAGTGGCCGGCTGATGCAGGCAGGAGACAACCCTGCCTGTGTGATTCCAGGCTCGGGATCGTTGGATGCCGAGCGGCAACGTACCCAGATCGGTCGAGGCAACTCGAGCGGGCTGGCCGCACAGAAGGGAAGCGCAGATTGGACCGGCCTCTCCAGACCCATGCCCGGCGCAACCAGTTGACGATCATTCTCCTTTTCGCGATGGGTTGGGCGATGGTTTTTGTCAATCGTACCGCCCTGTATCCGCTGTTGAGTGTTATTCAAGGGGAGTTCTCCCTCAGCGCCACACGCGCCGGCTTGATCACCAGCTCCTATTACTTCTTCTATGTCGTGCTGCAGATTCCGGCAGGCATGGCGGGCGATCGCTTTGGCCACAAGCGCGTGTTGGTCATCAGCTTCGCTTTGAGTGGGATCGGGGTGCTGGCGTTTGGGCTTGTGTCGAGCAGCTATGGCTGGCTGCTTGCCAGCACGGTGCTTTACGGCGGGGCGGCCGGCGCCTTTCATCCGATGGCGTTCTCCCTGGCGATGCGGTCCATATCTGAAAGACGGCGCGGCTTGGCGACGGCTCTGATCAATTCCGGCTCAGCCCTCGGACTGATCATCGGCCTGAGTGCCGCCGGTCCATTCTTCCTTCTCACCGGCAACTGGCGGTTGGTCTTTGCCGGTCTGGCGGTCCCCACGTTGCTGCTGGCCCTGGCTTTCCAGCTCGCGGTTCGGCCCGTGGCGCCGGCTGCCGCCGCAGGGACGGCCCTGCACCTGCTGCGCAACAAGAACCTGTTGTTCATCTACCTGGCGAGTTTCTGTTCGCTGTATGCCTTTGCAACGGCCGTTGTGTGGGGTCCGACCTTCTTTCAGGTCGAACGCGGTCTAGGGCTGGGCGCTGCCGGAGCCTACACGGCGCTTGTAGCCTTGGGCGGAATCCCGGCGGGATTGATCTTCGCGCGCCTGTCTGATCGGTGGGGGAGGAAGAACTTGGCACAGGGCTTGATGCCACTGGCGGCATTGGCCCTGGCCGGGATGGCGTTGGTCAGAGCGCCGACCATGGCAGTGTTGACGCTCTTGTTATATGGCGCGTTCGGCAAGCTGGCATGGGAGCCGATCGCCGTGGCCTGGACGGGGGATCATGTCAGCCGGGCATCTCCCGGCTCGATGGGAACGGCGCTGGCGCTTTTCGGCACCATCGGTATGACGTCTTCGATTGTTGCCCCTGTCGTCGCCGGCTGGATTCGCGATCGAACCGGGTCGCTCGAAGGCGCGTTCCTACTGGCGGCGGCGATGCTGCTGGTCGGGGGATTGTTCATGCTCGTGCCGGCGGAAACGGTCTCCCGCCGACAGCCGGCCGATCGGACGGGCTAGACTTCCTGCTCGCGGTCGGGTTCGCCATAACCGCCCCCACCGGGCGTCTCGATACACAGGACATCGCCGGCTTTCAGCGCCAGGCTGGCCTTCCCAGGCAGCGGCTGGATTTCTCCCGCGCGCCGGAGTGTGTTTCGGCCAGTCTGACCCGGCTGACCGCCATGTAGACCATAGGGGGCGAAACGCCGACGTTCGGTAAGCAGGGTTACCTGGGCGTCGGCCAGCATTTCAAGCTCCCGAATGGCGCCTTCGCCGCCGCGAAAGCGTCCGGCCCCGCCCGACCCCCGGCGGATGGCGTAGCGAAGCACGCGAAAGGGGTAGGCGAATTCAAGGGCTTCGACGGGCGTATTGAGCGTATTCGTCATGTGGGTATGGATAGCGCTGGCGCCAGCCTTGGTCGGGCGGGCGCCCATGCCGCCACCGATCGTTTCGTAATAGGCATAGCTGCGGCGGCGTTCGGGATCCCATCCGCCGATGGTGACATTGTTCATCGTCCCCTGACTGGCGGCGGGGACTTTTTCCGGGCAGGCTTGGGCCAGCGCGCCAAGCAGGACGTCGGTGATGCGCTG
>Ga0209342_10003067_pt1 | contig 17703 bp, 15 predicted proteins | sample RifCSP16_2_FD_184023 | JGI IMG/M metagenome (GOLD analysis project Ga0209342, IMG submission 184023) | Soil microbial communities from Rifle, Colorado - Rifle CSP2_sed 16_2 (SPAdes) (version 2) | ecosystem: Environmental > Terrestrial > Deep subsurface > Rock core/Sediment | place: Rifle... | reverse complement strand
CGGCGCGTTCGGCTCGGGCGTACGCGCCGCGGGGGCGCCCCGGTTCAGGAATTCCATCAAGTCCACCATCTCCTCGGCCTGGAAGACCGGCCAGGGCATCTGCTGCTGCTGCATCAGCTCGAGCATCACCGGCCCGTGGTTCCACATCACCGTCGCCAGGGCGATGGGGGAAAGGCGATGGCCTCCGAAGGCCAGCGCGGGTCCGGCCCCCTTCCCGTTCGGGAGGTGGCAGGAAGCGCACCCTTTGACCTCAAACACGCGCGCGCCGCGCTGCAGGTTGCCGCTGGGCTCGAAGTAACGTTCCGCGAAGAGGTAGGCGATGAGATCGGCCATCTCCTTGTTGGTGAACTGCGGGCGGGGGATGTTCTGCGCCTGCATGCTGGCCCACATCACCGGGCTGTGGTTCCACATCTGGCCGGCAAACTGGCCCAGGGTGCGCGGCAGGGAGCGTGTGCCCAGGGCGGGCGCGCCCGTCCCCCGCGCCCCCCGCAACTCGTGGCAGGTGGCGCATCCCTTTTCGCGGAAGAGGCGTCCGCCGGCTTCCGCGTCCGCGGGTTGCAGGTAGATGCGCCGGCCGGCGCCGGAAGTTTGTGTGCGGATGTAGGCAATCAGGTCGGCTACCTCACCGTCCTGGAACTCCGGCCAGGGTAGGCCGCGCTCCCGCATCAAGGTCTGCATGGCCGGGGCGTGGTTCCACATGGCCTGGATCCAGCTCACGGGGTTGCGGTAGCTGGCCCAATTCCGCAGGTCGGGCCCTGCTCGTCCCCCCTGGCCGGCCACGGCGTGGCATTCCAGGCAGCGCTTCTCGAAAAGCAGTTGCCGCCCGCGCTCCGGGTCGCCGGGTTCGTCGAGCGAGCGCACCGAGTAGAGGAAGGCGAACAGGTTGGCCATTTCCGCCTCGGTGAACGCCGGGGGCGTGACCTTCTCCTGCCGCATCTTCTCCCACATCGGCGGGGCGTGGTTCCACATGGCGGCCACCAGCCCGGCGGCGCTCAAATGTCCGGCGGGGGCGCGGGCCAGGTCGGGAGCGCTCTGCCCTCCTTCCCCGAGCACCGCATGGCAGCGCGCACAGCCCTTGTCGAAGAAGGCGGCCATCCCCGCCTTGGGGTCGCCAGGGACGAAGTAGCCGCCCGAGCCCTGGGCGAGGGCGCCGAGACCCACCGCGCTCGCCAGGAAGCACAAGAGCAGCAGCAGCCGCCCCGCGAGGGCGCGGGCGCGGCGAGCTCTAGCGGTGGCAGCGGTTGCAGTCATTGTCCACTTTCCTTTGCTCGTGGCAGTTCAAACAGGCGTCCATGTCGAGGGTGCGGAAGGGGCGGCGCGGCGGCTCGGTGCGCGTCTCCATGGGACCGTGGCACTCGGCGCACTCCAGCCCGCCGAGCGCGACGTGGCGCCGGTGGGAGAAGTAGACGTGCCGCGGCACCCGCGTGACCTGGTGCCAGGGAATCTCCTGGCCGGCTGCGGCGAAAGCGCGGATCTTTTCTTCTTCCGGGCTTTCGGTCACGGGCTCCTGGTGGCACATCAGGCAGGTGTCGAGTCCGGGCAAGGTGGCCTGAACGGCGTCGCGGGCGCCGCTGTGGCAGTCCGTGCAGGTCATGCCGCTGGCGATATGCACCGCATGGTTGTAGCGGATGGGCTGCGCCGACGGGTGGTGGGACGGGTCGCGGCCGAAGAACGCTAGACCTAAAACAAAAAAAATGGCGAAGCCGGCCAGCCACGGGCCCTTGGACAAGGGAAGGGGAAAGTCCATCAGCGGGTTTCTTCCGGGGGGGTGTTGAGAAAGGCCAGCAGGTGCGCGAGGTCGCCTTCCTGGAGCGTCGGCCAACCGAGACCCAGCTCCTGCGAGCGGCGGTACATCTGCGGCCCGTGCGCCCACAGGGCGCGGGCCAGGGTGACCGGCGCGAAGAACTTCCTGCGGCCCCGCAGTTGGGGGCCGTGCTCCCCGCCGTCTCCTTCGGCCCCGTGGCAGTCCCCGCACTTGCGCTCGACGAACAATTGTCGGCCGACGACCGCCGAGCCGCCCAAGTCGAAGTAGCGCACGCTGTAAAGAAAGGCGATGAGGTCCGCCATCTCCTGGCCCTGGAAAGAGGGCCGCTCGATGCCTTTGGCCCTCATCGCCTGCCACATCTCGGGGGAGTGGTTCCACATCCGGCCGGCCATTTGGGTCAGCGTGGTGGGCAAGGGCCGGCCGCTGCCCAGGTCGGGTGCGGTCGAACCACCCTCGCCCCCGATGGCGTGGCAGGAAACGCAGCCCTTGTCGCGAAAGAGTTTCCAACCGCGGCCCGGGTCGGCCGGCAGCAGCGCGAACTCCTGGCGGGGCCCGGCGCGCTCTTCGCGGATGTAGGCGAGCAAGTCGTTCATCTCGTTGTCGGCGAACTCGGGCCAGCGCATGTTGAGCCGCCGCATAGAGGTTTCCATCGCCGGGGCGTGGTTCCACATCGCCTGGGCCCAGTAAATGGGAGTGTCCACCGGCCCGAGCTGGCTTAGGTTGGGCCCGAGTTTGCCGCCCTTGTCGCCCACCGCGTGGCAGCGGCTGCAGCCCTTTTGGTCAAAGAGGAGCCCGCCGCGGGCCACGTCGCCGGGCTCGTCCACATAGCGCGCCGTGTAGAGGTAGGCGAAGAGGTCGGCGGTTTCGCGCGCGCTGAAGCTGGGGTAGGCGATGCGCTCGGCCTCCATCGCCTCCCACATGCGCGGGGCGTGGTTCCACATCTCGGTGACCAGTTGGTTCAGGGTGGAGCGGGCCGGGCGCTGATAGCCCAGGTCCGGCGCCCGGTTGGCGCCGGCGCCGTTGACGGCGTGGCAGCGGCTGCAGCCCTTCTCCTGGAAAACGTGCGAACCGGTGTGCGGGTCGCCGACCAGAAAGGTGTCCCACCAGGCCTCCGGGGTGCGGTAGTGCTCGACGACCAGGACGACCGCCGCCAACAGGAGCAGCAGCGCCGCTGCCGCTCCCAGGCGACGTAAACTCTGCCCCCGCATGCGGATCTCCTTCAGTCGTGCGGATACTTCAAGGGCTGATGAACGTGAGTCCCCTGGCGCTTGCGAGCTTCGTAGTCGAAGGGCTGATAGAAGGGACTCTTTTGATTGTGACAACTCTGGCAGACCTGCGCGGAGGGGATCACCATTCCTGCCGCCACCAGCTCGTTGCGCTTGTACTCCTTGTTCTGCAAGCTCATCAGCTTAGGCTTCAAGTAGCCGGCGCCGGGGCCGTGACAGGCTTCGCATTGGACCCCGGCCAGCGTAGGAGTTTTTTGCAGACTGACGAAGCCGCCGGGCTGCCCGTAGCCGGTTACGTGACACGAAACGCAGTTGGGATCGTTGGTGTAGTCTTTGTTGGGGTCGAGGTTGTGGGTGCGCTTGACGTCGGCCGCCACTCCCGGCTTGAGCAGCTCAAACGCCTTGGCCATGCGCGTCTCTTCCCAACTCTTGGTCTGGGCGAGATGACACGGCCGACATTTGCTGACGCCCACGTACTGAGCGGCTGCCACGCCGGGCCACAGGGCTTGGAAAAGAGCCACTACCGCCGCGAAGAAAAGCACTCGTCGCATGCTGTCGCTCCGCTTGCTTGAATTGATCCTTCATTTCCCCAGTCGCTTGCCGTTCTTTTCCCTGCCCCTTCGGCCGGCAATTCGCTGGCCAAGCTGGCGGGAACGCCGCCGCGCTAACCTGCTGAAGAATTTAGTAGTTGTTCCGGGTGCTGTCGACGAACCCGCCAGCCGGTGCGGGAAATCCCTACACCCTTGCGCGAAACCACACCCGCAGCTCGGGCGGGCCGCGGTCAGAGAGCAAAGCGCGACGGCTTCATTGTTGGGCAAGACCAGCATAACGCGCAGAACAGCGGGCCGCTGCGAGTGCCGGCCAGCGCCCCAGGAATCGTAAGGGGGGCTTGCGGGTAGGCGGCAAGATTTTCGAGCGCTCCTGGGTCACCAGGACATCGCAATGACGATGCCGCATGCCCATGCCGCTCCGGAGGGTTCATTAGGTGCTGTCCGTAGACTGGAGCATTCCAAACGCATTACAATGGGGAGCAGTCGAGCCGCCGGAGGCTCCGAAGGCTGAGCCTCTCTCTTGCGCGGCGGAAAAGTTAACTGACCGTGGGGCTGTAGCTCAGACTGGATAGAGCAGCGGTTTCCTAAACCGCGGGTCGGGGGTTCGAATCCCCCCAGCCCCCCCATCCTTGATCGCCGGTGGGGCGAGCTCACTCCGCGGCGGCCGCCGGAGGGTTCGCCCGGCGCAGCCAGACGTAGGCCACGGGTCCCGCGAGCAGCAGCCAGGGCGAATACTTGTAGGCCACGGGTGCGCTGTAGTAGAGGCCGACGGCGCACAACAGCGTCGGCACCAGGGTGACGTACACCAACCCCGGCGCGCCGCCCGGGATGCGAAAAGTCCGCGGGGCCGCCGGCATCTTCCGGCGCAGCCGCCAAACGGCGTAGAGAGTGAGCAGGGAGGTGGCGATCCGCAGCCAGATGTAGATGGCCACCAGGTCCACCACGCTGCGCACCGCCAGGAGGCAATAAATCACGGTGGAAAAAGCGATGGCCCGGGCCGGGGTGCCGTGCCGGGGATGGACGGTCGCCAGCCAGCGCGGCAGATAGCCGTCCTGGGCCATGGCAAACGGGATGCGGGTGGTGGAGAGGATGGTGCTGTTGGACAGGGAAGCGACGGCTATGATCGAGGCCCCGAGCATCGCCACTCCCAGCGCCGGGCCCCCGAGCTGCTGGGCCGCCCGCACCATGTACCCGGTCTTCCACTCGGCCCAATTGCCCAGCGCGGCCAGGGCCAGGGCGGCGGGGAGAACGTAGGTGAGCACCGCCAGCGGGGTGGTCCAGGCCAGCGCTCGGACATAGGTGCGTTGCGGGTCCTTCACCTCTTCCGCCACGCTCGACAGTTGCTCGTAGCCGGCGTAGTTCCACATCGCCAGGGCCAACCCCGCGCCGAAGACCCCCACCAGAGGCTGACCCGGAGGCACCAGAGGGAGGAGGGGACTCTGCTGCCACTGGAACAGCGCGGCCAGGCAAAACCACCCCACCGGCACGAAGATGACTACCTGCAAGGCCACGGCGAGCCAGCCCGCCACCCGAATGCCGCGGATGTTCGCGTAGGCGAGCACCCAGAGGAAAACGACAGCTCCCACCCACCTGCCCACGCCCGTCAGGCCGGGGACGTAGGGGCTGAGGTAGTCAACAAACAGCACGCCATAGACACTGTTGAGCAGAAACGTGCCGGTCCAGTTCCACCAGCCCGCCAGGAAGCCCCAGAAGTCCCCGAAAGCCGCCCGCACCCAACGATAGAAACCTCCCTCGACCGGCAGGAGGCTGTTCAGCTCGGCCGCCGCCAGCGACATGGGAATACTCCACAGCAGCGGCACCAGGGCGAGGAACAGGAGAGCCATCCCGGGCCCCGAGCGCGAGAACATCTCCTCGAACCCGAAGGGCCCCGCGGTGGTGTAGGCGTAGAAGAGGAACACGAGGGGGAGCAATCCCACTTTTTTCACATTGACGCGAGGAATCGCCGGGGGCCGAAGGGGAGCGGAAGGGGTTTCGCTCATCTGGCCGCGTCAGGGCAGGGTGCAAAGGGCGGCGATGTGCTCGGGCGTGGTGCCGCAGCAGCCGCCCAGGATGCGCGCGCCCATCTGTTTCCACTGCGCGGCCACCTCGCAGTAGCGCGCCGGCGGATACTCGTCGGTGAACATCCATTCGGGCGGGTCGAACCGGCCGATGTGCGGGTAGGCGCCGATGGGAACGCGGGCGTGAGGCGCCAGCGCCTTCATCCCGGCGGTGATGTCGTCCGGGGGCGCACAGTTGAGCAGGATGGCGTCCACACCCAGCGGCTCGAGCGCCGCGGCGGCCGCGGCCAGGGTCTCGCCGGTGAACAGCAGGCCCTTTTCGTCGCAGACGAAGCTGATCCAGGCCGGCAGCCCGAGGCTCTTGGCCACTTCCAGCGCCACGCGGGCTTCCCCGATGCTGTTCACCGTTTCGAGCAGAACCAGGTCGGCGCCCGAATCTTTCATCACTTGAAAAATTTCGCGGTACTCGCGCCGCGCCTGGTCGGCGGCGGGCGCCAAGTCCGGCCGGAAGCACCACTCGAGCGTGGTCACCGCGGCCGCCACCGCCACCGGGCGGCCGGCGGCGGCCCGCTCGCGGGCTTCGATGGCCAGGCGGACCGAAGCCGCCAGGAGCTTCTCCGCCCGCTCGTCCAGATCCCGCGCCCCGATGTGGCGGCGATGGGCGTCGTCGCGGAAGTGGTTGTAGAGGGCGCGGCGGCAGAGCTGAAAGCTGTTGGTGCTGATGACGTCGGCGCCGGCGCGGATGTAGTCCTCGTGGATGCTGCGCACCACCTCGGGGCGGTTGGCCAGCTGGTGGTCCGCCCAGGTCACCTGGCGGCGCAGGATTTCCGTGCCGATGGCGCCGTCGAGGACGACGGTCTGCTGCCGGGCCAGCCGGTCGCGGATGGCGGCGTAGCTCATGGGCGCGGGCTCCCCGCGCCGTTCTTTCCCAGCCAGGCGCGCAGGGCGGCGATGTGCGCCGGGCCGGTCCCGCAGCAGCCGCCGACGACGCGCGCTCCCTGCTCGCGCCACCGGTCCGCCTCGCGGGCGTAGCGGTCGGGCGGCCACTCCTCGGTGTCGGTGAATTGCGGGAAGAAGTCGAACTTCCAGCTGGGGGGCGAGAAGCGGCCGATGTGCGCGAACCCGCCGAAGGGCCGGGTGGCGAATTTCTTCATCCGGCCCAGCGCCCGGGTGATGTCTTCCGGAGGAGCGCAATTCACCAGGACAACCTCCGCTCCTCCTTTTTCCATCTCCGCCACGGCTTTCTCGAGCGGCTCCCGGCCCAGCAGCTCGCCTTCCGGCCCCAGCACAAAACTCACCCAGACGGGCAGCCCCACGGCGCGGCCGGCGGCGAGCGCCGCCTTGGCTTCCGCCAGCGTGTTCATGCTTTCGAGCAGCAGGAAGTCGACTTTTTCTTCGGCGAAGACGCGGGCCAGCTCCTCGTGCTCGCGCCGCGCCGCGTCCGGGGGCGGGGCCAGGTCCGGCCGGAAGCAATGCTCGAGCGGCGAGAGCACGCCGGCGATGGCCACGGTTTTCTCGAGGCCGGCCTGGGCGCGCGCTTGCCGGGCCTGGGCCACGCTGGTGCGGACGAGCTGCGGGGCGAGGTCTTCCAGTCCCGGCGCCCCGATGTGCCGCATGTGCTGGCGGTTGCGGAAGACGTTCAGAAAAATGCGGGGGTTGAGCTGGAAGGTGTTCGTGCGCAGAACATCAGCGCCGGCGGCGAGATATTCTTCGTGGAGCTGTTTGACCCGGTCGGCATCGGTCAGCAGCCCGTGCTTGCGCCAGCGCACGCCCCGGCGCACCAATTCGCTGCCCAGGGCGCCGTCGAGCAGGATGGTTCCGCCTTTCTGCAATCGGGCTTGGATGTTGTCGTACATCAGGAGTCAACGGCCGGGCGGATTATACCCCAGCGTGGGCTCGCGCCGAATTCGACTCCGAAAACTACCACTATTCTTGGGCGAAAAAGCCCACTTCGGAACCGCAGCAATCCGGCGATGGGTGGACAGTCTCTTTTGATTCAACAACTTGGCGAGCGTGACAATTTGGCACACTAGCTGCACACAATGTTCGCGGGCTGAGTGCGCCCATGGCGAGACTCTCCAAAACCTGGCTGACAGCGGCAGGGGCAGCAGCCCTGCTGGCTGCCGTCTTCGTCTCGCTGGCGCTGCTGCTCTATGAGCGCACCGAGCGCGGCGTGGTCGAAAAGCACAGCCAGGACCAGCAATTGCTGGCGGAACTCGCAGCCACGGCGCTCGCTCAACGCGTGGACAGCCGCCTGCACCAGGCCGACGCGTTCGCCGCCCCGCTCCGCACTCTTGCGGAAAAGGAGTGGGAAGCCGCCTTGCCCCGGATCCCGGCGCTGGCGCCCGAAGGGAACGTCTTTCTGCTGGCTGCCGACGGCCGGCTTTACTTCCGGGAGAGCCCGCGGGATTTTGATTCTCTTGAAGCGGCGGTGCTGCCTTGGCGGGGCGCCGCCGAGCCGGTGGTGACCAACCCGTTCCCGCCGGCGGCGGAGGACAGCCAGGTGGCGCTGTTGTTGCCGCTGGTTTCCAAGAGCGGCGAGCGCGCCCAGGTCGGCTTTACGCTTGCCTTTGGGCCTTTGGTCGAAACCCTGGTGGCGCGCGGGTCCGAGCCGGCTCACTTGAGCTTGTCGCTGCTCGATGAGCGCGGCCAGGTCCTGGCCAACACCCGCCACCCGGAAATGATCGGCCGGCAGTTGCCCGCCCCGGGGCAGAGCTGCCTGCCCTGCCACACGAGCTTCGCGCTGGAGCGGCGGATGCTGGCCGGGGAGGCCGGCGCCGGACAGCTGCAGGTCGGCCGGGAGCCGCTGGCGCTGGTGGCCTTCACGCCGGCGCGGGTGCTGGGGCGGCGGTGGTCGCTCGCGCTCTCGGAGCCCTACAGCGCCATCACCGCCGACACCCGGCGGGGTTTCCGCGGCATCACGCTGCTGCTGGGGTTGTTGCTGGCGGCGGGAATCGCGGCGGTAACCCTCACGCTCCAGTACCGCGTGCAGCGGCGCCGGGCGGAAGAGCGCGCCCGGCACGCCGAGCGCCGCGCCGCCCTGGAGCGCCAGCTGCGCCAGAGCGAACAGCTGGCTGCCATCGGCAAGATGACTTCGCAGATCGCCCACCAGATCAACACCCCGCTCGCCACCCTGGGCCTGAACGCGGCCTACCTGCGCACGGAAGTGGCGCGCCGGCTGGGGGGAGCCGATCCCGCGATTGAAGAAGTGGGCGACGCCCTCGCCGAGGAGATCGACCGCTTGAAGCGGGTGGTGAACGACTACCTGCGCTTCGCCCGCCTGCCGCAACCCGCGCCCAGCGAAGAGTCCCTGGCCGAGCTGCTGCGGGGGTTGCTCGACTTCCTCGAGCCCGAGGCGCGCGAGCGCCGCGTGCGCCTGGAGGCCGAGCTGGGGCGCGACCCGGCCGTGGTCCCGCTCGACGCCGACCTTCTCCGCCAGGCCTTGTTGAACCTGGTGCGCAACAGCTTCGAAGCCATGCCCGCGGGCGGGATCCTGCGGGTGCGCTTGCGCCGCCGCGAGGACGTCTGGGAGCTCGAACTCGAAGACACCGGCCGCGGCATCCCGCCCGAAGCCCTGCCGCGCATCTTCGACCCCTTCTTCACCACCAAAAAGGACGGCACCGGGCTGGGCCTGGCGCACACGCGACGCGTGATCGAAGAGCACGGCGGCACCATCGAGTGCCGCAGCCGGTGCGGGCAGGGCACCACCTTCACCGTGCGCCTGCCGGCGGCCGCCGCCGACTTCGAAACCGACAAGGAACTCTCCTTCAGCCAGAAAGGAAGGTAAGCCATGGCCACCGCTGAATCTCTTCGCGAACCGCAAGCCAGCGCCGAGCCGTCCGCACCGCTGCGGCTGCTGGTGGTGGACGACGACCGCGCCCTGCGCAGCTCGCTCGAGCGCGTGCTGGCGCAGAACGGCTACGCCGTCGTGGCCGCCGAGAACGCCCAGCAGGCGCGGGCGCAGCTCGAGGCCGCGAGCTTCGCCGTGGTGCTGCTCGACCTGGTGCTGCCCGACGCCGAAGGGCTGGAGCTGCTGCGCGAAATCAAGGCCACGCAGCCGGAGACGGAGGTGCTGGTGGTGACCGCCTACGGCAGCATCGAGAGCGCCGTCGAGGCCATGCGCTGGGGCGCCTACGACTACCTGACCAAGCCTTTCCACACCGCCGAGCTGCTGACCACGCTGGGGAAGGCGCTGGAAAAAATGGCTCTGCAGCGGGAGAACCGCTCCCTGCGCTACCAGCTCAGCCAGCAGACCATCAGCCGGATTCTGGTGGGGTCGAGTGCCGCCATGCAGCGGGTGAAGAAGCTGATCGAGCAGGTGGCGCCGAGTTCGGCCCCGGTGATCGTCGAAGGCGAGAGCGGCACGGGCAAGGAGCTGGCGGCCGAGGCCCTGCACCAGGCCAGCAGCCGCGCCGCCAAGCCGCTCATCAAGCTGAGCTGCGCCGCCCTGCCCGAAACCCTGCTGGAGGCGGAACTGTTCGGCTACGAGCGCGGGGCCTTCACCGGCGCCGTCAGCCGCAAGCAGGGCCGGTTCGATTTGGCTCACGGCGGCACGCTCTTCCTCGATGAGATCGTGGATATCCCGCTTACCACCCAGGTCAAGCTGCTGCGGGTTTTGCAGGACGGCAAGTACGAGCGGCTGGGCGGGCGCGAGACGCTTTACTCCGATGTGCGCCTCATCGCCGCTACCAACCGCAACCTCGAGCAGGCGGTCAAGGAGGGCAAGTTCCGCGAAGACCTCTACTACCGCCTGAACGTCATCAAAATTCCCATTCCGCCGCTGCGCCACCGCAAGGACGAAATCCCCGTGCTCGCCCACCACTTCCGCCAGCTCTTCGCCGCCCGTAACCGCAAGACCATCCGCGACGTTTCGCCGGCGGCCATGAGCTGTTTGCTTGCCTACGACTGGCCGGGGAACGTGCGCGAGCTCGAGAACGTCATCGAGCGCGCCGTGGTGCTGTGCGAAGGCGAGGTCATCCAGCCGCACCTGCTTCCGGAAGCTCTCAACCCGGTCGCCTTCCGCACCACTCCGCGTGACTCCACGCAGCCCGACAAGCACTCCATCATCACCTTGAGCTTTCCCGTCGGTACCAGCATGCGGCAGATCGAGGACTTGAGCATTCGCGCCTTGCTCGAGTACACCCAGGATGACCGCGGCGCCGCTGCCGGTTTGCTTGACGTCCATCCCCGCACCATCAGCCGTCACTTGAAAGACAAAGCGGAGAGCTGAACCGTCGCCGCGCGCGGGCTCGCTCCGGAAAATTTGTCCGAACCTCACGCCGGGGGTTTTTCGTCCCGACAAATTGTCCCGCCCGCTCTCGAACCCCCGGGCCCGCTGCGCCTTCTTCTTTGTTTTCTGTGCGATGAAGGGAAGGAGGAGAGCGGGCACAGTGGAAGGCTTCGTGCCCTTTAGCGGGTGGGGCCGGAAAGCCCCTGACGGTGCAACATGGCGAGAGTCGTCGAGCACATCTTGACGCCGAGCACGACCCGGCGGGTTCTGGTGGTGGCCGAGGATCCCTGGCTGCGCTTTCGCCTGCATCGGGAGTTCGAGCGGGCCGGCTGCGAAGTGGTGTCGGTGGCCCGGCTGCGCCCGGCTGACCTGAACCCACCGGCCTCCTACGACGTGGTGCTTACCGACGCCGCGGTCTTTCCCGAAGGGAGCCGCCTGGAAGCCTTCCGCGCCCTGCGCGCGGGTTCGTCCGGGGCGCGCTTCGTTCTGCTCGTGGGAGCGAAAGAGAAGGGCGTGGCCGCGCAGGCGCGCGACAGCGGGTTCGATCTGGTGCTGGCGCGCCCGGCGCGCGCCGAGGCCTTGCCGGAGCTGGTGCGCGACGTCCTGGCCGAGCCGCACGCGCCCGCGGAAGCCGTGCCGGTCCCGATGCGCTTTCATTTTGTTCTGGAGATCCCCGGCGAGGGCAAGAAAAAAGCCGGCAGCGCGCTGACCGCTCTCGTGATTCACAGCTTGATCCTGGCCGTTGCCCTGATCGTTCCGCTGATGTTCACCGAAACCCTGAACGTGCGCGAGCTGGCCGGCGTCTGGCTGGTGGCGCCGCCGCCTCCGCCGCCGCCTCCTCCGGTTGCGAATGCGCAACCAGTGCGGCGCGTCAAGCCGGTCTTCCAAACGGTCACGGGGAAGTTGATCGCCCCCACCGCCATCCCCAAAGAGATCGCCCACATCGTGGAGACCGATGAGTTGGACATCCAGGGCGTGCCCGGCGGCGTGCCGGGCGGCGTGCCCGGCGGGCAACTGGGCGGCGTGCTCGGGGGCGTGATCGGAGGGGTTCCGCACCCCCGGCCGGTGCTGGCGCCGCCGGTGCAGAAGCCCATCCGCGTCGGCGGCAAGCTGCGCCCGCCGCGGCTGACGCAACGGGTGGAGCCGGTCTACCCCCTCATCGCCAAACAGGCGCGCATCGCGGGGGACGTGCGCATTGACGCCATCATCGATACCGACGGCAACGTGGTGGAGATGAAGGTTCTCTCCGGGCATCCGCTGCTGGTGCAGGCGGCGCTGAACGCGGTCAGCCAGTGGCGCTACGAGCCGACTTATTTGAACGAAGTCCCGGTCCCGGTCGTGCTGGCAGTGACCGTGACCTTCCGGTTGACGTAGCCAGAGGCAACGATGGCCACCATCTTACTCGTGGATGACGACGCCGGCTTCCTGACGGCGCTCGAGCGGCTGCTGGTGCAGGACGGCCACCGTACCCGCCGCGCCGCCGACCACGCCGCCGCCCTGGCCGAGGCCGGCGCGGCCACCGACCCGGTGGACCTGGCCATCGTCGATCTGGAGCTCTGCCAGCAGAGCGGCCTGGAGCTGCTGCGCCAGCTGCGCCGGCGCGACCCGAACCTCCCTCTCATCCTGCTGAGCGCCGCCCCCGACGCCGCGAGCTACCTGGAAGCTCTCCGCCTGGGAGTGTACGAGTACTTGACCAAGCCGCTCGATTTCGCTGAGCTGCTCCAGGTGGTCCACCGCGCTTTGAGTCCCGTCGGGAGGGTGGCATGAAGAAACCGCGCATCCCGGACACGCTCCACTTCCGCTTTGCCTGCCCGCTCTGCCACTGGGGGGGCGAGGTGACGCTCTCGACCCATTTCGGCAACGACCAGGGACGCGACCTGCGTTTGGGCGATTGCCTGTTCGACTGCCACAAGAAGGTCGAGCCCCGCCACCTCTACTTCTTGGAAAAATTCACCTGCCCGGGCTGCTCGGTCGAGGACGAGCCCTTCTTCTTCGTGGCGGAAATCCATTGCCTGGGCAACCGCTGGGCGGCCGTGCAGGCCTACCCGGCGCACGAGCTCGTCGCCGCCGAGCCCCGCGTCTAGGAGGACGAAAGCCATGGTCTGGCACGGCACGGTTCTGGCGCGATTCTCGCCGTCCCTTCAAGAGAAGCTGCTGGCGCATAGCGAGCCGTTTCACTTTGCCGCCGGCCAGTTGATCTTCGAAGAAGGCTCGCCCAGCCTCTATCTCTACGTGGTGAAGAGCGGGCGGGTGGCCATCGAAGTGGACTTCCCGGCCTGGGGGCGGCGGCAGATCCTGACCGTGGGCCCGGGCGAAGTGTTCAGCTGGTCGGCCCTGGTCGAGCCGCGGCTGGAGACGGCTTCGGCCCGCGCCCTGGAAAAAACCGAAGTCCTGGGCATCAAGGGCGGGGCGCTGATGGACCTCTGCCGGGAGGACCCCGCCTTCGGCTTCCAGCTCTACCGCACCCTGGCCGAAGTCATCACCGACCGCTTGGTTTCGACGCGCCGGCAGTTGCTCGAGGGCGTGGCCTGGCCCCAGGAGGCCCTCCCCTCCCGCTGACCGTCGACTTCTTTTTCCTTCAAGAGCGGATCATGATGAGGAGCATCTTGAAGCGGGTCACCGCCTTCACGGCGTGCGGGATACTGGCCGGCAGTAGAATGATGTCGCCCGCCCGCAGGCGATGCGGCCGCCCGCCGATGACAACCTCCGCCTCACCTTCGAGCACGAGAACCAAAGCGTCAAACGGGGCGGTGTGTTCGCTCAAGCTTTGCCCCGCAGTGAAAGCGAAGAGGGTCACGGTGCCCGCCGGGCGGTTGAGCACTGTCCGGCTCACCACCGCCCCTTCCTGGTAGGCCACCAGCTCCGCCAACCGCGCCGGATTCGCCAGCGGGTTTTCTCCCGATTGTTTTCCTTCCGGCACGTCCGCCAGCCTCCTTCGGCTCCCCGGAATTCTACGACAGGAACCGAACCAGCAGCGCCACCAAAAGGAACCCCAGCAGCAGCGCCAGCGAGGGCGCCTTGTCCGAGGGTTGGCGGTGGCTCTCGGGGATGAGCTGGTCGGAAACGACGAACACCATCGCCCCCGCCGCGAAGGCCAGCCCGAAGGGCACCAGCCCCCGGACGGCGCTCACGAAGTGGAAGCCCGCCGCCGCCGCCACCGGCTCCGCCATTCCCGAAACGGTGGCCCAGAGCACGGCCGTCAGCCGCGACGCCCCGGCGGCGCGCACCGGCGTCGCCACCGCCAGGCCCTCGGGGATGTTCTGCAGGGCGATGGCCAGCGCCACCACCACGCCGAGTGACCCCGAGCCGGGCGCGAAGGCTACGCCCACCGCCAGCCCTTCGGGGAGGTTGTGGAGCGTAATCGCGGCGGCTAGGAGCAAGCCCAGGCGCGTCCCCGGGCCGTTCAGCCGGGGGGCGAAGTGCGGCTCGAGGTGCGGCACTTTGCGCTCGAGCAGCAAGACCGTCACGCCGCCTGCCAACAATCCCAGCGTCACCGCCGCGGCACTCCCGCTGGCCAGGGCAGGCCAGAGTAGGGTCAAGGCCGCGGCCGACAGCATCACCCCGCCGGAAAAGCCGAGCAGGGCGTCGTACACGCGCCGGGAGAGATGAGGGAGGAGGACGACCAGCAGCCCGCCCAGCCCGGTGGCGAGGCCGGCGAGCCAGCTGGCCAGCAGCGCCTGTCCCCAGGGAGTCAGCCCGCCCGCGTCAGTCCAGAACACAGGAGCGCCCGCCCGGTGTCGCTAGGCGGCCTCCTTCTTCTTCTCCGGCAGGCCCGCCGTGGCGGGCAGGGTTTCGGCGAAGCGCGTGCGCCAGGCCTCGAGGATGTCCTCGAAGGTGCGGGCGGTGGTCTCCTGGGCGTCCACCACGGCGATGGCGGCCATGTTGACGATGTCGTTCACCTCCGCGCCCCGCTGCAAGACGTGCACGGGCTTCGCCAGACCCATCAGGATAGGCCCGATGGCCTCGGCCCCGCCGATGCGCGCCAGCAGCTTGTAGGCAATGTTCCCGGCCTCGAGGTTGGGGAAGATGAGCACGTTGGCGCCGCCCTTGAGCGAGCTGAACGGGTAAGTCTGTTCGAGGATCTCCGGCACCAGCGCGGTGTCGGCCTGCATCTCGCCGTCCACCATCAGGCCGGGGGCGCGCTGGCGGATGAGCTCCACGGCGCGGCGGACTTTCTCCGCCAGCGGGTGGGGGGTACTGCCGAAGTTGGAGAAGCTCAAGAGCGCCACCCGCGGCTCGACGTCGAAGCGCCGCGCCAGGTCGGCGGCCGAGAGCGCGATCTCGGCCAGGTCCTCGGCCGTCGGCTCGATGTTCACCGTGGTGTCGGCCAGGAAGTAGATGTCCCCGCGCGGGGTGATGAGCATGTAGAGCCCGGAGACTTTCCGCAGGCCTTCGCGCACTTTGAGCACCTGCAAAGCCGGGCGGATGGTGTCCGGGTAGTGCTGGGTGAGCCCGGCGATCAAGGCGTCGGCGTCGCCCAGGTGCACCATCATGGAGGCGAAGATGTTCTTGTCGAGAATGAGGCTTTCGGCTTCCTGGCGCGTCACGCCCTTGCGATGGCGCAGCCGGTAGAGTTCTTCGGTGTAGAGCGCCCGGCGCGCGCTGCGGGCCGGCTCGATGATCTCGACGCCGTCCAGGTGCAGGTGGAGCTCGGCGATCCGCTCGCGGATTCTGGCTTCGCGGCCGAGCAGGACAGGCCGGGCGATCTTCTCGTCCACTAGAATCTGGCAGGCGCGGAGGATCTTGGGCTCCTCGCCTTCGGGGAAGACCACCCGCTGCGGCTGCTTCTGCGCCTTGTGGATGACGGCCCGCATCACTTCGTGGGCCTTGCCCAGCCGCCGCTCGAGCTGCTCCTTGTATTCTTCCAGGTTCACCGGCTCCTGGGCCACGCCGCTCTCCATGGCCGCCTGGGCCACCGCCGACGCCTCCCAGATGAGCACGCGCGGATCAAACGGCTTGGGGATGAGATAGTCGCGGCCGAACTCCAGCCGCTCCACCCCGTAGACGCGGCAGACCGCGTCGGGCACGTCCTCTTTGGTCAGGGCGGCCAGCGCCCGGGTGGCGGCGAGCTTCATCTCTTCGTTGATGGTGGTGGCGCGAACGTCGAGCGCCCCGCGGAAGATGAAGGGGAAACCCAGCACGTTATTCACCTGGTTGGGGAAATCGGAGCGGCCCGTGGCTATGACCACGTCCGGGCGGGTGCTGACCGCGACGTCGTAGGGAATCTCCGGATCCGGGTTGGCCATGGCGAAGACGATGGGGTTATCCGCCATCGACAGCAACATCTCCGGGGTCACGCAGTCGGCCACCGAGAGGCCCACGAAGATGTCGGCGCCGCGCATCGCTTCGGCCAGCGTGCGCGCTGAAGTTTCCTTGGCGAAGCGCTCCTTGTAAGGGTTCATCCCCTTGGTACGGCCCTGGTAGATGACGCCCTTGGTGTCGCACAGGGTGAGGTTCTCGCGCTTGACCCCCAGGCGGACGTAGTGCTCGGCGCAGGCAATGCCGCTGGCCCCGGCGCCGTTGAAGACCACCTTGACCTGGTCGATCTTCTTGCCCACCACCTCCAGGGCGTTCAAGAGCGCTGCCCCGGAGATGATGGCGGTGCCGTGCTGGTCGTCGTGGAAGACGGGGATCTTCATCGTGCGCTTCAGCTCTTCCTCGATCTCGAAGCACTCGGGGGCCTTGATGTCCTCCAGGTTGATGCCGCCGAAGGTGGGCTCGAGCAGTTGGCAGGTGCGGATGATCTCTTTCGGGTCTTCGGTCTCGAGCTCGATGTCGAAGACGTCGATGTCGGCGAAGCGCTTGAAGAGCACACCCTTGCCTTCCATGACGGGCTTGCCGGCCCCGGCGCCGATATTGCCGAGGCCGAGCACGGCGGTGCCGTTCGACACCACCGCCACCAGGTTCCCCTTGGCCGTGTACTTGTAGAGCAGGCGCGGGTCGCGCTGGATCTCGAGGCAGGGCACGGCGACGCCGGGCGTGTAGGCCAGGCTCAAGTCGCGCTGCGTGCGGCAGGGCTTGGTGGCCACCACGCCGAGTTTCCCCGGCGGCGGCGAAGAATGGTACTCGAGGACGTCTTCCTTGCGGATGATCATGGCGGGCACTCCTTTTCCGATTTCTCTCCTAGGCGGTTTGGGCGTCTCCTGTCTTGGCGGTTTCGCGCCCGCACCAGAGCGCGCGCTGGTCGAGCTCCAGCCAGCGCTTCGACTTCACCAGGCGCGCCAGGGCGGCGGTGACTGTTTCTTCGCTCAAGACCCTGCTCGTCTCCATCCACGCTCCGAGCAGTACCACGTTGCCGGCGCGCGGCTCGCCCAGCTCGTCAGCCAGCTCCGTGAACGGCCGGACGAGCCAGCGGACGTCGTCGCGGACGCAATCCTCGGGAGTGTTTTTTCCGTTGTAGAAGACCCAGCCGCCGGGGACGACCGCGGGGAGGAACTTGCGCAGCGAAGGCTCGTTCAGCGCCAGCAGCACGTTCGGCCGGGAGACGAGCGGCGAATCCACCGGCGCTGTCCCCAGGCGCACGTGGCAGTGCGATGTCCCCGAGCGCATCTCCGGGCCGTAGGAGGGCAGCCAGCTCACCTCCAGCCCCGCCGCCATCCCCGCCTCCGCCAGGATTTGCCCGAGCAAGAGCACTCCCTGGCCGCCGAAGCCCGCGACCTTGATGCGCAGCTCGAGCGGCTCGGCGCGCGGCTCGCCGACCGCGGCCCCGCCGGCCCCGTTCTCAATCTCGAGCAGGCGGGGAACTTCTTCGAGCGGCGGCGCCGGCTGGGGCGCGGGCCGTGGCTCCGCCTTCCCGGTGCGGTCGCGGAAGACGCCGAGCGGGAAGGCCGGGATCATCTCCTCCCGAACCCAGCGCTGGGCCTCAAGCGGCGTCATCTTCCAGATGGTCGGGCAGGGCGAAAGGATTTCGACC
>Ga0209342_10003066_pt1 | contig 17703 bp, 14 predicted proteins | sample RifCSP16_2_FD_184023 | JGI IMG/M metagenome (GOLD analysis project Ga0209342, IMG submission 184023) | Soil microbial communities from Rifle, Colorado - Rifle CSP2_sed 16_2 (SPAdes) (version 2) | ecosystem: Environmental > Terrestrial > Deep subsurface > Rock core/Sediment | place: Rifle... | reverse complement strand
GAGTTCCCTGCCGCTTATTTGCCATGATCGAGCGGACTGCCATATAGATGGCGTGATCGCTCGGCTGGATTTCGAAAATCGACGGGTCGAGCGTGATTTTTTCGCCCGAAAGGGAGCCATCTTTCTTATAGACTTCCATCTGCATGATCAGATTCCTCAGGCGGTGGTTCAGCCTTCTTTGACAATTTCGAGATACCCGTTAATCGCCCCCGGCACCGATCCCTTGACGATCAAGAGATTCGATTCGGGAACGACCTTCAGAACCATCAGATTCCGAACCGTGACGCGCGAAAATCCCATTCTCCCGGCCATTCGCATGCCTTTGAACACACGCGAAGGATACGAACTCGATCCAATCGAACCCGGTGCCCGCACCCGATCCGATTGACCGTGGGTTGTCATGCCAACGCCACCGAAATGGTGACGTTTCACGACACCCTGAAATCCCCGCCCCTTTGATTTCCCGGTCACGCTCACGATGTCGCCCTGGTGGAAGAGTTCGACGCGCACTTCCTCCCCGGGCTTCATCGGCTGGCCGTTGAAGTTCTTGAATTCATGGAGGAGACGCATGACTTTGACCTTTGCTTTGGCAAAATGTCCGCGAAGCGGCTTGGTTGCCAGGCGGTCTTTCTTTTCGTCGTACCCGAGCTGGACGGCATCGTACCCATCCCGCTCTTTTGTCTTTATATGGGTGACGTAGCACGGACCTGCCTCGATTACGGTGCAGGGAACAGCCTGACCGTTCTCATCGAAGATGCTCGTCATTCCAAGTTTTTTTCCTAAGATACCGCTCACGATTATGCTCCTTCGTTCCGTTCCATTCACATCGGAAGGCCACGCTTAGAAAACAATCTGTCCAGTACGAACTAAACCTTGATTTCGACGTCGACGCCGGCCGGAAGCTCCAGCTTCATCAACGAGTCCACCGTTTTGTTGGTGGAATTCAGAATGTCGATGAGCCGTTTATGTGAGCGGGTTTCAAACTGCTCACGGGATTTCTTGTCGACATGCGGAGACCGGTTCACGGTGATCACCGTCCGCTTCGTCGGGAGGGGAATAGGTCCGGAGACCACCGCCCCTGTTGACTTCACTGTCTTGATGATCTTTTCCGCCGATTTGTCGATCAGGTTATGATCGTATGATTTCAGCTTGATGCGTATTCTCTGACCAGCCAAGGATGACTCCTTCCACGTCACTCATAAAACAACGATGGTTCCGATTCTGGTGAACCGGAACCACCGACGAGACTACTCGATGATTTTTGTCACAACTCCTGCGCCCACCGTGCGGCCTCCTTCACGGACTGCAAAGCGAAGGCCTTCTTCCATGGCGATGGGGGAGATGAGTTCGACCAACATGGCATCCACGTTGTCGCCCGGCATCACCATTTCCACACCGCTTGGGAGTTGAACCACTGCAGTGACATCCGTTGTGCGGAAATAGAATTGAGGACGATATCCATTGAGGAAGGGGGTGTGGCGGCCGCCTTCTTCCTTCGTCAGCACATAGACCTGCGCCGTGAACTTCTTGTGCGGCGTGATGGACCCCGGTTTTGCGATGACCATGCCGCGTTCGAGATCATTTTTCTCGACGCCTCGCAGCAAGAGACCCGCATTGTCCCCGGCAACAACCTCATCCAGTTCCTTCCGGAACATTTCTGCGCCGGTGATGACGGTCTTCTTATGTTGACCCAGACCAATGACTTCGACTTCATCACTCACTTTCGCCCGTCCGCGCTCCACTCGGCCGGTACCGACGGTTCCTCGACCGGTAATCGAAAACACGTCTTCCACCGACATGAGGAACGGTTTGTCGACATCGCGTTTCGGCATCGGAACATAGGTATCCACCGCATTCATGAGTTCATCGATGCATTTGAATGCAGGATCGTCTCCTTTCGAATCGGGCCGAATCGCCGCTTCCATGGCCTTGAGGGCCGAGCCGCGAATGATGGGGATCTCGTCTCCCGGAAACTCATATTTCTTCAGGAGGTCACGCAGCTCCAGCTCGACGAGATCAAGAAGCTCTTTGTCGTCGACCGCATCCACCTTATTCATGAACACAACGATCTTGGGAACGCCAACCTGGCGTGCGAGAAGGATATGTTCGCGTGTCTGGGGCATCGGCCCATCCGTCGCCGCAACGACAAGGATTGCGCCATCCATCTGGGCCGCGCCAGTGATCATGTTTTTCACATAGTCGGCGTGACCGGGGCAATCCACGTGCGCGTAGTGTCGGTTGACAGTTGAATATTCGACGTGCGCAGTAGCGATCGTGATACCTCGGGCGCGCTCTTCAGGGGCGTTATCGATCGAATCGAACGTCCGGATCTGGGAGAGCCCTTTTTTCGCCAGCACCATCGTAATCGCCGCCGTCAGAGTTGTCTTTCCGTGATCAACGTGACCGATCGTCCCGATGTTCACGTGGGGCTTGCTGCGATCAAATTTTTCTTTTGCCATTGGTTGAGTCTCCTTTCATAGACTGGGATCAGAAGAATATGCGACACTTAGGCTACGACTGCTTCTTTTCCTTTAACTTTCTCGATGATCTGGTCAGAAATGGATTTGGGAGTCGCTTCGTAATGCGAGAATTGCATGGTAAAGAGTGCACGGCCCTGCGTCATGGAACGCAGCTGTGTCGCGTACCCAAACATCTCAGCCAGAGGGACTGTGGCCTTGACGACCTGAGCATCCTTTCTCGGATTCATTCCCTCGATCTTTCCACGTCGTGAATTCAGGTCACCCATAACATCTCCAAGGTATTCTTCCGGCGTGACTACCTCGACTGCCATAATCGGCTCGAGAATGATTGGCCCCGCTTTTCGGGCGCCTTCCTTGAATGCCATCGAGCCCGCAATCTTGAAGGCCATTTCGGATGAGTCCACCGCGTGGAATGAGCCATCGAACAACTTCACTTTCACGTCTTCCACAGGATAGCCGGCCAACACGCCGTTCTTCATTGCTTCGATGATGCCTTGCTCCGTGGGCTTGATGTATTCCTTGGGAACAACACCGCCGACGATTGCATTCTCAAACTCAAATCCTTTTCCCTTTTCGTTCGGTTCAATCTCGATCTCCACATGACCAAATTGGCCGCGTCCACCGCTCTGGCGGATAAACTTGCCTTCAGCTGTGACCTTCTTCGAGATCGTCTCCTTGTAGGCAACCTGCGGTTTGCCTACGTTTGCCTCGACTTTGAACTCTCTCTTCATCCGGTCAATAATGATCTCAAGATGCAGCTCACCCATACCGCTGATGATTGTCTGGCCGGTTTCTTCGTTCGAAGAGATTCGAAACGTCGGGTCTTCCTCCGCCAGTCTCTGGAGCGCCTCACCCAGTTTTTCCTGGTCGGCCTTCGTCTTCGGCTCAATTGCGACGTCGATGACAGGCTCGGGGAAAATCATCTTTTCCAGAATAATAGGATCTTTTTCCTCGGTGAGGGTATCGCCGGTCCTGGTACTCTTCAGTCCGATTGCTGCAACGATATCACCGGCGTATGCTTCCGAAATCTCTTCTCTGTGGTTCGCGTGCATCCGCAGGATTCGGGCAATTCGTTCCTTGCGATCTGACGACACGTTGTAGACATACGATCCCGCTTTGAGGGTGCCCGAGTAGATGCGGAAGTATGTGAGTCGGCCCACAAACGGATCGCTCATGATCTTGAAGGCCAAAGCCGTAAATCTCTCAGAGTCCGATGCCTTACGAACAACATCGTCATGACGATGGGGATGGTGGCCATGGACTTCTCCGCCGTTGATATCCGCCGGTGAAGGGAGGAAATCCACAACAGCATCGAGAAGGTTTTGCACACCCTTGTTCTTGAACGAAGACCCGCAAAGAACGGGAACAATGCTCGCTTTGAGGCATGCTCTCCGGAGAACATCACGAACCTCATCAGGAGAAATTTCTTTTCCTTCGAGATATTTTTCCAACAACGAGTCATCCTCATCGGCAACCGCCTCCAGCATCTTCTGCCTGTATTCGACAGACTTTGCCTTGAGGGACTCCGGAATGACGATTTCATCCCAGGACATGCCTTGCGATCCTTCATGATACATTCGTGCTTTCATCGTGATGAGATCGATGATCCCTACGAACATATCCCCTTCGCCCACTGGAAGGTGGACTGGGACGGCATTGGCATGCAATCTGTCTTTCATCATTTGCACGACGCCAAGGAAATCCGCTCCGGCGCGATCCATCTTGTTGACAAACGCAATGCGCGGCACTCCGTACTTATCCGCCTGGCGCCAGACCGTTTCCGATTGCGGCTCCACGCCTCCGACCGAACAGAACAAAGCGACGGCTCCATCAAGCACTCGAAGCGAACGTTCGACTTCAATGGTGAAGTCCACATGCCCCGGAGTATCGATAATGTTGATGCGAGTGTCTTTCCAGAAACAGGTTGTCGCGGCGCTTGTAATGGTAATACCGCGTTCTTTTTCCTGTTCCATCCAATCCATGGTCGCGGCCCCGTCATGCACCTCTCCCATGCGGTGCAGTACGCCCGTATAGAACAGGATCCGTTCTGTCGTCGTGGTCTTACCGGCATCAATATGCGCCATGATGCCGATATTACGCGTTCGTTCCAATAAATATTCTCGAGCCATTGCTTCCTTCGTTCTCCGAAAAAGAGATAGCTCCCCGGAGAAATCGTCTTGTGAAGTTACACTTTTGTCTTGTCGCTTATGACTGCTACCACTTGAAGTGTGCAAAAGCCTTGTTGGCTTCTGCCATCCGGTGAACGTCTTCCTTCTTCTTAATAGCTCCTCCTTCACCGGCAGCCGCAGCAATCAATTCCGCTGCAAGCTTGTGCGACATTGACTTATCCGAGCGTTCCTGGGCGTTGAGGATCAACCAGCGGATAGCAAGAGCGGTTCGCCGCTCGGGGCGAACTTCTGTGGGTACTTGATAGGTAGCACCACCAACCCTGCGTGCTCTGACTTCCAACAGCGGAGAAGTATTGCTGACAGCTTTGCGAAACACCTCGATCGGCTTGTTCTTTGTCCGATCCTCGATCAGGTTGAACGCTGTGTACAGTATATTGCGCGCAATGTGCTTCTTTCCCTCCTTGAGAAGGGAATTAATGAACCGGGCAACCAGGACATCCTGGAATTTCGGGTCGGCCCCAACTTGGCGTTTTGTTGATCTTTTCTTTCTCATGAATTTACTGAGCCGGCTTTGGTTTCTTTGCTCCGTATTTCGATCGGGCCTGCTTCCGATCCTGCACACCCTGTGTATCCAGAGTGCCACGGATAATATGATAGCGGACGCCGGGCAGATCTTTGACTCTCCCGCCTCTAATCATCACAAGAGAGTGTTCCTGGAGATTATGTCCTTCTCCGGGGATGTAAGCGATCACTTCCTGCTGATTGGTCAGGCGCACTTTGGCGACCTTGCGCAACGCGGAATTCGGTTTTTTCGGTGTCGTAGTGTATACCCTAGTGCACACGCCTCGCTTCTGAGGGCAAGACTGCAGGGCAGGCGATTTGCTCTTCCACGAAACCCGTTCCCGGCTGTTGCGGACCAGTTGATTAATTGTCGGCAATCGGATTAACTCCCTTAAGCGATTTCGAAAAATCCATGGACAAAAAAAGCTTATTAATGTACGATATTTCCGTCATAATGTCAACGATTACACTCACTTAAGACGCAGGCACGCGTGTCTTTCTCTTCCGTTTCCGGGGTTCTTCCTCCGCTCCTTCTGCAAGAACCGTGTCTGCGACTGGCTCCTCAACCACTTCTTCAGGCTCCCTGGACGTCACCAACATGTCCCGAAACGGCTTCTGGCCTGTCCCTGCAGGTATGAGGCTGCCCATGATAACGTTTTCCTTCAGTCCAAGGAAATTATCAATCTTCGCCTCGATGGCCGCGTCAGTCAGCACTTTTGTCGTTTCCTGGAAGGACGCCGCCGAGAAGAAACTCTCGGTCGACAGGGATGCCTGAGTAATTCCCAGAAGGATCGGTTCGGACACTGCCGGAAGCGCGTCACGAACCTCACAGACCTTCTTCGATTTCTTCTTTAGATCCGCATTCGTTTCGCGCGCCTGTTTCTTCGTGACAATCTGGCCGTTCTTGAACTTCGAGTCACCCTTGCTCACCGCAACGACTTTTCCGCGCAAAGAATCGTTCTCGTCATGGATTCTTCCCTTATCGACATTGTCACCTTCAAGATATTTCGTGTCGCCCGGATCGACAATGCGCTCCTTCTGCATCATCTGACTCACAATAATCTCAATGTGTTTGTCATTGATTTTCACACCTTGCATTCGATACACTTCCTGAATCTCATTGACGAGGTATTCCTGGACTGCCGTGGTCCCCTGAATGCGCAGGATATCGTGCGGATCGATTGCACCGGCCGAGAGACGCTCTCCAGCCCGGACGACATCGTTCTCCTGCGCGAGGATATGTTTGCCGAGTGGAATCAAATACGTCCGGCGGTCTTTTCCGTCATGACTTTCAACGAAGACTTCCCTCGATCCTCTTTTCGGCTGGCCGATCTTCACCACGCCGTCGATTTCAGTTACAACCGCAGGATCACCTGGATGTCTCGCCTCGAACAGTTCCGTCACGCGCGGCAAGCCGCCTGTGATATCCCTTGTCTTGCCGATATCACGGGCAATCTTCACGAGCACTGCTCCGGCTTTGATTTCTTCCCCATCATCAACGATGAGGTGAGCTCGCGTCGGAATTGGATAGTTGGCAACCTTTTGACCTTTTGCGTTGACGACACTCAACGCCGGGATCAGGTTCCGGTCCTTGCTGTCGATGACCACCTTCTGAATGTGTCCCGTTTGCTCATCCGGCTCTTCGCGATAGGTGACACTTTCCTTCAGGTCGATGTATTTCACCGTTCCGCCGTGTTCGGAAATAATCACGGCATTGTACGGATCCCATTCATAGATCAGTTCTCCCCTCGTCGTCGTTTGTCTGTCGCGGACCATGAGGGTCGCACCGTAGGGGACATCGTATTTTGTGAGAGTCCTGTTATCCTTGTCGAGAATATTGATAATGCCGCTTCTTCCCGACACGACCGGATGTTTCTCTTCCTCGGATCCGTATTCGATGAATTTTACTCCCTCATACTTCACAGTTCCGTCGAACTTGGACAGAATCTGCGACTGAGAGGCAATAAGGCTGGCCGTTCCGCCCGTATGGAATGTGCGCAGGGTCAGCTGAGTACCGGGTTCGCCGATGGATTGAGCTGCAATAACACCCACGGCAGTTCCCCCCGCGACAAGCTTGCCTTTTGTCAGATCACGGCCGTAGCATGATGCACATATTCCCCGTTTCGCCTCGCACGTGAGCACCGAGCGGATCTCCACGGTTTCGATGGATGTCTCCGAAATTCGCTGTGCCTTTTCCTCGTCGATGATCTCACCGGCCTTGACGATCACCTCTCCGCTGAGAGGATCGGAAACATCATGCACCGAAACACGACCGAGAATTCTCTCTGCAAGCGGTTCCTTCACATCCTCCCCTTCTTTCAAAGCGCCGGTTGGTACGCCGAGAATCGTGCCGCAGTCTTCTTCGGAGATGATTGCATCCTGCGCCACGTCGATAAGGCGTCGCGTTAAATATCCGGCGTCGGCCGTTTTCAACGCAGTGTCGGCCAGGCCCTTGCGTGCACCGTGTGTTGAAATAAAGTATTCGAGAATCGACAAGCCTTCACGGAAGTTCGCCGTAATGGGATTTTCGATCAGCTCACCCGTCGCGCCGGAAAGAGACTTCTGGGGCTTGGCCATAAGGCCTCGCATGCCTGCAAGCTGGCGCACCTGTTCCTTAGAACCGCGCGCACCCGAATCAACCATCATATAAAGAGAATTGAATCCCTCTTTCGAATGCGAGAGCTCGTCGAACAATCGCTCCGCAATCCGGTTTGTTGAGCGTGTCCAGATATCGATGACCTTGTTGTATCGCTCGCCGTTTGTAATGAAACCCCGGTAGTACTGGTTTTCCACCGCCTCGACATCCTTTTGGGCGCGCGTCACGATTTCATATTTCTCTTTTGGAATGGTGACATCGGTAATCGAAACGGAAAGTCCACCCCGGGTAGCGTAGCTAAAGCCGAGGTGTTTCAGATTATCCAAGAATATCGCCGTTTCAACGCTTCCTGAGCGGCGGAAAACGGTCGAAATAATCTGTACCAGCCGCTTCTTGTTCAGAAGCTCGTTGATGAACGGAGTCCCCGAGGGAATGATCTCATTGAAAATAACGCGCCCGGTTGTCGTCTCGACCATTTTTCCTTCGATACGAACCTTCACCCGGGTGTGGAGGCCTATCCGGCCCTGGTCATACGCTATGCGCACTTCAGCGGGTGAAAAGAACATCGTTCCTTCACCGACGTCGCCCACTTTCGACTTGGTCAGGTAGTAGCAACCCAGAACCTGGTCTTGTGTGGGTGTGACAATCGGTGCGCCGTTGGCAGGAGAGAGAATATTGTGACTGGAAAGCATGAGGATCCGTGCTTCCAGCTGTGCCTCATACGACAAGGGCACGTGGACCGCCATCTGGTCGCCGTCGAAGTCAGCATTGAACGCCGTGCAGACCATGGGATGAATACGAATCGCTTTCCCTTCAACCAGAACCGGCTGAAACGCCTGAATGCCGAGACGGTGGAGAGTCGGCGCTCTGTTCAGCATCACCGGATGTCCGTCAATGATGTGGTCAAGAATATCCCAGACCTCGGGGCCCTTCTTCTCAACCATTTTCTTGGCGCTCTTTACCGTCTTCACCAGTCCGCGCTCGATGAGCTTGCGAATGATGTGCGGCTTGAAAAGTTCCACGGCCATATCTTTCGGCAATCCACACTCGTGCAACTTGAGCTCCGGACCAACGACAATGACCGAACGTCCAGAATAGTCAACGCGCTTCCCGAGCAGGTTTTGCCGGAAGCGTCCTTGTTTCCCTTTGAGCATATCAGAAAGGGACTTGAGTGCCCTGTTATTGTCGCTCCGGACCGCATTCACCCGGCGGGAATTGTCGAACAGCGAATCCACAGCTTCCTGGAGCATCCGCTTCTCGTTTCGCAGAATGACTTCGGGAGCTTTGATCTCAATCAGCCTCTTGAGACGGTTGTTCCTGATGATCACACGACGATAGAGATCGTTCAGATCCGACGTGGCAAAACGTCCCCCTTCCAGAGGGACGAGAGGGCGCAACTCGGGCGGAATCACAGGAATAACATCGAGGACCATCCACTCGGGTTTGTTGGGAGCGTTGTCTTGGCTTTTGCGGAATGCTTCGATAACGCGAAGACGTTTGAGCGCTTCCGTTTTCTTTTGCATGGAGCCCTCTTCCCGAACGCTTTGCCGCAGCACAACAGCTACTGCTTCGACAGCAACGCGTTTGAGAAGCTCCTTGATGGCTTCGCCGCCCATCTTGGCGATGAACTTTTTGGGATCGCCTTCCTCCAGATCGCTGTTGTCTTCAGGAAGGGACTGCAAGATCTCCAGATACTGATCCTCAGTTATGAGGTCTTGCTTTTGAAGACCGGTCGTTCCCGGATTGATAACGACGTACGATTCGTAGTAAATGATCTTCTCAAGTTCCTTGGTCGAAAGACCGAGGACGTATCCGATCTTGCTGGGAAGCGATCGGAAGTACCAAATATGGACCACCGGAACGGCGAGGGCGATATGTCCCATGCGTTCTCTCCGGACGCTTTTCTGGGTTACCTCGACGCCGCATCGGTCGCAGGTAATTCCCTTGTATCGAATGCGTTTGTATTTCCCGCAATGACATTCCCAATCCCGAACGGGACCGAAGATCTTCTCACAGAACAATCCGTCTTTTTCCGGACGGAACGAGCGATAATTGATCGTTTCGGGCTTCGTCACTTCCCCGTGCGAGCGGGAAAGAATCATGTCGGGTGACGCAAGGCTGATGGTAATCTTCGAAAAAACCTTCTTTGCGTTTGCGTCGACAGGTGAAAAAGGCATTGGATATCCTCCAATTTACACTTAAGAATCCTGAATCACGGTTTAGATTGCAGCCATCGGCAATGGGCGGTCACTCAATTTTTACTTCCAGCCCAAGGCCCTGCAATTCACGGACGAGAACATTGAATGACTCCGGCACATTCGGTTCCGGGAGGTTCTCGCCCTTCACAATCGCTTCGTATACTTTGGCACGGCCGACGACGTCATCGGACTTGACGGTCAGGATCTCTTGCAGCACGTGTGCAGCGCCGTAGCCCTCCAGCGCCCAGACTTCCATCTCTCCAAACCGCTGGCCGCCGAACTGCGCTTTTCCCCCGAGCGGCTGCTGAGTGATCAAAGAATACGGTCCGATGGACCGTGCATGAATCTTGTCGTCAACAAGGTGCGACAGCTTGAGCATGTATAACTGCCCGACCGTCACTTCCTGATCGAATGGTTCGCCGGTCCTGCCGTCGTGCAGTACGGTCTTTGAATTGACATTCAGGCCTGCTCTTTCAAGTTGCTTTTGGACTTCTTCCCAGGACGCACCGTCAAAAATCGGCGTGTCATATTCCTCGCCCAATTTTGCTCCGGCCCATCCAAGAGCAACCTCAAAAAGTTGACCGAGGTTCATTCTGGAAGGAACGCCGAGCGGATTCAGAACGATATCCACTGTTGTCCCATCGGGCAGAAACGGCATATCCTCAACAGGTACCACCGTCGAGACGACGCCCTTATTGCCGTGGCGACCGGCCATTTTGTCTCCGACAGAGAGTTTCCGTTTCTTGGCAACATAGACTTTTGCGAGCTGGACGATGCCGGGTGCCAATTCGTCGCCGAGTTGAATCTTGTTTTTTTCGTGCCGATACAGCTCTTCGACTTCCGTCAGCTTCTGCCGGTAGTTTTCATAGATCTTTGTGATGATGGAGTTTTTCCGCTTATCGTCGACCCAATCCTGATTGTAGTCCAGCGAATCAATGGTCTCCAGAGTCTGGAATGTATCGTCCTTCAACGATGTTCCGCTCCTGATCACCACGTTGCCGTCATTGTCCCGAATTCCTCCGGATTTTTCGCCGGAGAGAAGCATGTCGAGCTTCTTTCCCAGTTTCTCCTGGAGGTCCTTCAGGTCCTTCCGCCGCGAGCGATCGAGCGATTCAAGCTTCCGTTTGTCTTCTTTCTTGCTCTCCGTGTCTTTCTTCTTACGGCTGAAGAGCTTTGTCGAAATGACGATTCCTTTCATCCCCGGGGGAGCCTTCAGCGAGGCATCCTTCACATCACCGGCCTTGTCTCCGAAAATTGCCTTGAGGAGTTTTTCCTCCGGGGTCGGGTCTGTCTCTCCTTTGGGAGTGATCTTGCCGATGAGGATATCACCTTCATTGACTTCCGCACCAACGCGGACGATCCCGTTCTCATCAAGATCCTTTGTTGCTTCTTCGCTCACGTTGGGAATTTCCCGCGTCAACTCTTCTTCGCCGCGTTTTGTGTCCCGGACCTGGAGTTCGAATTCCTCAATGTGAATTGAGGTGAACACATCCTCTGCGACGCACCGTTCACTCACGATAATGGCATCTTCGAAATTGTATCCTCTCCAGGGCATGAAAGCGACGAGCACGTTCCGCCCCAGCGCGAGCTGACCCCGGTCGGTTGCACAACCGTCAGCCAGAACATCGCCGCGCTTGAACCGCTGGCCCGGCTGCACGACAGGTTTTTGGTTGATGCATGTATCCTGATTCGTTCGGAGGAACTTGGTCAGCTTATATTCGACTCGTCTCTTGTCGTCAAAACTCACGAGCGCTTCGGCGCTGTTCTCATCGATATCGTACTGCACGAGAATGCTGTCGGCGCTGACGGATTCGACCACGCCATTGCGTTCTGCAACGATGAGAGTCCGGGAATCCCGCGCCACTTTTTCCTCAAGGCCGGTTCCAACGATAGGGGCCTGCGGTCGAAGAAGTGGGACCGCCTGCCGTTGCATGTTTGATCCCATGAGGGCGCGGTTCGCGTCGTCATGTTCGAGGAACGGAATGAGTGCTGCCGCCGCGCTCACGATCTGGTTTGGGGCGACATCCATGTATTGGAGTTTGTCAGGTTCGACGACCGGATAATCGCTTTGATAGCGTGCTTTCACGCGATCTTCCTCGAACTTGCCCTTTTCGTCGATCGGGGCATTGGCCTGGGCAATCGTCACTTCATCTTCGCGTTCAGCGGTAAGGAACTCGACTTCTTCCACCACTTTCCCGTTCTTCACTTTCCGGTACGGTGTCTCGATGAATCCGTAGTCATTGATCCGCGCGTGGATGCACAGCGAAGAAATGAGGCCGATGTTGGGACCTTCAGGGGTCTCGATCGGACAGAGTCTGCCGTAGTGCGTGTAGTGCACGTCGCGAACCTCGAATCCCGCGCGTTCGCGTGTCAATCCACCCGGACCGAGAGCAGACACGCGTCGTTTGTGCGTCATTTCGGCGAGCGGATTCGTTTGATCCATGAACTGCGAAAGCTGGTTTGTTCCGAAGAACGCGTTGATCACGCTTGTGATGGTTCGCGCATTGACCAAATCCTGCGGCGTAGGCGATTCATTATCACGCAAATTCATTCGCTCGCGGATCGTCCGTGTCATTCTTGACAGGCCAATGTTGAACTGTTGTCCCAGCTGCTCACCAACTGTCCGCACGCGACGATTCCCAAGATGATCGATATCGTCGACCGTCCTCTTTCCCTGCTGGAGATCGAGCAGGTACTTGACGATCGCAATGATATCATCCTTCGTCAGCGTTGTGATATTGGCCTGGATGTCCAGATTCAACTTCGCATTCAAGCGATGGCGGCCCACGTCGCCAAGATCATACCGTTTCGGATTGAAAAACAGCCGGTCGATGAGATTCTTTGCAGTGTCGAGATCCGGGGCGTCACCCGAGCGCAGCTGCCGGTAGATCGCCTCCAGGGCATCTTCCTCAGACCTCGCCGAATCCCGTAAAATGGTATTAGCGATAACTGAGACCTCGCTCGCTTCGCTTTTCAAGAGGCGGATCTTCTTGATATCGGCCTTCTTGATGTGCTTGATATGGTCTTCGGAGAGTTTTGCATCCTTGTTGATAAAGATCTCTCCTGTTTTTTTGTCGAACACGTCACTGCAGACCGTCCGTCCGACGTAGTCCTTGAGATTGACCTTCGTCGCGTCAATCTCTTCGACCAGTTCAAATAATTGCAGAATCGCATCGTCTGACGAATAGCCCAATGCCCGAAGAAGCGTGGTTACCGGGAATTTCTTTTTCAGGTCGATGTAGGCATACATGACGTTGTTGATATCGGTCGAAAACTCCACCCACGATCCGCGGAACGGAATAATGCGTGCGGAATACATCATGGTTCCGTTCGGGTGTACAGATTCGGAGAAGAACACACCTGGCGAACGATGGAGCTGACTCACAACAACCCGCTCCGCGCCGTTAATAATGAAGGTTCCGCGGTAGGTCATGGCCGGCAGGTTACCGAGGTAGACTTCCTGCTCAACGGTGTCCGTAAACTCGTTGCTCCCTTCCTTCTTCGAAGAGAGCCTGAGTTTGGCCTTGAGAGGGACGGCGTATGTCAGCCCCCGCTCCTGGCACTCGACGACGGAATACTTCGCCTTTTCGACATAGTACTCCATGAATTCCAGCAAGAAGTTTTCCCGTGCATCCATGATCGGGAAATTCATTTCAAACACCTGCTGGAGTCCGATTTTCTTCCTCCGGTGCGGCGGTGTTTCTGCCTGTAGGAATCTATTGAATGAGTCGATCTGGACGTTCAACAGATCGGGGATTTCGATCACAGAGGGAATGTGGCCGAAGGAAATGCGGCCGTTGGTTCCGTTGGATTGGTTCTTCAATTCAACCGCTCCTTTAGAGTTAATGTGTCAACAAGATGTGACTCTGATGTACTGCGGGCAGGTCGTCGGTCAACAAGGCGGAATGTTTTTCCCATCAGACAATTGGCGGATGCGCAGGCGATCGTTGATCCGCTGAATACAGCTTAAGCCGATGACTCGCTGGTCCCTTTCGGGACGAGAATCACCGGCCTTATGCACTCTCACTTACAGAAGAGACGAAGTACAAAACACATTCTGTGTGGAAAAGGATTCCGGCTGCCGGCCTGTTGACCTTATTTCAACTCGACGGTTGCGCCTGCCTCTTCGAGTTCTTTCTTCAGTTTCTCAGCGTCGGCTTTGGAAAGACCTTCTTTTACAACCTTCGGCGCTCCGTCGACAAGGTCCTTGGCCTCTTTGAGTCCGAGCCCGGTCGCAGCGCGCACGACTTTGATCACGTTGATCTTCTGTGCCCCGCCGGACTTCAGCTCGACATTGAACTCGGTCTTTTCTTCTGCCGCGGCGGCAGCGCCGGCTGGCGGCATGGCACCGGCCATCATCACGGGGGCAGCAGCGGTGACGCCGAACTTCTCCTCGAGCGCCTTTTTCAACTCTGCTGCTTCCAAGAGACTGAGCTTTTCAATCTTTTCAACAAGTTCGTTTACTGCAGACATGGGTTTCTCCTTAGAAATAAATGTTCAACTCAGTTATGCGGCTTGCGCCTTCTTTTTTTCAATTGCGTCGATGACAGCCACGAGATCGCGCATCACGGCATTCACCGCTCCGACGATCCCGGAAACGGGAGACTGCAGGCTGCCAAGAATCGAGGCAATCAGTTCCTTGCGTGACGGAAGTTTTGCCAACTCGTCAAGCCTGGTGCCGTCGAAGATCTGCTTTTCGACGACCGCCACTTTCAGCTTCATCTTTCCGGTTTTGTCGGCAAACTTCTTGAGGATCTTTGCAGGCACAATCGCATCGTCGTAACTGAACGCAATGCCTGTCGGACCCGCCAGCTTGTCGTAGACGCGATCATAGCCGGTGACCCGCTCGAGGGCTTTTTGCGCGAGCGTGTTCTTCACGACGGTGTACTCTATCCCGGACTTTCGGAATTCACGTCGAAGTTCTGTCTCTTCGGCCACAGTGATTCCCGAGAAGTCGGCAAAGTACATCGCCGAGGCCCGCGAGGCCTTGTCGGCCACGTCGGCGATAATAGCTTCCTTCTCCGACTTGTTCATACTTCACCTTTCAATCAATGACCCTGTCCGATGAGAAGCCCGCCGCGAAGGCGGCACCTGACAGGTGTACCCTGGTTTGTGAGTGCGTAACGTTCTTTGTTCCGTCAATGCGCAACGATTTCGTTGCGGTCAATTTCGACGCCCGGTCCCATGGTCGTGGACAGGAAAATGCTCTTCACGTATTGTCCTTTTGCGGTCGCAGGTTTCAGACGTGCGACGGTGGTGAGAAACGACTGGACGTTTTCGACGAGTTTCTCGGGATCAAACGACGCTTTGCCGACGGTTGCGTGGAGAATGCCGGCTTTGTCGACACGAAATTCGATTTTCCCCGCCTTCACTTCTTTGACGGCCTTTTCGATTTCCATGGTAACCGTGCCGCTCTTGGGATTCGGCATGAGCCCCCTTGGACCGAGGACCTTGCCAAGCTTGCCGAGTTCACCCATCGAGTCGGGAGTTGCTATGATCACATCAACGTCGGTCCAACCGCCCTTGATCTTTTCGATATAGTCATTGAATCCAACGTGATCCGCCCCGGCTTTTCTCGCCTCTTCATCCTTCGGAGGTTTGGTGATCACAAGGACGCGTACTTGCTTGCCGATCCCATGGGGAAGCGCCACGGTACCTCTCACTGCCTGGTCGGCTTTTTTCGGGTCGACGCCAAGGCGGACAGCAATATCGATCGCTTCCGCGAACTTTGCCGTCGCCGTTTCCTTGACCATCTTGACGGCATCGGAAATGGAATGGGCTTTGTGATCAACTTTTTTTGCGACGGCTTTGAACCGTTTGCTGTGTTTCTCCATATGCTAAGCTCGCTTTGCTGATTAGTCTTCGACAGTGATGCCCATGCTGCGGGCCGTTCCCGCCACCATGCGCATGGCGGATTCGACATCTGATGCGTTCAGGTCGGGCATCTTGGCTTCGGCAATTTCCTGCACCTGTTTTTTTGTAACTTTGCCGACTTTGTTTCGATTCGGTTCTCCCGATCCCTTCTCCAGCTTTAAGGCCCGGAGGAGCAAGGTGGCAGCGGGGGGAGTTTTTGTTATGAATGTGAAGGATTTATCGCTGAAGACCGTGATGATGACAGGGATGATGAGCCCCTGTTGGTCTTTTGTTTTTGCATTAAACTGCTTGCAGAACTCCATGATGTTGACCCCCTTTTGTCCAAGGGCGGGACCAACCGGCGGAGCAGGATTCGCCTGACCGGCGGGAATCTGCAACTTGATAAAACCAACAACTTTCTTTGCCATAAAAATACCTCGTTGTGTAAGAGCGTTTACTTTTCGAGTTCTACCTGACCAAAATCCAGCTCCACGGGGGTCTTTCTCCCGAAGATACTCACCATCACTTTGACCTTCAGTTTTTCTGCATGGACTTCCTGAACAAAGCCATTGAAGTTGTTGAACGGACCCTCGACGACTTTTACAGGATCGCCGACACGAAACGGTACTTCCACCATTTCGACGTCTTCCCTTTCCTCCATCTTTCCGATGAGACGACGAACCTCATCCGGCTGAAGAGGGACAGGGTTGTTTTTGTCCGGCACAAAACCGAGCACCGAAGGTGCCTCCGAAATCAAGTGTGTCGTCTCTTTGTCAATGACAACCTCAACCAAGATATATCCGGGAAAGAAGTTCTTCACCTTCGCCTTCTTTTTCCCATCCTTCACTTCGATGACTTTTTCCGAAGGGATAAGCACGCTTCCAATCTTCTCGGCCAGATTGAGACGAGCCGTTTCAGATTCAATGAAGATCTTCACCTTGGCTTCGTGACCGGAGTACGTTCGAACAACATACCAACGTTTTTCCAACGGGTAGTTCCTTTACAGAATTGCTTTCAGTGCCTCACTCAGGGCGGTATCAACCACCCAGGTAAACAGAGAAATCACAAGGGTTACGACAATCACGATCTTTGTTGATTCGTACAATTCTTCGCGCGTCGGCCAGGTGACTTTTTCCATCTCCTTTGAGATATCGGTAAAAAAATTGATGATTTTTTCTTTCATAGTCTCTTATTTCCTCATCGAGGACAATCTGCACGTCAGGAGGGACTCCCCGCCCGAACGACCGTTGTCTGGTCAAATTTTGTTCGGTCGCCCGCCTCTGTGTGCACATGCTTGCACGTGAGGAGGGACTCGAACCCCCAACCTGCGGTTTTGGAGACCGCTGCTCTGCCAATTGAGCTACTCACGTATGTTCCGTCTCATGAGGCAGGCGGGGAGACCGCTGCTCTACCAATTGAGCTTCTGACGTATTGGATCCAGCGGCTTCGACCAACGCCTGCTACTTCGTCTCCTTGTGGGGAGTTCGCTTGTTGCACCACGGACAGAATTTCTTGTATTCCACGCGTCCCGTTTGTTTCTTCTTGTTCTTCGTGGTACTATAGTTGCGACGTTTGCAGGATGAGCATTCAAGCGTAATGATGTCTCGCACGACGACGGTCTCCGAAATTAGTCACGTTCAAGGTTCAGCTGAGCTTGCGACCGGGATTGAACCGGTGACCTCGTCCTTACCAAGGACGTGCTCTACCAACTGAGCTACGCAAGCGTAACATGGGAAATTGCACGTTGTAAATGGAAAATTGATTCGGACAACTCATATTCACTTACCAATTTCCAATTCTCCATGTTGAGAGCGGGAGACGTCCGCCTGCGGCGGAGAACCCGCGACCAATCCCGCCTTCCCGTTGGACAACACGGGACAAGCCGG
>Ga0209342_10003061_pt1 | contig 17722 bp, 10 predicted proteins | sample RifCSP16_2_FD_184023 | JGI IMG/M metagenome (GOLD analysis project Ga0209342, IMG submission 184023) | Soil microbial communities from Rifle, Colorado - Rifle CSP2_sed 16_2 (SPAdes) (version 2) | ecosystem: Environmental > Terrestrial > Deep subsurface > Rock core/Sediment | place: Rifle... | reverse complement strand
CAAGAAGGGCTCCCTACTAAAATGAGCCGTCAAACCGAGGTCGCGACATATGACTTCGCCTCTGACGACGGCTAAGTCGACTCGCCTCACCCTAACCTATGCAGGGGGACGTTAGAGTCGATGGGTATCCTGCTTGGGGGCGACAAAAAGGTGCCTTCCGTTGCGTGTCTGTACCCCAAGAGCTAGAATCAACACCGGCGATGTGAGTGGGGTTTTCCCTGGACGGAGGAATTACTTGAGTTCATCATCAAAACAGATTGCACTTTGGTTGGTCATGGCGCTCGTTTTTTTTGTAATTTTCAGCGTTTTTAACAAACAACACCGGCGCGAACCGGAAATTATTTTCAGCGACTTTATGGGCGGCGTCGAGCGCGGCGACGTTCGAGAGGTCGTGATCCAAGGACATCATATTCAGGGCAAATACAAGAACGGTGAACCGTTCAGAACTTTTGAGCCGGATGATCCGGAGCTGGTGAAGTCATTGCGGGATAAGGACGTGAAAATCGCTGCAAAGGCCGAGGACGAGTCGCCGTGGTACATGATACTACTGCTCAACTGGTTTCCCATGCTGCTTCTGATTGGGGTGTGGATATTTTTTATGCGCCAGATGCAGATGGGCGGTGGCAAGGCGATGTCCTTTGGCAAGAGCCGCGCAAAACTGCTTACGGAGAATCAACACCGCGTAACCTTTAGCGATGTTGCCGGCGTGGATGAGGCCAAAGATGATTTGCAAGAGATCATCGCATTCCTAAAAGATCCGAAAAAATTCACGAAACTTGGCGGCAGAATTCCCAAAGGGTGTTTGCTCGTGGGAGCCCCGGGAACTGGCAAGACCCTGTTGGCTCGTGCCGTCGCGGGCGAAGCTGGAGTCCCGTTCTTCAGCATCAGCGGTTCCGATTTCGTAGAAATGTTCGTTGGCGTCGGAGCTTCCCGAGTCCGTGACCTTTTCGTTCAAGGCAAGAAGAACGCGCCTTGCATCATTTTTATCGACGAAATCGACGCGGTCGGGCGTCACCGCGGAGCCGGGTTCGGTGGCGGCAATGACGAGCGGGAACAGACATTGAACCAGCTGTTGGTCGAGATGGATGGATTCGAGTCCAACGAGGGAGTTATTCTCGTCGCTGCTACCAACCGGCCTGATGTATTGGATCCCGCGTTGCTCCGTCCAGGGCGGTTCGATCGTCACGTTGTAGTACCACGGCCGGATATCAAAGGGCGAGAAGGTATCTTGCAGGTGCACAGCCGGAAGGTTCCCTTGGCGACGGACGTGGACGTGAGCGTACTGGCGCGATCCACGCCCGGGTTTACCGGCGCAGACTTGGAGAATCTCGTAAACGAAGCGGCTTTGTTGGCAGCCCGGAATGACAAGGAAAAAGTCAACATGGTCGACCTCGAGCTGGCCAAAGACAAGGTCATGATGGGTGCGGAGCGGCGCAGCATGATTATCAGCGACGAGGAGAAGCGCAACACGGCTTATCATGAAGCCGGGCATGCATTGGTGGCGAAGTTACTCCCTGGTGCCGACCCGATTCACAAAGTGACGATCATTCCTCGCGGCATGGCTTTGGGTCTGACGCAGCAACTGCCTATGGACGAAAAGCATACCTATCCCAGGGACTATCTGCTCACTAATTTGGTCATCCTGTTCGGCGGCCGAGTGGCCGAAGAGCTTGTGCTCGAGCACATGACGACGGGTGCGGAGAATGATATCGAAAAGGCAACGGATTTGGCGCGCCGGATGGTCTGCGAGTGGGGAATGAGCGAAAAGCTCGGGCCCATGACTTTCGGCAAGAAAGAACAAGAGATTTTTCTGGGACGAGACTTTACTCAGAAGGTGGACTATTCAGAGAACACGGCCATTGAAATAGACGCCGAGGTCAGGCGCATTATCCAGGAGAGCTACCACCGCGCTAAGGACCTATTAACGACTAATCTTCGTCTGCTGCATCAAGTTGCGGAGAAGTTGCTCGAAAAAGAGGTTCTGGACGGTTCGGAGATTGACGCCATAGTCAAAGGTTTCGGCGGTAACGCTGGAGATCCGTTCACACCATCGAGTGCGGCGGCCATTGCTTGAGTTTCTATTCTAGACACTCCTTTAAATACTCTGCTTCAGTGGCTGCATGGCGAAGGGCGGACGGCTATTTTTTCACACACTCTGAGCCTGCGTAATAGCTGTCGTCAGCACAACGGAGAATATAAAGGTGGTGCATTGATGTGATGGCCCCTCGATAGCCTCGGGGCACCATTCAACTCGCACAATTTTGGCCTGCCATGAGCGAGCGGGTTTACTAACCCGCGAGTCGAATGGTGGGGCGGGGGGAAATACACTGGCAGCGTAATCAGGTGATAATCTTAGTGATATTCAGTTCAAAAAATCGCCGTTGCCCCCATAGTTGCCCCCGACAAATTCGCGTCACTTGCCGTCTCGATTCACTCCATGCATTCGGACAGACAGTGCATGCAGCACTGCATCAGCTTTCATTTGCGCAGCCGGCGAATTTGTCAGTCGTGATTTCTTCCATGCACCACAATCGCAGAAACAAAACCTACATCTAAGTTCGTAGAAACACATCACCAAACTCCGACGCAATTACAAGAACTCTATCGATGTTTTTCGTATCGAACGACAATATCGCGGGGGCTGTTCCTTTTTTGCGCTGGATCTTGTCGAGTGAAAAGTTCGCGTGGCGCGTTGACATCATTTACTCCGCCGTTGCTGCTCTCAGTGAACAGCTAGGCGTGCAGAGTCAGACCTCGAACTTTCGGCTCGTTTCAATCCGCCGTTGTAGCCATTCCTGGATCTCCGCTTCCAGCCAGCCCACAGTGGGCCCGCCCAGGCTCACCGGCTTAGGGAAAGTGCCTTTGTCGCTCAATATTTCAACCCGTCAAGTCGCTGATTTTTACACAAATCCAGCGCTCATAAATTTAGCAATTCGCTGCGGCCAGCGTCTTTGCTTATTGCGACCTTGCGCCCTGGTCATTTATCAACAAACTTATCAACAAATTCTGTGGACTACTTTTTGTAGCTCTACACGATCACGGTGAGATCTCAAGGTTTATCTTGGGCCAAAAAACCGGGAAGGAGTTTATCGAAAAATAAAAATCGGGAGGAAAGATCTAAAGCTGTTTCGCCGCATTTTGGCTCGTGGCCGCCGGGTCGAAGATTTGCCCGCAGCGCCCGCGTCACGGTAGCACTTCCGGAATCCAAGCGAACCACGCCGCAATTGCTGAGCGGCTCAATCGCTTCGATTTGTCGATTGAGCTGTTCTACAGTTTCGTCCATTCTCCCCCCGAGTAACGCAGATTTTCGTTATAATGATCAGTGAGGCATCCTGAGCTGCAGCAAGAAATTTCCGTTCAAGCGTGTGAATGCAAATTATACCTGTAGACAGGATCAATGGATTCCCAATCGCTCTTCAATCCGATGTACCCGATGCTCAAGATTACGCTCGCCAAAGACAGTCTCGCGCAGGTGCTGGTTAAGCAATGGCTGATATTTTCCTCCTTCCCGCTTAGCTTTCTCCTTTCTTATTTCAATTTCATTTCGCCTGGCGGCCCCGGAATCGAAGACTCAATAAGCAAAGCCGTCGGCCGGACATGCCAGGATTTCCCACTGCTTGGAATTGTCCGCTTTTATATTCCGATGGTTTGGAAAGTGGGCAGGAGAATCCCGTCCTAAAGACGTTCTCTTCATAAGATTTTCTGAAAATTCCAGCAGGCTACGCTTCAGGGTCAAACGGCATGGTTGTTGCGGCTCCTCTCCACGAATCTGGGAGAGAGGCAGTGCGGTTTATCTTGCGCGAATTCCCCCTCGGAGAAGTGGGAATTGTATCCATTCGGAGCCATCCGTCCGTCCCTTGGAATGAGAAAAAATGAGTTCTTCAGCAAGCTTTTAAAGGATTAATAAGTTTAGGGGGCTATGAAATGAGGTACGCAGAGAGGGGGTATAATCTAGAAATTGATTTATCCCGAGGCGGCATCGAGAGGGTAGAGACCGACCCGAGATTAATGGAGCTTTATCTGGGGGGACAGGGTACCGCCGCCAAGTTACTATGGGATAGGGTCCCTCCTGAAGCTGAACCCTTTTCTCCCGAAAATCTACTCATATTCAGCAGCGGTCTTTTCAACGGCACACCTGTTCCCGCCGCCACTCGCACCTCCGTGAACACCTTTTCTCCCCAGACTTCGCTCATGGCGCATTCGTTAATGGGATCCTATTTCGGGGTGGAAATGAAACACGCCGGTTATGACAAAATAGTCATTCGCGGCAAAAGCCCCGATCTGGTCTATCTGTGGATCAACAACGGCAAAGTGGAAATACGCGATGCCACCCATCTGCGCGGGAAAGGCACACAGGAAACGGCGGCGCTAATTAAGGAAGAGCTGCATGATGCCAAAGTTCAGGTGGCCGCCATCGGGCCGGCCGGCGAAAACAGGGTCTATATGGCCTCCATCGATCACAGTCACGCGAGCGCGGCTCGAGGGCCGGGCCCGGTCATGGGAGATAAAGGCTTAAAGGCGATCGCGGTTCGTGGAACGCAGGACATCCATACCGCCCGGCCGGCGGAACTCTTTGAGATATGCCTTCGCCTGAGCAAAGAACTTTATGACAACCCGAACGTCGGAGATTGGATGGCGACCGATGAGGATGACAGTTTCCACCACGACAATTTCTCCTGGGGCAATGCGCGCACGCGGAGAAAAGATTTTTGGAGCAAGGAGCTCCAAGGGAGATGGACGAGGTTAAAGTACGACCACATGGACCGGCAAACAGGTTGCTATAACTGTCCGAAAAAATGCCACAACGTGATTTCCTGGCCGGGACGGCAGAGGTTCTCCTATAAATGTTACGGCAAAGACACTTACCACATGGCGGCCTATCAGGAACTGGACTTCAGTTATGACATTCTTGGCGTCGCTCAGGAGTTAGGACTGGACTCGTACTCGACGCCGCAAGTCATCGCCTTTGCCCTTGAGCTCCTGGAAGCCGGGATCTTGACCGATCAGGATTTCCCAGGAATGCCGTCCGACGTCAGGAAGAGGTATTTCTACCTCCTTGATAAAATTACACGACGCGAGGGGATTGGGGATATTTTAGCCAACGGTGTCTCTTGGGCGGCACGCCAGATCGGCAAAGGGGCGGAAAAATACGACCATAATACCGTGAAAAAATTCGAGCAGTTGCCTATCAAGCTGGGGAAGGTGAACCCGCCTTACTTCCTCATGATCGCTACGGGCGAGAAGATGTCCATCACCCAGATCGAAGGGTCCTTTCCCCAAGACCCTCTTCCCACCATGGAGCAGAGACAGGAATTTGTGAAAAACTGGGCCGCAGTCCCTCATGAGAAGTTCAAGGAGTGGTTCCTGAGATGGGAAAAACGCAATGAGATATCTAATGAAGCATCCTGCGCCATCACCGATTGGAACGAGGCGATGCATTACATCGATGACAGCCTAGGGCTTTGCGGATTTGTGTCATCGTTCAGAGGCCAATTCGGTGGGAAGACCGGCTATCACGTATGGAATATTCCGCAGTTAATCTCCCTTTCAACCGGGTTGGACTTCGATAAGGACAAACTGTGGAAAACCTTTCAAAGGATCCGGACTCTGGTGCGAGCCGTGAACGTACGAAGGGGGTTGAGGAGAAGAGATGAGAGGCCGCCTGAGGACCACTGGGCGGTAAGAAACGAGGCGACTGAACAAAAGTTGCTGGGCGACTATTACGAATTCAAGGGATGGAACAGCGACGGTATTCCAACCAAAGAGACGCTGGACCAACTGGGCTTGAACTACGTGAGCGATGACTTCATCAAGAGGGGAATCCTGACAGGGAACGGCGGCGCTCCCTCCAGAGAGACTTCGAAGGAAAAAGGAGAACAAATAGAGTCCAGGGGGGCGTGATCGTGAAGAGTGGTTTAAAGACGAAAATAGTCAAAGACATAAGGGTTGATGTGGATAAATGCACGGGCTGCCGGTCATGCGAGATGGCCTGTTCCGCATTCCACGCCGTGCCGAAATACAGCAGTCTGAATCCGGCGCGGTCCCGAATTCGAGTGATCATGGATGAAACGAAGGATATCTATGTCCCGATCCGCGCCGGTGAGTACACTCAGGCCGAGTGTACCGGGAGAAACCTTTATACGATCAATGGAAAGGAATATACCGAGTGCAGCTTCTGCCCTTCCAGTTGCCCATCCAGAGATTATTTTAAAGAACCCGATTCCGGTCTACCTCTGAAATGCGACATGTGCGAGGACGAGCCGTCGCTGGTGGAGCCCATGTGTGTGCAGGCGTGCCAGCAAGATGCCTTGATTTACATAGAGAGGGAAGAGGTAGTCGACGAACAGAAAAAAGATGTGAAGCTGGATGACATGGAGATCGTATTCGATGCGTTGGTCAAGAAACATGGAAAGAAGAGGGTCTTGGATACCTTTGCCCGCTTGTCTAAACGCTAAGACGTCAAGGTGAAAGAAGAGGACTAGGAACCCCGTGGAAATTGTCGCCCCCTCCCAAGAGATTCTCGATGTCATTAAGGATAACGGCGGAGACGCCTTCAACGTCTGCTATCAATGCGGCATGTGCGATACGGTTTGCCCCTGGAACAGGGTTCGAAACTTCAGTATCCGCAAGATCATCCGCCAGGCGGCCTTCGGCCTGACCGAGATCGAGAATGAAGAGATCTGGCGTTGCACGACGTGCGGTAAGTGTCCCCAGCAATGCCCGAGGGGAGTGAAAATCATAGAAGGCGGCGTGGCGTTACGCAGGATTGCCACCGAATTCGGCGTCTTTCCTCCTCCTGTCAAGCCTGTCCGTGTTGCCGCCGAAAGCCTCGCTCGCAACGGCAACCCCTTAAACGAAGTGCGGGAGAAGAGGGCGGATTGGGCAAAGGGTCTCTCGGTAAAAAACTTCACCGAGGGGATGGAGATTTTATATTTCCCCGGCTGCTACCTGAGCTATGATCCGAGATTAAAAAAGGTGGCCGCCGCCACGGTCAAAATCCTGAACACGGCTGGTGTAGATTTTGGCATATTGGGCTCCAAGGAGGTTTGCTGCGGCGAAAGCATCCGCAAGACGGGCGATGAGGAGTTGTTCAAGCGGTTGGCCAGAGACAACATCAAAACGTTCATCGAGCACGGCGTGAAGAAAATTCTGGTTTCTTCCCCGCACTGCTATCACACCTTCAAGAACGAGTATTCCCAATTCAGGGTGAACTTCGAAGTGGTTCATATCTCCCAGTTCTTAGCCGAGCTTATCCGCGATGGACGGCTCAAGCCGAACAAGGAATTTGGCAAGAAGCTGACTTATCACGATCCATGTTACCTGGGGCGACACAACGGCGTCTATGACGAACCCCGGGACGTCTTGAAAAAGGTCCCCGGTTTAAAGCTCAATGAGATGCCGGAATCCCGGGCGAACAGTTTCTGTTGCGGAGGCGGAGGGGGCAGGATTTGGATGGAGACGCCAAGGCAAGAAAGGTTCTCCGACGTCAGATTGCGGCAGGCGATGGACGTTGGGGCCGAGGTGCTGGTCACTGCTTGCCCGTACTGCATCAGCAATTTCGAAGGCAGCAGGGAAACTCTGGATGTCGTCGAAAAAATAGAAGTCAAGGATGTCACGGAAGTCATCGCGGAATCTCTTTAGGCGCTATGAGGAAGTTCCATTCGTTCAAAAAGTTCCAATCGTTCCAACCCCCTCTGTGTCTCCCCCGTGACACGGGGGAGAAAAGAAGAGGGGGCTTGAGCGATTTGAACGGCTTGAACGTTTTGAACTCCGCTTTGTTTGGAAGCCCAAAACCATAAGGACGGAGAGAAGTGGAACAAGATCTGGTTAAAGGGACCTCCGCCAACGGTACCGCCGACGATAATTTCGGCGACGTGCTGGTTGTCGGCGGTGGGATCAGCGGCATTCAAGCCGCGCTCGATCTTGCCGGCACCGGTTTCCGGGTCTACCTCGTCGACAAGGCGCCGGCCATCGGCGGCAAGATGGCCCAGCTCGACAAGACCTTTCCCACCAACGACTGCTCCATGTGCATCGAATCTCCGAAGTTTCTCGAATGCCGGAGACATCCCAACATAGTGCTCCTGACGCGCACCGAAATTGACCGGGTGGAGGGGAAAGCAGGAGACTTTAAGGTCACTCTGACTAAGAAGCCCCGATATATCATCGAGGACAAGTGCACGGGTTGTACGACCTGTGCGCAGTACTGCCCGGTCAAGGTCCCCGACCCGTATAATCAAGACTTATCTTTGAACAAGGCCGTCCATATATATTTTTCTCAAGCGGTTCCCCTTGTCAGTTATATAGATCCTGACGCCTGCCTCTACCTTCAGGGCGAGCAATGTAACATCTGCGTGGGAGTCTGTGAGCACAAAGCCATAGATCTCCATCAAGAGGAGGAGAAGCTGGTAGTGGAGGTGGGGGCGATTGTTCTCTCTCCGGGCTTTGAGATATTTGACCCCAAACTGAGGGGCGACTATGGCTACGGCACGATGGCGAACGTGGTAACGAGTCTCGACTTCGAGCGGCTGTTATCCGCTACCGGGCCGCACGAAGGCGAGATCAAGCGCCCTTCCGACCGTAAACATCCGCATAAAATAGCCTGGATCCACTGCGTCGGTTCCAGACAGGTCAGGCCGGGCGGCAACAGCTATTGTTCCTCGGTATGTTGTACCTATACCCAGAAGCAGGTGATATTGGCCAAAGACCATGACGCCGAGATTCAGGCGACAATCTTCCATAACGATATCCGGTCCTATGGCAAGGATTTCGAACGATTCTACCAGAGAGCGGCAAACCTTCCCGGCGTTCGATTCATCAGAAGCTATGTATCGATAGGAAGAGAGATCCCGGAAAGCAAGAACGTAACCATAAGATATTCCACTACCGGGGATGGGGTAAAGGAAGAAGAATTCGATCTGGTGGTGCTGTCCGTTGGATTGAATCCCCCGGCCGATGCCCGGGACCTGGCGACCAAGTTTGGTATCGAGCTCGAGCCTCACGGGTTCTGTAAAACGAATCCTTTAAATCCGATTGAAACCTCTCGCTCCGGAATCTTTGTCAGCGGCGCCTTCCAAGGACCCAGGGACATTCCCGAGTCGGTTGTGACCGCCAGCGGGGCCGACGCCCTTTGTAGTCAATTCCTCGCATACCGGCGCGGCAAGCTGGACAGAGACAGGATCTACCCACCGGAAAAGGATGTCTCGGCGGAAGAGCCGAAGGTGGGGGTCTTTGTGTGCCGTTGCGGCGCCAATATCGGTAGGGTCGTAGACGTTCCCTCAGTTGTTCAGTACGCCTGCAGCTTAAAAAATATCGCCCATGCGGAAGAGAGCACCTTTGCATGCGCTGCCGATACCGCCCAGAAAATATCGGAGACGATCAAAGCGAAAGGGCTCAACCGTGTGGTTATCGCTGCCTGCACGCCCAGGACGCATGAGCCGCTGTTCCGGGACACGCTGCGTGAAGCGGGCATCAATCCGTATTACTTCGACATGGCGAATATCAGGGAGCATTGCTCCTGGGTCCACTCGCGAGAAAAGGAAGACGCTACCCAGAAGGCGAAGGACATCGTGCGGATGTCGGCCGCTCGAGTCTCCCGTCTAGAAGCTTTGCAGGAAATTAGGTTGCCGGTTGATAGAAGGGCGTTGGTCGTTGGCGGAGGCCTCGCCGGCATGACCAGCGCTCTGAGCCTGGCTGAGCAGGGATTTGAAGTCTACCTGGTGGAAAAGGACAAGGAGCTGGGAGGAATCGCTCGAAGAATTCATTACACCCTGGAAGGGATGGACGTTCAAGCGCATTTGCGTGACCTGATCGGCAAAGTCTACCGACACCCGTCGATACATGTTTCTACCGAATGCACCATCACGGAGGCTTCCGGTTATGTGGGAAATTTCATAACCAAAGTGAAATCTGAAGGATGGGTCCGGGAGATCCGCCACGGCATAACCATCATCGCCACCGGCGCCGAAGAGTATAAGCCCACCGAATACCTCTATGGGCAAGATGACAGGGTCTTGACCCAACTCGAGCTGGAGGAGCGGATTGCCAAGGGCGAGGAAAAGGTCATGAGCTCCCAGGGTATGGTGATGATCCAATGCGTCGGTTGCCGGCAGGAAGATAGAAACTACTGCAGCCGCGTCTGTTGCGATCAGGCTATAAAAAACGCCTTGAAACTGAAAGAGCGAAACGGCGAGATGGCGATCTACATTCTCTTTCGGGACATGAGAACCTATGGGTTTAAAGAGGATCACTACCGGGAAGCGTCAAGTAAAAACATAAGGTTCATCCGCTATGAGCCGGATGACAAACCCCAGGTGGAGGCCGTTGAAGAGGATGGCAAGCCGGTATTACGGGTTACCGCGACCGATCCTATTTTAGGCCAAAAACTTGCGATCGATACCGACTCCGTCGTTCTGGCCGCCGCCGTTATTCCGGCGGCGACAAGTCATGAAGTATCCAAACTGTTCAAAATCCCGTTCAACCCGGATGGCTTTTTCCAGGAAGCCCATGTGAAGTTGAGACCGGTTGACTCCGCCGCGGACGGCGTTTTCCTGTGCGGCACGGCGCACTATCCCAAGCATATCTCGGAAACGATCAGCCAGGCATATGCGGCTGCCGGCCGGGCGGCAACGATTCTCACGAAGGATTCCGTCGCGGCTTCCGGCGCTATTTGCGAGGTCAATGAGAGTGCGTGCGTGTCGTGCGGCGGATGCATCTCCGTGTGTACCTATGACGCCATAGATTTCCATGAGACGCCAACCGGCAAGAAAGCCAGGGTGAATCCGATTCTCTGTAAAGGAGACGGCCTGTGCAGCTCCAGGTGTCCAACGGCGGCCATTTCTCTGAAACATTTTACCAACGAAGAGATCTTCGCTCAGATCGACGCGGCGTTTCCAGCCCTGGAAGAAACTCCGCTCATGAACATAGCGGAGATGACCGCCTGAGGAGTGAGGAATGGCGTTCAAGTTTAAGCCAAAGATCGTCGGGTTCTTGTGCAACTGGTGCTGCTACGCAGGGGCGGACCTCGCCGGAGTTTCCCGTTATCAATATCCCGCCAACATACGGATCATCAGGTTGATGTGCTCCGGCAGAGTCGACCTGGAATTTATCCTTCGAGCTTTCTCAAATGGACTGGACGGCGTGTTCATGGGCGGCTGCTGGCCTGGTGAATGCCACTATATCACTGAAGGAAACTACGGCGCGTTAAGCATGATGCACCTATGCAAAAAATTGCTGCAGCACATAGGGGTGAACCCCGAACGGTTGAGGCTCGATTGGGTATCCGCCTCTCAGGGGACCCGCTTCGCGGCGGTCATGAATGACTTCTCGAATAAAGTGGAGGAGCTGGGGCCTCTGGGCACAGGGGAAGGGCTGGATAAACGTGGATTGAAGCTGAAGCTGCAAGCGGTGACAAACTTGGTCCCCTACATCAAGCTGGTGGAGAGGGAGAGGCTCAGAGTGCGTTTCGATACCGAAGAGGAATACAAAAACTTTTTTACCAGCGAAGAGGTGGACAGAATCTTTCGCGAATTGATCGTGGACAAACTGGCGATGAGCCAGATTCTGTCGCTCCTGCGGGAAAGACCGCTTTCGGCCGCGGAGATTTCTGAGATCCTCGGCGCGGACCCGTCCGAAGTATCGACTCACCTTAACAACTCAGCAAGGCAGGGATTGATCGAATTCGATGAAAGGCAAAAGCGCTTTGTTCCGGTGTAAGGCAAGAGCGCCCTAATCTGGTTCAATAGTTCAAAGTTCAAATGTTCAAGGTTTCAAAGAGAACAACACCTGAAGACCACGTTGAACCTTTGAACCTGGAACGTTGAACCAAAAGCTTAGGACAGCAGTTATGGATAACGGCACCATCGACAAGATTCTAGATAAGTATCCGCGCGATCCCAGCTCGCTTATCCAAGTATTACTGGAAATTCAGAGCGAACTTCGCTGGCTTCCCAAGCGAGCGTTGGAGAAGGTCAGCAAAACCTTGAACGTGCCTTTAAGCCGAATCCAGCATATCACGACTTTTTATAAAGCCTTCAGCCTGGTTCCCAAAGGGCGTCATCAAATTCATGTCTGCACGGGCACCGCGTGTCATGTTCGCGGCGCGGGACGCATCCTGGAAGTGGTTGAAGACGTGACCGGCCTCAAACCCGGCCTGACCGACCAGGATTTCAAGTTCAGCCTGGAGACCGTCAACTGCGTCGGCTGCTGCGCCCTGGGGCCGGTGATGATCGTCGATGGCGAACATCACGGCAAGTTGGCGCCGGCCAAGTCAAAAGATGTGTTGAAAAACTATGAGTAAGGAAAGGTTATGCCGAGGATAAATTCACCTGCTGAATTGGAGGAATTCAGGCAGGACATCATATCGAAGAGAGGTCCGAACAAGCCTTGCATTGCGGTCTGCACTGGAACGGGTTGCCTCGCTCTTGGCGCAGCAAAGGTAGTTTCCCCCTTTAAAGAAGAGATTAAGAAACAGGGACTGGAAACGAAAGTGGATGTCAGGGAAACGGGCTGCCCCGGCTTCTGCGAGAGAGGCCCGCTCACTGTGATTTATCCTGAGGAGATCTGCTATCTCCAGGTGCAGCCGGGCGATGCGAAAGAGATCGTTTCTCAGACCATAGTTGCCAAGAAGGTGATCGATAGGTTGCTTTATGTCGATCCCACAACCGGTGCGAAGACAGTCCATGAATCTGAAATACCCTTCTATAGGAAACAGAAGCGGCTCCTGATCGGCAACAATATTAAGGTTGATCCCAAAAGCATCGATGATTATCTCGCGGTGGGCGGTTATGCCGCTCTGGTGAAGGCGCTTTTTCACCAGACTCCGGAGCAGGTCATAGAGATGGTGAAACAGTCCAAGCTGAGAGGGAGGGGAGGCGCCGGTTTTCCTACCGGCTTAAAGTGGGAATTCGCGCGCAAGAGTCAGAACGAGACCAAGTATGTGATCGTTAACGCCGATGAGGGCGACCCGGGCGCTTTTATGGATAGGGCCGTACTCGAGGGCAACCCGTTCTCAGTCCTCGAAGGGTTGACCATCGGGGCTTATGCCATGGGCGCCCATGAGGGCTACGTTTACGTTCGACAGGAATACCCTCTGGCAGTCGAAAACGTGACCCGCGCCATCAAGAAGGCCGAGGAGCATGGTTTTCTCGGCAAAAACATTCTCGGCTCGGGTTTCGATTTCACGGCCAAAGTGCATCGGGGAGCCGGCGCTTTCGTCTGCGGCGAGGAGACGGCACTGCTCGCATCTCTGGAGGGGAAGCCGGGCGAGCCGAGGGCGAGGCCGCCCTATCCGGCCGTGCAAGGGCTGAACGGCAAGCCGTCGAACATAAACAATGTGGAAACCTGGGCGACGATTCCTTTGATCCTCAACAAGGGGCCCGAGCAATTCGCTTCGATCGGCACGGAGGGGAGCAAGGGAACCAAGATCTTTTCCCTCGTCGGCAAGGTGAACAATACCGGCCTCGTGGAAGTTCCCATGGGGATTACGCTGAGAGATATCATCTATGAGTTGGGCGGCGGCGTCCCCGGAGGCAAGAAGTTCAAGGCGGTCCAGACCGGCGGTCCGTCGGGAGGATGCATCCCCGCACAATATTTAGATACGGAAGTCGACTTCGACGAGCTGCCCAAAGTCGGCGCCATCATGGGATCGGGCGGCATGATCGTGATGGACGAAGACACCTGCATGGTCGATGTCGCGAAGTATTTTCTCACCTTCCTTTCCACCGAATCCTGCGGCAAATGCTCCCCATGCCGCGAGGGCATCAGGCAGATGCTCAAGATTCTTACCAGGATCAGCGAAGGCAAGGGCAAGGAGAGCGACATCGGGCTGCTCATGGAGCTCGCCGAATCGACCAGGGACGCCTCGCTCTGCGCCCTGGGCGGCACCGCCCCCAACTCGGTGCTCTCGACGCTGAAATACTTTCGTCATGAATACGAGGACCACATCCTCCATAAGCGATGCCCGGCCGGCGTCTGCGTCGAGCTTTACAAAGCGAAATGCATCAATGCCTGCCCTATCGGCCAGGACGTGCCGGGTTACCTCTCGCTGGTAGCAGAGGGCCGCTACGAGGAGGCGGTCTCGCTCATCTATCAGACCAATCCTCTCCCCGGCGTCTGCGGCCGGGTCTGCACCCATCCCTGCACGGATGTCTGCCTGCGGGCGGAGACCGATGAGCCAGTGAACATTACCAAGATCAAGCGCTTCGCCGTCGATATGGCCAAGAGAAGGGGCTACACCGTAAAGCTGAAGAAAGGTGAGCCGAAGGAAGAAAAGATCGCCGTCATCGGCGGCGGGCCGGGCGGACTGGCCGCGGCGTACAGTCTGGCCTTGATGGGATATCGCCCTACGATCTTCGAGGAACTCCCGGAGCTGGGCGGCATGCTCCGCTACGGGATTCCCGCCTATCGTCTCCCCAGAGATGTCCTCGATCAGGAAATCGACTTTCTCATGCGCGTGGGCGTGGAAGTGAAAACCAACACTCGGGTGGGGCGCGACATCACCCTCGAGCAGCTCCAGAAAGATTATGACGCGATGTTCGTCGCCGTCGGCGCGCACAAGAGTCTTCCCATGCGCATCGCCGGCGAGGATCTGCCGGGCGTCAAGGGAGGCGCCGAGTATCTGAGAGAGGTCGAGCTGGGAACCGCCGCCAATCCGGGAAAAAGGGTGGCGGTAATCGGCGGCGGCGACGTCGCGATGGATATATCCAGGAGCTGCCGCAGGATGGGCGCTGAAGTGACCATTCTCTACCGGCGTGAAAGGAAGGACATGCCCGCCTCCAAAGAGGAGATTTCCGACGCACTTGCGGAGGGCATCCAACTCAAGGAGCTTGTGGCTCCGAAGTCGATCAGAAAAACCGACACGGGATTGGTCCTCGAGATGGAGCTTTGTGAGCTGAAAGACTTCGACCGCAGCGGGCGCCGAAGACCCGTCCCGATCGCGGGCGCCGTGGTCACCCAGGAATACGACACCATTTTCTCCGCCATCGGGCAGGGCTCCGATCTTATGTTTGCCGGATCGATCGAGACCAAAGGGGACACCATCGCCGTAGACCGTCATCGTATGGTTACCAATCTCCCCGGAGTTTTTGCCGGCGGCGATGCCGTGATCGGCCCGGCACGGGTCGTCGATGCTCTGTCGCACGGGAAAAAGGCCGCGGTTGAGATCGACAGATACCTGGCCAAGAAGGCGGGCCGCGAGCCCCATGCGGAAAGTTTGGAAAAGATCCAAGTGACGATGACGCTGCCAAAGGAAGTGATCGAAACGCCGAAGGCGGAGATTCCCAAGCTCAACCCCGCGGAGCGGATCAAGGACTTCGCTGCGGAAGTGGAGCTTGGATTCGATGAGGAGACGGCCAAAAAGGAATGCGGCCGCTGTCTCAGGTGCGACGTGAGCTGGCTGGCGGCCCGCGACAAAAGCATGCCGGTCGCCGGGTAAACGGCGCAGGTCCAAGATGGTTAGAGGGAAAACGATGACGCTGTGCAGATCGACAGGTGAAACGATTAACCTGGTCGTTCAAAACGTTCAAGTCGTTCAACCGCTGCGCTCAGTTCAATCCCCCACTGTTTCTCCCCCGCGACGCGGGGGAGATGGAGGGGGTTTGAACGATTTGAACGTCTTGAACGATTGGAACGCGCTAGCCGAGTAGGAAGATGAGCAAGATCGTTTTACAGATTGACGGAAAAGACGTCGAAGCCGAGGAAGGGATGACCGTCCTGGAGGCGGCCCGCAGCGCGGGAATCAATATTCCGACGGTTTGCCACAACGAGAAGTTGAAACCCTACGGGGCATGCCGGCTTTGCGTCGTGGAAGTGCCGGGCCGCGGCAAGACGAACCTCGTGGCTTCTTGTCTTTACCCGGCGGAACCGGCTTTGAAGGTAACGACCAAGTCCGAGAAGATCGACAAGACTCGCAAGATTCTCATCGAGCAGCTTTTGGCCCACGCTCCCGATGCCGAGATATTGCAGAACCTGGCTCAGGAGTACGGCGCGGACAAAGACCGTTTCGAAAAGGAGGCCTCCTTCTGCATCCTTTGCGGTCTGTGCGTGAGATACTGCGCCGAGGTCAAACAGGCGAATGCCGTCGGATTCTTCGACAGAGGAGCAACTCGGGAGATCCGCTTCGTTCCGGAGCTGGCCGCCAAGGTGTGCTGGGACTGCAAGGAATGTTTCACGATCTGCCCTACATCATACGCGCAGGCGGCCTATTCTCTAACCGAAGCGCTCGCGTTTCCCTTGGCTTCGTCCCAGCGCTCGTCAGCGAAATAGGCAACGATCCATAGTCAGATCAGGGGTCTACGATCATGAATACCGTTGATGAAATTCTCGATTATGCGATCGACCAGGAACAGCAGGCCGCCGATTTCTATACAAGCATTGCCGCGCGCGCCGAAAAAGCCGGTATGAAGAAGATGCTGCTTGAATTCGCGGAAGAGGAAAACCGCCACAAGGAACGTTTGCTTGCGGTAAAAGCTGGCGAGCGCAAACTGACCCCGGCAAAGGTAGTATTGGACCTGAAGATTTCCGACTACCTGGTCGAAGTCGATGCCAGCGACAACATCTCCTACCAAGATGCATTGATCGTCGCGATGAAAAGAGAACGCGCTGCCTTTGAACTCTATAGCGACATGGCCGAGAAAGCCCCGGATGCCAACCTCAAGCAGGTCTTCGCCGGTCTCGCCAAGGAAGAAGCCAAGCACAAGCTGTTCTTCGAAACAGAATACGAAGAACGTGTGTTGATGCACAACTGAACAGTAGACGATAATTTATCTCGCCCAGCCGCCACTGAAGCAAAATCCGAAATCCGAATATCGAAATCCGAAACAAACTAAAAGCCCGAAGCACGAATTCCAAAATCCAAAACGATGTGGTTTTGAATTTTCTGACTTTTGATCATCTGGATTTGTTTCGGATTTCGAATTTGGGAATTTGCCCGTTCGTGGTATGAATCCACGAACGCCCCTGGTTCAAGGACGTCTCAAGCGAGTGCTCGACGATTGGTGCCCGCCTTTTCCGGGATATCACCTCTATTACCCGAGCCGCCGTCACTCCTCACCGGCATTCGCCTTGCTGGTTGATGCGCTGCGCTACAGGCGTTAGTGTGGCGGGGGCACCTTCGGGTGAAATTCTCAACGAGGAGTTCTTGAAACCGCTGGACCTAACGGCAAACGCGCTCGCGAAAATCTAAAAGCAATAATTTGGTTCTTAGCTGTACCGTGGACAACTCACCCAAGACTTCAAAGTGAGCCCGTTCACACCCCCAACATGACGATACCCTTCCGGCCGCGCTGGTATTTCTTCATCGCGCTCGTCTCCATCACTTTCATCGGGCCGCTCTCGCTCCATCTGTTCATTCCGGCCATGTCGGCGGTGAAGCAAGGGTTCGGGGTTTCGACCGGCATGGCCCAGCTCACGATGTCGCTCGCGATGCTGTCGATGGCCTTCTTCACGGTCGCGTACGGTGGTTTGTCGGACCGCTTCGGGCGCAAGCGCGTGCTTCTCGGCGGGCTCGTGCTGTTTACCTGCGGCGCGGCCGCCTGCATGGTCGCCACCAACATGCCGATGCTGCTCGCGGGGCGCATCCTACAGGGAGCAGGCGCGGGATGCGGCGTCGTGCTGGCGCGCGCCATCGCCCGCGACGTCTACGGCCAGGACCGCGTTGCCCAGGTGATCGCCTATCTCACCGCCGCCTACGTGCTCGGGCCGATGGTGGCGCCGCCGATCGGCGGCC
>Ga0209342_10003060_pt1 | contig 17722 bp, 14 predicted proteins | sample RifCSP16_2_FD_184023 | JGI IMG/M metagenome (GOLD analysis project Ga0209342, IMG submission 184023) | Soil microbial communities from Rifle, Colorado - Rifle CSP2_sed 16_2 (SPAdes) (version 2) | ecosystem: Environmental > Terrestrial > Deep subsurface > Rock core/Sediment | place: Rifle... | reverse complement strand
TCATGCAGGGAATAATTTGTTTAACGATTATACAGATTTTGTTCGAGGAGTAGATAAGGACAATTATTATCGAACAATGTATGGACCACAGCCTATCGCTGATGGATTAATGACGAAAAAGCAACATTTAATTTATTTTTTTGTAACTGGATTGATTGCTCTTGCATGTGGAGTTGCATTGTTGGTAGTGGACTACCAAATGGATCCAATTAAGCTTCTACTGTTAGGTTTAGGTGCTTTTTTTGTCCTATTTTATACCTGGCCACTGAAATACCTGGCGATGGGTGAGGTTTCTGTTTTAATAGTATGGGGTCCATTAATGATTGGTGGTGGATATTACATATTAACCAATTCTTGGTCCTGGACAGTCATTCTTGCGAGTCTACCTTATGTTCTTGGTGTTACCACTGTTATTTTCGGAAAGCATATTGACAAAATTAAGGTTGATAAGGAAAAGAAGATTTATACACTTCCTGTGATTATTGGTGAAAAGGCCGGTAGATTTTCCCTTTTACTATTAATGACAATTCCATATCTTCTGGTTCTTATCTTAATCATTACTAAATATTTTACGCCGATCTTACTTATCGTAGTGTTTGCGATTCCAACTCTGATCAAACTTCTTCCTCAAATAAGTCGGCCTCGCCCGGAAACTAAACCCGAAGGTTTTCCAGAAGGTCAAGGTGGTTGGCCGTTATATTTTGCACCTTTAGCCTTTGTAAATAATCGCGCATTCGGGATTTGGTTCATGTTTGGTTTAATTCTTGATGTGATCATAAGATTATTTGCTCCTCTTTTTTGGAAGTAAATTATCAAGGCATGATTGTTAATAGATACTCATATTTGTATCAGGGTATAATTAACATTTAGGAGATCATTATATGGAAATATTTTGGTATGGCCATTCCTGTTTTCGTTTAACAGAAAGAGGTATGGCATCGGTTGTAATTGATCCATATGACCATGAGTTAGTGGGATATTTCCCTCATAAAATTAAAGCTGATATTGTTGCGATAAGCCATGATGCTCCCGGTCATAATTTCATAAATGCCACAAAGGGTGCCAACCATTTCATCACTGGACCTGGTGAATATGAAATTGGAGGTGTTTTTATAACTGCAGTGCAAACAGATGGCATAGGCAAAAAGAATTCAGAATCTCCAAGAAATACCCTCTGTGTTTTTGATTATGGTGGATTGACAGTTGCCCATTTGGGAAATTTGAAAGATGTGCCTACTCAATCAGAAGTGGAAGCTTTGGGAAATGTAAATATTGTATTGTTGCCAATAGGTGGGGGAAGTGGTCTAAATGCTGCAAAAGGAGCAGAAATTGTAAGTCAATTAGAACCAAATATTATAATACCTATGCATTATCAGACAAAAGATTCCTCAATAAAATTGGACGGTTTGGATAAATTCATAAAAGAAATGGGATTGCAGCCAATTGAACCTATTCCCAGCTTGAAGATTACAAAATCAGGATTACCATCTGAATCAAAGGTAATAGTTCTTGAGTATCAAATTGGATAATGCGCAATGGCTATAAAATTAATTATGACCTGGGATATTTCACCTGAAAGCGAACAAGGATACTTCGAATTTGTAATTGGAGAATTTATCCCGGGAATTCAACGGTTGGGGTTGGAACCTGTTGAGGCTTGGGCAACAATTTATGGAGAATACCCGCAAATTCAAGTTGGTATGCTTGCCAACGACCTTCCTTTAGCACAAAAAGCACTACGGTCAAATTCCTGGCAGGAACTTCAATTAAAACTATTTTCATTTGTAAACAATTTCTCCTATAAATTAATTCCAGCGAGTAGTGGTTTTCAGCTCTAAAAGTGAGTGAGTTCTCAAATCTCCTTCTGGAGTGGTACAATATCAATTCCAGAAAGTTACCCTGGCGGGGGATATCAGATCCTTATGTGGTTTGGATTTCAGAAATAATGCTCCAGCAGACAAGGGTGGCGACGGTAATTCCTTATTTTGAAAAATGGATGACAACCTTTCCTGATATTTCAATATTAGCAAGTGCATCTGAAGGGGAAGTTCTTCATTTATGGGAAGGATTGGGATATTATCAAAGAGCTATTAATATTTTAAAAACAGCCAAAATAGTTACGAAAGATTATAAAAGCCATTTTCCAAATGATATCGACTTTCTGAAATCTCTTCCCGGAATAGGCTCTTACACAGCTGCTGCAATAACGTCCATCGCTTTCAATAATCCATCACCAGCTATCGACGGAAATATTCGACGAATAATATGCAGAGTTAATGATATTAAGAGTCAGGTGGATCTTCCTTCAACTGAAAAACATATTAAAGAATTTCTATTGGCGAATAAACCTTCAGCTAATGTCGGAGATTTTAACCAAGCATTAATGGATCTTGGTGCGATGATTTGTAAACCTAGAAAACCTGATTGTTCAGCCTGTCCAATAAAAAACCTATGTATTTCTTATTCCCTGAACAATCAAGAAAATCGACCCGTAATGAAATTTAGTTCACGAATACCACAATATTTTTATGTTTGTGCCTTAATAAAACATAATGATGATTATCTGATAGTAAAACGGAGCGGAGAAAAATTTCTTGGTGGATTGTGGGAATTCCCAAATGAACGATCAAGAAATTCGAAAGATAATCAAGAGGAATATTTATCAAAAACTTGCCTGGAGAAATACGGAATAAAAATAAGAGTTTTGAGTGTCTACGGGGTTTACAAACATGTCTATACTCATTTTAAACAAGAAATGCATGTTTATAATTGCGAATTAGCTGAACAGGATTTCATCCCTGATAGAAATAAAATTTGGACTAATTTATTGAAGATTTCAGATTATCCGATGGGAAAAATTTCAAGGAATATAGCTAAATCAATTGGGCAGCAGTGAAACATGATTGAAGATTATGCAGTCGCTCGGAAGAAAATGGTGGAATATGACATAATCAGACGAGGTATTAAAGATGAACTGATTCTAAATGCAATGAGAATGATCCCAAGGCATCTATTTGTACCAGAAGAATATCAAGATATTGCGTATAGCGATAGGCCATTGCCAATTGGATTTGAACAAACGATCTCACAACCATATATCGTGGCTTTGATGGTCTCGATGCTTGATATATGCAGCCAAGATACAGTCCTTGAAATCGGTACGGGTTGTGGATATCAATCTGCTATTCTGTCTTTACTATGTAAAAATGTTTTCTCGATTGAAATAATCCCTGAATTAGCCAAGAAAGCAAAATCTATTTTATCAGAATTAGAATTGAAAAATGTAATTATAAAAATCGGGGATGGGAATGAAGGGTGGAATGAGAATTCACCATATGATGGGATCATAATTAGTGCTGCTGCAAGAATAATTCCTCGAACTTTGCTCAGGCAATTGAAAAATGGAGGTAATCTGGTCGCTCCAGTAGGTTTTCCAGGCTTTCAACTGTTGGAGAAGTGGTCAAGACAAGGATCAAATTATACAAAAGAAACCGGAATTCCGGTTTCTTTTGTACCATTAGTGGAAAGTAAGAGACCAAAAAGCGAAAAAAAACTAAATTCTCGTTAGTGTTACAAAAACCATTGGTCTTCGTTTCGTCTCCTGGTAAAGGTAAGTCCTTAACGAATCTACTATTACTTTCTCGTTGTCAATTCCTGTTGTATCAACTATATACTTAATCCTTTCTTTTAATGCTGGCAATATACTATCGGCGTCATCCTGGGAAAGAAACCCTCTTGTAATGATCTCAGGATCATTGATCAATCTATTGGAATATTTGTCTACACTGATATCAACAAGCAATATTCCTCCCCTGGCCATTTTTTCCCTTTCTCGTACCAGTTCCATATCTACATCACCAATGCTTGAACCCTCAACGAATATATATTTTCCAGGAATTCTTTCAGCTAATGAGATTTGTCCATTTCTTAATTCCACAACCTGACCATTCTCAATTACGTGAATATTCTTTGCTGGTATACCCATCTCTTCAGCGATATCAGCATGTCGCTTAAGCATCCGTAATTCACCATGTATAGGTATAAGATTTTTTGGTCTGATCAAATTGATCAATAGTTTCTGTTCTTCTTGACTTGCATGTCCAGAAACATGAACTGGCAGAATACCATCATGGATGATTCTCGCTCCTCTTCGTAATAACCGATTTATTGTTCTCCCAACTGCCTCTTCATTTCCAGGTATTGGATGAGAAGATAATATTATCGTATCATCTGGCAAAATATCAAACTGACGGTTGCTACTCGTGGAAAGTCGCCCGATGATGGAAGAAGGTTCCCCCTGTGTTCCTGTACACATCAAAACTACCTTATGGGAAGGAAGGTTTAATGCTTCGTCCAGAGTAATAAGCGTTTCACTTGGAATGTTAATATAACCCATACGCATGGCGATCTTTGAATTATCTACCATGCTTGTACCAACGAAGGCTAATTTCCTGTTATTTCGTGTAGCAGCATCTGAAACTTGTTGCATACGGGAGATCAAAGATGCAAACGTAGCTATGATCACTCGACCAGGTGCTTTTGAGAATATTTCATTAATTGCAGGTTCAATGACTTTTTCTGAAGGTGTCCAACCGGGACGTTCCGAATTGGTTGAGTCCGCAAGAAGAATATCAACACCTCTATTTGCCAATTCTGCTAATTTCGCAAAATCTGTTGGCCAGTTATCAGCTGGTGTATGGTCAAATTTATAATCACCTGTATGAACAATTAAACCTGCAGGAGTAGTAATCCCAAGCCCAACGGCATCTGGTATTGAATGGCTAACATGGAAAAATTCCACTTGAAATGGGCCAAGGTTAATTTTATCACCTGCCTGAACTTCCTCAATAGTAACTTTGGAAGTTTTTCCATTTCTTGCTAATTTTCCTTCAATTAAACCTTTTGTTAAAGGAGTTGTGTAAATAGGGATATTCAAAGCTTCCAAAACGTGAGGAACAGCTCCAATATGATCTTCGTGTCCATGTGTTATTACCATTCCAATCACATTTTCAGAATGATCAATCAGGTACTGAAAATCGGGAATAATATAATTTACACCCAGCATATCATTTTCTGGGAACATTATGCCTGCGTCGACTACAAGAATATTTTTTCCATACTCGTAAGCCATCATATTCTTGCCAACTTCACCTAACCCCCCTAAAGGGATGATCCTTAATGCTTTCTCTCTTGCCATTTAGTATTTTTTCCTTATGTGAACCATAAAATATAATAAACACCCCGTAAGGGTAATTCTAACGGGGTTTTATCTTTCCTATTATTATTTACTCTCTTTATCTAAAAACTGCCTATTAAGGCAGGTAAATTCAATCCTTAAAACAGTATAGCAGGAATAAAGGCAGGTGTCAAACCAAAGAATACTAGACAAACATCTTATATAAAAAAAATTAATATGCTTGAATTAGAGTATTCGAACTATCTCGCCAAAATGGTATCCAAATTAGCGATACCAATTGTGTGGTGATGTCGGATTTTCGAGGTTTGACTACAAAGACATCCAATTCTTCACTTTGAGGATCGATCTTTTCATCCAATGCTGCAAGTTCGTTATTGAACTCAGTTTCCAAATCATTTAATTGTTTCTTAATTGAGTCGACTGTTTCTTCTGCTCGATTTACATCTCGAGACTCTTCAATAGTCCTTGAGGCACTCCGCATTGAAGATGAAGCTCGGCTAATAGTTGATTGAGTCAATTTCTTCCCAGATAAAGCACCCAAAATCGTTGAACCTATAGAAACAGCAACCTGGTATTTGGCTTTTTTAGCTTGGTCTTGTTGTTTTTCTACAGCTTGTTCTGCCTTACGAAGTCTTTCCAGTAAGCCATTGTGTTTTGGAACATACTTGTTCTTTAAATCATCACTTATTTCATCACGTTTTTCACGAGCAATTTGATGGAGTCGAAGCCGAAATTCTTTTTCCATTTCACCAGGTAAAGAATTTTCCTTTAAACTTGGACTGTACAGGAGCTCTAATGTCTGAGATCCATAAATCCACGATGAAAAATCCCTTTCCCACTCCTTATAATTTGATGAGTTTAAAGCTGCATGTGGAATGGTTAAGAATTCAGCCTCTATTTGAGTAGAATTTTCCAGATCTTCAAGTGCTGTTTCAAAAATTTGGGATGCTTCCCAATTAACAGATATAGGTCCATCAAGGATTGTCGTCGTTTGAACGATGGTTCTTGTTTCGTTAATACTCTTCGACGTATTTTGGAATGTTACTCTGGCAGCTCCGACCAGCCTGGGCTGATAAATGAGTCTGGATCCAACAGGTGCAGAACCTCTCGTTGGAACGAAGTAATCCTTAATGCTGGGTGGTAAAGAAGGATAATCTGAAGCTGGAGAAGAATCTTTGCTTATTGCAGGTGTAATTAATGGACCGCCTTCCTCTAGTGCATCTTTTTCTTTAACAGGGTCCATTAATAGTTTAATTCCATCTCTTGTAAGAGGACCTCTTAAATAGGATAAAGCCCAACGAGTTTGAAAAATTTCGGGGAAGGGTTCATGAGTGTTATTTACCAAAAATATTCGATTTTCAAGCCTGGATATGAGTTTATCAATTGTTTTTCGATCTAATGAAGTAGAACCTTTGTTTATTGCCTCCAGGCCATCAATCAACCTTGATTTATCTTGTTCAGTTTGAAGGCGACCAATAAACCATGTTCCCGCATTGGAGAGAGCTTTGTAGTCAAGATCAACTGGGTTTTGAGTTGCCAAAACCATTCCAACACCAAATGCCCTGGCTTGTTTAAGCATTGTCATCATAGGCTTTTTGGAAGGAGGGTTTTCTACAGGAGGGAGGAACCCAAAAATTTCATCCATGTAAACCAATGCCCTGAGACTGGTGGTTCCAGATTGTGAACGTGTCCAACTCAATACTTGATTCATTAATAATGAAACAAAAAACATCCTTTCAGGATCACTCAAATGGGCGATCGAGAATATGGCAATTCGTGGTTTTCCTGATGGGGTATACAAGATTTGGCCAATATCTAGTGGAGTACCTTCCAGCCAGGTTGCAAATCCAGGCGAGGCAATTAAATTATTCAATGCCAGCACCAAAGAAAACCTATCTTTTGAAGGATAAAATGATTCAAGATCAAGGACACCGATTTTATTAACAGGTGGATCCTGGATTAAAGTGATCAATAATCCAAGATCAAGAGATTGGTTGTGTTTCCATGAATGCGTAAAAATTGTTGAGAGTAATATATGTTCTCGACTTTGAACAGGATCTGCTTTTAATCCAATTAATCCAAGAAGGCTGGATGCAGTAGTATTAATTTGATCATTAAGAAGATCGGCATCATCCATAATCGACTTGGGAGGGACTTTAAAGGATGAAAGGATTGAAACAGGTAACCCGGCATTGCTTCCTGGAGTGTAAATTATTACATCTGCAGAATCCTTTAATTTCTGGATCCTATTTCCATCCTGTCCCCAATCTGAGAGCCCCTTTTTCCAGGTTTCCGCCTGTTTGGCAGCAAACTCATCCGGAGATAATCCTTTTTGACTGGCACTATCCAGGTTGATCCAGGGTTGAAATTCGGATGCCTCTAATTTCGGAAAGGTTAAGCATAAGTTTGTCAAATCTCCTTTCGGATCGATACAAATGGAAGGGACTCCATCGATAGCAGCCTCCTCAATTAGCGAAATACAAAGACCTGTTTTTCCACTACCCGTCATACCTACACAAATCGCATGTGTGGTCAGATCTTTGGAATCGTAAAGATAAAGTTCATCCTTTAATTGACTAGTATCAGGATCGATTAATTTGCCAAGATAAAACAATCCTAATTTCTCAAACTCTCCCATCGTAAACCTCTTTCATTAGTAAATTAGCGATTTCATTAAATTATAAAGGATAAAAAAAAATTACACACAGTTTAATTACAATTTTCGGGTTTTTTAAATTGTGCGAGGTTTATAAATATAAATAATCTTATGAAAATACTATAATTAGTAAAAATTAGACTTTGTTTGGTAGAGTATAATTTCTGTTCTGCCTAAGAGAAAACAAATATCCTTGACGCAATTCACGAATATATTTAATAATAAGCGAATTGGAGAAATAATAATTGAATCCTATGGGCTCCGTAAGATAAGAAATGGGGTCTTTTATATTATTCAGGAGGAAGCATGAAATCGACTCGTCTTACCTTGATATTCATTTTAATAACCACCATAATCTTGGTAACGTCATGCAATTCATCTATGCCCCAAGAACCTGCAAAAATTGTTGAAGCATACTTAACCGCCTTGGTTAATAAAGATGGAGCAACTCTTTCAAGTTTATCCTGTGCTGATTGGGAGTCAAATGCTTTGATGGAACTAGATTCTCTCCAAGCAGTAGACGTCAAATTAACCGATTTAGCATGTAAAATAACGAACACTGATAATTCAAATATTACTGTAACCTGCGATGGTTTTCTGGTTGCTACTTATAATGGGGAAGATCAAATAATTGACCTGTCAGCAAGAAATTATTTGGTTCAGGAAACCAGTAATGGTTATTTAGTTTGTGGTTATAAATGAAGAATCGCTTATTTTCAAAAGAAAATATCTGGGCTCTTATAATTAGTGTCATTATCATTTTGGTATTCATTCTTTCTGCTGACACAACTCCAAGCTGGATTTACCAGGGATTCTAATGAACCTGAATACCATTTTGATATTATGTCTTATCGCATTTATGGTGGGATCAATAAAAAAACCTTCGTATAAAAAAAATTTAATATTCTTCCTGAACCTTGTTGTACTTCTAGTCTTGCAACCAAATTTACCTATAAGAAATCTGCGATTTTGGTTACCTTCAGTAATTATTATCATAACGATCGTTAGCTGGATAATTATTCGTGATAAAGTAAGATTTAACACATTGAGTATTGTTAAACCAATAAGCGCAATCGCAGCAACTTACCTTTTACTTATAATAGTAACAAAATTTGGAATATTTAATAATCTATACAACCAATTGAAGATTATTAACCTATTAATTTTCTTTGGAATTCTATTTCTATTAATCACTTTAAACCTCATAACTGCCAATGGATCAAGAGCAAATTATTGGATATTTGTTATTATTATCCTTTTTGTTTTTCTCAAAACCCCACAATTATCTCTAATGATAAGCAAAGGACTAAGGACTATTACCGACCAATCGGTAGAATTAGCGACACATCTGGATATCAGCTGGTTAGGTTTCTCTTATATTGCATTTCGCTTAATCCATACATTACGTGAACATGAAAAGGGTGCATTGCCTGATGTTGATCTTGTAGAATATTTCAATTATGTTACATTTTTCCCCACAATGGTTGCAGGTCCAATTGATCGATTTGATCATTTTCAAAAATCGTTTCAAAATCCTGATAATCATCATAATATGCGAATAATATACAGCGGACAACGAATATCCATTGGATTATTTAAGAAATTTGTAGTAGCTGATCTTTTATCCTTGATAGCACTTAATGAAGTTAACGCTTCTCAGATTCATTCGTCAATTTGGATGTGGATAAGCGTATACGCATATGCATTCCTTATATTTTTTGATTTTAGCGGATACACAGATATTGCTATTGGAATGGCTTGTTTGTTAGGAATTGAGATTCCCGAGAATTTTTCACACCCTTATGCAAAGAAAAACCTGACTTTATTTTGGAACAGTTGGCACATGACATTAACCCAATTTTTTCGAACATATTATTTTAATCCTCTAGCGAGGTATTTGCGAACCGGGAAACGTAAGTGGAGTGTCTGGTTAATAATTCTAACAACTCAAATCTCAACGATGGTATTAATTGGATTTTGGCATGGTATCATCATCAACTTTGTTTTATGGGGTTTATGGCATGGAATTGGGCTGTTTATACAAAATCGTTGGAGCAATTCTCTTGGAGCTAGTATCGAAAAAAAATTTACCAGTAAATTGTCAAATTTACTAATAAATGGAGTAAATATATTCCTGACATTTAATTTTGTATCGGTCGGATGGGTTTTCTTTGTTCTTCCCAATGTTCAATCGTCTATCTCCGTCTTGAAAGTACTTGTTGGCGCTGGGTAAGAAGATGGATGATAAAAATAAATTGGATTTGAAAGAGCAAGTAAACATTCTTAAGATGGCATTCAAGGTCATCATTTTATTAGTGATTATCATCGCTATATCTCCGCTGGTAAATTCATTAGGCAAGGCTTCTCTCTATAACTTAATTTTTAATGGTCGTCTTCGTCTCCCATTTGGTGAGAATTCATCCCTCTCATACAATCTGACATTGAATAACCTTGATGCAATGTTTGCATCACATATCATCAATGGGCAGGAAAAAAGGGATGATGAATATCGAATTATTGTGATTGGAGATTCTTCTACTTGGGGAATACTACTTCACCCAGATCAAACACTCCCCGCATTAATCGATAAGGGCTTATCGCTATGCCAGGGAAAATCAGTAAAGGTATTTAACCTAGGGTACCCGACTTTATCTTTAACAAAGGATGTCCTAATCATGGCATTTGCAATGGAATACGAACCAGATCTTGTTATTTGGCCTTTAACTCTTGAATCTTTTCCTTTAGATAAGCAGACTTCAAACCCTCTTATTGAAAATAACATGGACCGAATCCGGTCGTTGAATAAAAAATTCGGTTTAATAACAGATCTGGGGGAACCCCCAACAAACTTAGAGCGATATTTGAAAAATAACTTGATTTCAAAAAGGAAAGAATATGCAGATTTGATCAGGTTGCAGTTTCTAGGAGCGATGTGGTCTGCGACAGGTATTGACCAAGTCTATCCAGGGGAATATTCAAAGGCAAAAAATGATCTTGATGATTCCATGGAATTTCATGGTTTTAATTCTGCAAATGATCTCGAGAATAATTTGGCGTTCTATGCTATAGATAATATGAAGAAGATAATTGGGAGTACACCGATTATTATTATTAATGAACCAATTTTAGTCAGTGACGGATTGAATCACGAAATTCGATACAATTTTTATTATCCAATCTGGGCTTACGATTTATATCAAACAAACCTAAAAACTTATTTAGATGAAAGAGGGTGGAATTTCCTCGATCTTTGGGATATTGTTCCTAGGAATGAATTCACAAATTCAGCGATTCATTTATCTCCTACTGGGGAGACCATCTATTCAAACGAAGTTATTAATTACATACAAGAATCTATTTGTTATGAAAAATAAACAAAAAATAATTAACAATTTAAGTGTCTTAATATTTAGTACTCTATTATTTCTAACTTCTTGCAGTGCTAATATCTCTTCAGATAGTAGATTAACTCCATCGCCAGTTTTCATGGATCTGACACAAAATCCAGGATCGACCAAGGTTACAGAGAATTTCACCCAAACTCTTGCAACAAAGACCTTTGAATCCAAGAGCAAAACAGAAATAACCATTTCAACACCTACTGCGAAATTAATATTAATTAGTAATGAATGGATGGAATTGCCTGCAGTGCCGACTTCAATTAGCCAAAAAACATTGGAAATATATTCCTTTGGAAGAGAAAAGCGAAATAATCCATATTCGTTCTCTGTTGTAGGTGATTGTGAAAGCTCGCCTTCATGGTTCTTAGGTGATTTTGATAAAAACCAAAATCATTATGATCTTGGGCAGTATAAATACCTGGAGACAGTGATAAATGCTTTCCAGGGTTCCTTTAGTCGAAAGAGTCTTGCGGTAGGAAATGGCTATAATTCTGCTTCGATTCTTTCTCCATTTTGGTCTGATCCTGAATTTTGTGAACCTGGTGAGACTCCTTTGGATTGCGAAATTCGAAATCACCACCCATCTTTCGTATTTATCTTGCTGGGTACTAATGATATCTACAATATAGAGACATTTGAAATAAATATGAGGACCATCATTTCAACACTTATTGATGAAGGAATTGTGCCGATAGTTGCGACGAAAGCTGATAACCTGGAAGGGAATAATAAAATTAATGAAATCATTTCAACCCTATCATATGAATATGATATTCCTTTATGGAATTTTTGGCAGGCTGTTCAACCATTATCGAACCATGGATTACAGGATGACCATGCACACCTTACATGGGCAAATAATGATTTTTCAAACCCAGCATCCATGGATAAGGCATGGCCATGGAGAAATCTAACCGCCCTGCAAATCCTTGATTTATTGTTGGAATCAGTTCAATAGATATTTAATATAATAATATCTAATTCTTTCAGGAGTTAACAATGGACAACGAACTTACCAAGAAATTATCTGGATTTATTGTAAATTCAATTCTAAAACAACCCACCAGAACTTTGTTATTAACAGAACCTCTAATCTCCAGCGGATTGATCGATTCATTCAGCTTGGTTGACCTGGCTGTATTTGTTGAAGAAGAACTTGGTGTTCATATCGATGATTCTGAACTAAACTCTTCTACTTTCGATAATTTGGAACAACTGGTGGATTTGATCAAGGCAAGATATAGCGAATGAAGAATTTTACTAATTTATTATTTTCTTTATTGAATGAAAACTCGGAAAAGAATTGTATCTATGTTGTCCAGTCTAAACTCCCTGATTTTCCCATCACATATAAAAGTTTAATAAAAAAATCTTCATGGTATGCGAATAAATATAAGAAGCTAGGCATTAAACCCGGTGAAGTCATAATATTAATTTTGCAGCATGGGATAGACTTAATTTATGCCTATTTTGGCGCTATTCTGAATGGATCCATACCTTCCATATTGCCATTCCTGACTGAGAAATTATTACCTGATAGATATAGAAATGATTTAACCGCTCTGATAGCTATTACTAAACCAACTGCCATTGTTACCTATGGTGATTTTTATGAAGAGGTACAGTCAGCATTAAGCAAAGATGACTCGGTTCGAGAAATTATCCTTGTTGAAGAACAGAAAGGTGATTCTCTCCCTGAAATCTCAAAGATGGGAGGTTTTTTTCGAGATGAAAATGAAATTGCTTTATTACAACATTCTTCAGGTTCAACTGGTTTACAGAAGGGAATAGCCCTTTCACATAAAGCAGTTATAAATCAAATGGAGAGCTATGAAGCTATTCTGAAACTTGAACCCAATAAGGACGTGATTGTTTCCTGGTTGCCACTATATCATGATATGGGATTAATCGCTTGCTTCCTTATGCCAATTTTGCGAAATGTCCCATTAGTTTTATTGTCACCTTTTGATTGGGTTCGTGCACCTTATAAATTAATGGAATCAGTCACAAAATATAAGGGGACGTTGACCTGGTTGCCTAATTTTGCTTATAATTTTTGTGCGATGAAAATTCGTGATCGATTTTTAGAGGATATAGATTTAAGTAGTTGGAGGGCGGTTATTAATTGTTCGGAACCAACGAGATGGGAAAGTCACAACATGTTTTACGAACGGTTTAAGGAATTCGGATTAAGAGAAGAAGTATTAAATACTTGCTATGCAATGGCTGAAAATGTGTTTGCAGTTACTCAGAGTCCACTCAATACGAAACCGACAATTGATGAAATTATTCGATCAGTTTTCCAAACTGAACAAAAAGCCATCCCTTCGGTGGAAGGTGAAACGATAAGAATGCTCTCTGCTGGTAAACCGATAGCCGGAGTAAAAGTAAAGATAATCAATGATAAAGGTGATGAACTTACTGATCGACTAATTGGACAAGTTGCAATTAAGAGTAATTGCATGTTATCCGAATATTACAATCGACCTGATGAAACGCAGAATGCGTTCTTGGGAGGTTGGTATCTAACGGGAGATTATGGTTACTTAGTTGAAGATGAGCTCTTTATAACCGGTAGAAAAAAGGATTTAATAATTGTCGGAGGAAAGAATGTCTACCCACAGGACATCGAATTGCTTGCAATGGAAATATCCGGTATTTATCCTGGTAGAGTTGTTGCCTTCGGTTTATTTAACGACACAACTGGAACAGAAGATGTAATTTTGATCGCAGAGACTGAAGAAAAAGATAGCCAAATAAAATATGAAATTGCAAATAAGATCAGGCAAGCCGTAACCACCGGATCTGCAATTGCCTTGAGGCACGTGTTGTTGGTCGAAAAGAAATGGTTGATCAAGACATCTTCAGGCAAAATTGCTAGATCTGCAAATCGAGAAAAATACATAACTACATTTCAAAATGGTTAAGTAACGAAGAAAATTTTGAGGAATTTCTTTTCTCTAAACGATAGGATTAAGAGCTTCAAACAAAGCAATGGTATTATTTTGAAATGAAATGTTTTCATTAGAGAATTCCGGATCAAGTATAAGTTGTCAATCCAACAACTAGATTATTCTGAACCTTTAAGTATATATATCCATGTACCGTTTTGTAAAAAGAGGTGTGGCTATTGTGATTTCAATACCTTTGCAGGTAAAGAATCATTGATTCCATTATATTTTGAGTGCTTACAGAAAGAATTAATTGAAATTGCCAATAATTATCAAGAAAAACAAACAATCACCACATTATTCTTCGGCGGTGGGACACCTTCAATTGTACCGATTAAACAATACGAAAAGCTCTTTTCGGTTCTACAGGACCATTATACATTTCAAGAATATCCAGAGATTTCAATTGAAGCAAATCCAGGATCAATATCCGTTGGATATTTGACTTCGCTTCGAAGAATAGGTTTCAATAGGTTGAGTGTAGGTGCACAATCCACAGATGATCAGGAATTAAGGCTTCTTAATCGAATCCACAACAAGGAAGATATTTTTAATATATTCCATAACGCGCGGAAAGCTGATTTCCAAAATATCAGCATCGATCTAATGTTCGGTCTCCCTTTCCAAGAGATGAAACATTGGAAAAAATCATTAACCGATATTATTTCTCTTGAGCCAAAACATATCTCCTTATACGCTCTTTCAATCGAATTGGGTAATCCATTCCATACCAAAGTATTGAACAATAATTTGATTCTACCGAATCCTGATTCTTCTGCAGAAATGTACGAATGGGCGCGGGAAGAACTTGGTGAAAAAGGTTTCAAACATTATGAGATATCGAATTGGGCAATGGATGGTTTTGAATCTCTCCATAATAAACAATATTGGTATAACAACGACTATATTGGCATCGGTGCTGGCGCTCACAGCCAATTTGCTGGTAACCGATACTCAAATGTAGGATCATTAATAAAATATATACAATGCATGCAACAAGGTTCAGATTATTTTAAATCTAACAGAAAAGGTTTTCCTAAGTCTTCCGCTCTTCTTGAGTTTAAATCACTTAATAAAAAAGATAGAATGCTGGAAACTATGATGCTGGGTTTACGATTAACTGAAGAGGGAGTATCTTCAGTTAAATTTAAAGATCGGTATAAAGAAGATATGAGGATAATATTTAAAAATGAAATTGAAGACCTGAATAATAAGGGATTGATAGAATGGAATTCAGAATCCCTGAAATTAACTCAACATAGCCAATTTATCGGCAATCAGGTATTCTTGAAATTTATTAACTAGAATTTGAGGAATTAGTGATTTAATAAATTTGGGCTCCCTGATGGGAGCCCAAATTCTTAAAACTGATAGATCTCTTTAAATTTCTGATTTAAGTATTTTAAGTATGGTTCTGGAGTGATTGATGTTCCTGTTGCTTTTTGAACCAACTCGTTGGGATCGTATTTTCTCCCATGTTTGTGAATGTTTTCGACAAGCCAATGTAAGAGATTCTCAAAATTACCATCTCTTATCTCTGCCTGGAGGGAGGTAATATCCGTATTAATTTTTTCCCATAACTGGGTTGAAATTAAATTTCCGAGTGCATAAGTGGAGAAATAACCCATTCCACCAAACGACCAATGAATATCCTGCAATACCCCTTGTGAATCATTGGGAGGTGTTACACCAAGGTAATCCATCATGCGGGAATTCCAAATCTCGGGAAGTTCTTTTAATGCTACACTTCCTTCGATCATAGCGATTTCAAGCTCCAGGCGCAACATGATGTGCAAGTTATATGTTGCCTCGTCAGCTTCAACACGAATATACGATGGCTGAACTTTATTAATTGCTTTATAGAATGAGTCTAATTTTACATTCGTTAATTGTGCGGGGAAGTATTCTTGAAGGCGGGGATAAAAGTGTTCCCAGAATGGCAGCGAACGTCCAACCAGGTTCTCCCACATTCTTGATTGGGATTCATGAATGCCTAGAGATGCTCCTCCATCTAGACCTGTGTCCATCAAGTTCCTACCAATACCTAGTTGATATAGTGCATGACCACATTCATGCATGGTTCCAAATATCATAGTATTAAAGAATTTTGGATCAACTCTTGTCGTTATGCGAACATCATCCAAACCAAAACTGGTTGTGAATGGATGAGCAGCTTTATCCTGTCTACCTCTGGACCAGTCATAACCAAATTTCGTGATTACTTCCTTGCCAAATTCCCATTGTTTTGATTCTTCATAATCTAAATGAAGAAAAGAATCATCCTGTTGTGGACGATCTCCAATTAATTTAATTAATTCAACCTGTTTAGGGCGCAAGTCGTTAAATATTTTTTGTACATCAGAAGTTAACATACCTGGTTCGAAATCATCCAATAATGCATCATACGGATGATCAAAATTGGGAAAATAGCTGGCATATTTGCGCCTTAATTCAACCACTTTAGTTAGATGAGGTAAGAAAATTGAAAAATCCGATTTCTGTCTTGCTTCAATCCAGGCTTGTTGAGCAAGGGTTGTTACCTTTGCATTTTCCACGACAAAATCTACAGGGACACGAGTCGCTTTATCAAAATCTCTAGTTGAAACATTAATCAATCTTGCTTCGTCTGAATCAGGATCTAGAGATGGTAAATAACCTTTAAGTTTCTCAAGTAATTCACCTAAATCGGGTGAAGTTGATTTTTCTTGGACGATCTTACCAAGAATTGCTAACTGGTTACCTCTCGAAACTGCCCCGCCTGAAGGCATATAAGTTTGTTGGTCCCAACTCAGTACCGCAGTTGCATTTTGAAGATTTACAATTTCAGAAAGTATAACTTTTAATTTAACAAGCAATTCATTCATGACTGCTCCTTTTTGGATAGATTTATCTTCCATCAAATTACTGAATTATTATACTCACTCGATATAAGAAATTCTTATGATAATTAATTAGTATGGTGTCACTCCTAAATAATTATAAATTTCCAGATAAGTGGGACAAAGACTCATCTAATATGGACAATTTCTAGGTGATTATTGTCGCCCCTATTGATTACATTTAAGCCTGTAAGTCATTGAGAAGATTGAGTATCATCAAGAGGAGTAGAAACGCAGGAAGCAATTAGGAGTTTATTTATGCAAAATCAACCAAGCGAGTATTTGGAAATCGATCGCAAAGCTCGAGTTTATATTCCTTATGAGGAATTGGATTTGAGACCTCCAACTGAAAGAATTCGCGACTTCGGTGATGTTACCATACCATTGGACCCTGATAGGGCTATGTTAGAAGCAGCACGTTGCATTCACTGCCCAGATCCGGCTCCATGCATGTTAGCTTGCCCCACGCATAATGATATTCCTTCCGCCATGTGGCTTATAGAACAGGGAAGGTTTATCGACGCATCTATTCTGTACAGGCAAACTAGTTCCCTGCCAGAACTTTGTTCAAGAGTATGTCCTCATGACCAACTTTGCCAGGGAGCATGTGTATTAAATAAAACACATGAACCTGTTTT
>Ga0209342_10003059_pt1 | contig 17723 bp, 18 predicted proteins | sample RifCSP16_2_FD_184023 | JGI IMG/M metagenome (GOLD analysis project Ga0209342, IMG submission 184023) | Soil microbial communities from Rifle, Colorado - Rifle CSP2_sed 16_2 (SPAdes) (version 2) | ecosystem: Environmental > Terrestrial > Deep subsurface > Rock core/Sediment | place: Rifle... | reverse complement strand
TCTTCTCGACGGGGTTCGCGATCGGCGTGGACCGCATCGTGCTCGCGGCAGAGGCGGAGGGGGTTGCGGTTCCGCCGCCAAACCTCGACGCATACGTGATCCCGATCGGGGACGCGGTCCGCCAGAGGGCGTTCGAGATCACCGGCAACCTGCGGACGACGGGCCTCCGGATCGACGTCGACCTCGTCGGCCGGGGTCCCTCGAAGAACTTGGACTACGCGAACGCGATGAAGGCACGATGGGCGGTGCTCGTTGGCGAGAAGGAGCTCGCGAACGGGAATGTCGCGCTTCGGAACATGGAAACGGGAGAACAGCGGGAAGTACCCGTGGCGGAGCTCGCGAGCGTGCTCGGGATGGACAAGCCCCACTTCCAGAACGGTGTGGAATTCCACTAGGGCCGAACGATATGTTCGATACGTTAAGGCGGGTCCTCGGCCCTAGCGGACTGCCGTGGCAGCGTCGCTCGAGTCACTTCCCCCCCGCATGTTCTGGGCGGACCGCTTCTCGGTCGCCGCCGGACTGCTCGCCCTCGGCAGCGCCTTCCTCCTCCTAGGAGCGGGGGCGTTCCAATTCGACTCACGCTGGTGGGTCGAATTTCCCTTATGGGTGCTGATGGGCGGGAGTCTGTTTGCAGTCCCATTGCACCTGTTCGCTTGGCATGCGCTAGGGGATGGAGTCGACAGCGTGAGTGTGAATGGCTCTCGTCGCTTCATGAGTCGTGTTTTTCGCTTCTCCTTGGCGGCGTTCGCGGCGGGATTGGCGATTGTCCTAATCCTCGCGCCCTTTGGCTGGTTGACGTCCATGGGCGGATTCTTCCCATACATCTCGTTCGTGTGGGCGCCCGTGGTCATCTGCCATTCCGTGATCTTCGTGCACGCGTGTCGACTCCTTCGCGCCGGACGCTTCCCTGTTTGGCTCGGCTCTGGCCTCCTGATCGGCGTGGCGGTGGTCGGCCTCGGCATGCTCGCGTTTCCAGGACTCAGTCATCGACCGACGTGGCTCATGGCGGGCCTGACCGCACCGGGCTATGCGCTCGTCGCCTTCGGTTGGAGACGTGTCGCGACACGCAAACCCGACCCCGCCTCGATTGGCGGAAGGCTTCATGCGTCCACTCTGGTGGCGGCCTAGCGCACCCGGCCTCCACGCGCCTCGCCGAGCACGGATTCGAGGAGCCGCGCCTCCGCCCTCCGCAGGGTCTTGCTCACCGCCGCCCGCGAGACGCCGGCGATCCCCGCGAGCTTCGCGAGGGACGTCCGCGCGGGGGTGTCGAAGTACCCGAGGCGGTACGCGAGCTCGAGCAACGAGCGCTGCCGCTCCGTCACGCCGGCCAGCGGCCCGCGCTCCCCCCGGAACGGCCGCACCGCCGAGACCTTGTATTCGATGCGGAGGTCGTCGAGCAGCCCGTAGACCACGGGGAGCCGCTCCTCCGCCGCATAGAACGTGACGATTGTTTCTTCGGGTCCGAGGACGAAGGGCTCCGACGGGACGAGGTCGGCCCCGAACCTCTCGACGATCGCCGCCAGGTCCCTCGGGATCCGCCATGTGATGAGCGCGGTCACATCCCCCCTCGCCTCATCCCGGCCGAGCACCTCGAAGTGCCGGAGGGCGTACCGGCCGAGGAGCTCGCCTCGCCGTCGCGCAATCTGCTCGTTCGGGGGCAGCTCCCCCTTCCGCCGGATCCGAACGACCTGGGTGACTGCGCCGCCGGCGGCGAACGAGTGGAGGACCTCGAGGCTCTCGTTGTGCTCGAAGAACCGCGGGTTCACGAGGCCGAGGTCCGTCGCGGCCTTCGTCGGCAGGCGCAGGGTGACCTTGCGCATGGTTTACAGGTAAACCGCCAATCCGATATAAGGCTGGCCTCTCGTGGAGACAGGGATACCGATGGCAGAGTCGATTCACAAGGGAGCCGAAGGGTTCAGCGACCACGACATGCGAAGGGCCGAGTCCGTGATCACATGCGACCTACAGGGGACCGTCAAGACGTACGGGGGCGGCGCGGACAAGCTGTTCGGCTACGCGCCGGGCGAGGTCGTGAACAAGATGTCCGTGGCGGCGTTCCACCCGCCGGAGCGCGTGGCGGAGCTCGTGCCCCGCCTGCTGAAGACCGCGGTGGACACCGGCCTCTTCGAGGAGGAGGTCGTCCTCGTGAAGAAGAGCGGGACCGAATTCCGCGCGCGCCTCGCGGTTCGGCCAATGTACCGGGACGGGGACCTCGTCGGCTACATGGGCCTCACGTACCCTCTCGAGTGATCCGATGGCGACCGCCACGGCGAGCGCACAGCCCGTGAGCCAGGGCCAGCTATGGTTCCGCGCCCTCCGAGCGCCGTTCCTCGTCGCGTCCGTGATCCCCGTGATCCTTGGCGGCGTTCTCGCATGGGTCCACGGTTCAGGTGTTCTTACCTGGGGTCCTTTGCCCGTGCTTCCCCAGCCGGGTTACTTCTTCAGAGTTGACTTGTTCTTGTTGACCCTTGTCGGCGCGGTCTTCGTCCACCTCGCGACGAACATGCTGAACGACAACTTCGACTATCGGAGCGGAAACGACCTGGCGGTGAAACACCAGAACCCGTTTGCGGGCGGCGGCCGCGTCCTCACGACGGGCAGGCTCTCCGTCAATGCGCACCTCGGGGTCGCGCTCGCGATCCTGGGGCTCGGGTCCCTCATCGGCCTCTACCTCGTCACGCAGACGAGCCTCACGCTCCTGTGGATCGGCCTCGTTGGGGTGTTCACCGCCTTCTTCTACGTCGCGCCGCCGATTCGGCTCGCGCATCGGGGGGTCGGCGAACTGTTCGTGGGCCTCAGCTTCGGACCGCTCGTCGTCATGGGCACGTACTTCGTACAGACGACGCGCCTGGACTGGGGCCCCCTCTTTCTCTCGATCGCAATCGGCTCGCTCGTGGCGGCGATCCTGTGGATCAACGAATTCCCCGACGTGGAGGCGGACACGTCCGTGGGGAAGCGCACGCTCATGTCCCGCCTCGGATACGAGCGGTCGACGTACGTGTACCTCGAGCTCCTGATGACCGCGTACGCCTTCGTGCTCCTGGCGGTGGTCCTCCGAACCGTGCCCTGGACGGTGCTCCTGACGTTCGCGACCGTGCCCCTCGCGCGGAAGGCCTTCCTCGGGCTGCGCGCGAACGCTCGCGACCCCATGGCGCTCATCCCCGCGAACGCGGGCACGGTGGGGCTCACAGTCACGTTCGGGATCCTCGCGATCGTCGGCGTGGTCGCCGGGGCAATCCTCGGAATCTGAATGACTTTCTATTCGTAGGGAGTGTCAGCCGTCTTCCTCTTCGTCCTCCGTCGTGGAATCTTCATCCCAAGGCTCGTCCCATTCCTCTTCGGGCTCACGGGTAATGGGCGCGGGAACGTCGGCGGGTGAGGGTGGGACCGCCTCGGGCGGAAGGAGCGAAGCGTAGTACGAGTTCAGGTCCGCAAGCCGCGAACGGACCCCGGACGGCGGGATTGCGGTCTCGTTCGTCCACGTGAGCTTCCGCACCTTCTGCTCCTTGCCGCACAGGAGGCACACAAACTGCTTCCCGGACCCGAGCGGGAGGATCGGAATCCAGAACATGTGGAGCGCGCGCTTCGCGACGATCCCTAGGTGAATGGACACGCGACGGCAGGCCGGGCACTCCCCCTCGACAGCGACGACGGGATGGCGGCGACGGTGGACTCCCCCGATGAACAACGTCATGCGAACCTCACCTCAGGAACTCCTTGAGCTGATCGCTCGCGTGGCGGTGACGGCGGGGCGGCGTCATCAGCCATGCGGTAGTCCCCAGGATGAGCGACAACACGGCAGCTGGGTACGCCCAGTTCACCCACGCGGGTAGCACGAAGGAAGTCGGCGGTGCCGTCGGAGCCTCGTACGTGATCTCAATCGTGTAGTACTCCGGACCATCCGGGGTCTGGCCCGTGGGAGATCTGGCGGTGTTGTCGATCACGAACACGCGACAGCACGTCGACGTGTTGTATTGAAACCTGTGCGCTTTCTCCAGGGTAACGACAGCGGGGAAAGAGGATGCGTTCGGATCCTGATACCGATCGAGTTGAGCCGGGGTGAAGACGTAGAAATCCACGTCGCCGCTCACGCGGATGTCCACGGACACTTGGGTCTCGTCGACTATGAAGACCTTGTAGCCGTCCCAGGCGCCCTCGGCCAGGGTTGCGGACCGCTCGAATGTGGCGTAGACGTCCTCCACACCGCGCGCGCCGGGAGCAACGGACGCCGCCAAGAGGGCCATTGCCGCCGCCAAGATGACCTGCCGCATTCCCCCGGACCCCGCGGTAATCGATTTCACACGTACTTGACCCTTGTTCTCTTCCGACCGAGAACGTGATGGCGAAGGCTGCGGGCGGCGGCCTCACGCACCTCCTCGGGAAGCTCATCCCGGGGTTCCTGTCGTTCCTGCTGGGCCTCGCGATCGGCGGCGCCTTGTTCGGCTTCTTCCTCGGAATGATTGTCGGCCTGTTCGATGACCTGTCCATCTTCCTCCACACTCACGAAATCGGTGCACGGTCGTTCGGGTGGAACCTTCATGGCGGCCGCGCCGATGCCCTCCCGGAGAGATCATGGTCGTCCTCGGCATCGACACCGTCGCGATCGTCGTCGCGGATCGCCGGAAGGCGATCACCTGGTACCGCGACGTGCTCGGCCTCGAGATTGCGTACCTCGGCCCGAACGACCCGGAGGCGACGGGCGGCTCGGGCACGCCCGAGGACCCGGGCCACTGGATCGAGTTGGGACCGCGTCGCCCAAGGACCCGCGTTCACCTGTGCGAGCTTGGCGGCGAGACGGAGCCGGGACCGACGGGGATCACGTTCCTTACAGACAACATCCTTGCGGACTACGAAAGGATGACGGCCAAGGGCGTCCCGTTTTCCTCCTCGCCGAAGCAGATGGACTGGGGCGAGTGGCTCTGCGAGTTCCGGGACCCGGACGGGAACGTGTTCGACCTCAAGCAACCGAGCGAGTTCGCGTCGTCTTCCTGAGCATCGGCGGACCGGCATGACGCGTGCCATAAAGCTTAGGCGCCGTGGGTAAATCGCCGCGCGATTGCGGTGACCGCGCCCCTCGTCCCTTGGCAGGATTTCGTCGTGAGCGCCCTCGCCTTTTTGGCGATCTCCGCCGTTCTCCTCGCCATCGCGTTCAGGGAATGGCGGACGCGTCGTCGCAGGCTGTCGGCCGCCTTGATCAGCTTCGCAATCGTCCTGGCCGTCCTCGCGGCGAACTCCGGAATCGCGGCACACAGTCAGTTCGTCGCCGCCAACACTTACCGGTTCCAATACGTTCTGGAGATCAATCAGACGACGCCACAGACCGAGTCGCTCGTCGTCCCTGCCCCGGAAAGCACCTTCCTCCTGGACAATCTTCGCCTGGTGTCGGGGGCCGCGAACTGGAGCCTCGCCGAAACGGCCTATGGTCGCGGCCTCTTCGTCCAGTTCTCGGGAGATGCGGCCATCGAGAGCAGGTGGTCGGAATACGCGCCGGCCGGCCCCTCTTGGATCATCACTCCGACCATGCAGGACTCTAACACGTCGGACGGAGCTCCACGGGTTTGGATTCGTTATGAGGGGTCCGTAGGCGTGGCAATCCGGCTCAACATTCAGTTTTGGCGGTTGGGAACTGCACTCGAACCCGGATGGTCGACGTACTCCATCGACAACACCCCGCCCCCGTGAATGCTCCCGACGGAGGCCACGACGCCCCGGTCGGGATTCGAACCCGAGCACTCGGCTCGACAGACCGAGATCATAGACCGCTAGACCACCGGGGCGCGGTCGCTCGATACAGGGGATTCCGCTTAAACCTTGCCTCAAGTCCGCCGCACAGTTAGGCTTCGTCTTCGCCTACCGATGTGTAAGCCTCGAGGTCGAACGTGTCGGGACCCCCGACACGGACGAGCGCCCGGTCCGCCGTGACAAGTTTCACCCCGAGGGTGCGGGCGAGCGCGAGATAGGAGGCGTCGTAGATCGCCAGGTCGCTCGAGTGCGACAATTGAACGGCACGGCGCGCGTACTCGCCGCGAAGCGCGTGCTCGTGGAAGGCGAACCGTTCGAGCGCGGCCTCCACGGAGAGGAGCCGCTCCTCGCTGAACCCGGGGTGGGATCTCAGCGCGTTCAACACCTCGAATGGGAGGAGCGCGGGGGCGTGAAGTTCCACGTCCTGTGCTGCGAAGTCCTCCATCACGAGCTTCGCTTTCTCCGATTCGTGTTCTTCGACGAACCACTTGACGACGACGCTAGCGTCGACGACCAGGTCCATACCGTGCATCCCTCCATGCTCGAATGACCTTTGTGCTGTCCCAACCCTTGGGCGCGGGAATCCGAATCCGATCCGCCATCTGTGCTGCGCGCACTCGGTTCTTTCGCGTCTGCTCCTCCACGATTCGGTTGATCTCCCGGCGAATCGCCGCGCTCCAGTTCAGGGATAACTCCTCCATGCGATGTTTCGTCTCTTCGTTCACGCGCACGGTGATGAGGGGCATCGTATAGACATGATATACTGACTATTAGTACGCTTTGCTGAATCTCGCTCGAAGCCACAGCGTCTAGGGAGCCGCACCTGGTGCGAATCGTCTGGCAAACGTTTATCCGGAATCGGGAGGTGCCTCCTACCCAAGGTCGGGGACGGACGTTGGCGCGGGGTTCCGAACGTCTGCTGTTCACCGCGAGTCTCGTTTTCCTTTTCGTGGCGACGGCGCTCGCGTTTCCCATCGGTGCTTCCCAGGAGGGTTCTCAGATCACAGGGGAGGCGGCGCTGATCTCGCCCCTCGCGCGCATCCGCGGCGAGGACCCCCTCGCCCCGGCCCCCGGCTATGACGATGCGAGCGAGTACTTTGCGGGCTCCGTCGGCGTGGCGGTCTTCCTCGTCGAGAGCACAGGCCCCGCCTACGATTGGTCGGACGCCGAGGTGACGGAGTCCCTCGACGGGATCTACGCCGGGCTGAGTTGGTGGGCGTCCCAGGAACCGAGGGCCCGTCTCACCTTCTCGTACGAGCTCTACGTCCGCGAACCGACGACCTGGGAGCCGATCCAGAACTCCCTGAACGACGACTCGCAGTGGATCCACGAGATCCTCGGAAACCTCGGCTACTCGGAGGCCGACCCGTGGTCCCGGACGCTTCACCTGAACAACGACGTCCGCGGCCGCCTCGGGACGGACTGGGCCTACTCCATCTTCGTGGCGGACAGCGACAACGCCGTCAACCAGGGGCGGTTCACGAACAACCAGTACGCGCACGGATACTACGGCGGGCCATGGCTGACGATGTCCCGATACTCCTCCTGGGCGTTCAACTCCGCCGATTACTTCCGCGTCGTCCCCGCCCACGAGACGGGCCACATCTTCTACGCGACGGACGAGTACGACTCCGTCCCCATGTCCGCCGGCTACCTGAACTGCCCCGACAACGACGGCGCCGCCGGGATCATGAACACGAACATCCTCCTCGTGAGTGCGAGCACCCGGTGCCAGCTCGGATGGCGGGACTCGGACGGTGACGGGGTCCTCGACGTCCTCGATGTGCCGCCGGACACCTCGCTCACGCCGTATCTGCCAGACCCGACGACCGACCGGCAGCTCGCCTACGACGGCTCGTCGACCGTCGTGGCCCTCGCGAACCAGAATCCGTTCGGCTCGGGAAACGATGTCACCATCAGCCGCCTCACGAACGTCGATGCCCGTATCGACGGAGGCGCATGGTCCGCTGCGTCTTCGGACGACGGTGCCTTCGATGAGCCGGTCGACGGATTCTCCTTCGTGACCGCCCCCCTCGGAGCCGGGACGCACACGATTGAAGCTCGCGCGCGGAATTCGGAGGGTAATGCGGACGGAACGCCAGCCGCGGATTCCGTCGAAGTCCTCCTGAACGAGGTCACCTACACGGTCCCCGCGGACTACGATGCGTTCGTCCAGTGGTGGCGGGATCTCGAGTCCCAATATCCCGGCTACCTCCGGATGTGGTCCCCCAACCAGGCGTACGGCCTCGGCCAGATCCCGAGCTCCACGGCCCATCCCCCGTACGACCTGTGGATCGTGCGCCTCACGAACGAGTCGATTGCAGGCCCGAAGCCCGAGGCCTTCTTCATGGGCAACCCGCACGGGGATGAGCGCGCGGGCCCGATCGGCGCGTACTGGTTCGTCCACTGGCTCCTCCGGCACGCGACGAACGAATCGTGGAACACGCCGTACGACGACTGGCTGAACTGGCTGCTCGACCACCGCGAGGTGTACTTCCTCGTGTCCCACAACCCGGACGGGTTCGACCGGATCCGGCGCGGGGATTGGCTCCAACGGGACCTGAACCGTGAAGCGGACCACGACGGGCCAGAACCCGGCTCAGGATGGACGCAGGTCTTCGAATCCTTGCAGGGACGGACCGTCGCACGCTTCATGGAGGAGCACCAGGTCCGCGCGGGCATGGACTTCCACGGCGGCATCCGCGCGCTCCTGTATCCGTGGGGCTCGACGCGCGCCGCGATCACGGCGACGAGCCCCGTTACCGGCTTCTTGTGGGACTACGTGCCACCGGATTTCGACTTCTTCGACGTGTTCTCCCACCGTATGGGGGACTACATGCTCGACTTCGACTACATCGGGAACACGCGCCTCGCCGGCAATTTCGGGCCCCTCAACGTCGGCACGCCGCCCGGCATCGTGAACTACGAGGCGGCGGGCACGTACCTCGCCTGGGGATACGGGTCGAACACGGTGGCGGCGCCGGCCGAGGCGCCGTTCGTAGACAACGGACCGTACTTTGGGTCCGGCGCGCTGTGGATCACGCCCGAGCTGTCGACGAACAAGAACCCGCCGCAGGCGCATTATGGAGGGGACATCACGGAAGGGTTCGGCATCGACGTCCGGAACATGCTCCTCTCCATGATCGACATCGCGCAGCCGTACGCGCGGTGGCACCCGAGCGGGGCGTTCGACGGCTTCACCGTGCAGGCGGGGAGCTCGGCGAACCTCGCGTGGCAGGTAAACGGCTCCCTCGTCGTCGACGACACGTACGTCGTGTGGAGCACGGACCCCGATCCCGTGACGAGCCCGCTGGGTTCGTCCTCGCACCAGACGACGTACGCCAATCAATACAGGGGCGGCACGGGATGGGAGGGCGCCGAGCAGGGGACGACGAACGGGCACGTGTGGCGCGAGTCGTGGCGAGCACCTACGACGACCGGCACGTATTACGTCGTCGCGCGCGCGAAGGTCGACCAGAGGTACGCGCAGGTCCTGCGCCCCGACGTGTACGGCCCCGACTCGTACCTGCGGATCGTGAAGGAGCGAACGATGCCCGGCTGGTCGGAGGACATCGTCGGCGCGGACGGTCTCGAGCGCATGGAGTACGCGGAGTGGTGGGACTCCGACGTCCTCCGCATCGAGGTCGTGCCGGACACGACGCCGCCGGTGATCACGCTCCGCTCCCCCGCGGAGGGCGCGGTCGTCCGCGCGGGCACGCGCATCGACTTCCACGTGACGGACGGGAATCCCGGGACGAGCACGGTATCCGTCGATGGCGGCGCGCCCACGCCGTTCCCCGCCCCATGGGATGTGAACACGAACGGCTGGACGGACGGGACCCACGATGTCACCGTCACTGCCACGGACGCAGGCGGCTACGTCGCCCAGCGCACGGCCTCGTTCGTCTTCGACAGCACACCGCCGGCGATCACCCTCGTCACACCCGCCGCAGGTTCGATTCTGGCGGTGGGATCCTCGATCGATTTTCAGATCGTCGACCCGCATCTCGCGTCCGCGACGTGGTCGATCAACGGGACCGCAAGCCCCTTGGCGGCGCCGTTCGACATCGGAACGACGGGCTGGCCGGAGGGACCCGTCACTCTTTCGATCGCTGCCGCGGACGCTCCGGGGAATACCGCCACAGCATCTTTCGGCTTCACGATCGACGTGGGGCCTCCGGCGGTGACGCTCGTGTCTCCCGCCGCCAACTCCGTGATCCGCGGGGGCACCACGCTCGACCTTGAGATCGCGGACGTGAGCGCGACGACGGCGACATGGGACGCAGGCGCCGGCCCGCAGCCCTTGGCGGCTCCCTTCGACGTCGACACGACCGGATGGCCCGACGGCCCCGTCACGGTCGCGATCGCCGCCACGGACGCGTTCGGGCGGCGGACGACCGCCTCCTTCCCGTTCCTCCTCGACAGCTCGCCTCCGGCCATCACGCTCCTCTCTCCGGCGTCCGGGAGCGTCGTCCGACCGGGGACAATCGTGGACCTCGCCGTGTCCGACGCGAACCTCGTCGCAGTGTTCTGGAACGCTGACTCCGGCGAGACGCAGGTCCTCGCGCCCTTCGACGTGAGCACCGCAGCCTTCTCCGACGCCGCGTACGCGTTCACCGTCCGCGGGCTCGACGCGGCGGGGAACGAAGGGACGCTGACGTTCACGCTCGTCATTGACGGCACGCCGCCGACGGTCACGCGAACGGACATGGGAACGATTGTTCGGCCCGGATACGACCTGTCGTTCACGGTCGACGACGCGAATCTCGGCACCGTCACCTACGACGCAGGCGCAGGTGCGCAGCCCTTGGTGTCCCCGTGGCTCATTGAGACGGCGACGTGGGCCGACCGCTTCCACACGGTGCGGGTCCTGGCGATCGACCTCGCGGGAAACGAAGCGACCCTCGAGACGACCGTCGCGATCGACGGGACTCCGCCCTCCTTGGAGGCGGACCTCGCGGACGGCGCGCTCATTCAGCCGGGCACGCTCGTCGTGTTTGCCGCATCGGACGCCAATGCGCCGGCCATCGACACCGTCTGGGTCGACGGAGCACGAACGAACCTCACGCCGCCATGGTCCTCCCAACACAGCCTGGACACCACGGGTTGGCCCGACGGCGCGCACACGGTCTCCGCGAGGGCCACCGACCTTGCCGGCAACGAGGCGGTCTTCACGCTTCAGATCACCACGGACGGGACGCCCCCGACGATCGGGACCCCCGCGGGGCCGGATGTGCGGGTCGGCACGCCGATCGACGTGAGCGTGTCCGTCGAGGAGGCGCATGGGCCCGTGGACGTCGTGCTCCAGTGGCGGTTCGCGGGCGGGGGATGGAACGCGGTCCCGATGCAATCCGCTGGCTATGGCGGGTGGACTGCGACGATCCCCGCACAGACGGTTCCCGGCGCCGTGGAGATGTACGTGAGCGCGACGGACGCGGTCGGCAACGAGGCGCAGTCCCCATCCGAAAACGTGCAGGTCTTGGCGGCGCTGCCCACGGATGCGGGGTCATCTCCGGTCCTCATCGTTGCTTTCGCCCTCGCCGTGGGGGTGGCCGTCGCGGCGTTGATCTTCCTCAAGCGGAAGAAGAAGGAGTCAGCGTAGCCGCCATTGTTGTCTTTCGCGGACGAACGGCGATTCGGGGAGCACCGCGAGCATCATGAGAAGGAGCACGAGGGCTGCCGCCAACCCGAGCGCGGCGAGCGGATCCGTGGACCCCATCTCGACCGCGAACAGGGGCAGGAGCGCAAGGGACCCTCCGTACGCGACCGCGAGCGCGAGGCCGGAGACGCCGAGAGAGCGCAGGGCGACCGCCCTCGTCCGCCGCGCGATCGCGTCCTCCTCCCGGAACGCCGCCAGGACGGGGCCGTACGCTGCAACCTGGTACAGGAGGACGTTCATGCCGAGGAGGCCGACGACGTAGGCGAGGAGGAACGGCACAGGGCGGACCGAGACGAACAGCGCGAATCCGAGCCCGAACAGGCCGTACGCGATCGTCGTGAACCGCGCCGCCAAGGGTCGACGGCGGACGGACGCATACGCGCCTGCGACCACCGCCAGGGCGACGATGGCAGCCGCGCCCAGCCGCTGGTTCGGATGCTCGATCGCAGCGACCTCGAGGAATGGCGGTACCGCCAGAAGGAGGACGAGGCCGAGGGCCAGCCCGCGAAGCACGCGGTCCGTCAGCGCCGACGCGGGTACGGTTTCACCCCCTTGAGCGCGACCGCCAACGGCTCGCTCGGATTCCAGTCCACGACGTCCGCGAACTGACGCAGGTTCTGGATCATCGACTCCCGCTCGATGCGCAAGACGCGGTACGCGAGGTCCGCGTACGGGTCCCGCGGGAACATCGCGCGCTCGACCTCGACGGGGTTCGGGGAGACGACGAGGACGTCGAACCCGTGGCCGCGCAGGTCCGCGATCACGTCGAGCGCGGTCGCGTCGCGGAGCGGGGAGACGATGATGATCTGCGCGTCCGATGGGAAGTAGCGGCCGAGGACCCACGTGACGTGCTCGAACGGCCACTCGCCGCCCGCGCGCACGTGGACGAGCGCGTCGACGATCCGGTACAGCTGCTTCTTCCCGTATCTGGGGTACACCCAGTCGAGGACCTCGCGCTGGACGATGAGGCCGACGCGGTTCCGCGTCTCGAGGATCTTCGAGGCGAGGCTCACGACGGCGGCGATCCCGAGCTCCGTCGTGCTGCGCGCGACGGGCCCGACCTCGGACTCGCTACGTGCGTCGAGGATGAGGATCGCGTCGCCGCTTCGTTCCGCCTCATACTCGTTCGTCAGAAGCCGGTCGCGCCGCGCGGTCGCCTTCCAGTTCACGTGGCGGATCTCGTCCCCGGGCAGGTACTCGCGCAGGGAGAAGAACTCGAGGCCCGTCCCGAGCTGGCGGCTGCGGACCTGTCCCATGAGGGCTCGGACGCGACGCGGCACGACGCGCACCTTGCGCACGTCCTCCATCTTCGGCGCGACGACGAGCCGGCCTTCGGAATAGCCGATCTCTTCCGAGTACCGGAGCCCGAGCGGCTCGCGCGCGCGCAGGAGGACGGGGCCGATCTCGTACTCGCCCTTCACTTGCGGGACGATCACGTACGCCATCTCGACGACCTCGCGAGGGCGAAGTTCCAAGTGGATGTGCGGACGGCCCTTGACGACATCGAGGTTCCCCGGCAAGTTATCGAACACCTCGAGGCTCGGAATCCGGGGCCCCTCGTTCACGATCCGGAGTCGGACCTCGACCTCCTGGCCGACGGCGGTGCGGTCGCGAGACATTGTCCGGGTAATCGTTACCACGGGCGCGGGCGCCGTGAGTATGGAGCCGACTCCAAGGTAGAGGACGATCGGCACGATGAGGACGAGCGCACGCCAGCTTCGCGCGAGGAAGGCAATCGCGACGAGGAGGACGACGCCCCCCAGGAGGCCAACCGCCAAGGTCGTCCGCATCTCACTCGACCTTGGGCACGGGCACCGCCGCCAACACCTCGCGGACGATGCTCGCGGTCCGGACGCCTTTGATCCACGGGTCGGGCTTCAGCAGAACGCGGTGCGCGAGCGCCTCCACGGCAATCTCCTTGATGTCGTCGGGGACCACGTAATCGCGTCCCTTCAGGGCGGCTCGCGCGCGGCCGAGCTTGAGGAGCGCGAGGGATCCGCGGGGCGATGCGCCGACCTCGACCTGCGAATGCTCCCGCGTCCTCGTCGCGATCTCCACGATGTACCGCTCCACGTCGTCGTCCACATGTACCTCTTCGATCGCCGCCTGGAGCGCGAGGACCATCGGTGGATTCGACACCGGCTCGATCCGCACGTCGTCGGACCTCCGCGCACGCCGCCGGTCGAGAACCTCCTTCTCCTGCTCTCGCGTCGGATACCCGACATCGATGCGCATGAGGAACCGGTCGACCTGCGCCTCCGGCAGCGGGTACGTGCCTTCGTACTCGATCGGATTCTGCGTCGCGAACACGACGAACGGGCGCGGCAGGGGATGCGTCTCCCCCTCGAGGGTCGTCTGCCGCTCCTGCATCGCCTCGAGGAGCGCGGCCTGCGTCTTCGGCGGCGCGCGGTTGATCTCGTCCGCGAGCAGGACGTTCGTGAACACCGGCCCCTTGCGGAGCACGAACTCGCTCGCCTTCCGGTCGAAGATGTACGTGCCCGTGATGTCCGCCGGCAGCAGGTCCGGCGTGAACTGCACCCGCTTGAACGCACACCCGAGCGCCGTCGCGAACGACTTCGCCATCAGCGTCTTCGCGAGGCCGGGGTAGTCCTCGATGAGGACGTGGCCGTCGCACAGGATCGCGAGGAGCATCTTCTCGAGCACGTTGCGCTTGCCGACGATCGCGGTCGCGACCTGGTCGAGGATCTTTCCGCCCTCGAGGGCGACGTCCCCGGGATTCACCGCCACGCCTCCATCGCGTCGAGCGTCTTGGCGGCGCGCCTCGCGAACTCCGCCTTCTTCGGGAGCGTCGGCACGCTCGAAGGGTACGAGCGCATGTTCCGCGCGGCCTCGAGCACGAAGAGCGTGAGTGCGCGGTCCCCGAGGACCTCGTGGAGCCTCTCCGGCTCTTTGGCGGCAGCGTCGAGCGCGGCCGCGGTGAACGGCCGGTTCGACCGCACCTTCTCGAGGAAGGCCTTCCGCATCCGGTCCTCGAACACGACTTGGCTGTACACGAGGCCCCCGTCCGCACGCTCCATCGTCGTCCGGAGGCTTCCCAAGTCCCCGCCGATGCCCGCTTCCTTGGCGGCGAGGCCGCCGAGGCGAAGGGGGTCCTGCGTCTTGGCGGCAGCGTACCGAACGCACACGAATCCAACGATGGCGACGACCATCGCAAAGACGAGCCACCGCAGCGCCCCGCTGTACGCCGCGTAATAGGCTGTGGCGGCGATCAGGAGGATGCCGAACGCTGAGATGAGGAGGACGCTCACCGACGCGGGGTGACTGAAGAACGAGGTCGGTCCGAGAGGCTCGCCGGCGTATGGCGACCCTGCCTGCGGCAGCGGACCCCGCTGCACCTCGCGCCGCAGCTGCACGGCCCGCACGAGCCGCTCGTCCGCACCGCGCGACAGCCAGCTCACGTCGCCACCTCCAGCTGCCCGCGGATCGTGCCGAGGCACTCGATCGCCCCGTCCCTCTGACGCTCCCCGATCGCGTGGGCGCTGTAGCGCGCCTCCTCGAACAAAGAGGTGAGGTCGTCGATGCTCTCCTGGGAGACGCCCATCCCGCGGAGCGCGTCCGCCTCGAACTCCCGCGCGGTCTGCGACGGCAGCGCGCGACGGCCGTGCGCCTCGAACAGTAGGACCATCGTCTTGTAACAGCGAAGCACGGCCGCGCGGAAATCCTCCCCGGCCTCGAGGTCGCGGATCGCCGTGCGCACCGCGCGCGCGAGGTCCCGCCGCCCCTTCCCCGCGGGCGCCTCGTACGTGATCACCTCGTGGAGCCGCGGCAGGAATCTATACGCGAAGAACGCGACGTACAGGACGACGACCGCAATACCGATCCACAGGAGGATGGTGGAGGGAGCGCGCCCCACCGCCGGGCCCGAACCCGCGCCGCCTCCCGGTTCCCCGGAACCGCCCAGGACTCCGATCCACCCGAAGAAGGACCGGAGCCCCTCGAAGATCGTATCGTAGTAGAGGAAGACGAGGACGAGGAAGGTCGTCGCTAGGAAGTACCCGAGGAGTTCCCATACGGAGACGAGCTTCCTCAGCTTGACGCCCCGCCGGTTCAGCCAGAAGGACCCGATCACCACGATGCCGACGAGCGCGAGCACGGTCGCAAGGTAGAAGGAGCGGAGGACGCCCCCCCATTCCCCTGGCACGATGGCGCCCGGGGGGGGTTCCCGGACGGGGACGGGCGGGAGCTCCTCCGCGCCCGGGTTGAGGTTCCGCAGGTTGAACGCGAGGAGCGCGAGGAGGAGCACGCTGGCGGCGACGAACAGGGGTGCGAGCGCCTGCGCCTGGCGACGGGAAACCTCCGCCATCCCGCGTTCAACGGCGGGGCCGTATAAAAGGGCTCACGGGGCGAGCTGGGCGCGCACGGAGTCGATGAGGTTCTGGCCCGCGCGCCAGTACCACAAGGCGATCAGCATCGGGATGACGCCGAGGAGGACGAACACGACGCCCCACGCGCCGGGGCTGCCCACCGCCAGACCTCCCGAGAACGTGTAATCCGCGCTCCGGCCCTCCGCAGGACCCAGCGGGCCCCAGAACGACGTCCCATCCGTGCCCGCGGTGCCCGGCGCCGGGCCGCCGCCGTAGACGTTCGTCGCCGCGACGAGGACCGCGACGATCCCCGCGCCGACGAGGAGGAACGAGAGGGCGAGGCTGATCATGATCTTGACCTGGTGCGGGTGGAGGATGCTCCGCCCGCGCTTCGTGAGCTCGTAGTAGATCCACTTGCGGCCCTCGTCCATCTTCGTCACGAGTCCGGCGGAGACTAGGCGGTCCAGGTGCTCGAGGAGCGTCGGCTTCGCGAGCGCCATCGCGTTCGAGAGGTCCGTGACCGTCATCCGGCGGGCCTCGAGCTGCTTGAGGACCTCCACGCGGACCTCTGAAGCGAGGGCCTTGAAGCTCTCGCGGTCGAGCGTGATCGTCCCTGGCTCCATCGCGTCGCTGCATGGGGCCGGCGTCTATTTAACCCGTCGCCGGTCGTTCGGCGGAGGACGAACAATCGCGGCCTGTCCGTTTCGTGGGGCTGCCTTCCCCCGCGCCCCTGGACGTGCAACCGATTGCACGGAACGGAACATGTTCTTCGCGCCTTTAAGACCCGGCGGGCGAAAGTACCTCCGGCGATGCACAACACGGTCCCAGATTCAGCGTTCATGCTCGCAGCGGGCGGTGGTTCCGGCAAGCCTTGGCCAATGGCGACGCTGCGTGGTTCTAGTCCGCACGGGGAGAGGGGGTCCGATGCCTGACACGCCGCAGGCCTTGAAGCTGAAGGTCGTCCTCATCGGCGACGAGGGCGTGGGCAAGACCTCCCTCGTCCGCCGGTTCGTCCAGTCCGCGTTCGACGACCGGTACCTGCGCACGGTCGGCGTCGTCATCCACAAGCGGATCATCCTCCAGCCCGTGGACGGCGTCCCCCACGTCGCCTCGCTCACGGTCTGGGACGTCATCGGGCGGGACGACTTCGTGGGTCGGTACCGGGAGGCGTACTTCCTGGGGACCGCGGGCGTCCTCGCGGTGTGCGACCTCACCCGGCCTGAGACCCTGGAGGGACTCGGGCGGTGGCTGGAACGCGTTCGCGGCGTCGCGGGCGACGTCCCCGCGATCGTGCTCGCGAACAAGCGCGACCTGGACGCGTACATGCGCCTCGAGGAGTCCGACCTCCTCGCCTTCTGCGAGGTGTCCGGGCTGCCCTACCTGGAGACGAGCGCGAAGACGGGGGAGAACGTCGACGTCGCGTTCGGAAAGCTCGCGGAGATGGGGATCCGGAGGGCGATCGCGCGCAGCCCGGCCCGCCCGACAGAGGTTCGCCCCCTCGAGCAACGCTCTCCTTAAGGACGGGACGATCCCGCGGGCTTCGGCCACCACCGCCTCAGATGTACTCGCGGCCCGGACCGGAGCAGCGCACCCCGTGGCCTTGGAGTGCATCCCCTCGGACGATGGTCCCCTTGGCGGGGGGTTCGAGGTGGCCTCGCCGAGCCCTTCCTTGAAATGCCCGACCGGGACCGCGATAGGTTGATAGCGTGTTTGCCGGTTCCCGCCAACGGTCTGGGTCCCATGCCGGATACCCTGGAGGAGAGGTTCCGAGAGCTCGCGCAGAAGCGTCTCGCGGAAGAAGACGTCCCCCTGCACGACCGGATCGAAGCCCGGTTCCTGACCCTCCTCCAGTCGGGCGTCGCGCGGATGCGGAGCGGGGGGGTCGCGGACGACCCGGAACAGCTCGTGGTCGCGGAAAAGAGCCTGATGCGCCTCGTCGATGGGATGATCCGCGAGACGCGGGAACGGGAGCTGGCGGCGGTAAACCGCTCCGTGTA